>SKEB01000011.1_pt1 | contig 307465 bp, 270 predicted proteins | sample 4826561 | NCBI WGS metagenome assembly SKEB01 (sample SAMN11008820, study PRJNA524170) | human gut metagenome | biome: Human fecal sample; material: Feces; isolation source: fecal sample from pouch patient p17 | host: Homo sapiens | place: Israel: Tel-Aviv | collected 2016-03-29 | reverse complement strand
TGGTACTGCAATGCAATGCGGGAGAGTAGGCAGCCGCCTCCTTTTTTTGGGGTCGTTCCGGCCCCGGCCTCCCCGGCAGCCCGTAGGGCAGCCGGGGAGGCTTTTTTCGTGTGTGTGCCCCGGGCCGGGGACCCGCCCTTCCTGACATCACCGGCACGCCTTCCTGTCATCCGCCGTCATTCTGGTTTTCAGTCCGTTGCGGGCAGAAATGACGGCATGACAGGAAAAACGGGAAAAACTTGATAACAGGTATTTGTGTGTTGACTTTCATCAGATGGCTGTCTGATTTTCCGCTTCTTTTTGTACCTTTGCAAATGCAATATGAAATATCACATTAAGACAGTTGTTGTTTGGATGCGGCGCATAAGACACTCCCGTGGCTTTGGAGTCCAATCGCCGTGGGCGTATCGTTTTATCCGCTACGTTGTCAATGAGCATTATCCATATTATGCTTTTGTGGAGTTAGAGCAGGAAATGGGATATGCCGGCAAATTGGCCAATAAGATGGGACGCCTTTATTTTCGGTTAGCTAATTATCTCCAGCCGAGAGTTGTTTTCTCCTTTTATAGTAATAGGATATTTTGTGGAGAAAGAGAGATTTTGATTGTTGATAAGAAAATCAAGGAGGATGGAACTCGAGATTTTTCGGGGATCTACGAGAAATATTTAAAGAGAGGTTGTCGAAATACAGAAATCATTTCTTTGGCTTCCACTTCCGATGCCGATGTCTCAGACGCAAAAGATATTCTCGGTGCATATACCGGTTTGCCGTTAGTGCGGATGGCTTATTCAAACCATAGCGATGCACTTTTTGAAGAGGTGGCGAGTGCTGCGAATGAAGACACGGTTTTGATCATAGAAGGGATTATGAAGAGCAGAATGGCGCGGAATTTTTGGAAGAAGGTGAAGCGGGATATGCGCACTGGGATAACTTTCGATCTCTATTATTGTGGTATTGTCTTCTTTGACCATACACGGTTTAAGCAGCATTATCTTGTAAATTTTTAATATAGCTGTCATTTTTAAGTTTTATTGATGTTACAATATTTAAAATAATCATCAAAAAACTTGCAGATAGGATTTATTTTATTACCTTTGCGCCCACTAAAATGAGTAAACTTTAAGACTATGTATTGGACACTGGAATTGGCTTCAAAGCTGGAAGATGCACCATGGCCTGCAACTAAAGACGAGTTGATAGACTATGCTACTCGTTCGGGTGCACCTCTGGAAGTTCTGGAGAATTTGCAGGAGATAGAAGATGAAGGTGATGTCTATGAGAGTATCGAAGACATTTGGCCTGACTATCCAACCAAAGAGGATTTCCTCTTCAACGAAGACGAATATTGATATTCGAATACGCACAAGGTCGTTTCTCTTAAGGAAGCGGCCTTGTCGTTTATGCAATAATTTCTTAAAGCGGCCGTTATATCAACGTGTTTAAACGCTTTATCACCATATTGTTCTTGTCCGGCATCATCTCTATTGAGGTGGAAGCCCAATATGATCCGTCGTTCAGTCACTATTTTGACATGGAGACGGCCTACAATCCTGCTGCAGCCGGCAAGGAACCCAAACTCAATTTTATCGCTGCATACGCACTTGATTTGGCTGGTTTTGAACATAATCCCAGGAGTATGTATTTTGCAGTAGACCGACCCTTTTACTTCCTAAAATCATACCACGGTGTGGGGCTTCAATTTTTGAACGATCAGATAGGTCTTTTCAAGCATACCCGTGTCAGTTTGCAGTATGCTTATAAGCATGGCCTCTTTGGTGGCACCTTGAGTGCCGGTGTTCAGGTCGGACTGTTAAGCGAAAATTTTGACGGCAGTAAATTGGATGTGGGAGACAGCAACGATCCGGCTTTGAGCGGGGCAACACTAAAGGGCAACGGGCTCGATCTGGCTTTCGGACTCCATTATATACATGGAGCATGGTATGTGGGAGTGGCCGGACAGCATCTCAATGCTCCTTTGATAGAACTCGGTACTACCAACGAATTGCAAATAGACCGAACCTATTATTTGACAGGCGGATACAATATAAAATTAAGAAATCCGTTTCTAACAATAAAGCCATCGGTGCTCGTGCGCACTGACGGCACATCGTGGCGAGAGGATATAACCACCCGGTTGGTCTACACCAATGATAAGAAAATAATGTATATCGGTGCCGGTTACAGCCCTTCCACCTCGGTCACATTTTTGGTTGGGGGAACTTTCCACGGATTTGTTGTTGGATATAGTTATGAAATGTACACCTCATCCATCAACCCCGGTAATGGCAGCCACGAACTTTTTGTCGGTTATCAGCATGATATCAACCTTGTGAAGAAAGGACGGAACAAGCATAAGAGTGTCAGAATCCTTTAGGGATGTGTGCTGTCTTTCAGATGGAATGAATAACTTGGTGTGTAGATGGAAATGTAAAGAATGTGCATTGATGAGCACCGTATATTAAAATAGATAAATGAAAAGGAATTAAAACCAAATATGAAAAAAGGTATCATGATATTGGGCCTTGGCCTTATCGCTTTGACCCTTTCCGGATGTTTCAGTGCTAAGTCAGCTTCTGTCTCCGGACGGGGCGGAGAGGTTGTGGGGATCAGTGGCAGGAGTTTCAACGAACCGGCCCCTTATGGTATGGTAAGAATCAACAGAGGCTATCTCAAGATGGGACTTGCCAACCAAGACTCGCTTTGGGGCAAGGATACACCGGTAAAAGATATATCCGTAGACGGTTTTTGGATGGATGAAACAGAGGTGACAAATTCCAAATACAAGCAGTTTCTCAACTATGTGAAAGATTCCATCATCCGCACCCGATTGGCCGATCCGGCCTATGGAGGTGATGAGACCTATATGATTACGGAAGACAAGAATGGTGTTCCTGTGACTCCCCATCTTAACTGGAAGAAGGCTTTGCCACGCAAGCCTAATGAAGACGAGTTGCGTGCATTTGAGAGCTTGTACACCACCAATCCTGTGACCGGAGAGAAACTTATCGACTGGCGGCAGATGAACTACCGCTATGAGATATATGATTACGCGAAAGCTGCCTTGAGACGCAATCGGATTCGCCCCGAGGAGCGTAATCTGAATACCGACCTCACGGTTGATCCCAATGAGGTGGTGATGATTTCCAAAGATACGGCCTATATCGATGATGAAGGGCGTATCGTAACCGAAACCATCAACCGCCCGCTTTCCGGCCCGTGGGATTTCCTCAACACCTACATCGTTAACGTTTATCCCGATACCACATGTTGGGTGAATGATTTCCAGAACTCGGATAATGAGGTCTATCTGCGCAGCTATTTCAGTAATCCTGCTTATAACGATTATCCTGTGGTCGGGGTTACATGGGAGCAGGCCAACGCTTTCTGTGCTTGGCGCACCGACTATTTGTTGAAAGGATTGGGGCCTGAAGCCCGTTTTGTGCAGCGCTACCGTTTGCCGACGGAGGCTGAATGGGAGTATGCTGCCCGAGGAAAGGACGGTACTGAGTTCCCATGGGAGAATCAAGATGTGAAAAATGGTGACGGCTGTTTCTATGCCAACTTCAAGCCTGATCGCGGAAACTATACTAAAGACGGAAATCTGATAACGAGTAAGGTAGGTATCTTCTCTGCCAATAGCAACGGGCTGTATGATATGGCCGGTAACGTAGCGGAGTGGACAAGTACCATTTTTACTGAAGCCGGTGTAGATGCGATGAACGACCTCAATCCGCAGTTGCAATACAACGCTGCCAAAGAGGATCCCTACCGTCTGAAGAAAAAGAGCGTGCGTGGCGGTTCGTGGAAAGACCCTGAGTCGTATATCCGTTCGGCCTGGCGCTCATGGGAATATCAGAACCAACCCCGATCGTATGTGGGATTCCGCTGCGTGCGCAGTCTGGCAACCACTTCGAGCACTAAGCAAAAAGCAACAAAGATAAAGAAAAGAAGATAAATATCATGGGAGAGTACAGTAAATTCAATATAGTCTATCGTCTGCAAAAGTGGATGGATAGCGTTCCCGGTCAGACATTCCTCAACTACGCCTATAGCTGGGGAGCCTCTATCGTTATCTTCGGTACGCTGTGTAAACTGACCCACATTCCCGGTGCCAACTTTTGGCTGTTCCTCGGAATGGGCACCGAAGTGCTTGTGTTTTTTCTCTCGGCCTTTGACCGGCCTTTCGACAAGACCGCCGATGGCCGTGATATTCCCACCCATGTCACTGAAGAGTATTTGGAGACTGGCAAGGTGACGTATGGACATGGAGACAATGTTTTGGAACCCAATGCTGTTTTGACATCCGCTCCCGGCCGACCTGTCGCCTTTAGTGGAGCAGAAGGAGCAAACTCTGTGGAAAGTGTTGCCGTAGCTGCATCTAACCAAGGGGCGTGGCTTGCCTCCCAACAGGAGATTTCCCCCGATATGGCCACGGCCCAAAACAGTTATGTGGAAGAACTGAAAAAGCTTGTAGAAACACTTGAGAAAGTGAATGAGCAGAGCAGCCGCCTCACTCGTGACAGCGAAGAAATGGAAAATCTCAACCGTACCCTTACAGGCATCAGCAAGGTTTATGAGATGCAACTCAAGGGAGCCAGTCAGCAAATCGGAACCATTGATCAGATAAACGAACAGAGTCGGAAGATGGCCCGACAAATAGAGCAACTCAATAAAATATACACCCGTATGATAGAGGCTATGACCGTCAACATGAAAGTGGCCGCCCCGGGTGTCGCCTCTAACGCAGAAGAATAATGGCAATCAAGAAAAGACCCGTTTCTCCGCGCCAGAAGATGATCAATCTGATGTATGTCGTCTTGATGGCTATGCTGGCGTTGAACATCTCTACAGAGGTGCTCAACGGCTTCTCCATTGTGGAAGAAAGTCTGAATCGGACCACTGCCAACTCATCCGCGGAGAACAAGATGCTATATGGAAACTTTGCCGACCAGATGAAAACCAATCCTCAGAAGGTGAAAATGTGGTTTGAAAAGGCCACGCAGGTGAAGAATATGAGTGACTCGCTCTATAATTTCGCACAGGAATTGAAAGAGGCGATAGTCAAGGAGGCGGACGGAAACGACGGTGATGTGCGCAACATAGATAACAAGGACGATTTGGAAGCGGCGGCAATCGTGATGTTGGCTCCCGGAAGTGGTAAGGGCAAGCGGCTTTTCAACGCCATCAACTCCTATCGTGAACGCATCCTGAAAATGGTGACCGACCCTCGTCATCAGCAAACCATCAAGAGTAACCTGTCGACAACGGTGCCCCGGAACAGCAATACATTGGGCAAGAATTGGCAGGAATACATGTTTGAAAATATGCCCGTGGCTGCGGCTGTCACCCTTCTCTCCAAGTTGCAGAGTGATGTGCGGCAGGCTGAAGGGGAGGTGCTGCACACGCTGGTGTCGAATATTGACCTCAAAGATATTCGTGTCAACAAGCTGGATGCTTTTGTCATTCCTGAAAAAACGACACTCTATCCCGGTGAACAGTTTGCCGCCAACATAGTGATGGCCGCTGTGGACACCACACAGCAACCAGAAATCTATATCAACGGCAGCAGGGTGAACACCCGTGGCGGGCGTTACGCCTTTACAGCCGGTGGTGTGGGCGAACATTCGTTCAGTGGATATATGCTCATGCGCAATGGCAACGGAGATATCCTGCGTCGCAACTTCCTACAGAAATACGAAGTGATCACGCCCCCGAGTGGTGCTACCATAGCTGCCGACTTGATGAATGTGCTCTATGCCGGTTATCAGAATCCTATGAGTATCAGTGTGCCGGGTATTCCTCAGAATGCCGTGCGGGTTTCAATGAGTGGTGGTTCGCTCACCTCTACCGGCAACGGTCATTACGTGGCAGTTCCCGCCGCCGTGGGTCACGATGTCACTTTCACCGTCTCGGCCACCGACAAGGGAAAGTCCCGCACGATGGGCAGCTATACCTTTAAGGTGCGCAAACTGCCCGATCCGACAGCTTATATCGCTCTTGGCACCGACCGTTTCAAAGGCGGTTCCTTGGCCAAGGCCTCCCTGATGGGTGTCGGAGGCATCCATGCCGCCATCGACGATGGATTGCTTGACATCGAGTTCCGGGTAGTGGGCTTTGAAGCTGTGTTCTTCGACAACATGGGCAATGCTGTGCCTATGGCCGGCAACGGTTCACAATTCTCACAAAGCCAGCGTGAGGCTTTCAGAAAACTGTCGCACAACCGCCGTTTCTACATTTCCAAGGTGACGGCCATAGGACCTGACGGCATCACCAGAAAATTGCCGCAAGCAATGGAGGTGGTGGTCAAATAATGACAGATGGATATTCTCTTTCGGTCTTTGCCTATTGCGAGACATTGATAAGCAAATTAAATCAGAACAGATAATGAAACGAATCCTATTCATATTGATGGCTGCCTGTATGGTTCAGGCTGTTTCAGCCCAGGCTCCGAAGCGCCGTGCCGAGCAGCAGGCAGCGCAGCGTTCCAATGCAAACACCCTCACTCCCCGTGCTCAGATAGAGTTTCCCACGATGGCTCCTATGCCCGAAGATGTGGTGTGGCGTCGCGACATCTACCGAGTGCTCGACCTCACCGAGGATGCCAACGCCGGCCTTTACTATCCTGTAGAGCCGTTGGGCAATCAGATGAACCTTTTCACCTACCTCTTCAAGTTGATGATGGTGGGCCCCTCCCGCGGCGGCATCAATGCCTATGAGTATCGGCTCGACGGCAATGAAATCTTTAACGACTCTGCTCGCATCAAGCCTTTGCAGTTTCTTGATAACTATCACATCTTCTATGAGCGCGAGAATGGGCGTGTGCATCTTGACAACAGCGATATTCCATCTCGCGAGGTGAAGTCCTATTACATCAAGGAAAGTTCTTACTACGATCAGGCTACGGCCACTTTCCACACCAAAGTGATTGCTCTTTGCCCCATAATGGAGCGTGAAGACGATTTCGGAGACGGTGCCACGAAGTATCCACTGTTCTGGGTCAAGTATGACGACCTCGCCCCTTATCTCGCCAAACAGCAAATTATGACGAGCAATCTCAACAATGCGGCCATGATGAGCATTGACGACTATTTCACTCGCAATCTGTATAAGGGCAAGATTTACAAGACAACGAATATGCTCGGCCGCACATTGGCGCAATATTGTTCCAGCGACAGTGCCATGAACAAGGAGCAGAAGCGCATTGAACGTGAACTCGCCGAGTTTGAAAAGAACATTTGGGGCAATCAAGCTCGCAAGGATTCTCTCGATTCTATCGCCAAAGCCGGTGTCACGGAAAAAGGCGCCAAGGCCGTGAAGCGCAACCGCCGGAGCGGCGGCACGGCTACGGTGAAGAACCGGCGTGCCCGGAGCAGTTCCTCTTCGGGCAGTTCTTCAGCCCGTGTCACCGTGCGTCGTGAGCGTCATTAGCCAATTTTACGCAGACTGACTGAGGGTTGCGTGTCGGCCCACGGAATGTCTGTTTCCAATAGTAAAGGTTTAATTTAAGGAGAACAGATTATGAAAAAGTTATTTTCTTTAGTCTTGGTTGTCTCAGCGATGCTGTTTGCGACTGAGGCCGGCGCACAGATTAAGTTTGGTGTGAAAGGCGGTTTGAACGTGACCGATATGAGTTTCAACAGCAAGGTTTTGAGTGCATCCAACCGTACCGGATTTTATATCGGCCCTACGATGAAGTTCACGCTCCCCGTCATCGGGCTGGGTGTCGATGCCTCTGCTCTCTACGACTATCGTTCTGCCAAGGTGTCAGCCTTTGCCGATGACAAGACTGTGGTGTCTGATGCAACCGTCAAGCAGGAGCAAATTGCCGTTCCCGTCAATCTCCGTTATGGCTTCGGCTTGGGACAAACGGCCGAACTCTATTTCTTTGCCGGTCCCCAGTTTGGTTTCAATGTGGGAAACGACACGGAGAAGCCTATCAACTGGAAATGGAAGGAGTCCAATTTCAGTGTCAATCTTGGTGCAGGTCTGATGCTTCTCAACCATTTGCAGCTTAATGCCAACTACAACATCGCCTGCGGAAAAACTGCTGAAGCCACCTTCGACAAGGTGAAGACCGGCATTAAAGGCAAGTCCAACTCCTGGCAGATAGGTTTAGCCTATTACTTCTGATTTTCCTCTGCCAGCCATGAGGCCGGCGCAAAGTGAGACATATCGGGCAGATGCTCCTTCATGGTGTATCTGCCTTTTTTTGTTTTAGGTTTTGCTTTGAAAACCGGATATGAAAGTACCGGGCTAAATATCCATGATGGAAATTGTGCTTCTATCTTGAATGCCTACCGACAAAATACATTAAAAGCAGACAGTCGCTTGCCGATGTCTGCTTTTTTTTGATTATCTTTGTACCTCATGAACTTTGTCGATGTCATATTGCCGCTGCCTTTAGAAGGCACTTTCACTTACTCCCTGCCCCCCGACATGGAGCGGCGGGTGGCTGTGGGTGTGCGGGTGCTCGTGCCTTTGGGCAAGAGCAAGCGTTATATCGGCATAGTCGATGCAGTGCACGACCGCCGACCGGAGTTTGCCAGCAAACTGGTTATAGAGATGCTCGATAAAGCCCCGGTGCTTTTTCCCCAGCAACTTCGGCTTTGGCACTGGATAGCCGACTATTACATGTCGCCCCTCGGTGAAGTCTACAATGCCGCCATGCCGGCCGGTTTGAAGTCGCAAGACAAGTACAAGCCCAAAATGGAGCTCTATGTCGGCTTGTCACAGAACTATCGCAGCGAGCAGGCCCTGCATGTCGCCTTGGGGCTGTTGGCCCGTTCGGCCCGGCAGCAAAAAGTGCTCACAGGCTATCTGGCCCTTTCCCATTGGGACAGTCTGGAAGGCAACGTGCCCCGCGAGGGCATTGTCAACATCACGCGCGACGAGCTTCTCAATGCCTCCCACTGTACGCTGGCCAACATCAAGGCACTCATAGACCGTGGCATCCTCTTCACCTACGAGTTGGAAGTGGGGCGGCTGAACAATGGAGGAGAACCGCATCTCGACCATGTTCATCCGCTCAATGAGGCACAGCAGGAAGCTTACAATCTCATTTTGCTGAAGATGATGGCCAAGCCGGTGGTGCTCTTGCATGGAGTCACCTCGGGCGGAAAGACCGAGATCTACATCCACCTCATCCAACAAGCCCTTGCCGATGGCCGGCAGGTGCTCTATCTTCTGCCCGAGATAGCCCTCACGGTGCAAATCATGAATCGCCTGCGACGCGTGTTCGGCAACCGGCTGGGCATCTACCACTCCAAATACAGTGATGCCGAGCGGGTGGAGATATGGCAGAAACAGCTTTCGGCCAATCCCTACGATGTGGTGCTTGGTGCCCGCAGTGCTGTGTTTCTGCCGTTCAAGCGGCTCGGACTTGTCATCATCGACGAGGAGCACGAGACCTCTTTCAAGCAGCAGGACCCCGCCCCGCGCTATCATGCCCGTTCGGCAGCCATCATGCTGGCGCAGATGTATGGGGCCAAGACGCTCCTCGGTACAGCCACTCCCTCTATGGAAAGCTACTACAATGCCCGTAGGGGGAAATACGGACTGGTGGAACTCACCACTCGTTTCAAGGGGATAGAGTTGCCCGAAATAGAAGTGGTAGACACCAAAGACCTGAAGAGGCGCAAGATGATGACCGGGCCGTTTTCCCCCCGTTTGCTAACGGCTGTGCGCTCGGCCCTTGAAAGCGGTCGGCAGGCCATCCTTTTCCAAAACCGCCGTGGCTTCGCGCCGATGATAGAGTGCCGTGTGTGTGGTTGGGTGCCGAAGTGTAAGAACTGTGACGTGTCGCTCACGCTGCACAAAAATCTCAACCTGCTCACCTGCCACTATTGCGGTTATTCCTACCCGGTGCCCACGGAGTGTCCCAACTGCGGTTCGACCGAGCTCCATGGCCGGGGATACGGCACCGAAAAGATAGAAGACCGGATACGCGACCTCTTTCCCGAAGCGCGTGTGGCCCGTATGGATCTCGACACCACCCGCACACGGAATGCCTACGAGCGCATCATCGACGACTTCTCGGCCGGCCGCACCAATCTGCTCATCGGCACGCAGATGATTTCCAAAGGGCTGGATTTTGACAAGGTGAGTGTCGTGGGCATTCTCAATGCCGACTCCATGTTGAACTATCCTGACTTCCGTGCATACGAGCACGCTTTCATGATGATGGCGCAGGTGAGTGGCAGGGCAGGACGCAAAGGGCAGCGCGGACTGGTGATTTTGCAGACGGGAAGCCCGCAGTTGCCGGTCATCCGGCAGGTGGTGCATAACGACTATGAGGGCTTCTTCGCTGACCTGTTGGAGGAGCGCAGGATGTTCCGCTACCCCCCTTTCTACCATCTCGTCAATGTCTTTCTGAAGCATCGTCACGACGGTGTGGTGGAGACGGCCGCTACAGAACTTGGAAGTCGGCTGCGCCAGTGGTTCGGCACTCGGGTGTTGGGACCGGACAAGCCCGTCATTGCCCGTGTCAAGACGATGCACATCCGCAAGATAGTCATTAAATTAGAGGCCGGAATTGACCTGAAAAAAGTCCGTGACTACCTCAAACTCGCCCAAAGTCAGATGTTGAAAGACTCTCGATATGGTGCTTTGCAAATCTATTATGATGTAGACCCTTTTTAGACGGATAGATGCACCGAGGCGTCAGACGAAGGCGAGAGGTGTGTCATGGCATCCGATATTGGAAGCAATAACAATCGCATCACTCTTTAAGCAGGTGATTTTGTTTACAAAAACCCTTCTGTGAAAATGCTCCGGATAGGTTGAAAAAATGGTGTTGAAACACTGTGTTGGGGCTTCTGAAGGGGCATTCAAGTCACCTTGATTTTCCATTTGGGCCGTTTCGCCCGACAGAAGGGCCACAGTTGGAAGCCAAAAGGGCCACAGTCGCATCGCAACTGTGGCCCTTTTGCAAGCTTGTTTGGCCTATTTCAGGCCTGTTTTCAGCCCCCAAATCGTGTCAATAAGATTCAAAGTACTGATAATCTGTACTTTAAAAACTTTGCTCAAAATCGCGTATTTGAAACCCGACGAGTTGTTCGGTGAGAATATCGCACGTATGAAGGCTGAAAAAGCATAATTTGTTTGACAAAACCATTCATTGATTTGGATACCGGTTTTTGGCAGGAGGAAAGAGTGCCTGCTTCCGGCACTCCTTCGTTTTCCCCTGTAAATGTTATGGGCAGAACGCCCCGAGCCATTTTTTTCCTACTATTAGATGTTGACATCCAGTCCCACGCCGAACACCTTGTTGGTTCGGGTGAAGTCGTCGGTATTTTCAGCCTTGATGGTCTTCCCGGCGGCTGTATAGTCCTGCGAGTAGCTTTTGTGGAATGTCTCGTAGTTGGTCCAGAAGTAGGCGATGTTGACTTTCACTTTCTTTGAAATCTGTGCGCCTACGCCCAAGCCCACGGAATAGCTGCTCACCACGAAACTCATGTCGTTCAGGAAGGCACCGTTGCCGAGCCCGTATTTCGTGCGTTGCATACCCGCACTCACCTGTATGCGTTTGGTGATGTCGTATTCGGCACCGGCATTGAATTCCTGCGTGTTGCCTGCGAGAAGTTTCTGCTTCTCCTTGTCCATGCGTGCGTCCTTGTCGAAGAAGTAGTGGTAGCCCGCCATCACGCGCAGCCGGGGCAGGATGTCATACTGTGCGCCGATGGTGAAGATGCCCGGCATGTCGCCCGGAGTGTTCACACCGTCGGCAAACAGACCGGTGTCGTCTCGCTTGGTGTCATTTTGTATGTTGAAGTGGGTGGTGAACTCAAGACGCGCACCGATGTTGAGCTTGTTCCAACGGTAGTCCACACCGATGATGGGAGCGATGGCCCAGCCTTTCTGCGTGCAGTCGAGATACTTGTCGGCCACCTGATTTCTCACGCTCTCCATCGTCTGTGCGCCGCCTGCACTCAAGGCTGCGCCCTGCTTCAGCTTGTCGGCCCCGGCTTGATATTGGGCTGCTGCAGCTGTGTTGCCGGCTGCCTTGGCCTGGTCGGCCAGCATCTGATAGTTTTCGGCCTGCTGCTTGTAAAGATCGGCCTGCTCGCTCAGGGCTTTGGCTTTTGTGCCGAGATAGTCGAAGAGGTTTTGGTTGGTTTCACCGATGTTCACACTGATGTTCTTGATGTTTCCTTCATATTTGTTGTAAACGAAGTTGAACCTGAAACCTCCGTAGACGGAAAGATGCTCGTTGAACTTGTAGGTGGTGCCCAACTGTAAGCCGAACACATACTGCTGTCCGTGGATATAGCTCTCCACACTGTAGCCCGGTTTGTTGGAGCCAAGGCCCAAGTCGATGCCGTATTTCTTTTGATAGCCGGCATTGGTTTGCGCCAAGAGGGCAGGCAGGAGCGATATTTGTCGCTCGAAAGAACCCAGTCCGTGGTTGAAGGTGCATTTTCCGCCACCGCCTACAAGACCGAAACCGGCCTGAAAGCCCCATTTGTCATAGTTGATGGCAGCATGGATGGAGGGCAGGATGGGGGCTGAAGCCTCACCTTTAAATTCCTTGATGCCATATTCGTCGCCCCCATTCAGTTTGAACGGTTGGTGGAAAGGAGTGCCTTGGAGTGCCGGTATGGTGATGCCGCTACGGATGGTGCGGGTCTGGAAAGCCGACTGGTTGTTGAAAGAAAGGTGTATGCCCTTGGGCAGAAAGGCTACACCGGCCGGGTTGCTGTATACACCGTCGATGGCTATCACGCCGTCGCGGGCCGGATTGCGGAGGAAAGACACGCTTTGGTTGGTGTTGGTAAGGATGCCTCCGGCGTTAACGGCCATTGCGGTGGAAAGCAATGTGCCTGACAAAACAAATTTTAATTTATTCATCTTAAATACCTATAATAAATTGTTCGCAAAGTTACACATATTGTTCTTTTTGTCTAAAAGTAACCATCGGTATTTAAGTTATGTTAACTTCTTGGGCGTATTTTGATGCACAAATCGACGTGTGTGTGCAGCCCGGAGGCGTTGTTGGGAGGTGACGGGCAGACGAAGAAACTGTGTTTTCGAAGCCCACCCTGTTGATGTATTCTTTCGGCCATGCCATGATGGGGGCGATGAGACTGCCGGTTGTCTGTCCTCACGTTTAATTTTCCACCAGTTCTTCCTGTTCGGCGGCCTGCGCCTCCGGCTTCACCTCCTTTTTCAGTTCGGGATATTGGACACGCGTGTGATAGATAGATTTCAATCTGTCGATGAGCACCTGCTTGGCCTGTGATATGTCGCGGAAGGTGATGGGGCACTCGGTGAACATTCCGTCGGCCACTTCGCCGTCGATCATCTTGTTGACAAGATTGCTGATGCTCTCCTCGGTGTACTCGCCAAGCGAGCGCGAAGCCGCCTCCACACCGTCGCTCATCATGAGAATGGCCTGCTCGCGGGTGAACGGATTGGGACCGGGATACTGGAAATCTTCCTTGTTGACGATCTCGTTGGGGTGCTCGTTCTGGTATTTCACATAGAAGAATTTGGCCAACCCCGTGCCGTGGTGAGTCTTGATAAAGTCTTTGATGATATTGGGCAGGTTCGCCTTTTCGGCCAGCCGCAGGCCCTCGTTCACGTGGCTGATGATGATTTGTGCACTCTCCTTGTACGACATCCGCTCGTGCGGATTGACACCCACTTGGTTTTCGGTGAAGAAGACGGGGTTGGTCATCTTTCCGATGTCGTGGTAGAGTGCCCCTGTGCGCACCAGCAGACTGTTGGCCCCAATCTTGTTGGCTATCTCGGCAGCCAGATTGCCCACGGTGATGGAGTGCTGGAACGTTCCCGGGGCTATCTCGCTCAGATTGCGCAGCAGCCCCTTATTGGTGTTGGAAAGTTCGAAGAGCGTCACATTGGAAATGAAACCGAACATCTTTTCGATGAGGTACATCAGTGGGTAGGCCAGCAGCAGGAAGATGCCGTTGACGATGAAGTGGATGTTCATGCTGCGGTCGAAGCCAAAGAAATCGTTTTCCTGCATGAGCTGGAGTGCATAGTAGACAACTATGCTGGCCAGCGTGACCAGCAAGGCGGTCTTGAAGAGTTGCGCCCGCTGCGACAGTTCGCGCAATGAGTAGATGGCCACGAGGCCCGCCACGAGCTGCACGATGATGAACTCATACTGGTATTTCACCGCCGCCGCGCATATCAGCACCATCGTGGCATGGGAGATGAAGGCCGTGCGAGTGTCCATGAACACGCGGATGAAGATGGGCACCATCGTAAATGGGATGATGTAGACACTGAAGAGGTTGTGTTTCATCATCAGTGATACCAGTATCGGGAAGAGTGTAATCATGGAGTAGAGCATTGTGATGCTACGGGGCTTCTCGAAATAGTCCTTGCGGAAAAGACCCAGGTATAGGGTGAAGAGCATCACGAGGATGAAGACGAAGATGGTCTGGCCGATGATGGTGGTGGTGATTTCTTCCTCCGTGGCACTGCGCCGCTTCATTTCTTTCTCGAAAGAATTAAGCACCCTGTAAGTGTAGTCGTCGACGATCTCTCCCCGGTCTATCACCTTCTGTCCGCTCATCACCATTCCGCTGGCCAGTGGAATGCTGCCCAACAAGTCGTTCTGTTCGGTCTGGCTTTTCTCTTTGTCATAGGTGAGGTTGGGCTCTATGTAGTTGTTGAGGTCGCAGCGTTGCAGTATCTGCCGTTGCGGTGCCAGTTTTTCATCGAGAAACAACTGTTCGTAAGCTCCGATGGTGGAGTAGATACAGTTGATGGGGAAGCTCTGGGCTGTCTTACCGCTCACCACACGCAGCATGTTGGTTGTGTCGTTGTAGATGCGGTTGTATTCGGGCGTACTCATGATGCCCGCCTGATAGAGTCGGTGCAGGCGGTCGACGACCGTACTCAGATAGGTGTGGGGCAGTCCGGGGATGCCCTCTTTGAAGTCGTTCTTGAACCGTGCAATCTGCTCTTTCTCCACCTTAGGGTTGTAATTATAATAAGGTTGGAAGGTGCGCATGAGCGAGTCGCGCTCGTTGCGGATGGCAGCGTCGGTCTTGTAGATGGGAAAGTCGAACTTGGCGATGAACGAACCGTACATCCACGGTTTCCCCACATCGTAGCGGAACTGTTGACCCTCGTTGCGGGGCAGGAACCACACGATGATGGTTACGGTGACAAGGATGAGTGCCGTGCGTGTGAAGAAATCTCGCCAGTAGTGTTCGGGATATGTCTTGAATATGTTCATGAACGCCTGTTTTATGTGGTTTACTCTGCGAATTTACGAAAAAAATACCCTAACCTACAAAAAAAATATGTAAATTTGCACAAAAATGTTTTCATAGCTATATTATCTTGAGCATGGCAGAAAGAAAAGTAAGAGTGCGTTTTGCGCCCAGCCCCACCGGCGCATTGCATATCGGCGGCGTGCGTACCGCCCTTTACAATTATCTTTTCGCCCGTCAGCACGGCGGCGAATTTGTATTCAGAATAGAAGACACCGACTCCCACCGCTTTGTGCCCGGCGCTGAAGAATATATCATTGAGTCGTTTCGCTGGCTCGGCATACCGTTCGACGAAGGTGTTTCCTTCGGAGGCGACCACGGGCCTTACCGCCAGAGCGAGCGCCGGGAAATCTATAAGCAATATGTCAGGCAGTTGCTTGATAGTGGAAAAGCCTACATAGCCTTTGACACTCCGGAAGAACTGGAGGCCAAACGCAACGAGATAGAGAACTTTCAGTATGATGCCCGTACCCGTATGCAGATGCGCAATTCGCTCACGCTGCTCAAAGAGGAGGTCGACCGTCTCATGGCCGACGGCGAACAGTTTACCGTGCGCTTCAAGATAGAGCCGGGACAGGAGGTGCATGTGGACGACATGATTCGTGGCGACGTGCGCGTCAAGAGCGACATATTGGACGATAAGGTGCTCTACAAGAGTGCCGACGAACTGCCTACCTATCATCTGGCCAACATCGTCGACGACCACCTGATGGAGATTACCCATGTGATTCGCGGCGAAGAGTGGCTTCCCAGTGCGCCGCTCCATGTGCTTCTCTACCGGGCTTTCGGCTGGGAAGACACGATGCCCCGTTTCGCCCATCTTCCCCTGCTGCTCAAACCTGAGGGCAAGGGCAAGCTCAGCAAGCGCGACGGCGACCGTCTCGGATTTCCGGTCTTCCCGCTGGAGTGGCACGACCCCAAGACCGGAGAGGTGAGTTCGGGCTATCGCGAGAGCGGATATTTCCCCGAGGCGGTGGTGAATTTCCTCGCCATGCTTGGCTGGAATCCCGGAACAGAGCAGGAACTCTTCTCGCTCGACGAACTGGTCGAGGCATTCGACATCACGAAATGCTCCAAGGCCGGTGCCAAGTTCGACTTCAAGAAAGGCATCTGGTTCAATCACGAATACATCCTCCGCAAGAGCAACGAGGAGATAGCAGGCCTCTTTGCCCCCATTGTGGCCAATAATGGGGTGGACGAGAGCATGGAGCGCATTACGGAAGTGGTGGCCATGATGAAAGACCGCGTGGATTTTGTGAAGGAGCTGTGGCCCCTTTGTTCTTTCTTCTTCATCGCTCCGACCGAGTATGACGAGAAAACGCGCAAGAAGCGGTGGAAAGACTACTCGGCCCGGCAGATGACCGAACTGGCAGAAGTGCTCGAAGGCATCGACGACTTCTCTATCGAAGGACAGGAACCCGTAGTCAAGCAGTGGGTGGAAAGCAAGGACTACAAGCTCGGCGACATCATGAATGCCTTCCGCTTGGCACTCGTCGGTGAGGGCAAAGGCCCCGGCATGTTCGATATTTCGGCTTTCTTGGGCAAGGAAGAGACGCTCCGTCGGCTGCGCAGGGCTATCGAAGTTCTAAACTAAAACTTATGTACAATCTCATCATTTACATTTATCTGTTGGGCGTGGCCGTTGCCAGCCTGTTCAGTAAGAAGGTCCGCAAGATGTGGTGTGGGGAGCGCCGGGCCTTCGATGTATTGAGAAGCAAGGTGGAGCCGGAAGCCCGTTATGTATGGTTTCATGCCGCCTCGCTCGGTGAGTTTGAACAAGGGCGTCCGTTGATGGAGCGCATTCGCAGGGAACATCCCGAATACAAGATACTCCTCACCTTTTTTTCTCCGTCGGGCTATGAAGTGCGTAAGGACTATTCCGGGGCCGACATCATCTGCTATCTGCCCCTCGACACGCCCCTCAACGCCATCCGTTTCCTGCGCTTGGTTCGTCCGGTGATGGCGTTTTTTATCAAATATGAGTTTTGGTACAATTATCTCCACATCTTGAAGCACCGTCAAGTGCCGGCCTACAGCGTGTCGAGCATCTTCCGTCCCGACCAAGTGTTCTTCAAATGGTATGGCCGCCAATATGCCGCTGTGTTGCGTTGCTTCACCCGTTTTTTTGTGCAGAACGAGGAGAGTCGCCGTCTGCTGTCCTCTATCGGTATAGACAATGTTGTCGTGAGCGGTGACACGCGCTTCGACCGGGTGCTGCAAATCAAGGAAGCCAGCAAGCAGCTCCCCATTGTGGAGCGTTTTGTACAGGGCGGCTTGTCTGATACGCCCCCTGTCGCAGCTTCCTCCCAATTATCTGCCCCGGAGAACTTAACACCCACTACCCATCACCCATCACCTGTTTTTGTCGCCGGCTCTTCTTGGCTTCCCGATGAAGAAATCTTTTTGAAGTATTTCAACTTGCATCCCGAGTGGAAACTCATCATCGCGCCCCACGTCATCGGGGAGGAGCATCTCAGACAGATTGTGGCACTCATCGGCGAAGGACGCAAAGTGGTGCGCTACACCCGCACCACCGAGGAGGAGGCCGCCACGGCCGATGTGCTCATCATCGACTGCTTTGGTCTGCTGTCATCCATCTATCGCTATGGCTGCGTGGCATACGTGGGTGGCGGCTTCGGTGTGGGCATTCACAATGTGCTTGAAGCTGCCGTGTGGGACATACCTGTGGTGTTCGGCCCCAACAACAAGCATTTTCAGGAGGCCCAAGGGCTGTTGGCAGTAAAGGGAGGCTTTGAAATCATCGGCGATGAGGACTTTGCCGCTCTTATAGACCGCTTTTGTGCCGACCGTGAGGTGCTTCGCCGGGCGGGCGAAGAAGCCGGCAGGTTTGTCAAGAGTCGCTCCGGCGCTTCCGACATCATCCTTTCCGGCATATCATTGTAGGTCTTCTGCGCCTTGATCGATCGGTTGGCTTCCGCATTCTTCATATCTTGAACAATCTCATTACCAACTTTAAAACTTATAACTATGATTTCTTTCGAGTGCGATTACAACAATGGCGCCCATCCGTTGGTGCTTCAGCATTTGGCTGAGACCAACAGAGAGCAGAGTCTCACCTATGGTTTTGATGAATGGACGCTGTCTGCCAAAGAGAAAATCCGTGAGGCTTGCTGTGCTCCCGATGCCGATATCTTTTTCCTCTATGGCGGCACGCAGACCAATCTGACGGTCATCAACGGCTACATCCCGAGTTACAAGTCGGTCGTCTCGGCCGATACGGGGCACATCAACGTGCTTGAGTGTGCGGCCATCGAGCATACCGGACACAGGGTGGAGGCCATCCCCGGCATCAATGGAAAGATCACCGTCAACGAGTTGGACTGCTACATGGAGTGGTTTCTCAACAACGGAAACCGCATCCACATGGCACAGCCCGGCATGGTCTATATCACTTTCCCCACCGAGTTTGGCACGATTTACAGTGCAGCCGAACTGGAAGACCTCTATGCCGCCTGCCGCAAATACGAGTTGCCCCTCTTCATCGACGGTGCCCGCATGGGCTATGGCGTGATGTCCCACGAGAGCGATGTCGACCTTCCGTTTATCGCCTCCCACTGTGATGTGTTCTATATCGGCGGCACCAAGGTGGGAGCCCTGTGTGGCGAGGCGGTTGTCTTCCCTCATGGCAACGCTCCGCGCGACTTCTTCTCCATCATCAAGCAGCATGGCGCACTCAGTGCCAAAGGCCGTCTTATGGGAGTGCAGTTTGACGCCCTTTTCACCGACGGGCTGTACCTGCGCATCTCCCGTCATGCCATCGACATGGCAGAGCGCATGAAGCAGATGTTCAAGGACAAGGGGTATGAACTCTTCATCGATTCGCCCACCAACCAGCAGTTTGTAGTCATCGACAACGAGAAAGTGAAAGAACTTGAGCGCAATGTGATATTCACCCATTGGGAACCGCGTGGCGACACCCAGATGGTGTGCCGTTTTGTCACTTCTTGGGCCACCACTCCTGAAGATCTCGATCGGTTGGAGCAGTTGATTTAAGACACATAGACTGGCTTAAATGCCAAGTGCGACCCTATAAGACGGTTGGATATGCCGCTTATAGGGTCGCACTTTTGTTGGTATATGGGCGTCTTTTACTCCCTGATCTTGATTTCGCAGTTGTCGAGTGAGTCGATGATGGCCAGTGACTCGCAGCGCACACCCTCCTTTTCTATTGCCTCCCTGCCGTGCTGGAAGGCTTTTTCGATGATGAATCCCATGCCCACCAGTTCGCATCCGGCCTGCCGGCAGAGGTCGATGATGCCTTTGGCGGCATTGCCGTAGGCAAGGAAGTCGTCTACAAACAGCACCTTGTCGTCCTTGGTCAGGTATTCCTTGCTGATCACCACATGATATTCACGCTGCTTGGTGAAAGAGAAAACGGTCGTAGAGAGCATATTCTCCATCGTCGACGGCTTTTTCTTTTTGGCAAACACCACCGGCAGGTCGAGCAGGAACCCCATCATGATGGCCGGTGCAATGCCCGAAGCCTCCACGGTGATTATCTTGTTGATTTCCGTCGAAGCGTATCGGCGTATCAGTTCCACGGAAATCTGCTTCATCAGATTGGGATCCATTTGATGGTTGATAAACTTGTCCACCTTGAGGATACCTCCCTCAAAGCATTTCCCCTCGCGCTTGATGCGTTCTATCAGTGCTCTCATATCTACAGTTGTTTTGCCTTATAATAATTCTGCAAAGTTACGATTTTTTTTGTGATGTAGCTGTTTTTCGGACCTGAAAAGATTGTGGAGTGCAGGGAGTAAGGTGGAAAGTCTATCGTGCCGGAACCGGATTTTGTACGAGAGACATCTGTAACTTGAAGGGAGTGAGGTCGGTGAAAACTTTAATAACCTTTACAAAAATACTTCCATGAAAATGCTTGAAATAGATTGGAAAATCCGTCTTTGAGCACCGAAATGCCACCTCAATTTTCCCATTTGGGCTCTTTGTTCATGCGAAAGGGCCACAGTTGGAAGCCAAAAGAGCCACAGTTAGGTTGCAACTGTGGCCCTTTGGCATACTGATTCGACCTCTTTCAAGTGCATTTTCGGGCCGGAATAAGTGTTCGGAAAATTCAAAAGATTGATAATCAGCGGTTTAAAAGTATCGCTCAAATTCGCGTATATTCGTCCAATCATCCGCTCTGCGAAAATACGGCAAACTGAGAGCCTGAAAAGTGACAAATGGTTTGACAAAACAGGTGGCTCTATCTTCTTCCGTCATCTATATACTCTTGTTATCACGAAGCGCGGGCGATATGTTAAATGTATAAGGTGCCGGCCGTTTTTGTAGACCCATGCAGTGACTTTTATTGATTTTTTTAGTAGCTTTGCAACGTAGCTTTAATAGAGATGAAAAAGACAAAAATGGGAAAGTCTGTGGGACAGACAGAGTTTTTTTATGATGTAAGAAGGTGGATGATGGCAGGCTTGCATGTACTGAGGTGCATGGCCTTGGCTGTGTGTTGCCTTGTCGGTAGTTCTGTCGTCGGGGCTTCTGCGCCCGATTATCGTGAGCTCATAGCTGCGGGCGACAGTTGCATGGAGGTCTTTAACGTGTTCGAGGCCATGCGTTTCTACGGGCAGGCCCGGCAGTTGAATGACGATAACGCCGTGAAAATGCGGTTGGCCGACTGCTACTATCAGCGGGCCGACTACCGGCGATGCGCCGACCTGCTGAAGGCGGTGGGTGAGGATTCGCTCACCCACGATGCCTTCCGAGAGCTGTTCTACTGCTATTATTTCAGGAAAGACTATGCTTCGGCGACGTTTTGGGGCAGTCAACTTGTGGGGCGCTTTCCGCTCGATGGACAGATGGTGGCCGAACTGGCGGCTACCTGCAACATGGAAGACCAGCCCGATTTGGCCATCCGGTATGCCATGCCCTACTACCGGCGTGACTCCGCCAACTATCTCGTCAATCGCCAGTTGGCCTATGCCCATTTCTACAACCGCAACTATCCCGAGGCAGCCCGGCTTTACGATCGTCTCCTCTCCTTGGGCGACTCTGCCGCCAACACGCTCTATTTAGGCGGTATGTGCCATGAACAACTCGAAGACTATCCGCAAGCTCGCACGCTTTTTCTTGCTTCCGCCCGCCTTGCAGACTTCAAGCAGCCCACCATGCTCTATCATCTCGGTTCCACTTGTCATGCGCTCAAACGCTATGAGGAGGCCTACGACTATCTTGTCAAGGCCGAAAATCTGTTGAAGCCCGACAGTGCTGTGGTGCGCAATATCCGGCTGTTGCTTGCCGAAATGGACAAGCGGGACACGAAGTATAAGGACGCGGTCATCCACGCAATGGATTCCCTCTACCTCATCGGGCGTTATGCCGAGGCCAACAAAGTCTTTGCAAGTCTCCCGGCCGGTGCCCGGCGGCAGTTGAACCAAGGGGAATGGTACAACGGAGCCTGCGTGGCGGCAAAGGCCGGTGATGGCAATGCCGCTTTTGCCCGGCTCCACCGTGTGTTGGAGAAGAACCCGGTGTGGCAGGGCGGATTGGAAGACAAAGACCTTGTTTCGCTCCATTCCGATGCTCGTTGGACGGCGTTTGCCACCGAGGTGAATAAGCGCAAGGCCGCTGCCGAACGTTTTTTTGACATTCCGCTGCGCAACCGTTTGCTTCGTATAGGCAGGGCCGATCAGGAGCCGCGTGCAGAGTGGCGGCAAGCCGTGGCCTCTGCGCCTGCCGACACGGCCCGCATCTCCCGCCTGCTCCACCAAATGGCCGTTGCCGATGCACAAAACGAGCGTGAGGTCTGTGCCATCTTGGACTCTTGCGGATGGGTGGGCAGAGGCCGGGTGGGCGATGCCTGCCGCGTGTTGTGGACTGTCATTCAGCATTCGTCGGTGGAGAATATGAAGAAATATTTCCCGCTCTTTGCCGTGGCTGCAGCCGGTGGTGATCTCGAGTTGGAGCATCTGGCATTGATGCAAGACCGCATTGATATGTTTGAAGGCCGGCCTCAACGCTATGGAACGCAAATCGAGCAACGTGCAGACGGCAAAGCGCACATCTACAAGTTGCTCGATAAGTCGTTGGTTGACACGTGGCGCCGCCAGATGGGGCTCTCCTCGCTCGCGCTCTATGCCGAGCGCATGAAGGCACTCGTGGATTAGCCTGCTGCGTGATGTGTCATTCCTGAAAGTCGTTTGTCAGGAGAGATACTGTCTCAGTACACCTCCCATGCGCTTCATTCCCTCCAGCAGCGTGGCCCGCGGGCAGGCAAGGTTGATGCGTAAATATCCCTCTCCGGCCCGGCGGCCATACATCGTGCCGCTGTTCACATATACCCGCCCTTCTTTCATCAGCTTTCCGTAGGCTTCATCGCTGGTGAGTCCGGTGGCCTTGATGTCCACCCAGGCAAGGTAAGTGCCCTCCAGCCTGGTGACCTCCAAACGGGGCAGCTCTTTGGCAATAAACTCTTTAAGGGCCAAATAGTTGCCCCAAATGTAGTGGTTGAGGCTGTCGAGCCACTCCTCACTTTCGTTGTAGGCGGCTTGTAGGGCTACCACGCCGAAAGGATTCACGTCGCACACCTCGTTGATGTTCACCGCCCGGTCTATGCGCCGGCGCATGGCCGGGTCGGCACAGATGATGTTGGCTATCTGTAGTCCGGCAATGTTGAAGGCCTTGGTGGGCGAGTTGAGCACCACGCTGTTGTCCCGGCAGGCATCGCTGATGGCTGCAAAGGGCGTGAAGCGGTGGCCCGGCATCACCAGTTCGCAGTGTATTTCGTCGCTGATGACCCTCACGCCATACGTCAGGCAGATGTCGTTCATGCGCTCCAGTTCCTCTTTAGTCCATACGCGCCCGGCCGGATTGTGAGGGTTGCAGAGCAAGAACACCGTCGTTTTCTCGTCAGCGCATTGGCGTTCGAAGTCCTCGAAGTCCACCTCGTAGCTGTCGCCACGACGCACGAGTTCGTTTTCGGCCACCTCGCAACCATTGTTTTTGATGCTTGAGAAGAAGCAGTTGTAGTCGGGTGTCTGTATGAGCACTTTCTCTCCCGGCAGCGTGAGGGCCTTGATGGCACACGACACGGCCGGCACCACGCCTGTGGTGTAGATGATCCATGAGCGGTCTATCTGCCAGTTGTGGCGGCGGGCAAACCAGTTGATGATAGCCTCATAGTAGCTGTCGGGCACCAGTGTGTAGCCGAACACGCCATGCTCCACCCGCTTTTTCAGTGCCTCAAGAATGGTGGGGGCCGCCTTGAAGTCCATGTCGGCCACCCACAAAGGTATCACATCCTCCTCTTTCACAATGTCCCACTTATAGGAATTTGTGCCGCGGCGGTTGATGACGGTATCAAAATCGAATGTAGACATACTATCTCTGTTGCTTTTTATTTTCGACAGAGTAACAGAATGACACGTTTTTTCTGTTTTCTTTGTTACGCTGTCTCTTTTATTTTATTTAGACATAGTAACAAAAATAACAAATTTTCTCTGTTCCCTTTGTTACTCTATCTTTAAAAAATACGTTTACTATGTCTTGCTTTCAATCACGCAGTCGTGACCTTTGGCAAACTCATCGTAGGTGATACGCTCCACTTTATCGGCCACGATACGGCCACTGATGGGATTCTTGATTTCGGTGATGCTGCCCTTGATGGTGGCATTGATGTTACGGCTGTCCTCGAAAGCTCGGTCGGAGGCAGCATCGAACGTGCAGTCTTCGAGGGTGATGCCGTCAAGATAGCACAACGGTTGTTCGCCGCTGATGTGGCAGCGCACCAATTTCACATTCTTGCTGTGCCATGCGAGGTATTCGCCATCGAGTTCCGAGTCGTAGATTGTCACATTCTCACACTCCCAAAAACTGTCTTTTGTGGTGATTTTGGCGTTGTGTACCTCCACGTTCCGGCAATATTGGAACACGTATTTGGCATCGCTCACCAGTCCGTCCACGTAAATGTTCCGCGAGAACATGAAAGGATAGGTGCCTTCGTGCAGCTCCACGTTTTTCAGTTTGAGACCGTCCACTTTCCAGAACGTTTCGTCGGCATCGTTGATTTTCACGTTTTCGAGTTCCAGATTCTTCATCTCCCGGAAGAATTTCGGGCCGTCGATCACGCAGTCTTTCATCACCATGTCGTTGCTGTACCAGATGGCCGAGCGCGACTCGGGGGCGAAATAGCAGTTGGTGATGAGGCTTTTGTCAACGTGCCACCAAGGATATTTGCCGTAGAATTTGGAATTGTCGCATTCCAGATTCCGGCAACATTTGATACCGGACTCGCCATCCACAATGGTGATGGCTTCGAGGCGCACATCGTGGGCGCCAAACAGAGGACGCTCGCCTCCATATTCCTTATTCTTTATTACTTCCATAATCTTTGATAATACCTATTTTATTAGTTTCGGGTTGGACAATCTTCACCGTCGGAAGCCGGCTGACTTAGCTTCCTTTGTGGTTGCAAAGGTACAAAAACCATGCCAAACGCGGCCTACCTGAATTACGGAAATGATAATAGTTTTTACGGATGGTGTGCGTCAGGAGTCTTCGCCTCTTTTCTTATCTTGATGTTCAGCGTCTGTTCAATGATGTTCAGCACGTGGTCAAGTGCTTCGGCGTCAAAGTCGCCCGACAGCCGTTTGATGTGGTTGGTGCACGAGAGCGGTATGTCATAGTGGCGGGTGAGGTCGGCGAGCACTTCATCGATGGGTGTGTTGTCGAAATGGAAGCGGTGGGTAGCCCAGCTCACCCCATTGGGCGACTGGCGGTTGATGACAGGTATATGGCTGTTCTTGGTGAGCACGGCTCCCATGCCCGGGGTCAGGTATACCCCCTCGCCACTCCCCCGGGCGGCGAAAAGCACCCGCCCGCCGGTCACATACACCTCGGTGAGCATATCGCTTTCGGCCACTTGAAACTTCGTGCCCAACACCCGCACGTGGCCCATCCGGCTTCTCACGTTGAAAGGGTGTGCTTGGTTATGGTGCACCTCGAAATAGATTTTACCGCTCATCTCCACTTCCCGGCTGTTGTCGGGGGCGTAACTAAGGGTAGAGCCCGGCGAGAGGGTGACGCGTGTTCCGTCGGCAAGAGTGTAGACTGCCGTCTGTGCATCAGCGCGATAGACGGTGTGTCCGGCAAACAGTCTGCCTTCTGTGAGCAACACCACGACGAGCGGAATGATGATGGCTGCTGCCACAGCCACGCGGAAGAGCACTGTCCGCTGAGGCAGAAACCGGCGTTGGGGGCCATGGCCCGTTCGCCGGTGGAAGGCAGCAAGGGCTTTTCGAGTGTCGAGTCGCCCGCTTTGATAATGGCGTAACACAAAATCGAGGCTTTTATCTTTTCTTCGTTTCATGATAGATCGGGTTGTTGTTATCGTTGTTTTGAGAGATATTCACCGAGTCGCTCTTGGCCACGGTGCAGGCTCCGAGCAGTCCCAATCCGCCTCTGATATTGGTGGGTGTAGGCTTGATATAGGAGAGTCCGGCCTTGGCCAGCTCATTGTTGGCCACATCGTTTATGTTGGTGACGAACCGGTAGAATTCGGGTGTGAGGCGGTAGAGCCGTACCTGATAGCTTTGTTTGCCATAGTGGCTGTAGTCCGCGGGCGTGTCAAGGTGCAGGGTGTAGGTCTTGCCATTGATGGTGGCATCGTCGAAAACGTAGAAGTTGTTGTAGGTCTCGTCCTCGAAACCGAAGTCTTTGTCCACCTCGCTGAGCCCCCGCAGCAACGGTTCCGACTTACGGTTGATGCCCATATTCTCGGTTGCCGTGAAGCTGTCGCCATATCCGGGATAATCCCTTACTGTGGTTTTGGTGATACATACGCCGTAGAAGTCGTTGCTCCGGCCGTCGTCGGTGAAGGTGACGGCAAAGCGGTGGAAGTTGCGCACGCTTTGATAGTCATCGTCATAGAGCCGTATGTCGGTCATCCTCATGCTGTCGATGACGACCGTTGGTGGAATGACGGCTTCGGCGTGTGTGTTCTCCAGGCCGTCGGCAGCCACTTCGAGCATGATACAGTCGCCCGCCTTTTGTGGTGCATAGACCATGTATTGGCCGTAGGCAGTGTGGCGGGCGGGATATTCGTGCCCGTTCACCCGATAGCTGATGCGGGCATCGGTGATTGCCTTGATATTGCCTCTTGACGGTACGGGCAGACTGCGGTAGACTGCAATCCGGGTGGAGTCGCCCGGAGCCGGCAGACAGTACACCGTGAGCCGGGCGGGTTCGAGCGTGTCGGCGATGTTGAGATTGTCCTTACAGGCCGTGAGCAGCAGGGTGGGGAGGAGGAATAAAAGGTATGGATGTCTCATGTTTCAGAATTTAAACGTGTAACTGAACGACGGCACGATGGGAATGTAGGCATGGTTTTTAAGTCGTATGCACTTCTGTTCGGTGTCATAGTTGGCTGTCACCCAAAGCGAGTTGAGGTGGCAATAGGCATTGTAGAGGCTCACGTTCCATATCCGTTCGTGCCCGCGGCGTGTGGGGTGGTGGAAGTCGCAACCTATGTCAAGCCGATGGTAGGCCGGCAACCGAAAGTTGTTGGGCTCCGTGTACTGCAGGGCTTCTCCTGCCATTGCCTCTCCCAGTGAAGGCAGAGCCGTGTAGTGGGTGGGCAGAGTCATGCGGTTGCCACTGTGGCAGGTCCATCCGGCGTATGCGTAGATACCTTTGCCCATCCGGTATTGGGCATTGATGCTGAGTTTGTGGCGGTTGTCGAACTTGTCGTAAAACCAGCGGTCGAGCAGTTGGCCGTAGTATCGTTTGTTCCACGAGAGCGTGTAGGCGAAATCCATTGTGAGACGAGCCCCCCGGTAGTGGGCGTCGAACTCGGTCCCGTAGAGCCGTCCCCGACCGTCCATCACATGTCGGTCCCACTCTTCGGCCGGTGGTTCGATGCCCGTCCAACTGCTGTATTGCAGCAAATGCCGTGACTCCTTGTAGTAACCTTCCAGCGAGAACGTCCAGCGGCGGACCGGTTGCGCATAGATGCCGGCAGCCAACTGCCACGAGCGCATGGGCCTGAGCCGCTCCGTGGTGGGCACCCAGTAGTCGGTGGGCAAATCGAGTATCGAATTGCTTATCTTGTGTACGTTTTGCGTCATCATCGTGAACGACCCTTTCACCGACCATTGCCGCCCGGCCTGATACTTCACAGCCATGCGCGGATCTGCACTCCGGAAGGCCTTGCGCCCGATGCCGAAGAGATTGGCGTTGACCCCGATGTTCACCGACAGGCGGTCGGTCGCGGTCATTTCGTCTTCCACGTAGAGGTTGATTTCGTGCGAGGTGTGGCGGTTGCTGCCTTTCGAGGAGAGGGTGTCGAGCGACGAGCCCACCCCGAAGGAGTTGAACATGCTCGAAGTCTGTGGGCGAAAGCGGTGCAGCGTATAGTCGTGCCCGAAGCTGATATGGTGGCGGGGAGTGGGACGGAAGTCGAAAGTGGCCCGATAGCCCACATCGCTGATGGTCGACCGGTAGCTGTGTTGCAGATGGTGGGAGTAGCCTTTGCTGCCGTCGTTGTGGTGGTAAGCCGACTCTTCCTGTGACTCATAGCGGGCGCGGTTGTGGGTGTAGACTGCTGTAAAGTTGGCAAACAACCGTGGCGAAAAGAGGTAGTTCCAGTTGAGGGCGGCATTGAAGTTGCCCCATTTGAAGCGTGTGAGATCGTTGTCCTCGGTGGAGATGCCGGCAGTCTCGTTGCTCCACTTGAAGTTCTCGGTCACCTTCAGCTTGTCTTCTCCCGAATAGAGACTCAGGTAGATGCGCGAACGGTCATTGAAAATGTGCGTCACCTTGGCGTTGAGGTCGTGGAAGAAGTAGTTTATCGTGTATCGCTCGTCATCCTTGCCGTGGTTGACGAGCGCAAAGATAGGGCGGGTGAGCAGGTCTATCCACGACCGCCGCAGTCCGATGTTGTAGCTGGTGGTGCCCCGCTTGATGGGGCCTTCGAGATGCAGGCTGCCGTCGAGCAGCCCGATGCGGTAGCTGCCATGCGAGCGTTGCATGTCACCGTCGTTGGTTCGCACATCCACCACACTCGACAGCCGGCCGCTGTAGCGGGCGGGAAAACCGCTCTTGTAGAAGTCGATGTTCTTCACCATGTCGGTGTTGAACGCCGAGAACAGTCCCATCGTGTGGTTGATCTGATAGAGCGGACTACCGTCCATGAGAAAGAGATTTTCATCGTTGTCGCCTCCGTGTACATACATGCCGCTCATCAGTTCCATGCCCTCGCATACGCCCGATGTGCGTTGCAGCGTCTTCACCACGTCGGGCGACGAGAGCAGGGCATAGCCCGTGTGAAGCTCCCGGGCCGTGAGCGAGCGCTTGCCCGTCTGTGTGGTGAGCAGGGGCGAGTTGAGGTCGCCCGTCACCACCACCTCCGCCAGCCGGGCGTTGGGCGTGAGTCTCACGTCGCGGTGGATGTTGCCCTCCAGCGTGAGTTCCTCCTCGTGGTCTTCAAAACCGATGTAGGAGAAGCGCAGACGGTGGGGACCTTCAGGCAGGGTGAGCGAGAAGAAGCCATATTCGTTGGTCGTGGTGCCTGCGCTGCCGGTGCGGTCGTAGACAGTGGCGTTGATGAGCGTTTCGCCTGCGCTGTCTCTCACGTAGCCGCTCACCGTGTGTCGCCGCCTCGTGGCGGCTTTCGGTTCGGGAGGGGCGGCTTTCTCTTTCAGCATCACGTAGTTGCCCTCGCGCCTGTATTCGATGCCGGTGCCGTCAAAAAGGGTCTGCAAGGCCTGCTCCACCGTCATCCGGTCGATGCGTGGCCCACGGTAGGAGCGGTTCACGTTGAGCCGGGCGTCGTAGACGAAGTTCAGGCCCCGTTCCCGATGCAGCCACTCCATTTGCTGCTTCACCGTGGGGGCCGACTTGCCCGTTGTCGCCGTGGCCCACAGTGCCGGGAGCAGCATGAGGAGCGCAAGGAGGATATATCGCAGTGTGGCTTTCATGTCTCGATGCGATTAGAAGGCCCAACCGAAGCTGACATAGGGAGCCACCCACCAGTTGACTTTCTTGCTGTCGTTGTTTTTCCACGACGGGGCGGCAGCGTCTACATAGTACCTTTGCGTGATGTTGAAGCCGGGCGTGAGGCCTGCTCTGAACATGAAGCCTCGTTTGGAGATGTGACGGTAGCCGATGTTGGCAAACACGAAGTTACCTACTTTATTGATGGTCTTCTGCCCCAGATAGTCTATGGTGTATCCGTTGAGGTTGTACCCGCTCTCGGTGGATAGTTCGGTGTAGTGAAAGGCATACTGCGGTTCGTGCATGTTGACCCAAAAGATGTTCACGCCCAAGCCCAGTTCCAGTTTGGAGCGGTTGCGCCCCACGAGATATTTGGCTTCGAGCGGGATGCCGTAAAAGCGTGTCGACGAACCGGAGTAGATGTCCGATGCCCGCTGATAGCCGAAACCGAGTCCGGCGCGGAAGGCGATGGGCAGGTCTTTCAGCTTCAGGTCGTAGCTCACGCCCACACCGTTCGAGGCCCCTCCTATTTCGAGGTAGACACTGTTTCGGCGTTCCTGTCCGCCCGTCTGTTCCTGTGCTTGTAGACTCTGAAAAGCCGGCAGTCCTGCCAGCAAAAGCCATAGAAGTTGTTTTTTCATTGTTCACTCTTTTTATTTTGGTATTTATCTCTATGACGGGAAAAAGCAAAATCCCCCTATTCTGATGCAGATGTTTTTTCATTGGCAACCAAAATAGAAGAGAAAACTCCATAGCCATGCCCCTATATAATTAAGGTGGAAGAGCCTCCCGCAGTATTTTCTTTCATGCAGAGGCGTCGAGGTGGGGAGGTTTACAGATACTCTCCAAGTCAGCGTGACCAAAGGCGCGGAGAGCATATACTCACAAGCAAGCATAAAGCGCTGCCCCTACAAGCAGAACAAGTGCGCCCATGCCACGACAGGCAATCCATTAACACTTAACACCTAACACCTATCACCCATTCCCTTGCCCCTCCTCAAAAAGTCAACACTTTTCACATCCCATTTGCATTTTCCCCTTTTCCGTAGTATCTTTGCACCAGCAAAGGGAACGCCATCGCGTTCCCTTTTTTTTGATTACCAGTCCACCAACGGCTTTTCACCCTTACTATGGCGAGGTCACTCGGCCCAAATGGCTTTGCAAAAGAGCCCGAACGAGCTTCCAACTGTGCTTCTTTTGCATCGTCGTTTGGGCTTAGTGAGAATATTGATGGGTCGAAAGAGGCAAATAAGACAAGTGAAATCGGTCGACATGACTGGCGCGAGAAAGATCCATGTAAGCCTTTTTCTAAAGTTTTAATAGTTCGTGCTATAGTCTTTTTTTGACCCCTCTACAGGATGGTGGTAGCCAAAGAGGCAAAAACAAAAAGTAGTCATGAACATCTCTATAAATGGTGTAGTCGAATTTTTAAAAACAAGTATTCCTATCTTAAAAAAGATAGGGGATAATCTTTGCCGTCTTACATATTTTAACTATCTTTGCATTGTTTTTCTTGAGGAACACAAAACTGTATGGAGAACAGAAGAAGCGTTATGTTTATTTGTGTGTTTGAGAACCCGAGAAGCTTTTAAAATAGCACAAAGATCGATTGGATAGCTCACGCATAGAGAGCCATTGCAGTATTGGTGCTAAATAGTTTTTTTTGATCCTTTAATTCAGAAGTGGACATAGTCAGTTCCACGCTTCCGTATAATAAACTTTTTTAAAGCCGAGAGGAATTGGATAGGCAAATGGATAAAATTATGAAGATAAGAGAATTTAAGACATTTATGTTTGCTGGCTTGGTAGCTGCAATGCTTTCTTCTTGCTACAGTGCGACAACTTGTGTGGGGACAATGAGAGCTGATGCTCCTGCTGTAAAGGTGAATTCGGTAAAGAATCATCATTTTATTTATGGCCTTGTCAATGCTGGAAATACAAAGATTGAAGACTCCAAGTACATTGGAGAACACAAAAATTATAAGGTGAAGAAAAGTACGACTTTTGTGGATGGACTTCTTGAAGCCATAACTTTCGGTATCTATTCTCCTACCACAACTACGTATTATTTACCTGTGGACGAGATTTCCAGATAGGCCAAAGTGACAATGTTATAATGGGCGAATGCTGTAAAGCTTATTCTTGCAGCATTCGTTTATTCCCTTCACGCCATCCACGACAGGCAGTAGAAGATGTCTTTTTCCTTTCCCCGAAGTGTTTTCAGAGCTTTTGAAATATGATGTTCCACGGTCTTTTCGGAAATGCCGAGGCCCTGGGCTATCTCCTGATACTTCATGTTGTCGCGCTTGCTCATGAGAAAGACTTGCCGGCATTTGTCGGGCAGGCTATCTTTTTTTATGTCAATATCTTTCAATTTTTCTTGTTTCGGTTGAACTTGAAAGCAAATGATAAAATAGCATAGCGAGGAATGCTATTATACCAAATCTCTGTTCTTCCTTGTGCGTTTACTGAATAACTTTTATTTGATAATTGGTGCAAAATGTCGAATGCTTGAAGTTTAGCGATGATTTTCCCTTTAGCTAAAGGGTATGTCAACTGTGCATTCCAGACTAAATCATCCGTATTCATCATTTTATTGTTGTAGCCCTTGCAGCCATATATGTTAATATCGGTGGTGAGAGTTAGTCTTATGGTAGGAATCGTGTACTGTAGATTGACCCCATATTGATAATCGGCAGCATGTATGTTTTCAAAATCAGTGCGATTGCCATGCGAAAATCTTCCTGACAACTTGCTTATGGCGCCTATGATAAATGTTGCCATGCGATATTTCAAGCTTGCTTTAATTCCGGCACTTAATGTATTTACACGACTTAATGATGAATATTCCGGTTTGTAGGAAATGTCAAAGTCTACATTGTGTTCAAATTTGATGTTACCGTCTATGTCCAAATTTAAACGGCGCTTATGGTCAAGCGGGCATTGGAGCCCTGCTTGTAGATTGGCATTCCAATTCCCTTCCTTTACATTATCATTTATATATGTAAAAGCTCCTGTCCCAGAGTTATATATGGTGCGAGTTCCCCAAGCATTATAGATATACTTGGCAACGAAACTCACCCAATAATTTTGCTCTGTAGAGTCAGGATGAAAAGTAGCATTGGTAGAAAATTCATGTTGAATCTTTTTGCTCAAATGAGAGTTGTTGATACGTATAATTAGCGGATTTGTGTCATCTTTAAATGGCATCAATAGTGCATAATTAGGTTTTTCCATTCTCATTCTATAAGAAAGATGACGTTTGTTCCTACCATATCGATTATATGAAATGTTTGGTTCGAATAATACAATAGAGCGATGGGCTATCGTGTCTAAGGAGATGTGGGTATAAGAGATGCGCTCTTTCTCAATATTGACAGGGAGCCCTATATTGAAGAAGCTGTTCTCTGTGCCTGTTGTAATGTTGATCCCTCCTGTGTAAATTTTCGTTACGTCATTGTAGTGATAGCTGTTTCTGTTATCAAAGACTTGTGTTAACATGGCATCATAGGAAGGTAGGATATCTGCTTCGTCTATATTGAGGTAATCCTCTAATAGATAATTGTGGTTCACACGTGCTTCGAAGAATTGATGAAACCCTATATATGGACTAATCTGCCAATATTGTGGTAAGGAGAAAATGTAGTTTAATTCAGCTTTGTAATGGTAACCATGTTGCTGGCTGTCATTGAGATAATTACGGTTGTCTGTCTCGTTGGGGTTGACATACTTAGTTATGTTTTGATAGTTTGTGTTATTAGGTTTTTGAGAATTATATCCCCCGTCTATGCTTAATGACACCAAGTCACCCCATGACAATCTCTTTGCGATATTTAAATGAAGATTCGTATTAAAATCATCTATTTGTGAATCGGTGTAATTTGATATTTGATTTATTAAATGCTCTCTGAATGTGGAATCCCGTTTGGATGATTGCAATTTTGTGTTGTTGTAATTCAGTGAATACTGAGAAATCAGCATGATAGGCTGGAATAAACGAAAGGTGTTGGTGAGATTTGCTTTGAACTTTTTGTTTCTTACACTGGAAGTCCCATTTTTTGTGATATTACCATCGGAAGAGAATATCTCGTTGTATGTGTGCTTCTCAATGTCATCATCACTCCATTCGACAAGGGCATCTAATTCTTCGTTTTGTGTTTTGTCTTTATCTTCTGTCTGAAGGTAAAGGCCCGCTTGGTTGGTCGTCCTAATTCCCCTGCGAATTGTGGAAGGGCTCCAATTTCCGCTATGTCCGGGAATACGGTTTTCATTTATATTGTTGGTGTTGCCGAATATAGCCATGTCTGTATGCTCCCCCGTCAATAGTCCGAAGAGACGGGCTAACCAACGGTTGTCAGTACCGGCCCCAATCTCTGCATTGCCCAAATAGCCTTTGGCGTATTTACGTTTGAGTTTGACATCCATGACAAAATCTTTTCTCTTAATATTTGACGTATATCTTTCTACTTCCGACCTTTCTTTGTTATATACCTTTATGTTCTTGATAATATAATAAGGTAAGTTTTCAAGCATAATTTGGTTCTTGCCACGAAAAAAATCCTTACCATTTAGGGTGAGATAATCTACTTTTTGGCCATTGATGTATACTTCCCCATTATCTTTGAGCTCTGCTCCAGGCATCTGCCTGATAAGGGCATCTAACATAGAACCTTCAGGCAAGACAAAAGCTGAAGCGTCGTAAATGATGGTATCCCCATGATAAGTGACTTGTATTTTTGTGGCTTTTACTTGGATCTCGTCTAAATCGACATTCTTGTAAATATCATTATTTTTTTTCATTAAATGCTGTGGGACAGAATAATAATGATTTCGTCCGAAAGCCCTTATATCTAAATTTTGGTAACAGTTTTCGTATCCTTGATACACCGCTTTGATGATATACGACCTTGTTCCTTGATTAAAAGAGAAAGTATAGTTGGAGTGTCTTTTTTGAATTACGCATATTGTCGAATCTAATATCATGGAGTCTTTATCAAGAAGAAAAACTTTGGCTTCTAATGGCATGCGTGTAAATGAATCATACACTTCACCATAGAGAATATTATTTTTCTTATCATTCTTGCTTTCGTTATTGTATAATCCACTGTTAGGAAATGCGACAGCCCGCATTCCTAATAATTGTAGTATTACAACGAGTGAGATGAGAGTTTTGAAATTTAATCTAATCATGAATCTACCTTTGAGCAGAATGGAAGCAATTTATCATGGTTGCTAATGATAGTAACACAACTACAAATTAATGTTGTTTGATTCCAAAAGGGATAAAGTGGGTGTGTTTACTCATACTATAGGTAAATGTCTTCATCTTTTATATGGTTTATATGGTTTTTAAGATTTGTTTTGTAGATTTGATAACAAATATAGGCAAAATTTTATATAGGCATTGTTTTTGTGTTGTTTTTTTTGTTTTTTTATAAAATTTAAGTTCCCAAAACGGATGTACTGAAGAGGGAAAGAATCATAATGTAAAGGTAAGGAAGCTCTATCATTTGGGTAGAGCACCCCGAACGTGGATTTTGCGTATCACGCCATCCACGACAGGCAGTAGAAGATGTCTTTTTCCTTTCCCCGAAGGGTTTTCAAAGCCTTTGAGATATGATGTTCCACGGTCTTTTCGGAAATGCCGAGGCCCTGGGCTATCTCCTGATACTTCATGTTGTCGCGCTTGCTCATGAGAAAGACTTGCCGGCATTTGTTGGGCAGGCTGTCGATGGCAGCCCAGAGTTTGGCCTCGTGGAACGAACGGTCGGCGGCCTCCTCGTCGCTGATGTGCCCTTCAAGGTCGGTGGGAGAGAGGTCGGTAATGAAAGGATTCTCCTTGCGCAGGCGGTCCAGACAGGCGTTACGCACCATGGTGTAAAGATAGGATTTCGGGTTGTCGAGTTGCTTTCCGGCCTTCGTGTGTTCCAACAGACTGACAAAACAGTCGCCCACGATGTCTTCAGCCGCGTTGATGTCTTGCAGATAGTGGACGGCATAGAGGCACAAGGGACGGTAAAAACCTTTGAAAAGCAAATCGATGTTGAGCATCGTTTGAGGATTGAAAGAAAAAGGGGGCAGGCGAGAAAAGCCTGCCCCCAAATGTTATTTGGGTAATCAGTGGATTACAAGTTGGGATTCATTTCCTTCCACTGGTTCACGGGAGGAACAATGCCGAGACCGACAATCTCGTCGCGCATTTTGCAGAGGTGCTCGTAGGAGGCCTTCAGGGAAGCGAGTTCGTCGGCTGTGCCCTTCGGTTCAACGAAATGAACACCGGTGGCATCAATGGTGGTAGGCATGGCCATCATCACGTTCTTGAAGCCGAGTTTGTCATCGTTGACATAGCAGCCTGCGGGAAGGGTGAACTTCTCACCGCCCATAGCGGCTTCAATCATCTTTACGGCATTGTAGGCAGGGCTCTGGAAAGAGCTGCGGCCACGGAGCTTGATGATGTTGGAGCCGCCCTGCACGGTGTGGTGCTTGATTTCTTCCCAACGCTCGTTGGAGAGCCCCATCTCGGAGAGGGGCTTGCCGTCGACTTTCACCTGAGAAGCGAATACGGCCATCTGCTCACCATGTCCACCGTAGGTGTGGGCACCGGTCACCTTGTCTTGCTGCACGCCGAACTCGAGTGCGAGTGCCTGCTGCAGGCGGGTGGAGTCGAGAGCGGCAAGAGAAGTCAGCTGATTGGGCTTCAGGCCGGAGTGGATGAGGGCAGTGAGGGCCGTCACATCGGCGGGATTGAAAATCACCACTACATGCTCCACTTCGGGGCAGTACTTCTTGATGTTGTCACCAAACTCGGCGGCAATCTTGCAGTTGCCTTTCAGCAGGTCTTCACGGGTCATGCCTTCCTTGCGGGGAGCGCCACCGGAAGAAATGATATACTTGGCACCGGTGAAAGCCTCTTTGGCATCAACGGTGTAGGTGACATTGGCACCGGGGAAGGCGCACTGCTGAATCTCGTCGAAGACACCGTGTACTCCCGGCTCGAAAATGTCGTAAAGGCAAATGTTGGGAGTGAGACCGAGCATGAGGGCGCTCTGCACCATGTTGGAACCAATCATACCGCCGGCACCGACGATGACCAGTTTTTCATTAGTTAAAAATTCCATAACTACAATATCTGTTTAAATGTTCTAAAAAGTCTCTTTACTTATTGGTTATGAGGAAGAAACTATTGTCTTTCCATTTCGGGGTGAGCGGGGGAGACTTCCTTCCCCTCGCGCTTGCAAATTTAATAAAAAAGCATGTAAGTCTTGCATTTTATTTGTTTTTAATTTGTGATTAAATCTTAAAACAATTATCTTTGTAATGTCGATTTTACAAAACGGTTTATGAAAGAGGATATTGAAAAAAGATTGACTTCGTTGCGCGACGTGATGCGCCGTGAACGGCTGGCAGCTTTTATCTTTCCGAGCATGGATGCGCACCAAAGCGAATATGTGCCCGACCATTGGAAAGGGCGCGAGTGGATATCGGGTTTCAACGGCTCGGCCGGTACGGCTGTGGTGACGATGGAGGCTGCCGCACTGTGGACGGATTCGCGCTACTTTCTGGCTGCCGAAAAGCAGTTGGAAGGGACAGAGTTCCAACTGATGAAGTTGCGCGTGGCCGGGACACCGACCATTGCACAGTGGTTGGGCGGACAGCTGGCCGACTCCGACTCAAAGGAAGTGGGCATCGATGGCAAAGTGGTCTCGGTGGCTTATGCGCGACAGCTTGTTGATGAATTGCGGGGAGAGGGGGGACTTACGCTCCGTACCAATTTCGATCCGTTGGCTGTGGTGTGGACGGACCGGCCGTCACTTCCCTATAATAATAAGGTGGAGATACAGCCCGTAGAATTGGCCGGCGAGTCTGCCGAAAAGAAACTCGCGCTCATCCGCAAGGCTTTGCGCGGTCTCCATACCGACGGTATGCTCATGTCGGCACTTGATGATGTCGCATGGACACTCAACCTGCGTGGAAGGGATGTGCATTGCAATCCCGTTTTTCTGAGTTATCTGCTCATAGCTCCCGAGCGGGCTACGCTTTTCATAGACCGACGTAAACTTACCCCGGAAGTAGAGCGTTATCTCTCGTCGGTGGGAGTAGGAGCGGAAGAATATGCCGCTGTGGGCAAGGGGTTGAAAGATTATTTCTCCTATAATATCCTCATGGATCCCAAGGAGACGGGAGAGGTGATGCCCGGATATGTTGACAAGCACGTGAAAGTGGTTTATGCCGACTCGCCCGTTCCGGCCATGAAGGCTGTCAAAACCGATGCAGAGATAAAAGGTTTCAAGGCTGCCATGTTGCGCGACGGAGTGGCTATGGTGAAATTTCTGCGTTGGTTGCAGCCTGCCGTTGAGGCCGGCGGACAAACGGAGATGAGCGTGGATCGCAAGTTGACGGAATTGCGGGCTGAACAGAAACGTTTTCGCGACATTTCCTTTGATACTATAGCCGGCTATGGGCCGCATGGGGCCATCGTCCACTATGAGGCTTCGCCCGAGACCGATGTGGAGCTCCGGCCGGAAGGCTTTTTGTTGCTTGACTCGGGAGCGCAGTACCAAGATGGCACGACCGACATCACACGCACCATCCCGCTTGGTCCGCTCACAGATGAACAGTGCCGTATCTACACCCTCGTACTGAAAGGGCATATCAGACTGGCTATGGCTAAGTTCCCCGACGGGGCTTGTGGTACACAGCTCGACGCACTGGCTCGCGAGCCGATGTGGCGTGAGGGGCTGAACTATCTTCACGGTACAGGACACGGTGTAGGCTCTTATCTCAATGTGCATGAAGGCCCCCATCAAATACGCATGGAGTATATGCCCGCCCCGCTCAGAGCCGGTATGACAGTCACCGACGAACCGGGTCTCTATCTGCAAGGAAAGTTTGGTGTGCGCATAGAAAATACCATGCTTGTCACACACTACACGAAAGGCGAATTTGGAGACTTCTTGCAGTTGGCCCCCCTTACACTTTGTCCCATTGCCACAACACCGATCGTGCTTTCCATGATGACGCAGGAGGAGTTGGACTGGCTGAATGACTATCATCGCATGGTGTACGACCGTCTGTCCCCCCTTCTTGATGAGAACGAGCGGCAATGGCTGGCAGATGCGACGGCAGCGGTGTGAAGGAAGTGGAAGCTTGTTGGGCGGAAATTATCCTGAAATCATCCTGAAAGGCTCTGGCGGAATAAAAAAGATGGTGGAAATCTTGGCCGTTTGCCAAATAAAATGTAACTTTGCAGCCGCAAATTGTGGTGTCATACCGCGAACGCTATGTGTAACATTTAATATTTAAAATCAAAAAGCATGATTATTGTACCAGTTAAGGACGGTGAGAACATCGAGAGAGCTCTCAAAAAGTTCAAGAGAAAATTCGAAAAGACAGGTGTTGTTAAGGAGCTTCGTGCCCGTCAGCAGTATGACAAGCCTTCTGTTTTGAAAAGACTCAAGATGGAACACGCCGTTTACGTACAGAAACTCCGTGCAAGCGAGGAGTAAAAAAGTCTTTGAAAATTTGGTAGTTTGAATTAAATTCCGTATATTCGTTGCCGATAAGATACACAATTGTTGGCAGTGTTTATGATGATAGAGAAGTTTTTGAACTACTTGAAGTTTGAGCTCAATCGCTCTGAACGGACAGTAAAAAGCTATGGAGAAGACTTGAGAGCCTTCGAAGAGTTTTTCAAAAATTTGGACGGTCATCCCTCTTGGGAGTCGGTAGACTCTGATATTATTCGTGACTGGATGGAGAGTATGATGGATAAAGGAAACAATGCTACATCAATCAATAGGAGATTGAGCGCGTTGCGTTCCTTTTATCGTTTTGCCCTTGCCAGAGAACTGGTCGTGAAGGATCCGGCCCATGATGTGGTCGGCCCGAAGAAAAAGAAGCCGTTGCCGCAATTCTTGAAGGAAAATGAGATCAATGCGCTTCTTGATTCCGATATGTGGGAAGACACCTATGATGATATGCGTGCGCGTACCATTGTAATGACTTTCTATGAGACAGGAATGCGGTTGTCGGAATTGACCGGTCTGCGAGACGCAGATGTCGATTTCGTGAATCACGAACTGAAGGTTACGGGGAAGAGAAACAAACAGCGGATTATTCCTTTTGGTGCAGAATTGGCACAAACTCTCGCCGACTATAAGAGTCTTCGTGACGCTACGGAGAGGGGAAACTGCGGGAAGTTTTTTCTGACAGATAAAGGCTTGGCCATGCAAAATGTACAGGTAAGGGAAATCGTGAAGAAACATCTGTCAAGGGTTTGCACGCTCAAAAAGCGTACGCCGCATGTACTGAGACATACCTTTGCCACAGCAATGCTCAACCATGAGGCTGGATTGGAAAGTTTGAAACGGCTGTTAGGGCATGCGCGGCTCTCTACAACGGAGATTTACACGCACACCACTTTCGAACAGCTGAAGCGAGTATATACCAATGCCCATCCAAGGGCTTAACCCTTAAAAACAGGAGGTTACTATGGAAGTTAAAATTCAGTCGATTCATTTCGACGCTACCGAAAAGTTGTTGGCATTCATCGAAAAGAAGGTTGCCAAGTTGGAGAAGTCTTACGAAGATATTCAGAAAGTAGAGGTGCAATTAAAGGTTGTCAAGCCTGCCACCGCATTAAATAAAGAGACCAGTATCACGGTTACAGCCCCGGGAAATACCCTGTTCGTGGAGAAGACTTGCGACACGTTTGAAGAAGGGGTTGACCAGTGTGTGGACTCGATGAAGGTGCAGCTGACCAAGTTCAAGGAAAAAATAAGAAACCGCTAAAAAAAACTAAGGAAAAGTTTTGGCGATTCGGAAAATAGTCGTATCTTTGCAGCCGTTTTACAACACGTCCGGAATGCGATGCCTAACGGCTGCAAGGATTTGCCTCTTTAGCTCAGTTGGCCAGAGCACGTGATTTGTAATCTCGGGGTCGTTGGTTCGAATCCGACAAGAGGCTCAAGGATTTTTTTTAGACCTTGGGACTTTCTACAAAGTAAGGATGATGTTGATTTAGGGGTGGTTTCCAGAGCGGCCAAATGGGGCAGACTGTAAATCTGCTGTCTTTCGACTTCGGTGGTTCGAATCCATCACCACCCACCTCTAATAGTTCAACGCGGAAATAGCTCAGTTGATAGAGCACTAGCCTTCCAAGCTGGGGGTCGCGGGTTTGAGCCCCGTTTTCCGCTCTAAGTTTTGCTGTAATAGCTCAGTGGTAGAGCACTTCCTTGGTAAGGAAGAGGTCCTGAGTTCAACTCTCAGTTACAGCTCTGCCGTCGTCCGGTTTTGTTAAGATGGACTGATAGGAAAAACAAGATTTAATTAGAAATTCATTTATATAAATAAACAAAGTAAAGCTATGGCTAAAGAGACATTCCAGCGTACCAAGCCGCATGTTAACATTGGTACTATTGGTCACGTAGACCACGGTAAGACAACTTTGACTGCTGCCATTTCTAAGGTTCTCTCTGAGAAGGGTTATGGTAATCAGGAAATCAAGTCTTTCGATCAGATCGACAACGCTCCTGAGGAGAAAGAGCGTGGTATTACCATCAACTCCGCTCACATTGAATATGAAACTGCCAACCGTCACTACGCCCACGTAGACTGCCCGGGACACGCTGACTATGTGAAGAACATGGTTACTGGTGCTGCTCAGATGGATGGTGCTATTCTCGTTGTAGCTGCTACCGATGGTCCGATGCCTCAGACACGTGAGCACGTTCTGCTCGCTCGTCAGGTGAATGTTCCTCGCTTGGTGGTATTCTTGAACAAGTGCGATATGGTTGAGGATGAAGAAATGCTCGAACTCGTTGAAATGGAAGTTCGTGAAATCCTCGAACAGTACGACTTTGAAGAAGATACTCCTATCATCCGTGGTTCTGCCCTTGGTGCTTTGAATGGCGTTGATAAGTGGGTGGAGAAAGTTGTTGAGCTGATGGATACGGTTGACAACTGGATTCAGGAACCTGAGCGTGAAATCGACAAGCCTTTCTTGATGCCTGTTGAGGATGTGTTCTCTATCACTGGTCGTGGTACTGTTGCTACTGGTCGTATTGAGACTGGTCGTGTTAAGGTAGGCGATGAAGTTGAACTCCTCGGTCTTGGTGAAGACAAGAAGTCGGTTGTTACCGGTGTTGAGATGTTCCGTAAGATTCTTGACGAAGGTGAGGCTGGCGATAACGTAGGTCTGCTCCTCCGCGGTATCGATAAGAATGAGATTAAGCGCGGTATGGTGCTTTGCCATCCGGGTCAGGTTAAGCCTCACAAGAAGTTCAAGGCTTCTATCTATGTACTGAAGAAAGAGGAGGGCGGTCGTCATACTCCGTTCGGTAACAAGTATCGTCCCCAGTTCTATCTCCGCACTATGGACTGCACCGGTGAAATCACTCTTCCCGAAGGTGTTGAGATGGTGATGCCTGGTGATAACGTAGAGATCACTGTAGATTTGATCTACGCTGTAGCTCTGAACGTTGGTCTGCGTTTCGCTATCCGCGAAGGTGGCCGTACGGTGGGTTCTGGTCAGATCACTGAGATTCTTGACGATTAATTCAAAGGCGTCGGTTATCCGATAAACCTTAAGAAAATACATAGAAGTTCCCGCTGCTGCGGTTGCGGGAACTTTCCTACGGGTTTAGCTCAGTCGGTAGAGCACTGGTCTCCAAAACCAGGTGTCGGGGGTTCGAGCCCTCCAACCCGTGCAAAATAAAGATAGTATGAATAAGATAGTAAATTATTGCAAGGCTTGTTATGACGAGCTTGCTCATAAGACTACTTGGCCGACACTACCCGAACTTACTCACAGTGCAGTGGTTGTATTATCTGCTTCCCTGATCATTGCCGTTGTGGTATTCTTGATGGATTCTGTGTTTGGCTGGATAATGGGTAATGTTTATCCAGGTTAATTCGTAATACGGAAATGGCAGAAACTACAAATCAATGGTATGTGCTGAAGGCCGTTAGCGGAAAAGAAGCTAAGGTGAAAGAATACATCGAGGCTGAGATGAAGCACAATGAATTACTTGCATCACATGTTTCCCAGATATTGATTCCTATGGAGAAGCATGCGTCTTTGCGTAATGGTAAGCGTGTTATCAAGGAGAAAGTTTCCCTTCCTGGCTATCTTTTTGTGGAAGCAAATCTTAAGGGAGGTGATATTGCCTCTATGCTGAGATTCGTACCCAATGTGTTGGGGTTTCTTGGCGGTTTGGACAATCCGTCGCCCGTCCCCCAGTCGGAGATCAACCGTATGCTTGGGACAGCCGAAGATACGGAGCTTGAGGAAAATCTGGATATTCCATTTGTTGTGGATGAGACAGTGAAAGTGACCGATGGTCCGTTTAGTGGCTTCAGTGGCGTGATTGAAGAGGTCAATGCAGAAAAGCATAAATTGAAAGTGATGGTCAAGATATTCGGGCGTAAGACGCCTTTGGAACTTGGCTATATGCAAGTGGAAAAAGAAGGATAAGTTCATATTGTTACGGTGGGCTTATCCGATGGCTTTGGAGAAGCTTCCATTCTTCAAGCTGATATATTAAATCAATAAATTATTAACAAAGAAATGGCTAAAGAAGTTGCTGGATTAATCAAATTACAGATTAAAGGTGGCGCTGCGAATCCTTCTCCTCCAGTAGGACCTGCACTTGGTTCTAAGGGTATCAATATCATGGGATTCTGCAAGGAATTCAACGCCCGCACCCAGGATAAGGCAGGTAAAGTTTTACCGGTCGTTATCACATACTACACCGACAAGTCATTCGATTTCGTTATCAAGACTCCTCCTGCAGCAGTACAGTTGAAAGAGGCAGCCAAGGTAAAGAGTGGTTCTGGTCAGCCTAATCGTCAGAAAGTGGGTAGCGTAACTTGGGAACAGGTTCGCGCCATAGCTGAAGACAAGATGAACGACCTCAACTGCTTTACTGTGGAATCAGCCATGAGACTTGTTGCCGGTACAGCTCGAAGCATGGGTATCACTGTAAAGGGGGACTTCCCTGATAAATAAACAATAAACTTCAATTTAAAAAATGAGTAAACTGACAAAAAATCAAAAATCAGTAGCTGAGAAGGTTGAAGCAGGGAAGGCCTATACATTGAAAGAAGCCGCAGAGCTGGTAAAGGAGATTACGACTACTAAGTTCGATGCTTCGGTAGATATCGATGTACGTCTCGGTGTTGACCCGCGTAAAGCTAATCAGATGGTGCGTGGTGTTGTATCACTTCCTAACGGGACCGGTAAGGTGACACGCGTGCTCGCTCTCTGTACACCCGATCAGGAAGAAGCTGCCAAGGCAGCCGGTGCTGATTATGTTGGTCTTGATGAGTATATTGAGAAGATCAAGGGTGGATGGACTGATATTGATGTTATCATCACTATGCCTTCTTGTATGGGTAAGGTGGGCCCCCTCGGCCGTGTTCTCGGCCCCCGTGGCTTGATGCCTAACCCCAAGAGTGGTACGGTTACCATGGACGTTGCTAAGGCTGTTCAGGAGGTAAAGCAGGGTAAGATTGACTTTAAGGTTGACAAGGCAGGTATTATCCATACATCAATCGGTAAGATCAATATGTCTGCCGATCAAATTTATGGTAATGCAAAGGAATTCATTGCAACTGTCATTAAGCTGAAGCCTGCTGCTGCTAAAGGTACATATCTGAAGAGTATCTTTATTTCAAGCACTATGAGTAAGGGTATCAAGATTGATCCGAAATCAGTTGAATAACTCTAAAAGTTTTGTAAAATGAAAAAAGAAGTAAAAGATACGATCATTTCAGAACTTGGCCGGAAGATATCCGAATATCCTCATTTCTATCTGGTTGACATTACCGGATTGAATGCGGAGGCTACGAGTAATCTTCGTCGCAAGTGCTTCAAGAAGGAAATCAAGATGGTTGTTGTGAAGAATACGCTTCTTCACAAGGCTTTCGAGGCTTCTGACGTTGATTTCGAACCTTTGTACGATTGTCTGGTGGGGAGTACGGCAGTGATGTTTTCCAACATTGCCAACGACCCAGCAAAGTTGCTGAATGAATACAAAAAGGAAGGTATTCCTTCACTCAAGGCTGCATACGCTGAGGAAAGCTTCTATGTGGGAGCCGACAAACTCGATGAGCTTGCAGCACTCAAGAGCAAGAACGAAGTTATTGCAGAGATTGTTGCTTTGCTGCAGTCTCCGACCAAGAACGTTGTTTCTGCTCTCCAGTCAGGCGCGAACACTATCCATGGTGTGCTGAAGACATTAGGCGAGCGTGCTGAATAAACCTATAATGTCACATCAAACAAAAGTATAAATAAAATTAAATTTAGAATAAAAATGGCAGACGTAAAAGCTATTGCAGAAGAATTAGTAAATCTTACTGTTAAGGAAGTTAATGAGTTGGCAACAGTCCTGAAGGACGAGTATGGTATTGAGCCTGCTGCTGCAGCTGTTGCTGTAGCTGCCGGTCCTGCTGCTGGCGGTGCAGCCGCTGCTGAGGAGAAGTCTTCTTTCGACGTTGTTCTCGCTGAGGTTGGTGCAACAAAGCTTCAGGTTGTGAAGGCTGTTAAGGAAGCTTGCGGTCTCGGCTTGAAGGAAGCTAAGGATCTCGTAGACGGTGCTCCTTCTACCATTAAGGAAGGCGTTGCCAAGGACGAGGCTGAAAACCTGAAGAAGGTGATCGAAGAAGCCGGTGCCAAGGTAGAGCTGAAGTAAGCTGATTCATTAGTGAAAAAGATTGGTGAGCGGGTGAACTATTCACTCTTCAGCGATCTTTTTCGCTGCTCTTGAAGAATATGGTTAGGATTTGCCCAGTCGGTGAGTCCTAACCTTTTTGTGTCTTTCATATCAATTAGAACAACAACACCGTTTAATTTCTTCTAATGTCAAAAGTTGTAGATAACAGAGTAAATTTTGCCAGCGTGCATAATCCGTATCCGTATCCGGATTTTCTCGATGTGCAGTTAAAGTCCTTTAAAGACTTCTTGCAGTTGGATACTCCACCTGAAGAACGCAAGAATGACGGATTGTATAAGGTGTTCGCAGAGAACTTCCCTATCACCGATACGCGTAATAATTTCGTTCTTGAGTTCCTGGATTACTATATCGATCCACCGCGTTATACCATTGATGAGTGTCTTGAACGCGGGCTGACGTATAGCGTACCCTTGAAGGCTAAGATGAAGCTGTATTGTACGGATCCGGATCATGAGGATTTTGGCACATTCATTCAAGATGTGTTCTTGGGCACGATACCTTACATGACTTCGAACGGCACATTCGTTATCAATGGAGCCGAGCGCGTTGTCGTAGCCCAGTTGCACCGTTCGCCGGGTGTATTCTTCGGTCAGGGTGTCCATGCCAACGGTACTGTTCTCTATTCTGCACGCATCATCCCGTTTAAGGGAAGTTGGATAGAGTTTGCTACTGACATCAACAACGTGATGTACGCCTACATCGATCGTAAGAAGAAATTGCCCGTGACCACATTGCTTCGTGCCATCGGGTATGAGAACGATAAGGACATTCTTCAAATTTTTGACCTTGCGGAGGAAGTGAAGGTCAACAAAAAGAACATGAAAGCTGCCATCGGGCGCAAGTTGGCAGCCCGTGTGTTGAAGAGCTGGAATGAGGATTTTGTGGATGAAGATACCGGCGAGGTTGTTTCCATTGAGCGTAACGAGGTGATTATGGAGCGTGAGACCGAGCTCACGGAGGATAATATCGAAGAAATCCTTGAGAGCGGAACGTCCACAGTTCTTATTCATAAGGATGAGGAGGGAGCCAACCGCTTCTCCATTATTTTCAATACATTGGCAAAAGATCCCAGTAACTCCGAAAAGGAAGCTGTGAACTATATTTATCGCCAGTTGCGTAATGCTGATCCTGCTGATGATGCCAGTGCACGCGAGGTGTTCCAAAATCTGTTTTTCTCGGACAAGCGTTATGACTTGGGAGAAGTGGGACGCTATCGCATCAACAAGAAATTGGGGCTCGATACCGATATGGATGTTCGTGTCTTGACCAAAGATGACATTATTGAGATTATCAAATATCTGATTCAGCTGATTAACTCCAATGCTACTGTAGATGATATCGACCATTTGAGTAATCGTCGTGTCCGCACGGTAGGCGAACAGCTGGCCAATCAGTTCTCCATCGGTCTGGCCCGTATGAGTCGTACTATTCGTGAACGTATGAACGTTCGTGACAACGAGGTGTTTACACCAACTGATCTGATCAATGCCAAGACCATTTCGAGTGTAATCAATTCGTTCTTTGGTACCAACCCGTTGAGCCAGTTCATGGATCAGACCAATCCGCTTGCAGAGGTCACCCACAAGCGTCGCCTCTCAGCTCTTGGCCCCGGTGGTCTTTCACGTGAGCGTGCCGGTTTTGAGGTGCGTGACGTACATTACACCCACTATGGTCGTTTGTGTCCTATCGAGAGTCCGGAAGGCCCTAACATCGGTCTGATTTCCTCGCTTTGCGTGTATGCGACCATTAACGAACTTGGCTTCATTGAGACTCCTTACCGCAAGGTCGTGGACGGCAAGGTGGATCTTGACAACGATCATGTTGTTTATATTACAGCCGAGGAAGAAGAAAATCACATTATCGGTCAGGGTAATGCTCCTTTGAACGAAGACGGCTCGTTTATCCGTGATGTCGTTAAGTGTCGTCAAGATGCTGATTTCCCAGTGGTTCCGCCTGCCGAAGTGGACATGATGGATGTTGCCCCCCAGCAGATTGCTTCAGTCTCTGCCGGTCTGATTCCTTTCTTGGAGCATGACGATGGTCACCGCGCACTGATGGGATGTAACATGATGCGCCAGGCCGTTCCTTTGCTTCACAACGACGCCCCCATCGTAGGCACCGGTTTGGAGAAGCAGGTATGTGAGGACTCTCGTACGATGATTACGGCTGAAGGCGATGGCGTTATCGAGTATGTTGATGCCACTACCATCCGCATTCTTTATGACCGTTCTGAAGATGAGGAGTTTGTTAGTTTTGAACCGGCATTGAAAGAATATCGTATTCCGAAGTTCCGGCGCACCAACCAGAATATGACCATCGACCTCCGACCTATCTGTAGCAAGGGAGAACGGGTGAAGGCTGGTGATATCCTTACCGAAGGTTATGCCACGGAGAATGGAGAGATTGCTTTGGGTCGGAATCTTCTGGTTGCTTATATTCCTTGGAAAGGATATAACTATGAGGATGCTGTTGTCATTTCTGAACGCATCGTACGCGATGATGTGTTGACTTCTGTCCATGTAGACGAATATTCTCTTGATGTCCGTGAGACAAAACGCGGCGTGGAAGAATTCACAAGCGACATTCCTAATGTCAGCGAGGAAGCTACAAAGGATTTGGACGACAATGGTATTATCCGTGTCGGTGCCCGTGTCGAGCCCGGAGACATTATGATCGGTAAGATTTCGCCGAAAGGTGAGAGCGATCCTTCTCCGGAAGAAAAACTGCTTCGTGCCATCTTCGGTGACAAGGCCGGTGATGTGAAGGATTCTTCACTGAAAGCCAACCCGTCGTTGAGCGGTGTCGTAATAGACAAGAAGCTTTTCTCCCGCGCCATCAAAAACCGGGAGTCCAAAAAACAGGATAAGATTATCCTTGCCAAGATTGATGAGGAGTATGAGGCCAAGAACAACGACCTGAAGGATATTCTCGTTGACAAGTTGTTGACCCTGACAGAGGGGATGGTTTCTGAAGGTGTGAAAGACTATACCGGTGCAGAAATCATCACTAAGGGTTCCAAGTTTACGACTGCTGCGTTGAAGAATCTTGAATATGATGGAATTCAGTCTAATGATTGGACGAAGGATGCTCATGCCAATGGCCTGATTCAGAAGCTCATCATGAATTATATCCGCAAGTACAAGCAGCTTGATGCTGAAATGAAGCGTCGCAAGTTCGCCATTACCATTGGCGACGAGCTGCCTTCCGGTATTCTTCAGATGGCTAAGGTCTATATAGCCAAAAAGCGTAAGATTCAGGTGGGTGATAAACTTGCCGGTCGTCACGGTAACAAGGGTATCGTGTCGAAGGTGGTGCGCATGGAAGACATGCCGTTCCTTGAGGACGGTCGTCCCGTTGACTTGGTGTTGAACCCGATGGGTGTGCCTTCTCGTATGAACCTTGGTCAGATATTTGAGGCTATTCTTGGTGCTGCCGGAAAGAAATTGGGAGTGAAGTTTGCCACACCAATTTTCGACGGTGCCAAACTTGCCGACCTTCAGGAGTGGACAGACAAGGCCGGACTTCCCCGCCTGTGTTCCACCCATCTTTATGATGGTGAGACCGGTGAGCAGTTCGACCAGCCTGCAACGGTGGGTATCACTTACTTCTTGAAGCTTGGCCACATGGTGGAAGACAAGATGCACGCCCGTTCCATTGGCCCGTACAGCTTGATCACTCAACAGCCTCTCGGTGGTAAAGCCCAATTTGGTGGTCAGCGTTTCGGTGAGATGGAAGTTTGGGCTCTTGAGGCCTTTGGTGCCAGCCATGTACTTCAGGAAATCCTTACCATCAAAAGTGACGATGTGGTCGGCCGCAGCAAGGCTTACGAAGCTATCGTCAAGGGCGACACCATGCCTACTCCGGGCATTCCTGAGTCTCTCAATGTGTTGCTTCACGAACTTCGCGGTCTCGGCTTGAGCATCAAACTCGATTAATTCAGAACTCCCTAAAACAAAAAAGTAAAAATGGCTTTTAAGAAAGATACAAAGGTTAAGAATAATTTCACGAAGATTACCATCGGTCTTGCTTCTCCCGAAGAGATTCTGGAAAATTCGTTTGGTGAGGTAACCAAGCCTGAAACCATCAATTATCGTACATATAAGCCTGAGCGCGACGGTCTGTTCTGCGAGCGCATCTTTGGTCCCACCAAAGACTACGAATGTGCTTGCGGCAAATATAAGCGCATCCGTTATAAGGGCATTGTCTGCGATCGTTGTGGTGTGGAAGTAACCGAGAAGAAGGTGCGTCGTGAGCGTTCCGGCCATATTGAACTGGTCGTTCCCGTTGCACATATTTGGTATTTCCGTTCGTTGCCCAATAAGATTGGTTATCTTTTGGGCATGCCCACCAAAAAGCTCGATGCAGTTGTCTACTATGAAAGATATATAGTCATCAAGCCCGGTGCAATGGCTGACCGTAAGGATGCTGAAGGAATGGAGATGAACGGTTCTCACAAGTTTGACCTTCTCTCTGAAGACGAATATTTCAACATCATCGACAATTTGGTTGATCCCAACAACGACCGTCTTGACGATTCGGACCCCAACAAGTTTGTTGCCAAGATGGGTGCCGAGGCAATCTATGATTTATTGATGGATCTTGACCTCGATTCACTCTCTTACGAACTGCGCGACCGTGCCAGCAATGATTCTGCACAGCAGCGCAAGACCGAGGCTCTGAAGCGTCTGCAAGTGGTAGAGGCCTTCCGTGCCAGCAAGGAAGTGAACCGTCCGGAATGGATGATTATGAAAATCATTCCGGTCATTCCCCCCGAATTGCGCCCGTTGGTGCCGTTGGATGGTGGTCGTTTTGCAACCTCCGACCTCAACGATCTCTATCGTCGGGTGATTATCCGTAACAACCGTTTGAAGCGTCTGGTTGAAATCAAGGCTCCTGAAGTGATTCTCCGCAACGAGAAGCGTATGTTACAGGAAGCTGTCGACAGCCTGTTCGATAACTCCCGTAAGTCTTCTGCCGTGAAGAGTGAGAGCAACCGCCCGTTGAAGTCGCTTTCCGATTCTTTGAAAGGAAAGGCCGGTCGTTTCCGCCAGAACCTCTTGGGTAAGCGTGTCGACTATTCCGCCCGTTCGGTTATCGTTGTAGGTCCGGAGTTGAAGATGGGCGAATGCGGACTGCCGAAACTGATGGCAGCCGAACTCTACAAGCCGTTCATTATCCGCAAACTCATTGAGCGCGGAATCGTGAAGACCGTCAAGAGTGCCAAGAAGATTGTTGATCGTCGCGAACCGGTTATCTGGGACATTCTTGAGAATGTGATGAAAGGTCATCCCGTTCTCTTGAACCGTGCCCCCACACTTCACCGTTTGGGTATTCAGGCATTCCAACCCAAGCTGATTGAGGGTAAGGCTATTCAGTTGCACCCACTTGCTTGTACGGCGTTCAATGCCGACTTCGACGGTGACCAGATGGCTGTCCATCTCCCCTTGAGCAATGAAGCTGTGCTTGAAGCCCAGATATTGATGCTCCAGAGCCACAACATCCTTAATCCGGCCAATGGCGCGCCTATCACCGTTCCTTCACAGGACATGGTGCTTGGTCTCTATTATATCACTAAAATCCGTCCGGGAGCTAAAGGTGAAGGCCTCTCTTTCTATGGCCCTGAGGAAGCTATCATCGCTTACAACGAAGGGCGTTGCGACCTTCATGCACTGGTGAAAGTCGTTGTCGATGACCTTGTCGACGGCCGGCTCCAGAAGCGTATGGTTGAAACCTCTGTCGGCCGTGTCATTGTCAACGGCATCATTCCCGAAGAAGTGGGGTTCTTCAATGACATCATTTCCAAGAAGACCCTGCGTGGTATCATTGCCGATGTGATCAAGGCTGTGGGGATGGCCCGTGCCTGCGAGTTCCTCGACGGCATCAAGAACCTTGGTTACCGTATGTCCTATGTGGCTGGTCTTTCCTTCAACCTCGACGATATCATCGTTCCGCCCGAGAAAGAGGCTATCGTCGCCAAGGGTAACAAAGAGGTAGAAGAGATCACCAATAACTATAATATGGGTTTCATCACCGATAACGAACGTTACAACCAGGTTATCGATACATGGACTCATGTCAACAATGAGCTTGGCGACATCCTGATGAAGGAAATGACCGAAGCCGACCAAGGATTCAATGCCGTTTACATGATGCTTGATTCCGGTGCCCGTGGTTCTAAGGATCAGATCAAGCAGCTTTCCGGTATGCGTGGTCTGATGGCTAAACCACAGAAAGCCGGTGCCGAAGGCCGTGTGACGATTGAGAACCCGATTCTCTCCAACTTTAAGGAAGGCATGTCGGTGCTTGAATACTTCATCTCTTCCCACGGTGCCCGTAAGGGTCTTGCCGATACGGCCATGAAGACTGCCGATGCCGGTTATCTGACGCGTCGTTTGGTCGATGTGTCTCACGATGTGATCATTACCGAAGAGGATTGCGGTACGCTTCGCGGTCTTGAGTGCCGTGCATTGAAGAATGGCGATGAGGTGATTTCCACTCTTTATGAGCGTATTCTCGGTCGTGTTTCCGTACACGACATTATTCATCCTACTACCGGTGAACTGATTGTTTCTGCAGGTGAGGAGATCACCGAGGACAAGGCACGCATCATTGAGGATTCACCTCTTGAAATGGTCGAGATTCGTTCTGTGCTCACGTGTGAAAGTAAGAAAGGCGTTTGCATGAAGTGCTACGGCCGTAACCTTGCTACAGCCCGCATGGTGCAGCTCGGCGAAGCTGTCGGTGTCATTGCGGCGCAAGCTATCGGTGAACCGGGCACACAGCTCACCCTGCGTACTTTCCACGCCGGTGGTGTTGCCGGTAATGCCGCAGCCAATGCCAGCATCGTGGCCAAGAACAATTCGAAAATTGAGTTTGACGAACTCCGCACAGTGCCTTTCATTGAGGAAGGTGAAAATGGTGATGTCAACTGCCAGATGGTGGTGAGTCGTTTGGCCGAGATTCGTTTCGTTGATCCTAACACCAACATCGTGCTCAGTACGCTCAATGTGCCATACGGTTCTACACTCTACAAGACTCAGAATGATGTGGTCAAGAAAGGTGATTTGATTGCCCGTTGGGATCCGTTCAATGCCGTTATCGTCTCAGAGTATGCAGGTAAGCTGAAGTTCAACGATGTCATTCGTGACAAGACCTACCATGCCGAGACTGACGAAACGACCGGTTTGACCGAGAAAATCATCACCGACTCCAAAGACCGTTCGCTCGTGCCTACCTGCAATGTCATTGATGCCGATGGTGAAGTTGTGGGTACTTACAACTTCCCCGTAGGCGGTCACGTGGTTGTGGAAGACGGCCAGACTATCAAGTCTGGTGAGACGCTGGTCAAGATTCCTCGTGCCGTGGGTGGTGCCGGTGATATCACCGGTGGTCTGCCTCGTGTGACGGAACTCTTCGAGGCTCGCAATCCTTCCAACCCCGCTGTTGTTTCTGAAATCGACGGTGAAGTGACAATGGGTAAGGTGAAGCGCGGCAACCGTGAGATTATCGTTACTTCCAAAACCGGTGACCAGAAAAAGTATCTTGTGTCTCTGTCCAAGCAGATTCTTGTACAGGAACACGATGCTGTGCGTGCCGGCACACCGTTGTCCGACGGTGTCACCACTCCCGGTGACATCCTCGCCATCAAGGGCCCGACAGCCGTTCAGGAATATATCGTGAACGAGGTGCAGGATGTTTATCGTCTACAAGGTGTGAAGATCAATGACAAGCACTTCGAAATCATTGTTCGTCAGATGATGCGCAAGGTGCAGATCAATGATCCGGGTGACACGACATTCCTTGAGCAGGAGCTCGTTGACAAGCTCGACTTCTCGGAAGAGAACGACCGCATTTGGGGCAAGAAAGTGGTCACCGACGCCGGTGACTCCGATGTGCTCAAGGCCGGTCAGATTGTCACCGCCCGCAAGTTGCGTGATGAGAATTCCAGCCTGAAGCGTCGTGACCTCCGTCCCGTTCAGGTGCGCGACGCCGTTGCCGCCACCTCCACGCAGGTGTTGCAGGGTATCACCCGTGCCGCTCTCGGAACGAAGAGCTTCATGAGTGCTGCATCCTTCCAGGAAACCACCAAGGTGCTCAACGAGGCTGCCATCCGCGGCAAGTCCGACCGTCTCGAAGGTATGAAGGAGAACGTGATTTGCGGTCACCTGATTCCTGCCGGTACAGGTCTCCGCCAGTGGGAGAAGCTCATTGTAGGCTCCAAGGAAGAATACGAACGCATGGAAGCCAATAAGAAAAATGTTCTTGACTTCGCCGATGAAGTGGTAAACGAATAATCGTTTCCACTACATTGATAAGCAATATAAAAATGTCGCAAGCCGATGAAAAGGCCTGCGACATTTTTTGTTATACCTCGTGGAGCAATCGTTTGTCAGCGAGTCAACTCCGTCTGAGCTGCCGCATGGCGGGCTTTGGAGTGTCGCTTGTGGGTTTAGATATTGCCGCTTGTAGGTTTTGGAGGGATTAGGGCAACAGGAAGATTTTGTAGTCTTTTACGCCTCCCGGAGCCCCTTGCTCGGCACGTGGCAGATAGTCAATGCCCGTTAAGGTTTGCTCCGAACCGAGGTCTATTACCAGCAGATGAGGGTAGGGGCTCCCTTTCATCGTGCTCCAATAGGTGCTCTCCTGCAAGTCAAAAGTCTTGTCAGCTGTCTGGTTTTCCTGTTCGGCATTTTCGCTGTCGGCATATTTGGCTGTCCACGGTTCGCGCGACAACCGTTGGCCCTTGTTGTCGAGTGCATACAATTCGGCTATCTGTGCGAATTCTTGGCCGTCTTGTGCGCTCAGAGCCTCAATGGCGAGGTATCTGCCCGTCGCGGGACGGGCGAACTTAACGGTCTGCCAGCCGTTTCCCGAATCCAATGTCCCTTGCGCCACGGGTGTCAGCGAGTTGAGATCAGGTCGGTCACCGGGATTGTTGTGCTTGTTGGTTCTTTCGAGATTCAGCTTGTCGAGTTCGGGCTTGTCCTGTCCGAAAGAAGTTGGTTCGCCTTTCGGCCCCACCACGTCGAGCACAATCACTTCGTTGCGCCCCTGTTTCAGCCAGCATCCCGGCAGATAGAGCGTCTGCTGTGGGCCGATGTTCCAAAACCGCCCAATGGCATGGCCGTTGACATAAACCTGTCCTTTGCCGAATGCTTCCATGTTGAGGAACGTGTCACCCGGCTTGCGGAGCGTGAAATGGCCCCGGTAGTAGCCTGCCTTTGTTAACAATTTGGCGTGTTGGCGTGTGCGTTTGCTCGTCTCTGTTCCTACGGACAGAGCTTTGACAGCCGTCTCATAGTTGTCAGGAATGGGGACTATAGTCCAGTTTTTCAAGTTCCACGACGCCTCGTGCCCGTCCATTTCTGCCGAGATGGTCACCTCTTTAGTGATGCCCTTGTAGTCCTTGATGGCGCGCCCGAAGTTGATGCGCCCCATTGCCTCGATGCGGATGCACAGTTCGGCTCCCTTCTCCACGGGTGGTAGCATGAGCGTTTTCTCATTCTTCACGCGGTCTATTTTCCCGATATATTTCCCGTCGACGAACACCTGTGCGAAGTCGTGAGGCTCGTTGAGGGTGAGCATACTTCCTACGGGTATCTTGGGTAGCGCGGTGGAATAGTCGGCTATACCCCATCCCATGTCCATGTCTTCAAAACTGCGAATGTCCCGGCTTTGCACACTGCTGCCCATTCCATTCCCCAAGGGGGCATATTCCGTGAGCACAAACTTGGGAATGGTGATGACCGGCATGGGAGCTTTCGGGGGAGCAGGCAGTTTGCCGCCATCGTTATATTTCTCCATCGTGTGGCGCAGCTCCCAGTATTTAGGCGTGGCTTGGCCGTATTCATTGATGGGGGCGTCGTAGTCATACGAGGTTACATCGGGTGTGAACCCCGGGCTGTTGGCCCCCGCCCAATGGCCGAACGATGTGCCTCCGTGGGTCATATAGAGTGAGAAGCTGATGCCTTTAGACAGCATCTCGTCGATGCCCTCGACCATAGCCTTGGCCGGTCGTGTCTCGTGGCGTGCCCCCCATTTGTCAAACCATCCGCTCCAAAACTCCGAGCACATTTGGGGCGCATTGGGGCGGAGTTCACCCAACCGCCGGAACTGCTGGTCAATGTCGGCTCCGGTGCCGAAGTTCATCGTCCACACAAGGTCGTCCAGTCCGTTTTTCTCGAAGTTGCTCGCCCAGTCGCACTGAAAGAGCGTCATCTTGTCGAATCCCGATTGCCGCACGATGTCGCGGATGGCCGACACGTAGGCTTTGTTCTCACCGTATGAACCGTATTCATTTTCCACCTGCACCATGATGATGGGTCCGCCGTTTTGGATGGTCAGCGATGCCAGTTGTTCGCCCACTTTCCGTTCAAACAACTTCACCCGTTCCATGAAATACGGGTCGGGCTCGCGCAGCCGGATGTCTTTCTTCTTCAACAGCCACCACGGCAGTCCGCCCATTTCCCACTCGGCGCACACGTATGGGCCCGGCCTCACGATGACATACAGCCCGTTGCGCTGCGCCAACCGGCAAAATTCGGCCACATCGTTGTTGCCCGTGAAGTCGAATTTTCCTTTCTGTTGTTCGTGGATATTCCAGAACACATAGAGGCAAACGGTGTTCATGCCCAGCGCCTTGCACATCTTGATGCGATGTTCCCAGTAGGGGCGGGGGATGCGCGGATAGTGGAGTTCGGCAGCTTTCACCACAAACGGTTTGCCGTTGAGTAGGAAAGTTTTGTCGCCCACGGTAAACGTACCACCCTTCCGAGCCGCTGATACGGGGGGAAGCATGGCCGTGACCAACAGGGCTACGGTAGCGATAAAGTGTTTGAATGTCATAGAAGTGTTCAAATTAGGTTTATATATAATTATTTTTCAGGCTTGTAGACGATGGCCGCCACTGAACGGGCCGGTATCACACCGGTTTGGAAATCGGACACTTGCCTTTTGTCAAGATATTGTTTAGCAAGTTCGGCAGGCCATTGCAAATTTAGGAAATCTTTTTAAAAAAAGCTTTGTTGTGGGGTGGAAAATGCATACATTTCTTCAATTTTCTCACCAAAGGCTTTTTACTTTCGTTTCTTTTAATGTTTTCCAATGTGGCGGTATGGTGCATTGCGGGTACTTCAAGTGTTTATTTCTTTTCGTTCTGTAGAGAGGAATGCTCTATGTTTTAAAAGTCTTTCCAAAACTTGCATATTTCGTCGGTTTTCGTTATCTTTGCGAGTCAGATAAACAAAGTATTACCTTAATTGATAAATGAGATTATGACAGAACAACCGGACAACCAACAGGGACAGCAGTTGCAGATTGAACTGCGCCCGGAGATAGCCGCAGGCATCTATTCCAACTTTGCGCTTATCGCACATTCCAACACCGAGTTTGTCCTCGACTTTGCCAGTATGCTCCCCGGGCTTCCCAAGGTGCAGGTGGGCAGTCGGGTGATTATGGCCCCGGAACATGCCAAGAGGCTGTTGGCTGCCTTGCAGGAAAACATTGTGAACTATGAACGCGAGTTCGGAAAAATAGAGATTCCCAACCAGCAACCGCGCACCATCGCGCCTTTCGGCGACGGGATGGGGCAGGCTTAATACGCTTTTGCACATGGGCGCGAAAGCCGGTCGGAGATCACCGGCCGGCTGTGGGAAATACCTTGCCAAGGAGGGCGGAATCGTCAATTTAATTGATTTCAACTCCTTCTTATTTTGCGCTTCGTTTCGAAACACTTTCCTTTCGGTCGGCTATGCGTGAATTTTGGAGATACCTGTAAGTGGCTGTCAATCAGGCGTTTGGCATTCATTGACACTTTGTTTTGGGTGTTTTGGGTGGCCAAAGGGCCCCGGCGGGCGTGCGAAAGAGCCTCTTTTGCACGCCCGCCGGGGCCCTCTGAGTTTCCAAGTGTGGCCGTTTTGTAATATCATTCGACTTTGATGAGAAAATCGGTCGACTTATCAGGCCTTTTTAAGGCATCTTTCGGCTCCCGCTATCATCTGTTTGGCGAATTTTAAAAGTCCTTTCTTTTTACTTTTTGTCTTGCTTTTTGGTTGTTTGGAAATGGGGTGGAATGTGGAGATATGGCCCGTTCTGTATTTGCTTTTGAGGACGTTTATTTGCCGGATAGCGATGGAGGTGTGGCATAGCGGCATACCCGTTTCCTTGTGGGACAATACCAATGAGGAGGAAGAAAAGCTGATTTTTTTATGGGGCGAATGCATCTCGCATCGGAAGAATCTCCTTTGTGAGGTTTTAAACTGATCTAACGAAAGTTATATTTTGTTAATTTGTACTGCAGGTATGGAGATTGCAAATTATTTAATTAGGTAGTTTCGGGGAAAGTTTGTACCTTTGCAGCCCGAAATAGCTTCGTAAAAGCCGTTTCTCTACAACTTGATTATAATAATTAAATATATAAATTAAAAAAGTAAAATTATGCCTACGATTTCGCAATTAGTAAGAAAAGGCAGAAAGGAAGCTGTAAGCACCAGTAAATCACCGGCTTTGGACAACTGTCCTCAGCGTCGTGGCGTTTGCGTGCGTGTTTACACCACCACTCCTAAGAAGCCTAACTCGGCAATGCGTAAGGTTGCCCGTGTTCGTTTGACAAACCAGAAGGAGGTCAACTCCTACATCCCCGGAGAGGGCCACAACTTGCAGGAGCACTCCATCGTGCTGGTGCGTGGTGGTCGTGTGAAAGACCTTCCCGGTGTGCGTTATCACATCGTTCGCGGTACGCTCGATACAGCCGGTGTGGCCAATCGCACACAGCGTCGTTCCAAGTACGGTGCTAAGCGTCCTAAAGCAGCCAAAAAGTAATCAAGCTGAAACAATGCCGATGGCTCACGGTCGGAGAAGACTGAGAGCTTGAGGCTTTACATTATTTTATTATAATCGTTTTGCTGGAGAATTGTAATTAGGTTGAGTAAATGTCCGGGTGAGGGCGTTGAAGAACAAAAGAGCAGCCCCAAGCAGAATAAATTTTCATAACAAAATGAGAAAAGCAAAACCCAAGAAGCGCGTGATCCTTCCCGATCCCGTGTTCAACGACCAAAAGGTCTCAAAGTTCGTAAACCATTTGATGTATGATGGCAAGAAGTCCATTTCATACGAAATCTTCTACAACGCTCTCGACAACGTGAAGGCCAAGATGGCCAACGAGGAGAAGTCGGCCCTTGAAATTTGGAAGACCGCCCTTGACAACATCACTCCGCAGGTGGAGGTGAAGAGCCGCCGTATCGGTGGTGCCACATTCCAGGTGCCTACGGAGGTGCGTCCCGAGCGCAAGGAGAGCATTTCGATGAAGAATATGATAGCTTTCGCCCGCAAGCGTGGCGGCAAATCCATGGCCGATAAGCTGGCAGCCGAAATCATGGATGCCTACAACAATCAGGGTGGCGCATACAAGCGTAAGGAAGACATGCATCGCATGGCCGAGGCTAACCGTGCATTTGCTCATTTCAGATTCTAATCAATATTAAATAGGTAAAAAGACAATGGCAAATCGCGATTTACATTTGACACGTAATATCGGTATTATGGCCCACATCGATGCCGGTAAGACAACGACTTCCGAGCGCATCCTGTTTTATACGGGTAAGACTCACAAGATTGGTGAGGTGCATGATGGAGCAGCCACAATGGACTGGATGGCTCAAGAACAGGAGCGTGGTATCACCATCACTTCTGCTGCCACTACCTGCAACTGGAACTATAAGGATAAATCATATAAGATCAACTTGATCGACACTCCGGGACACGTTGACTTCACGGCCGAGGTGGAGCGTTCGCTCCGCGTGCTCGACGGTGCCGTGGCCACCTATTCGGCAGCTGACGGTGTGCAGCCGCAGTCTGAGACGGTGTGGCGTCAGGCCGACAAGTACAATGTTCCCCGCATCGGTTATGTCAACAAGATGGACCGTTCGGGTGCCGACTTCTTCGAGACCGTGCAGCAGATGAGGGATATTCTCGGTGCCAATCCCTGCCCCGTGCAGATTCCTATCGGTGCTGAAGAAAACTTCAAGGGCGTGGTAGACCTCGTGAAGATGAAGGCCATCCTCTGGCACGACGAGACGATGGGTGCCGAATATGATGTGGAAGAGATTCCCGCCGACCTCGTAGACGAGGCCAACGAGTGGCGCGACAAGCTGCTTGAGAACGCTGCCAACTTCGACGACGAACTCATGGAACTTTACCTTGAAGGCAAGGATGTGCCTGAAGAGAAGTTGCTCGCAGCCATCCGCAAGGGTACCATCGCCATGGAGCTGACTCCTATGACGCTTGGTTCCTCTTACAAGAACAAAGGTGTGCAGCCGCTGCTTGACTATGTTTGCGCTTTCCTGCCTTCACCGCTGGATACGGAAAACATTGTGGGTACCAACCCCGATACCGATGAAGAGGAAGACCGCAAGCCTTCCGAAGATGCTCCTACTTCGGCACTCGCCTTTAAGATTGCCACCGATCCGTTCATGGGTCGTCTGGTGTTCTTCCGCGTTTATTCGGGTAAGGTGGTTGCAGGCTCGTATGTTTACAATCCCCGTTCCCGCAAGCGTGAGCGCATCAGCCGTCTGTTCCAGATGAACTCCAAACAGGAAATTCCCATGGAGTCGATTGATGCCGGTGACATCGGTGCAGGTGTAGGTTTCAAGGATATCCGTACGGGCGATACACTCTGCGATGAGAATGCTCCTATCGTGCTCGAGTCCATGACTTTCCCCGACACGGTGATTTCCATTGCCGTAGAGCCCAAGAGCCAGGCCGACATTGCCAAGCTCGACAACGGACTTGCCAAACTCGCCGAAGAAGACCCGACATTCACCGTTCGTACCGATGAGCAGAGTGGTCAGACCATCATCTCGGGTATGGGCGAGCTCCACCTTGATATCATCATCGACCGTCTGAAGCGTGAGTTCAAGGTGGAATGTAACCAAGGTAAGCCGCAGGTGAACTACAAGGAGGCTATCACCAAGGACGTTACACTGCGCGAGGTGTACAAGAAGCAGAGTGGTGGTCGCGGTAAGTTTGCCGACATCATCGTGACCGTTGGTCCGAAAGATGAAGACTATACCGAGGGTGATTTGCAGTTCATCAATGAGGTGAAGGGCGGTAATGTGCCCAAGGAGTTTATCCCTGCCGTGCAGAAAGGTTTTCAGGATTGCCTCAAGAGCGGTGTGCTCGGTGGTTTCCCGTTGACCGGTATGAAGGTGACACTCACCGATGGTAGCTTCCACCCCGTTGACTCCGACCAGTTGTCATTCGAACTTGCCGCTCACAATGCGTTCAAGAATGCTTGTCCGAAGGCAGGTCCCGTGCTCATGGAGCCTATCATGAAAGTGGAGGTTGTTACTCCCGAGGAGAACATGGGTGACGTGATCGGTGACTTGAACAAGCGTCGTGGTATGGTTCAGGGAATGGAAGAGGCTCGCAGCGGTGCCCGCATCGTGAAAGCTATGGTTCCGCTGGCTGAGATGTTCGGCTATGTGACCGCCCTGCGTACCATCACTTCAGGTCGTGCCACCAGCTCCATGGAGTACGACCATCATGCACCACTCTCCACTTCGATAGCCAAGGCTGTACTCGAAGAGGTGAAGGGCAATGCAAACCTCCTGTAACGCAGAATCAGAAAATAAAAGAATGGAGGCGCCGCTTAGCGAATGACTCTTAAGCGGCGTACCTCCTTTCTGAAGTTTAATAATTAAAACAACTTAATTGACAATGAGTCAGAAAATCAGAATTAAGCTGAAGTCTTACGACCACATGTTGGTTGACAAGTCAGCAGAGAAGATTGTGAAGGCTGTCAAGGCCACCGGCGCTATCGTCAGCGGTCCGATTCCATTGCCTACACGCAAGCGTATTTATACTGTAAACCGCAGTACATTCGTTAACAAGAAGGCTCGTGAGCAGTTCCAACTCTCCGACTTCAAGCGTCTTATCGACATCTACAGCTCTACAGCCAAGACCGTTGATGCGCTCATGAAGCTCGAATTGCCTTCAGGCGTTGAAGTGGAGATCAAAGTCTAACCACAATCAAAATCAATCATTCAAAGTTAAATTTCTAATTTTATTGAAATGCCAGGATTAATTGGAAGAAAAATCGGAATGACATCCGTTTTCAGTGCCGACGGTAAGAATGTACCGTGCACTGTTATCGAAGCTGGTCCTTGTGTTGTAACCCAGGTTAAGACCGTAGAGAAAGATGGTTACAAGGCTGTTCAGTTGGGTTTCGGCGAGGCCAAGGAGAAGAGAACCTCCAAGCCGCAGCTGGGACACTTCAAGAAAGCAGGCACAACGCCTAAGAAGCACTTGGCCGAGTTCAAGTTTGACGAGGAATACAACCTTGGTGACACCATCAACGTGGAACTGTTCAACGACACGAAGTTCGTTGACGTGGTAGGCATATCGAAAGGTAAAGGTTTCCAAGGCGTAATGAAGCGTCACGGATTCGGTGGTGTAGGCCAGTCTACACACGGTCAGGACGACCGTGCCCGCAAGCCGGGTTCCATCGGTGCTTGCTCCTATCCCGCAAAGGTGTTCAAGGGAATGCGTATGGCAGGCCAAATGGGAGGTGACCGGGTGACTACCCAGAACCTTCAGGTGTTAAAGGTAATTCCAGAGCAGAATCTCCTTATCGTTAAGGGGTCGATTGCCGGATGCAAAGGTTCAACTGTTTTAATTGAGAAATGATGGAAGTTAGTGTATTAGATATCAAAGGTCAGGAGACCGGTCGCAAGGTGACTCTTAATGAGTCTATCTACGGACTTGAGCCTAACGAGCACGTACTCTATCTCGATGTCAAGCAGTATCTCGCTAACCAGCGTCAGGGTACCGCTAAGTCGAAGGAGAGAAGCGAAATCAACGGTTCTACTCGCAAGCTGGGTCGCCAGAAAGGCGGTGGCGGAGCCCGTCGTGGTGACATCAAGTCGCCTGTACTTGTTGGCGGTGGCCGCGTGTTCGGTCCCAAGCCCCGTGACTATAGTTTCAAGCTGAATAAAAAAGTAAAGGTTCTTGCTCGTAAATTGGCTTTGTCTGACAAGGCACAGGAGAACGCCATTGTTGTCGTAGAAGATTTCGACATCGAGACTCCGAAGACTAAAGATTTTATAAATATCGCTAAAAATCTTAAAGTCGATGGCCGGAAGACTCTTCTTCTTTTGCCAACAGCAAATAAAAACGTATATTTGTCCGCTCGTAACTTGCAGCGTACAGAGGTGATGCCCGCAGCAATGCTCAATTCGTATAAAGTTTTGAATGCTGATGTGCTGGTGATTGCCGAGAGTGCCCTGAAGGTGATCGATGAAATCTTAATAAAGTAAAAAGGAGACATTTAGATTATGGCATTTATCATCAAACCTTTGGTCACTGAGAAGATGACCAAGATTACAGACAAGTCTTCTGAAGACAAAAAGCTCAGAGCTTCTAACAAGAAAGCTGCCGAGGCTAAAGGCGCAACAGAGGAGAAGGTGAGCTACGCTGTCTATAAAAAGAAGCAAGGCAAGGTGGAGAAGGTTGCCGATAAGGAGAAGACCATTTACACCTACACCAAGCCCGCTCGTGCCAAGTATGGTTTCATCGTTAAGCCCGAGGCTAACAAACTCGAAATCAAGAAAGAGGTTGAGAGTCTGTATAATGTTACAGTAGAAGCCGTTAATACCGCTCGCTATGCCGGTAAGCGTTCTGCACGCTACACCAAGGCCGGTCTCGTGAAGGGACAGAAGAACGCATTCAAGAAGGCAATCGTTACTCTGAAAGAGGGCGATAGAATTGATTTTTACAGCAATATTTAAATAAGAAATGGCAGTACGTAAATTAAAACCGGTAACTCCGGGACAAAGACACAAGGTTATTGGCACGTTCGAGGAAATTACTGCATCCGTGCCAGAAAAGTCTCTCGTTTACGGTAAGCGTGCAACCGGTGGTCGAAACAACACCGGTAAAATGACTGTTCGCTACAGAGGTGGCGGTCATAAGCGGAAGTATCGTATGATCGACTTCAAGCGGGAGAAAGATGGTGTTCCAGCTGTAGTAAAGACAATCGAGTATGATCCTAACAGATCTGCTCGAATTGCTCTGTTGTTCTACGCTGATGGTGAAAAACGTTACATTATTGCTCCTAATGGACTGCAGGTGGGTGCAAAACTGATGTCGGGTGCAGAGGCTGCACCTGAGGTGGGTAATGCACTTCCGCTGGCTAACATTCCTGTCGGTACAGTGATTCACAACATTGAATTGCGTCCCGGGCAGGGAGCCTTGCTTGTCCGTTCGGCTGGTAATTTTGCTCAGTTGACTTCTCGTGAGGGTAGTTATTGTGTGATTAAGCTCCCTTCTGGTGAAACTCGCCAGATTTTGAGTGCTTGTAAAGCTACTGTTGGTAGTGTAGGCAACTCCGACCACGCTCTTGAGTGTTCCGGTAAGGCCGGTCGTTCTCGTTGGTTGGGCCGTCGTCCTCACAACCGTGGCGTTGTCATGAACCCTGTTGATCACCCGATGGGTGGTGGTGAAGGCCGTCAGTCCGGTGGTCACCCACGTTCCCGTAAGGGCTTGTATGCTAAGGGTCTCAAGACACGCGCACCGAAGAAGCTTTCCAACAAGTATATTATCGAAAGAGCTAACAAAAAATAAAGAGTAAATTATGAGTCGTTCACTTAAAAAAGGTCCATATATCAACGTATCGCTCGAGAAGAAGATTCTTGCAATGAATGAGAGTGGTAAGAAGACTGTCGTTAAGACATGGGCCAGAGCTTCAATGATATCTCCCGACTTTGTGGGACATACTGTTGCAGTTCATAACGGAAACAAATTTATCCCTGTTTACATCACAGAGAATATGGTTGGCCACAAGCTCGGAGAGTTTTCGCCAACGCGTCGTTTCGGCGGCCACTCTGGCAATAACAAACGGTAAGCGGGTTTAAACCATTTTAAAATTTAAGAATAATAATGGGAGCAAGAAAACATAATGCGGCAGAAAAACTCAAGGAAGCCCGCAAACATTTATACTTCGCAAAGCTCAAGGGAGTTCCTTCCTCTCCGCGGAAAATGCGCTACGTGGTAGACATGGTTCGTGGTATGAAGGTTGACCGTGCGTTCGGAGTACTTCGTTTCTCTAATAAGAAAGCTGCTGCCGACGTGGAGAAACTGTTGCGCTCAGCTGTAGCCAACTGGGAACAGAAAAACAACCGCAAGGCTGAAGATGGCGAACTCTATATCAGTAGGATCTTCGTTGATGAAGGTGTTACAATGAAGCGTATGAGACCGGCACCGCAGGGGCGTGGATACAGAATCCGTAAGCGTTCTAACCATGTGACCCTCTTTGTAGATTCCAAAACTAACGACGAAAAATAATTATCAAAATGGGACAGAAAGTTAATCCGATAAGCAACCGTCTTGGTATTATCCGTGGTTGGGATTCTAATTGGTTCGGTGGTAAGAACTTCGGTGACAATATCGTAGAAGATCAGAAAATTCGCAAATATCTGAACGAGCGTCTTGCCAAGGCAAGCGTTTCGAGAATTGTCATTGAGCGCACTTTGAAGCTCGTTACCATCACTATTTGCACGGCCCGTCCGGGTATCGTCATTGGTAAAGGTGGTCAGGATGTTGACAAACTGAAGGAAGAGTTGAAGAACATTTTCGACAAGGAGATTCAGATCAACATCTTTGAAGTGAAGAAACCTGAACTTGATGCTACCATCGTAGCTAACAATATCGCTCGTCAGGTAGAAGGTAAGATCGCTTACCGTCGCGCCATCAAAATGGCCATTGCCAACACGATGCGTGCAGGTGCCGAAGGTATTAAAGTTCAAATTAGTGGCCGTCTGAACGGTGCCGAAATAGCCCGTAAGGAAATGTTGAAGGAAGGGCGTACCCCTCTGCACACTTTCCGCGCAGACATCGATTACTGTCAAGCTGAAGCCCTTACCAAGGTTGGCTTGCTGGGTATCAAGGTATGGATTTGCCGTGGTGAGGTTTACGGAAAGCGTGACCTGACACCTAACTTTACTCAGGACAACAAGGGTGGCAATAGCCGCAACAACGGTCGCGGTGGTCGTGGTAATCGCAAGAGAAACAATAACCGTTAAAAGTAAGAAGCTATCATGTTACAGCCAAAAAGAGTAAAATATAGAAGACCGCAGGATGGACGTGGCAATAAGGGCAACGCTCACCGTGGTACACAGCTGGCTTTCGGTTCATTCGGCATCAAGACCCTTGAAGCCAAGTGGATTGACAGCCGTCAGATTGAGGCCGCTCGTGTAGCAGTAAACCGCTACATGAACCGTGAGGGGCAGGTCTGGATCCGTATATTCCCTGACAAACCCATCACACGCAAGCCTGCCGATGTCCGCATGGGTAAAGGTAAGGGTGATCCCGCAGGATGGGTTGCACCGGTGACTCCCGGACGCATTCTCTTCGAAGTAGAGGGCGTAAGTTTCGATATCGCCAAAGAGGCTCTCCGTCTCGCTGCGCAGAAGCTGCCTGTTAAGACTAAGTTTGTTGTAAGACGTGATTTCGATAAAAACGCTTAATTATGAAAATCAAAGAATTGAAGGAACTCGAAACCAAAGATTTGGTAGAGAAATTGGAGGCTGCTGTTGCCGCTTATAATGTCAAGAAGCTCAACCACCAGATTACTCCTCTTGAGAATCCATCAGAAATTAAGGCTGCTCGTCGTGACATCGCGCGTATGAAGACCGAACTTCGCATGAGGGAACTTAACAAATAATAATGGTCCAGATGGAAACAAGAAATTTAAGAAAGACAAGACAGGGTGTCGTTATCAGCAACAAGATGGATAAAACCATTGTTATTGCAGCTAAGTTCAAGGAGAAGCACCCTATTTATGGTAAGTTTGTCCAGAAGACAAAGAAGTACCATGTGCATGATGAGAAGAATGAGGCCAATGTAGGTGATACAGTGCTCATTATGGAGACTCGCCCTTTGTCTCGCACGAAGCGGTGGAGATTAGTACAAATTGTAGAAAAAGCTAAGTAATTATGATACAAGCAGAATCAAGACTTACAGTATGTGATAACAGCGGCGCACGTGAGGCTCTTTGCATCCGTGTTCTCGGGGGAACCCGCCGGCGTTATGCAAGTGTTGGTGACGTGATTGTCGTTGCTGTCAAGAACGTTATCCCATCAAGTGATTTGAAGAAAGGTGCAGTATCTAAGGCTTTGATCGTTCGCACGAAGAAGGAAATTCGCCGTCAAGATGGTTCTTACATCCGTTTCGACGATAATGCTTGCGTGTTGCTCAATAATGCGGGGGAACTCCGTGGTAGCCGTATCTTCGGCCCCGTTGCCCGTGAACTTCGTGCGGTCAACATGAAGGTTGTCTCTTTGGCACCTGAGGTTCTTTAATTTAATAAAAAGAAAAGGTAATGAGTAAGTTACATATTAGAAAAGGTGATACCGTAGTTGTTCTTACCGGTGATGTCAAGGACAAAGGTAAAACCGGAAAGGTTCTTAAAGTCTTGGTTGACAAGAACCGTGCTATCGTTGAAGGCCGTCGTATGGTCTCAAGAAGCACCAAGCCTTCGGCAAAGAATCCTCAGGGAGGCATCATCAAGAAGGAGGCTCCTATTCATATCTCCAATTTGAGTCTGATTGATCCGGAGAGCGGTAAACCCACGCGTGTTTCTATCAAGCACGAGGGAAAGAACGTGATTCGTATTTCTAAAAAGTCAGGAAAGGAAATCAAGTAATGAATACAGCACAGTTAAAGAAACAGTATAAGGAGCAGATTGCTCCCGAACTGCAGAAGCAGTTCAACTATTCTTCAGCAATGCAGATTCCTGTACTGAAGAAGATCGTTATCAATCAGGGTTTGGGTGATGCAACGCAGGATAAGAAAATCATTGATGTTGCCATCAATGAGATCTCTGCCATCACCGGTCAGAAGGCAGTTGCAACATATTCCAAGAAGGATATTGCCAATTTCAAACTTCGTAAGAAGATGCCTATCGGTGTGATGGTTACTCTCCGTCGGGAGCGGATGTATGAGTTCCTTGAGAAGCTCGTACGTGTTGCTTTGCCTCGTATCCGTGACTTCAAAGGTATTGAGAGTAAGTTTGATGGTCGTGGTAACTATACTTTGGGTATTCAGGAGCAGATTATCTTCCCTGAAATCAATATTGACTCTATCGATCGCATCCAGGGTATGAACATCACTTTCGTTACTTCTGCTCAGACTGATGAGGAGGGTTTCGCACTGCTCAAGGCTTTTGGCCTCCCATTCAAGAACGCTAAAAACGATTAAGAGATATGGCAAAAGAATCAATGAAAGCTCGCGAGGTGAAGCGTGCAAAGCTTGTTGCTCGTTACGCTGAGAAGCGCGCAGCTCTGAAAAAGATCATCGCTACTTCTGAGAATCCCGCAGAGGCATACGAGGCAGCTCGTAAGCTTCAGGCTATTCCCAAGAACGCCAACCCTATCCGTCTTCACAATCGCTGCAAGATTACAGGCCGTCCCAAAGGATATATCCGTCAGTTCGGCTTGTCTCGTATCCAGTTCCGTGAGATGGCTTCGGCAGGTTTGATTCCCGGAGTGAAGAAAGCTAGCTGGTAAATCCGGCAGGCAAGCGATGGGGCACAAAAGAGCCCGGTGTGTCCGGGCTTTTCTTTGTGGCTCCGCGTATGTTCATCAGAACATTTTTAATATTGTCGGGGTAGTCCCGATTAATTAAACATTTATATTTTATGACAGATCCAATAGCAGATTATCTGACACGACTCAGAAACGCAATCATGGCTCATCACCGTGTTGTTGAGGTTCCTGCGTCTAACTTGAAGAAAGAGATTACTAAGATCCTCTTCGAGAAGGGTTACATTCTGAACTACAAGTTCATTGAAGATGGGCCTCAGGGTTCCATTAAAGTTGCTTTGAAGTATAACCCTGTTACAAAGCAAAACGCTATCAAGAGTTTGAAGCGTGTGTCCAAGCCCGGTTTGCGTAAGTACACCGGTTATAAGGATATGCCGAGAGTTATCAACGGACTGGGTATTGCTATCTTATCCACGTCTCAAGGTGTAATGACTAACAAGGAGGCTGCCAATCTCAAGATTGGTGGTGAAGTTCTTTGCTACATTTATTAATTGGAGGATTGAATATGTCAAGAATAGGAAAATTGCCAATTAGTATTCCTTCCGGTGTGACGGTCAATTTCGACGCAAAGTCGGGTGTTGTCAGCGTTAAGGGTCCCAAGGGTGAACTCTCTCAAAAGATTGATGCTTCTATCAAGTTCAAGAATGAGGACGGTCAGATTACTTTCGAGATTGACGAGAACAGCCCTGTAAACTATAAGCAGAAGCAGGCTTTCCACGGTTTGTATCGTTCGCTGGTCAACAATATGGTTGTTGGCGTGAGCGAGGGTTACACAAAAATCATGGAATTGGTTGGTGTCGGTTATCGCGTTTCCAATCAGGGCAACTTGATTGAGTTCTCGCTTGGTTATACTCACCCCATCTTCCTCCAGCTTCCGAAGGAGGTTAAGGTAGAAACCAAGTCTGAAAGAAACCAGAATCCGGTTCTCACCTTAGAGTCTTGCGACAAGCAGTTGTTGGGCCTTATCTGTGCAAAAATTCGTTCTTTCCGTATGCCTGAACCTTACAAGGGTAAGGGTATCCTGTTCAAGGGTGAAGTTATTCGCAGGAAGTCTGGTAAGACTGCCGCAGCTAAGTAATTTTAATTGAATTTACGATTATGACAACAAAGAAAGTAGAAAGACGAATTAAGATAAAGTTCCGTATTCGCAAGCATGTAAACGGGACTGCCGAGCGCCCGCGTCTTAGCGTGTTCCGTTCTAACAAGCAGATTTACGCTCAGGTGATAAACGATTTGACAGGTAGGACTCTTGCTTCAGCTTCTTCTCTCGGTCTCGAAAAGATGGCTAAGATTGAGCAGGCTAAGAAAGTGGGAGCACTTGTTGCGGAGAAAGCCAAGGCTGCCGGTATTGAGGCTGTGGTTTTTGACCGTAACGGTTATCTTTATCATGGTCGCGTCCAGGCTTTGGCCGATGCAGCCCGTGAAGGTGGTCTTAAATTTTAAACGATTATGGCAATGAATAAAGTAAAAGTAAATAGTGACGTTGAACTGAAAGACCATCTGGTTGCTATCAACCGCGTGACCAAGGTTACAAAGGGTGGTCGTACTTTCACATTTGCTGCTATCGTCGTTGTTGGTGACGGTAATGGCGTTATTGGATACGGTCTTGGAAAGGCCGGTGAGGTGACAGCAGCCATCACCAAGGGTACTGAGGCCGCCAAGAAGAATCTCGTGAAGGTTCCCGTACTGAAAGGTACTATCCCCCACGAGGTAGAGGTGAGTTTCGGTGGTGCCCAGGTTCTCCTGAAGCCGGCTGCTGCCGGTACTGGTCTGAAGGCCGGTGGTGCTATGCGTGCCGTTTTGGAGAGTGTGGGTGTCAAAGACGTGATTGCAAAATCCAAGGGCTCTTCCAATGCTCACAACTTGGTAAAGGCGACTATCGCAGCTTTGGCTGAGATGCGTGATGCCTACACTGTTGCCGGCGAGCGCGGTATCAGCATGGATAAAGTATTTAACGGTTAATTAAGGAGAAGACAGCAATGGCAACAATTAAAGTCAAGCAGATTAAGAGTAAGATTGGTGCTCCCATTGATCAGAAGCGCACGCTTCAGTCATTGGGTCTCCACAAGATCTCTCAGGTTGTTGAAGTTGAAGATACTCCAAGCAACCGTGGTATGATCCGTAAGGTTCATCATCTGGTAAAGGTAGTTGAATAATTAATTAGTAAATTAGTCGCAATTATGAAATTAAGTAATTTGAAACCAGCTGCGGGCTCAACACATTCACGTCGTCGTATCGGCCGTGGTCCGGGTTCCGGACTCGGTGGTACCTCTACCCGTGGACACAAAGGTGCCAAGGCTCGTTCTGGTTATAAGAGAAAGATTGGTTTCGAAGGTGGTCAGATGCCGCTCCAGCGTCGTGTTCCGAAGTTCGGTTTCAAGAATATCAACCATAAGGAATATTTTGTAGTAAACCTTTCCACTCTTCAGAAACTTGCCGAGCAGCAGAATCTCACAAAGATTGGCATAGCAGAACTCAAAGAAGCCGGATTGACTAACGGCAAGGAACTTGTGAAGATTCTCGGTATGGGACAACTGAAGGTAAAACTTGAAGTTGAAGCTAACGCTTTCTCTAAGACTGCCGAAGAAGCAATCAAGGCAGTAGGTGGTAACGCAACAATAATCTAAGAAATGAAAAAGTTTTTTGAGACACTGAAGAACTGTTGGAAGGTTGAGGATTTGCGTCAGCGACTCCTCATCACCATCCTCTTTACGGCTATTTACCGTTTTGGCTCGTTTATAGTACTTCCGGGTATTAATCCGAGCATGTTGGAAAAGTTGCAGTCGCAAACCTCAGGCGGCCTCATGTCGCTTTTGGACATGTTCTCCGGTGGAGCATTTTCCAATGCGTCTATATTCGCATTGGGAATCATGCCTTACATCTCAGCTTCTATCGTTATGCAGCTTCTTGCCATTGCTGTGCCTTATTTTCAAAAGATGCAGCGTGACGGTGAGAGTGGACGTAAGAAGATCAACTGGTACACCCGCTGGCTCACGGTAGCTATCTTGTTGTTCCAGGCTCCTTCTTATTTGCTGAATCTTAAGATGCAGGCCAGTAATGCCCTTGCTTCGGGCATATCTTGGTCGCAGTTTATGATTCCCGCCACAATCATTCTTGCCGCAGGAAGTATGTTCATCCTTTGGTTAGGTGAGCGCATTACTGATAAGGGGGTGGGTAATGGTATCTCTTTGATCATTATGATTGGTATCATCGCACGTCTGCCACAGGCTTTCATTCAAGAAGCCACATCGCGTTTGCAGGCTATTTCCGGTGGTGGTATGATCATGTTCATTGTAGAACTCCTTATCCTCTACTTGGTTGTATGTGCATCAATTTTGTTGGTGCAAGGTACTCGCAAGGTTCCCGTTCAGTATGCAAAGCGTCTGGTTGGCAACAAGCAGTATGGTGGTGCTCGCCAGTATATCCCCTTGAAGCTCTTCGCAGCCAATGTGATGCCTATCATTTTCGCCCAGGCCTTGATGTTCATCCCTTTGGCTATCGTAAGGTATAATCCGGAGCATGCTTCTTGGTGGGTGCAGGATCTGATGGATAACCGCAGTTTGTTGTACAATTCGATTTATGTGCTCTTGGTGATAGCCTTCACATATTTCTATACGGCAATCACGCTCAACCCCACTCAGATGGCTGAAGATATGAAGCGTAACAACGGTTTCATTCCGGGCGTTAAGCCGGGAAAGGATACAGCTGAGTATATTGACACCGTGATGTCTCGTATAACTTTTCCTGGTTCTCTGTTTATTGCGTTTATCGCCATTATGCCTGCACTCGCAGGTTTGCTCAATGTACAGCAGGCTTTCTCCCAGTTCTTCGGAGGCACCTCGCTTCTGATCCTTGTAGGTGTCGTCATTGATACGCTACAACAGATAGAAAGCCATTTGCTGATGCGTCACTATGACGGTCTGCTCAATTCAGGTCATACTCGTCAAGGTGGTGTTTCTGCATATTAATCTTTGGAATGAAGATATTTCTCAAAACTGAAGATGAGATAGAACTAATGCGCAAGGCGAACCAACTCGTTGGTTCGACCCTTGCGGAATTAGGCAAGCATATCAGACCTGGGGTTACGACTTTGCAGTTGGATAAGATTGCAGAAGAGTTCATTCTTGACCACGGAGCAATCCCGACGTTCAAGAATTTCCCCAATCCATACGGAGAGCCTTTTCCCGCCTCTATCTGCACATCGGTCAATGACGTGGTGGTTCATGGAGTTCCTAGCGATGAAGTTGTACTGAAAGATGGTGATATTATATCCATTGACTGCGGTACACTTCTTGACGGATTCAATGGTGACAGTGCCTATACGTTTTGTGTGGGCGAGGTCAGTCCGGAAGTGAAGCAACTGCTCAAGACGACCAAAGAGTCTCTTTATATCGGTATTGAGCAGGCTGTTGCAGGAAAACATATTGGTGATATTGGGGCTGCTGTACAACAGCATTGTGAGGCACAAGGTTACGGAATCGTACGCGAACTGACCGGCCATGGTATAGGACGTGAGATGCACGAACCACCCCAGATTCGCAATTACGGGCGTCGTGGAAACGGTGTAATGTTGAAAGTCGGTATGTGTATTGCCATTGAGCCAATGGTCACATTGGGCGATCGGCAGATATGGATGCTTCCCGATAAATGGAGTATTGTTACGAGAGATCGTAAACCTGCTGCCCATTTCGAGCATACCATTGCTATCCGTAGAGGAAAGGCTGAGATTTTATCGACATTTGAAGAAATAGAACATTTAGAAGGACAAATATATTAATTATGGCAAAACAATCCGCTATCGAGCAAGACGGTACGATCGTAGAATCACTCTCTAACGCCATGTTCCGGGTGGAACTTGAAAACGGTGTGCAGATCATCGCCCACATTTCCGGTAAGATGAGAATGCACTATATCAAGATACTTCCCGGTGACAAAGTGAAGGTAGAGATGAGTCCATACGACTTGACCAAGGGCAGAATAGTTTTCAGATACAAGTAAAACGTATTTGCGTAGAGCATTTTTCAAATCCATATAAAGAAAATGAAGACAAGAGCATCATTAAAGAAACGTACACCCGACTGCCAGATCGTTCGTCGTAAAGGCCGCTTGTTCGTTATCAACAAGAAAAACCCTAAATTCAAACTGCGTCAGGGTTAATGTTAAAGATATGTAAATCAGCGGATAGCTCAAAGATTATTCGTAATTTTGCACGTTCTTTAACGAGAAAGTAACTTAATTTATTTAATTCAATCAACAAATGGCAATAAGAATTGTTGGAGTAGATTTGCCCCAAAACAAGCGTGGCGAAATCGCATTGACCTATATCTATGGTATCGGTCGAAGTAGTTCAGCAAAGATATTGGATAAGGCCGGCGTGAGCCGCGACTTGAAGGTCAGCGAATGGACTGACGATCAGGCTGCCAAAATCCGTGAAATTATCGGCGCTGAGTTCAAAGTGGAAGGTGATCTTCGTTCTGAGATCCAAATGAACATCAAGCGACTGATGGATATTGGTTGCTATCGTGGAGTTAGACATCGTAATGGTCTTCCTGTTCGTGGTCAGAGTACTAAGAATAATGCTCGTACCCGTAAGGGTAGGAAGAAGACTGTTGCTAATAAGAAGAAGGCTACTAAGTAATTTTGAAGGAGGAAATTAATTATGGCAAAGACAAAAGCAACATCTAAGAAGAGAAATGTGCGTGTAGAGGCCCTTGGTCAGCTCCATGTTCACAGTTCTTTCAATAATATTATTGTTTCTCTTGCTAATAACGAAGGTCAGGTTATTTCCTGGTCATCTGCCGGCAAGATGGGATTCCGTGGTTCCAAGAAGAATACTCCCTATGCAGCTCAGATGGCCGCAGAGGATTGTGCTAAAGTGGCTTTCGATCTCGGTCTCCGTAAGGTTAAAGCATACGTTAAGGGGCCGGGTAATGGTCGTGAGTCTGCCATTCGTGCCGTGCATACAGCAGGTATTGAAGTGACGGAAATCATTGATGTTACTCCGCTTCCACACAACGGTTGTCGTCCCCCCAAGCGTCGTAGAGTTTAATTTATAGAATCTTATAAAGTTCATATAGGATTTTATAGGTTGAATCAAAAACAAAGAACATTTTTTATATTATGGCTAAGTATATAGGTCCGAAATCTAAAATTGCACGCCGTTTTGGTGAACCCATCTTCGGCGCAGACAAAGTTTTGTCCAAGAGAAACTTCCCTCCTGGACAGCATGGCAATAACCGTCGCAGAAAGGTGTCTGAGTACGGTGTCATGTTGGCAGAGAAGCAAAAGGCCAAGTACACCTACGGTGTGCTTGAGCGCCAGTTCCGTAATATGTTTGATAAAGCCGCCAAGGCCGATGGCATCACCGGTGAGGTTCTGCTTCAGAATCTTGAGTGCCGTCTTGACAACGTAGTGTTCCGTCTTGGCATTGCTCCGACACGTGCAGCTGCCCGTCAGTTGGTGGGTCACAAGCACATTGTCGTTGACGGTAAGGTTGTGAGCATTCCTTCCTATTCCGTTAAGGCTGGTCAGGTTGTTGGTGTTCGTGAGAAGGCCAAGTCTCTTGAAGTTATTGAGGCTGCACTGGCTGGTTTCAACCACAGCAAGTATCCTTGGCTCGAATGGGATCAGAATACCAAGAGCGGTAAATTCTTGCACAAGCCCGAGCGCGCCGACATCCCCGAAAACATCAAGGAGCAGTTAATCGTTGAGTTGTACTCTAAATAATCATTAAATTAATGGCGATATTAGCATTTCAAAAACCTGATAAGGTAGTAATGTTGGAGGCAAATGACAAGTTCGGTAAGTTCGAATTTCGTCCTTTGGAGCCCGGCTTCGGTGTTACCATCGGTAACGCTCTCCGCCGCATTCTCCTTTCATCGCTGGAAGGTTATGCCATCAACACCATCAAGATTGCCGGTGTTGAGCATGAATTCTCTTCCGTACCCGGCGTGAAAGAAGATGTGACCAACATTATCTTGAATCTCAAGCAAGTTCGATTCAAGCAAGTAGTAGAAGAATTCGAGAATGAGAAAGTTAGTATCACCGTAGAGAATTCCACCGAATTCAAAGCAGGTGATATAGGTAAGTATCTGACTGGATTTGAAGTGTTAAACCCTGATTTGGTGATTTGTCATTTAGATACGAAGGCTTCTATGCAGATTGATCTGAATATCAACAAAGGGCGCGGCTATGTGCCTGCTGAAGAGAATCGTGAGTTCTGCACAGATGTTAATGTACTCCCAATCGATTCCATCTACACCCCTATCCGTAACGTGAAATATGCCGTAGAACCCTACCGCGTAGAGCAGAAGACCGACTATGACAAGTTGGTTATCGAAGTAACGACGGATGGTTCCATTCACCCGAAGGATGCACTGAAAGAGGCAGCCAAAACTCTCATTTATCACTTCATGTTGTTCTCCGACGAGAAGATCACCCTTGAGAATCCCGATCAGGACAACAATCAGGAATTTGATGAAGAGGTGTTGCACATGCGCCAACTGCTTAAGACCCGTCTCGTTGACATGAATCTTAGTGTTCGCGCCCTCAACTGTTTGAAGGCAGCTGATGTAGAGACACTTGGAGACTTGGTGCAGTATAACAAGACTGATCTCTTGAAGTTCCGCAACTTTGGTAAGAAATCGCTCTCAGAGCTTGATGATTTGCTTGAGGGTCTGAATCTTTCGTTTGGAACCGATATATCAAAGTATAAACTGGACAGAGAATAATATCTGTAGACTCGTCCACAAAAGTAAAAAACAATAATGAGACATAATAAGAAATTCAACCATCTGAGCCGTACCGCATCTCATCGTGATGCCATGCTTGCTAACATGGCCATCAGTCTGATCATGCGCAAAAGAATCACTACGACTCTCGCAAAGGCCAAGGCCTTGAAAAAGTATGTGGAACCGCTGATCACTCGTTCCAAGAGCGATACCACCACCTCTCGTCGTGTGGTTTTCCGTTATCTTCAGAACAAGTATGCTGTTACAGAGCTGTTCAAGGTTGTTGCCGAGAAGGTGGCTGATCGTCCCGGTGGTTACACACGTGTGATCAAACTTGGCATCCGTAAAGGTGACGCTGCTCCCATTGCTTTTATCGAGCTTGTAGACTTCGATGAGAACATGGCCAAGACCAAGACCGCAGCTAAGAAGACACGTCGTAGCCGCAAGGCCGCTCCTAAAGCAGATGCTGTTGAAGCAGCAGCAGCTCCTGTAGCAGAGGCTCCCGCAACGGAGGCACCTGCTGCTGAAGAAGCAAAGGCCGAATAGTCGAGAGATTATTTTTATTCCTACTAGGCGCTTTCATCCGCAAGGATGGAGGCGCTTTTTTGTTCGGGCTCCTTTAAGGCTTTCTCGGTGGCGTGCTGTTTTGGGTGCTTCTGTCAAATCTTTGCCGACCGTACAATGATGTCAAATGTATTCCCCTTTCGGGATGTTAGAAATTCCCCTAGCGGATAGAATCGTTTTCTGCGCATCCGTGGTAGTGGGGATGACAAATACATACAAAATTCAGTTTGCTGTTTTTCCTGTCATGCTGTCATTGGTTTGTATTAGTTTGTTATTCAGAAGTTTATGCAGCTTCCGAAAATGACAGCATGACAGGAAACTTGTTGTCTCCTGTTGAAGGGTCCATCAAGGAACCTACTTCGTTTCCACCTTTATGCTTTCTCCGATAACCTCTATTGCCTGTTCATTGCTGATGGGCACTAACTCCAAATCGGTGTATTTTCGTATAATATTTTTCGTTTCCCTTTCAAATGGGAAACTATTGTAGTGTACAACCGGGTAAAAGTTGATAAGCCCCAAAGCTGTAAAGTCACAGAAACCGGGAGTTAAACTCAAGTGGTTATCCATCTCTTTGGCATACTTTATATCCGGTGCCATAATCATGGTGCCTGCCGATTCTCCGATATATGTTTTTCCTTTTTCAATCTCTCGGATTATGAGCTGGTCTGCTTTTTTCTTTCGGAGTTCCTGAAGGAGAAAAAATGTGTTTCCTCCGGAAACGTAGATATAGTCGCATTCTTCCAACGCATGGGCAATCTCCTTTTCAGGCATTTGGCTTATCTCTAAATCCACTATTTTCAGACCGTATCCGCTCAGTGTTCTCCGCCCGTCTTCCACGTATTGCCTGTATTCTTCGTGAATGCTTGCTGTGGGGATAAATGCCACAGATTTTCCTTTCATATCTTCCCCGGCGAAAGTGGGAAAGAGTGTGGCTACATCGGCAAACGATGAGCATAGAAATAGTTTTCTGTCCATTGTCTGTTTGATTATTTTATACGTATTTCCCCTTGTGGGATTTCGGTAAGAGAAAAGGCCGGTAAGGATGGCGATTGCTGCAATCGCTGTGCCCACTACTGCAATCTTATGTTTTTGAATGTGCATTGTCCGGTGTTCCTTATCGTTTTAGAGTGTCAGGCAACATGCCGACATCCTATGCAAAGTTAGGCAAATTTAGGGAAATCCCTATCTCTATTTAGGGAAAAGATGCAGGAGGAGTGCCCGGAAATAGTTATTTTTGCTCTGTGAAGTATTGGGACAAGTAAAACGAACACGATATGAAAAAGGTTGTGATAGTGACAGTTTGTGCAGCTATGATGCTGAGTGGTTGCGGAACATACGCAGGGACAGGAGCGTGGGCCGGCGGTTCGCTCGGATCTGTGCTTGGATCGGCCATCGGTGGCATTGCCGGTGGGCCACGAGGGTCTGATGTCGGAACGATTGTCGGCATGGCCGGAGGAGCCGTCATTGGCGGTGCCATCGGCACTGCAGCCGATCAGAAGCGTCAAGAGGATTTGGAGCAATACAGGCGCGACAGGGCGGAGCGTGAACGCCAGCGGCAAGAACGCCGGCAGTCTTCTGCTGTGGAAGGTGATCAATATGAAAGTTACGGCTATGGGCAAAGTGCCAACTCCGGTAGCAGTTACGATACCACCGACAGCGGTTTTGACGCCACCAATAGCGGCGATGACCGTATTTACGACTTCAACGGATCCGACTATACGGGCGATTACAGTGCCGGGCAACCTGTCACTACCTATCCCGATGCGTCGAATGCAGAGAAAATAACGGGCGGCTATACTTACACGCCTACCATAGAAATCATCAACGCCCGTTTTGTTGATGACAACCAGAACGGCGAACTCAATCGCAATGAGGTTTGCAAACTGATATTCGAGATTATGAATCGGGGCGACAAGACGGTCTATGATGTCGTGCCCACAGTGATTGAGGCCACGGGTAACCGCCATATCTATATCTCCCCAAGCATTCATGTGGAGAAGATTGAGCCCGGTAAAGGCATTCGTTACACGGCCCTTATCAAGTCTGACGGCAAATTGAAAGACGGAAGTGCCAAATTCTGTGCTTCCGTCATATTGGGCAATAAGGCTATCTCCAAAGTCAGCGAGTTTAATATCCCAACCCGCAGGTAAGCTGCTTGTGGCAAATCAATCTGTGCGACTGAACGTGTAGACGACTTGGTTGTTGCCATATATTTTTCGGTGAATTGAACGAATTGTGCGAATGAGATGGTAAGGATAAATTCGTATAATCCGCACAATTCGCCGAAAAGAAGCAAACACGTGTCGGTGAATGCGAGTGTTTACCAGTCTTTTAATTTGTCGAATATATCACTCCACGAGTTGCCTTTTTTCTCTTTGACGGCCGGCTCCTTTTTCTTGGTATTCACCGACTGTGGAGACTTGGCATTTGTTGATTGTGAAGGCTTAGCGTTTGCAGGCTGAGACGGTTTGGCAGCTGTTCCGGCCGGCCTTTTGGCAGCTGTTTCCCTGTTGGGCTGTTGCTCCGGCTTGTGCGCCTTGGCCGTCCCATTCGGGTGTGGTGCCCGAGTCTCCGGGATTTTAGCCGGTTCCACATCCTTTTTTTTCCATGCATCGATGAAGCTATAACCGACATCGGCCACCTCAAAGTTTATCTCCGGAAAATCAAACTCCTCTTTTGGTTTGAATGGAACTCCCCCTTCTCCCACCACTTCCACTTTCACCGATGCGATCCCCTGCGCAAGCATTCCTATTTCCTGTGCGGCCGCCCACGAGAGGTCGATGACTCGTCCCCGGCCGAAAGGCCCCCGGTCGGTGACCCTTACCACCACCGACTTGTCGTTGAGCAGGTTGGTTACTTTGAGCATTGTACCGAACGGGTAGGAACGATGAGCACAGGTCAGGCTGTCGTGGTGCAGCCGTTCACCGCTCGCCGTGCGTGAGCCTGTGGCCCGTTTGGAATAATACGAAGCTCTACCGCTCTGCTGCTGGGCATGCAGAACGGTAAAGCTCAAAAGGGTTATGATCGCTAAAATGCTGTTTCTTATATTCACTATCCGTTAATGTTGGTTTATTCAGTTACGACTCCGCTTTCTCTCCTGTCCCGGAGAGGAAAGCGGAGTGGGGGCGAGGGCGTGTGTTACACGATGCCCTGTGCCATCATGGCATTGGCCACTTTCATGAATCCTGCCACGTTGGCCCCCTTCACATAGTCTATGTAGCCGTCGGCCTCGGTGCCATACTTCACGCACTGTTCATGGATGGAATGCATGATTTTATGCAGATTTTCGTCCACCTCCTTTTCGCTCCACGACAGTCGGATGGAGTTTTGCGTCATTTCCAGTCCCGATGTAGCCACTCCTCCGGCATTCACTGCCTTGCCCGGAGCAAAGAGCGTCTTTGAGGCGACAAACTTCTCCACCGCTTCGGCCGTGCATCCCATGTTACTCACCTCAGCCACACAGCAAGGTTGATGGGCCAATATCTTGTCGGCATCTTCTCCGTTGAGTTCGTTTTGAGTGGCGCAGGTGAGATAGATGTCAGCTTTCTGTTCCCACGGTTTGCGGTTGGCAAAGAATTTCGAGCCACCGAATTCCTCCTCGTAGGGTTGGCAAATGTCGTTGCCACTGGCGCGCAACTCCAGCATGTAGGCTATCTTCTCGTCGTCGAGTCCGGCCGGGTCGTAGATATATCCGTCGGGGCCCGAAATTGTGATCACCTTGCCGCCCAGTTCCGTCGCCTTCTTGGCAGCTCCCCAAGCCACATTTCCGAATCCGCTGATGGCGATGGTCTTGCCCTTGATGGCGATGTCACGTGTCTGCAACATCTGGTTGACGAAGTAGAGTGCCCCATAGCCTGTGGCCTCCGGACGGATGCGTGAGCCTCCATACTCCATGCCCTTGCCCGTAAGCACTCCCTCGAAGCGGTGGGTGAGTTTCTTGTACATGCCAAACAAGTAGCCTATTTCCCGGCCACCCACACCGATATCGCCGGCCGGCACATCCTCGTCGGGGCCGATGTGGCGATAGAGTTCGGTCATGAATGCCTGACAGAAGCGCATCACCTCTGCATCCGACCGTCCGCGTATAGAGAAGTCGCTTCCTCCCTTGCCGCCACCCATAGGCAGCGTGGTGAGTGCGTTTTTGAAAGTTTGTTCGAAGCCCAAGAATTTCAAGATGCTCAGGTTCACCGAGGGATGGAAGCGCAGTCCGCCCTTGTAAGGGCCAATGGCACTGTTGAACTGCACCCGATAGCCGATGTTTACATGCACCTCTCCCTTGTCGTCTGTCCACGGCACGCGAAATGTGATCACCCGTTCCGGTTCCACAAGACGCTCAATGAGTTTGGCTTTCTCAAATTCGGGATGTCGGTTGTATATGTCTTGAACTGAAATCAGTACTTCCTTGACGGCCTGTAGATACTCTGATTCTCCCGGATGCTTGCGCTCCAAATCCTGCATGATTCTTGAAACTTCCATAGTAGTAATATTTTTATGTTTAGGTAAAGTGTGTCAAAATGTATATCTTGATAGCGCAAATATATTCTTTTTATATGAAAGTTCCAAGTAATAACTGTTAAAAATCCATTCCCTGCTTTCCTTTTGCATTTTTTTCGTATGCTGCAGATGGGGTGGCTGCTATTGCAACTGCGATGTCGGTGGGGCTTTGAAAACCGTGCTCGGCAGGAATTTAGGGCGGCTGAAGCCGTCCGGAAAGTGTATAGTGAAAAACCAAGCAAGAAAATGAAAATATTTGAAACGTCGAATGGACGGGAATGGGTGGGAATGCGCGACTGCTGTCTTGAAATGCTTGAAAAAACGGAAATGTTTGCCCACTACAGCCCTTTGAAGTTGCGAAAGAGCCACCGTGAAAAGCCGAAAGGGCCGTAGTCAGAAGTTCAAAGAGCCTCTTTTGGAGCATTGAAGGGCCGTAGTTAGAGGCCTTTCGGCCGATGGAATAAAAAAAGGAAGGGTGTGCGCCCTTCCTTTGCCGGTGCAAAGATAATAAAAATGTGGCCCAAATGCAAATGGGGTGTGAAAAGTGTTGACTTTTTGAAATAGGTGGTAGGTGATAGATGTTTGGTGGTAATGAATTGTCTGTTATTGATAATTGCCCCTACACCTCTCTTTGTGAGATTCGTATACGGGGCCTTGCATTCGGAAAATAAAAATGAATGGGGTTCATTTTGTATTTTCATTCATTTGCACTATCTTTTCATAAGATAAGGCTGCATTCGGAAAATAAAAATGAATGGGGTTCATTTTGTATTTTCACTCATTTGCACTATCTTTGCGAAGAATACTGCACGCTCTCCCATGCGCGCAGGCTCAATGACAAATGAAACTACAGCCCATGGAAACGAAAATACCACAGGAGTGGAACAAGTTTTATCTGAAAGACGTGACGTTCATCAACTTAATGAGACGCCGCATCTACAATGTGCTCATCGTGGCCAATCCCTACGACGCTTTCATGCTCGAAGACGACGGGCGCGTGGAGGAAAAAATATACAACGAATACACCGAACTCGGTCTGCGCTATCCTCCCACGTTCACCCAAGTGTCGACAACCGAGGAGGCGGCCAAGGTGCTTGAAACCACCAATGTGGACTTGGTGATCTGTATGCCCGGCAATGCCGACAACGATGCGTTCTCCGTGGCCCGCTCCATTAAGGCCGACTTCCCCGACATTCACTGCGTGGTGCTCACGCCGTTTTCCCACGGCATCACCCGCCGTATGCAAGATGAAGACCTCTCTATCTTCGACTACGTGTTCTGTTGGTTGGGCAATACCAACCTCATTCTCTCCATCATCAAGCTCATCGAAGACAAGATGAATCTTGAGCACGACATCAGGGAGGGTGGGGTGCAGATGATTCTGCTTGTGGAAGACTCCATACGCTTCTACAGTTCCATTCTGCCCAACCTCTACAACTTCCTGCTCGTGCAGAGCAAAAGTTTCTCCAAGGAAGCCCTCAACCGCCATTCGGCAACTATGCGTATGCGCGGACGGCCCAAGGTGGTGCTGGCTCGTACCTATGAGGAAGCCATCACCTTATATAATAGGTATAAGGACAACACGCTGGGCGTGATCAGCGATGCCCGCTTCCCGTTGACTCCCGTCGCCAATCCCTCGCCTAAGGCCGAAGACAAAGACCCCGAGGCCGGTCTCAAGCTGCTGCGCACCATCCGCGCACAAGACGAGTATGTGCCGCTCATCCTCGAAAGTGCCGAGACGGAAAACCGTACCAAAGCCGAGGCAGAGGGATTCCGCTACGTGGACAAGAACTCAAAGACGATGAACCGCGACCTGCGCCGTCTCATGGAAGAACACATGGGATTCGGCGACTTTATCTTCCGCGACCCCAAGACCCACGAGGAAGTGGCGAGGGTGGGCACGCTCAAAGAGTTGCAGGACAACATCTTCAAGATACCCAACGACTCGATGCTCTACCACGTGAGCCGCAATCACATGAGCCGTTGGCTCTGTGCGCGGGCCATTTTCCCCGTGTCGGCTTTCTTGAAAAACGTGACATGGCACAAGTTGCAGGATGTCGATGCCCACAGGCAGATCATCTTCGACGCTATCGTGCAATACCGGCACATGAAAAACATCGGTGTGGTGGCCGTGTTCGACCGCATGAAGTTCGACCGCTACGCCCATTTTGCCCGCATCGGCGAAGGCTCGTTGGGCGGCAAGGGGCGCGGACTGGCCTTTCTCGACAATGTGATCAAGCTGCACCCCGAGTTCAACCGCTATGAAAACGTGAAAGTGCAGATCCCCAAGACACTCGTGCTCTGTACCGACCTCTTCGATGAGTTCATGGAGAAGAACAACCTCTATTCCATCGCCCTGAGCGATGCGAGCGACGACGAGATATTGCGCCACTTTCTCCGGGCGCAGTTGCCCGACTCGCTCATTGCCGACTTCTTCACGTTTTTCGAAGCCACGCGCAGTCCGATAGCCATCCGGTCGAGTTCGTTGCTCGAAGACAGTCACTATCAGCCGTTTGCCGGCATCTACAGCACCTACATGATACCCTACCTCAACGACCGCTATGCCATGTTGCGCATGTTGGCCAGTGCCATCAAGGGTGTCTACGCCTCGGTCTACTATCGTGACTCCAAGGCTTACATGACGGCCACAAGCAATGTCATCGACCAGGAAAAGATGGCTGTGATATTGCAAGAGGTGGTGGGCAAGGAGTATGGCGACCACTACTATCCCAACATGAGCGGTGTGCTGCGCTCGCTCAACTACTATCCCATTGGTGACGAGACGGCCGAGGAAGGCATTGCCTCGCTGGCCCTCGGACTCGGTAAGTACATCGTCGACGGCGGGCAGACGCTCCGCGTTTCGCCCTATCATCCCGACCAGGTGTTGCAGATGAGTGAGATGGAGATAGCCCTGCGCGAGACCCAGACGCAGTTTTATGCCCTCGACCTGAAGCATGTGGACGAGGACTTCTCGGTGGACGACGGTTTCAACATCCTCAAACTCAAGGTGAAGGAGGCCGACAAAGACGGGTCGCTGCGGTACATCGCTTCCACGTTCGACCCCTACGATCAGGTGATTCGCGACGGCCTCTACGACGGCGGGCGCAAGATTATCTCCTTTGCAGGAGTGCTTCAGCAGGGCATCATTCCCTTGCCCGAGGTGCTGCGCATGTCGATGAAACTGGGGGCCGAGGCCATGCGCCGCCCGGTGGAGATAGAACTGGCGTGCAACATCCATGACGACAGGACGGCCGAACTGTATCTGTTGCAGATCCGTCCCATTGTCGACTCCAAGCAGATGCTCGACGAAGATGTGGCTTCCGTGCCCGACGAGCATTGTCTGTTGCGCTCCCACACCTCGTTGGGGCACGGCATCAGCGAGGAGGTTTGCGATGTGTTGTATGTGAAATACGACGACAGTTTCTCGGCCATGAACAATTTTTATGTGGCCGACGACATCGAGCGCATCAACCGCAAGTTCCTTGCCGAGGGCCGCAGTTACGTGCTTGTGGGGCCCGGCCGGTGGGGCTCCAGTGACCACTATCTCGGTGTGCCTGTGAAGTGGCCCCACATCAGTGCAGCCAGAGTGATAGTCGAAGTGGCGTTGAAAAACTATCGGGTGGATCCGAGTCAAGGCACGCACTTCTTCCAAAACCTCACCTCGTTTGGCGTGGGCTATTTCACGATAGATACCAATGCGCCCGACGGCGGGCTCATTCGCAAGGATTTGCTCGACAGTATGCCCGCCGTGGAAGAGACCGAATATGTGCGGCATGTGCGCTTCGACCATCCGCTGAAAATCATGATGGACGGCAAGAAACAGGAGGGCGTGGTGATGCTTTGATGCAGGCCGCCTTTTGTCTCTTGGCGTCTCGGCACATTACTGTAACTTATTCATTGGTCATGAATTGCAAACTCATTCTTTTGCTTGCCTTCGCAACGCTGATGGCACCCGTGGCAGGCCGTTCGCAAGAACCGCAAATGCTGCGCAATCCCGTCATCCCCGGCTATCATCCCGACCCCAGTGTGTGCAGGGTGGGGGACACGTTTTATCTTGTCAACTCCTCATTCTGCTCCTTCCCCGGCGTGCCTTTGTTCGAGAGCCGGGACCTCGTCCATTGGCGACAGACCGGTAATGTGCTGACGCGCCCCTCTCAGTTGCCGCTCAAGGGAGCCAACTCGTGGACAGGCATCTACGCACCCACCATCCGCTATCATCAAGGTAGGTTCTATATGATCACGACCAATGTCGGAAACGGTGGCAACTTTTTAGTCACGTCGACCGATGCCCGCACATGGAGCGAGCCCGTGTGGCTGAAGCAGAAGGGCATCGACCCTTCGTTGTTCTTCGAGGATGACAAGTGCTACATGTGTTCCAACCCGGGAGATGCCATCTGGTTGTGTGAGATAGATCCTGCCACGGGTCGCCAGCTCTCCGAGAGTCGGCGGCTGTGGCAGGGCGATGGGGGGCGTTATCCCGAAGGCCCCCACATCTATAAAAAAGACGGCTACTACTATCTGCTCATCTCGGAGGGTGGTACTGAATTGGCCCACCGCCTTACCATTGCCCGCAGCCGCAACATCTATGGACCCTACGAGAGCAATCCGGCCAACCCCATTCTCACCAACTGTTCACGCCGGGGACAGAACATGCAGGTGCAGGGTACGGGACATGGCGACTTCGTGCAGGCCGCAGACGGTAGTTGGTGGCTGGTGTTTCTGGCCTATCGCAACTTTGGAGGGGCTTACCATCATTTGGGGCGGGAGACTTTCTTGGCACCGGTGGAATGGGAAGTGGGCGAATGGCCCGTTGTGAACGGCGGACAGCCTATCGATACTCTTATGTCTGTAGCAAATTTTCCACATCCGAAACAGGTGGAAGCTGCATCTACACGGGGAGAAAAACGGATGTCGGGGGTGGAATGGGTGTATATTCAAAATCCGATAGCCGGGAACTATTTGTACGGAAAAGACGGTTCGTTGACCATGAAGGCGTATGGCACACTCACGGGAAACAACCAACCGTCGTTTGTCGGGCGAAGGCAGGAACATGCTGTGGTGGAGGCCGAAGCTGTGGTGCGGACTCGCGGAGCTGAGGCCGGACTGACGGTCTATCAGATCAACGACGGCCATTACGATTTGTACATCGCCCCCAATCCTGTGTCTGGTTATCGGGTGGAGTTGCGGTGTAAACTGAAGGCGATCGACTATGTGGTGCAAGGAGCCACGGTCACTTCCGACAAAGTGTGGCTGAAGGTGACTTCCGATGGACTGATGTACAGATTCTTTTATAGTGAAGACGGCGTGAGCTACGATGCTTTAGGTGAACTTAATTGTAGTCTGCTAAGCTCGGAAGTGGCCGGCGGATTCACCGGTGTACTGTTGGGCTTGTATGCCTCCGGCAGCGGAAGTGCTCTCTTTGAAGATTTCAAATATCTTGGAAAATGACCTTCTGGAGAGCCATTCGATGTTTTTTCTTTGTCAATTTAAAATAAATTATCAGTCTTTACGTTATCTTCTATGAGAGCTTCTTTGATGGAACAAACAGGTTGACACACATATTTAAAACAATAAGAAAGTTATGAAAAAGTATTTAGCAGAAATGATCGGCACGATGGTGCTGGTGTTAATGGGCTGCGGCGTGGCCGTGAGCCTGGGTTGCAACAATGGTGATCCCGAGACGGTGATAGGTACAGCCATGGCCTTCGGCCTCTCTGTGGTGGCTATGGCCTACACGATCGGTGGCATCTCCGGTTGCCACATCAATCCCGCCATCACGCTCGGTTGTCTTCTCAGCGGTCGTATGCAGGCCAAGGAGGCAGGTATGTACATGGTGTTTCAGGTCATCGGGGCCGTCATTGGTTCGTTCATCCTCTTTGTGCTGACCTCAGCTGCCGGGCTTAGCGGTACGGGAGCCAACGACCTGCAGGCCAACGGTGCCGGCACAATTCCCGTCTTGGGAGGTCTTTTGGCTGAGATTTTCTTCACCTGCGTGTTTGTACTCGTGGTGCTTGGTGCAACTGCCAAGACCAATGGAGCTACCAACAACTTTGCCGGTTTGGCCATCGGTCTTGCATTGGTGCTCATCCATTTGGCTTGCATCCGCTATACCGGTACATCCGTCAATCCGGCACGTTCCATCGGTCCGGCCATCTTCCAAGGCGGCACGGCATTGGCCAACCTGTGGATTTTCATCGTTGGTCCGTTTGCCGGTGGTGCTTTGGCTGCAGGCATTTGGAAAATGATCGATACGGAAAAATAATTTTTTTACAGCAAAAGGCTGTCAGTTCGGGGAGTACATGTGTGTGCTCCCTGTTTGCTTTTATGTCTGCGATCCCTTATGGGAATGTAATGTGGGGGCTCTTTGTCTTTGTCAAAGGTTTTGCAAACTGCATTTTGCAAAACCTCCGCTTCCGACTGTTAAACGCTGATTATTAAACTTTTTAACTTCATTGCAACATTAAAAAACATTCTATCTTTTTGCATTGACAAAAGAAAATGTTAAATTTGCAATCAGTTTAAGCAGTTTGAGAATTATTCATTTTTTAATAAATCATAGAATTATGGCAGTTAATTACAAAGATTTAGGTCTCGTGAACACTCGCGAGATGTTCAAGAGAGCCATCAACGGCGGTTACGCCATTCCGGCATTCAACTTCAACAATATGGAGCAGTTGCAGGCCATCATCAAGGCCTCTTCCGATCTCAAGTCTCCTGTGATCCTTCAGGTGTCGAAGGGGGCCCGCAACTATGCCAATGCCACACTGTTGCGCTACATGTCGCAGGGGGCTGTGGAGTATGCTAAAGAATTGGGTTGCAAGCATCCCGAGATCGTTGTCCATCTCGACCACGGCGACAGCTTCGAGACCTGCAAGAGCTGTGTGGACATGGGCTTCTCGTCCGTGATGATCGACGGTTCTTCCCTGCCTTATGAAGAGAATATCGCCCTGACCAAAAAGGTGGTTGACTATGCTCATCAGTTCGATGTGACCGTTGAGGGTGAACTCGGCGTTTTGGCCGGTGTGGAGGATGATGTTGTAGCAGCAGAGTCCCACTACACCAAGCCCGAGGAGGTTATCGATTTTGTGAGCCGCACGGGTGTTGACTCTCTGGCCATCTCTATTGGTACTTCCCACGGTGCCTATAAGTTCACTCCCGAGCAGTGTACGCGCGACCCGAAGACCGGCCGTCTCGTTCCTCCTCCCTTGGCTTTCGATGTGCTCGATGCCATCATGGTGCAGTTGCCCGGCTTCCCCATCGTGCTCCACGGTTCTTCTTCCGTGCCTCAGGAGTATGTTGATATGATCAACAAGTACGGTGGCAAGCTCCCCGATGCTGTCGGTATCCCCGAGGAGCAGCTCCGCAAGGCTGCCAAGAGTGCCGTTTGCAAAATCAATATCGACTCCGACTCTCGTCTTGCTTTCACCGCTGCTGTGCGCAAGGTGCTTGCCGAGAAGCCCGGAGAGTTCGATCCACGTAAGTATTGCGGCCCTGCTCGCGACCTCATGACAGAACTCTACGAGCACAAGATCAAGGAGGTTTTGGGCTCCGACAACAAGCTCGCACAGCTCGACTAATATTTCTGCCTTCCTCGCCACCGTGCGAGGAGGGTATGGTATGATTTGAATATTGTTTTCATTAGTAAAATAATAGTTATAAAAAGCGGGAATCCATCATTGTGGGTTCCCGCTTTTGGGGTGTGGTTGTGTATAGGGCGATTCATCCTTATTGGCTTTTCTCTTGCAAGACAAGTCGGCCTCTCTGTGTTTTCTTTAGCTCGTCTTTCGGGTTCTTTCTCCATTCTGTCCCGCCCTTGGCAGGTTGATAGTAGGGGTGTTTCCACCCGTTTTCCAGGTTGGGTTCGTCGGAACGCCTGTTCCGACTTTCCCTTTCTCCCTGTCTCCGGTCCTTGCTTACCCTTTAATCCTCCAACCTGTGGAAAGCTTGCGGCAGGTAGTCGATGATATCCCCGGCGATGAGGCTTTCCCTCCCCTTTTCCCGGGCAGCGATGTCACCAGCCAGCCCATGTAGATACATGCCCAGTCGGCAGGCATCTGCCTGCTGGTATCCCCGTGCCAACAGTCCTGTGATGATGCCCGTGAGCACATCGCCGCTGCCTGCTGTTGCCATGCCGCTGTTGCCCGTGGGGTTGAATTCCACCTGGCCGTTGGGCAGGCAAAGTGCCGAATAGTGTCCCTTTAGTATGATGTAAGCATGTAGATGCTCCGCCATCTGCTGGGCTTTGTGCAACCGGTCGTAGTCTCCATTGCTCGTCCCTCCCGAGAGGCGGTCAAACTCTTTCGGGTGAGGTGTGAGGATGATGTCCCTCGGCAGCTGTTGCATCCAGGCGCGGTGGTTGGCAAGGATATTGATGGCATCGGCATCGATGACGAGCGGGCAGGTGGCCCGACGAATCTGTGCGATGAGGGCGATGGCCGTATTCTCGAGTTGGCCCAGTCCGGGTCCGATGCCCAGTGCGTCGAAATCCTCCGTGTCCACCGCCTCGGAGAAGTAGGTCTCCTCATGATCCATCTGCATCACTGCCTCGGGCACAGCCATCTGCATGATGTCGTAGTTGCGCTTGGGTGTGTGAACCGTCACTTTGCCCACTCCTGCCCGCAGACAGGCCCGGGCTGCGAGCACTGCTGCCCCTGCCATGCCGTAGCTACCCGCCACAAGCAGTGCATTGCCCATGCTGCCCTTGTGGGCGAAGTCGCTGCGATGGAGCATCCGGGGCCGCAAGTCGCTCTCTTCGAGCAGGGTGTACTGACTTTCGGTCTTGTTGATATATTCCGGCGAGAGCCGGATGTCAAGCACCCGTAGCCGACCGATGTAAGGCTGATTGTCAGCCAACAGCATGGCGAGCTTCTTTTGTTGAAGTGTCAGGGTAAGGTCGGCCCGGATAATGTTTTGACGTATGTTGTACGTGTTGTCCTCACACATCAGTCCCGACGGCATGTCGATGCTCACCACCCGGGCCGGTGACTGGTTGATGTATTTCACCATGGCTGCAAACCCGCCGGCGAGCGGTTTGTTGAGTCCGCTGCCGAACAGTCCGTCCACCACCAGCGTGTCGGCCCCCAATTCAGGCGGATCGAAATTGAGCGTCACTTCCGTGAATTTCTTCAACCCTTTCATCTCCGTGAGCCGTTGTTTGTTGGCGGCACAGTCTTCGGATAAATGGTTGTGTACATTGAAGAGGTACACGCTCACATCATATCCCTCTTCCACCAACAGGCGTGCCACAGCCAGTGCATCGCCCCCGTTGTTGCCCGGACCGGCAAACACCACCACGGGTGTGCGGGTCGAATAGTCCTCGGTGATGGCGTGGGTGAGTGCCTTGGCCGCCCGCTCCATCAGGTTGATGGAACTCACCGGCTCGTGTTCGATCGTATATTTATCAAGCTCATGTATCTGAGCACTTGTGAAAATCTTCATATCAAGGGCAAAATTACAAATAATCTTGGAATTTGCATCCCCTTGCGTACAGAAAAACTTGTTTCTTGCTGTTTAAGTTATAAATCGTAGGAACATTTTGTGAAGTTTAAAGCGCATTTTTGCATAGAGGCTAAATCAAAAACAGCTCCATTGACTGTGGGTGAACGCATTCTCTTTCGCTGATTTCCCGATGTCAGCAACATATAATTAAAAGTGAAAAATTGTCCCACGATGGCTGAAGTTACGCATATTTTTCGTAATTTTGCCACCAAAATAATAATCAGAGGGACAATGGGTACCATTAGAATAAAGGACAAGACCTTCAAGACTTCTATCCCCGAAGCCGAAATCATGGAGAAAATAAAAGTGGTTGCCGACCGTATCAACAAGGACATGGAGGGCAAGAACCCGCTCTTGTTGGCTGTGTTGAACGGCTCTTTTATTTTTGCGGCCGACTTGATGAGGATGCTCACCATTCCGTGTGAAATCTCGTTTGTGAAGTTGTCTTCATACGAGGGTACGGCCTCTACGGGCAAGGTGAAAGAGTTGGTGGGCATCAATGCCGACCTCACCGGGCGGACGGTCATCATCGTGGAAGATATTATCGAGTCGGGACTCACAATGGCGCACATGCTGGAGAGCCTGCGGGCCTGCAGGCCGGAGTCTATCCATATATGCTCATTGCTGGTGAAGCCGGAGAAACTGTTGGTGCCTTTGGACATCGAGTACACGGTGATGAATATTCCCAACGACTTCATCCTCGGCTACGGCCTTGACTACGACCAGCAGGGGCGTGGCTTGCGTGACATCTACACGCTCGTGAGCGAATAGGACGCAAGAGGGGGGCGGTACCCGTTGGCAACGCATAATCCAAACACATACTTTATATATAAGGTAAAAGATGAAGAATATTGTAATTTTCGGTGCTCCGGGTGCAGGCAAAGGCACTCAGAGCGACAAGCTGATTGAGAAATACGGTCTCGGTCACATCTCTACGGGCGACGTGCTTCGCAACGAAATCAAGAACGGAACGGAACTTGGCAAGACGGCCAAAGGTTATATTGACAATGGGCAGCTGATTCCCGACGAATTGATGGTTGACATTCTGGCCAGTGTCTACGACGGTTTTGGCAAAGAACATGCCGGCGTGATATTCGATGGCTTTCCCCGTACCACTCCCCAAGCTGAAGCCCTGAAGAAGATGCTTGCCGAGCGCGGACACAAAGTGGCAGCCATGATAGAGCTTTCTGTCCCCGAAGACGAACTGATGGCCCGACTCATCAATCGCGGTAAGGAGAGCGGCCGCTCCGATGACAACGAGGAGACCATCAAGAAGCGTCTCAATGTTTATCATACACAGACCTCCCTGCTCATCGACTGGTATGCGAAAGAAGGCATCCACCACCATGTGGAAGGCTTGGGCACTGTTGAAGAAATCTTCAGCCGTATAGCCGAAGTGGTAGATGGCTTATGAGGTGGTAGGTGATGGGTGTTAGGTGATAGGTGTTAATGATATGCAGCGATTGCTGTTTGGCTGCTGTCGCTCATCTCTTTCCTCCTCGTTTTTGATAGGACTAATCATTAACGCCTATCACCTAACACCTATCACCCATCACCTATCACCCATCACCTAACACCCATCACCTATCACCTCACTAATGGAAAGTAACTTTGTAGACTACGTTAAGATTTATTGTCGCTCGGGCAAGGGCGGTAAAGGCTCTATGCACCTTCGTCATGTGAAATACAATCCCAACGGTGGTCCCGACGGTGGCGATGGCGGCAAGGGCGGAAGCGTCATCTTGCGGGGCAACCATAACTATTGGACGCTCCTGCACTTGAAATACCAGCGGCATGTCTATGCCGAGCATGGAGGCAATGGCGGGCGAGACAAGTGCCACGGCACCGATGGCAAAGACATGTACATCGATGTGCCGTGCGGGACGGTGGTCTATAATGCCGAGACGGGTAAGTATGTGTGCGATGTCACCTACGACGGACAGGAGGTGATGCTGCTCAAGGGCGGTCGTGGCGGATTGGGCAATTTCCAGTTCCGCACTTCCACCAATCAGGCTCCGCGCTATGCGCAGCCCGGTGAACCGATGCAGGAGATGACCGTTATCCTCGAACTGAAGCTCTTGGCCGATGTGGGACTTGTGGGCTTCCCCAATGCCGGCAAGTCGACCTTGCTCTCAGCTTTGTCGAGTGCCCGGCCAAAGATAGCCAACTATCCTTTCACCACCCTTGAACCAAGTCTGGGCATTGTAAGCTATCACGACCAAAAGTCGTTTGTGATGGCCGACATTCCCGGCATCATCGAAGGGGCGAGCGAAGGGAAAGGACTCGGACTCCGTTTCCTCCGGCATATTGAGCGCAACTCGCTGCTGCTCTTCATGGTGCCCGGTGACACGGACGACATCAAGCGTGAATATGAAGTGCTGCTCAACGAGCTTCGGCAGTTCAATCCCGAGATGCTCGACAAGCATCGGGTGCTGGCCGTGACCAAGTGCGATTTGCTTGACGAAGAACTCATCGAGATGCTCCGGGAGACTTTGCCCACCGACCTGCCCGTGGTTTTCATCTCGTCGGTTACCGGTTTGGGACTCAGCGAACTGAAAGATGTGCTTTGGCGCGAACTCAATTCGGAGAGCAACAAGTTGCAGGACATAACGGCTGAAGACACATTGGTGCATCGCGATAAGGACATGAGCCGTTTTTCTTCCGAGCTGAAAGACGAAGGAGAAGATGAAATCCTGTTTGTCGACAGCGATGAGGTGGAAGACATTGAAGAGCTCGACGATTTTGAATATGAGGAGGAGGAAGAATAGTTGCAGATGAATCCCCCTGTCCTGAAATACTACGAAGTGGCCGACCGCGTGTCGGCCTTTTCCACCACCCGTAAAGGTGGTGTGAGTTGTGGATGCTATGGCGGATTCAATGTCAATGCCTTTTGTGGCGATGACGAATCACATGTAACTGCCAATCGCCGACTGCTTGCCAAGGAGCTTGGCGTGGCCGAAGACCGGCTCATCATCCCTCACCAGACCCACGGCATCGAGAGCCGGATGATAGCCGAGGAGTTTTTCGGCTTGCCCGGAAGGGTGCGGCAGATGCTGCTCGAAGGCATCGACTGTGTGATGACCGATGTGCCGGGAGTCTGCATCGGAGTCTCCACGGCCGACTGCATTCCCCTTTTGTTCTACGATCGGGCCCACCATGCCGCCGCTGCCGTACATGCCGGTTGGCGTGGCACGCTCAACAAGATAGCCCACAAGGCGGTGGTGGAGATGCATCATTGTTTTAAGACGGTGCCCCAAGATGTTGTGGCCGTGATTGGCCCGGGCATATCGCTTGCCAACTTTGAGGTGGGGCAAGAGGTCTATGAGCAATTTGCACAGTTGGGCAACGACATGGAGCGCATTGCCAAGATGTATGACAAGTGGCACATCGATCTGCCGGAATGCAACCGGTTGCAACTTGTGGAGGCAGGAGTGCCCGAACGCCAAATCCTTTCTGCGGACATTTGCACTTACGACCATTGCGACGAGTTTTTCTCCGCCCGCAGGCTCGGCATCGAGTCGGGCCGCATCTATACCGGCATTGTGCTTAGATAATGCCCCTAAATCTCCCAGAATAATGAAGAGAAATCCACGACTACATTTTTTTCTTATAGGCATTGCGCTCTTTGTGGCGATAACGGCTTTTGCACCGGCCCGCAACCAGTTTACGGCGGCCGAGCAACAGCAGATAAGCATTGCCACTTCCGGACTGTTTGACAAGAGCGATGCCTTCACTGTTGAATTTGGCACAGTCGGTGCCGGTGACTACTCTTTTCCGTTGCCTGTGGGCAAGGCTGAACAGAAAACCAACTTCTTCCTCTCCATTGAAACCAAGGAGGGAGATGCCGTAAAAGCCATGTTCGATGGCGTGGTGCGTCTCTCCAGACATCATTCCGACTATGGCAATGTCGTTGTGGTGCGTCACGACAACGGGCTTGAGACGGTGTATGCCAACAATGCTCAGAATCTGGTCAAAGTGGGGCAAAGCGTCAAAGCCGGACAGACCATAGCCATCGTAGGCGGCAAAGGCGGACGGGCGTATTGCGATTTTGCCATCATGGTGAATGGCGCGCGCATCAATCCCTCTACAGTGATAGACATTAAGAGCCATCGGTTGCGCAAGCAGACACTGCTTTGCAAGAAAAACGGCTCTCGGGTGGCCGTTTCCATGGTGGGGGAGAAAGAGGCTTCAGCCGAGCGTAAGTGTGAGACACCCACCAGTCTCGACCCGTCCGACGAACTGACCTACGAACAGTCGAAAGAATTTAAAATCGATTTGGAGAAGATAGCCCGTGAGCATTGGGCCTATCCGTTGCCGGGCAGCCATGTGATAAGTCCATACGGTGGCAAGCGCAAGCATTCCGGCGTGGACATCAAGACCTGTCCCAACGACAAAGTCTTGGCCGCTTTCGACGGAGTTGTCACCCTCTCTTGTGCCCACTACGGTTATGGCAACTGCATCACCATCAAGCATGCCTACGGCTTTGAGACCCTTTACAGCCATCAGTCGAGAAACTTTGTGAAAGTGGGGCAAAAGGTGAAAGCCGGGCAAGTGATAGGACTCACGGGCCGCACGGGCCGTGCCACCACCGAGCATCTGCACTTTGAAGTCCACTTCAAGGGGCGTCGCATCGATCCGGCCGTCATCTTCAACCACAGCAGCAAGAAACTCCAAGCTTCGACCCTCGTTTTGAAAAACGGGCGCATGACGACCCAAAAGAGTTGACAGAAATATGACGCAAGAGCACGAAGAGATAAATACTTGGATTGAACGCTATTCGGAACCCCTTCTGAACAGAGCTTTGTCGACCATGAGAAACAAGGAAGACGCTATGGATGTGGTTCAGGAAGTCTTTATTGCCGCGGCTGCAGCCTATCACACTTTCGAGGGAAAGAGCACGCCGCTGACATGGTTGCTGCATATCTTGAAAAACAAAACCGCAGATTTTTATCGGGATAAATACCGCAAGCCGGAAGTTGTCAATATGCCGGAGTTCTTTGACCGGACGGGGGCATGGACAGATGATTCCGTCCTTCACGAATGGTCGAGGGGTATCGAAGAGGGGGAAGACCGGCATGCACTGATGAACACCTTGGATAATTGTATAGACCATCTTCCCTCCCAATGGAAAGTCACGGTGAAACTCTACTATATGGAAGAGAAAAAAGCCAATGAAGTTTGTCAGGAGTTGAACATTGCCACGACTAATCTTTGGAAGATTCTTCAGCGCAGCCGTATGCAACTAAGAAAATGTATAGAAGTAAACTGGTTTGAGAAGTTATGAAAGCATTGATCAGCAGATTGATTCATATCATCATTATGCCTTGCAGCCATGTGCCGTTGCAGATAGAGCAGCAAAGGGCCGGCGAGCTCCCGTTCGTGAAGCGGATGAGGCTTCGCGCTCACTTGGCTGTGTGTAAATGGTGTGCTGCCTATGCCAAGAAAGTGGAGATGATAGACGGTCTTCTCACTAAAAAAGCATCGGAAGACAAAAAAAATATGCACTTTGAAAACCTTGAGATACAGCAGTTTAAGGATAAACTAAGAAAAAAAATGTCTTCTTAGCGTCATTTTTCTGTCAGGATTAGAAGAAGTTGACGACTATACAGGTGGAAAAGCCCTTCAAGGGCATTCACTAAACATAGTCATAAATTTCAAGAATCTGACAGGATGAAGATAAAGAAACAGCTGCTTTCGGGCAACAGACTCTATCAAATCGGGTACAATGTTACCCTGTTCGGCACCGCTGCCATTCTTTTGTGGATCGGTATCTTTAAGTTCACACCGACAGAGGCGGCAGCCATCAGACCTTTAATCGAATACCATCCTTTCAGTTTTTGGGCATACGACATGTTCGGCCAGCAAAGCGTTTCCAACTTTGTCGGTATCGTGGAAATATCACTTGCAGTCGTACTCCTTTTATCCATCAAATTTCATTCTTTGAGCCTGTATGCAGGGGTGGGAATTGTTTGTACCTTCCTTGTCACGCTCAGTTTTCTATTCTTCGCCCCCGGAGTGTGGAGAATCAGGGACGGCGTGCCCATAGCCGACTTTTTCATCGTCAAGGATTTGGCCTATTTGGGGTTCGGGTTGATGCTGCTCGGTCGGTCAATGTCCAACGACAAGGAAAAACATGATGCGGAAATGACATCCTCTTATTAAATAATATAATCGTATAAAACAACTAAAAGCAATGAAAAAGATTCAATTTGGCGCCGCTTTGTCGGCAGTAGTGTTAGCAAGTATGGTGTTTGCTTCTTGCAGTAAGGATGATGACATGAAGCCTTCTACGGGCAGTATGCGCACCCTGACAGTTGAAAACATCGTCGCACCGAAACTCTTTGTGGAGAGCGGGGCGTTCAAAAACACGGGAAAATCTCCCGTCATTCAACCCGGAGAGAGCGTCAGCTTCAAGTTTAAGGCTGGCAAAGGGCAGGCACTGATGTTTACCATGATGTATGGGAAGTCCAAAGACTGGTTTTTCGCTTCCCGTCAGCCCGGCATCAAACTGTTTGACGCACAGGGGAAGGCAATGACAGGAGATGTGTCTGCACAAGTGAAACTTTGGGATAACGGGACGAAAGTCGGTATGACAGACGCAAAAGAGTCGAACCCCATCATGGAGGTGAAGGGAGTGGATGTTGCCAAACTCATGAAAGTGATGCTGGCTTATGACGAACCGACCTCCGAGTTCACGCTCACCCTCAAAAACACTTCTGCCGGCACGGACAACGAGACTCCGTTCTCACCCGGCGTGTGGGCCGTGTCTACCTTTGACGGCAGCAAACTGCTTGCAGAGAAGCCCTTCTTCACACCGGGAGAAAAGTCTAATCCGGAGATGACAGACATTGCCCAAATGGGGAATATCGACAAGCTGAAAATGAAAGTGGAAGCCAACACCGGCATCATCACCGGCATCTCCCCGGTGCTTGTGGTTGTGTATCAAGGTGAGAAAAATCCCATCTACGAACTCGGCAAGAAAGATAGCGGCATGGGACTGAAAGATTTGGCACAAATGGGCAATGCAAGCAAGTTGCAGGAGAGTCTGAAAAAGATGAAAGGTGTGAAAAGTGTTGTCGTTGCCGGCACGGCCCCTGTGGGTCCCGGTCAAAAGGTCATGGCACAGTACAAGGTTGAGGCTGGAGACAAGCTCGCATACGCTACCATGTTTGGCTTCTCCAACGACTGGTTCTATGCCAATGAGCAGGCCATTCCGGCCGGTTCGAACGGTGACATTACCGGTAAGACAACCCTCCTTGATTCCGGAACAGGCGTTGACCAATATCCCGGAGCTGGTAACAGACAGGCGCTTTTCGGCGGAACACCGCAGGTAGAAAGCAAGCCCATCAGTAAAGTCGGAAACACTTTCCCCGTTCCTTCTGTCGATAAAGTCTTGAAAATTACAATTAAATAGAAAAGGGACGACTCCCGTCGAACCGGGTAAACAGATTGGCAAAAACCGGGATGGTTGATGGCTGGTTGCGGAAATGAATATATGTATTGGCCACACACCGGCAAAAATCGGTGAAAGGTACCTCCAGAAGATACCGGATGGCGGCGAATAATATGAACAAAATCATATCCGTCAAAATTCTCCAACCAGAATGAGAAACCAGCTTCAGAACACCGGAAAAGCCCACCGATTTGCTCATTCGTGCCCATCGAACTTCTGAAAGGGCCACACTTTCTCGTCGAAAGGGCCACAGTTATACGACAACTGTGGCCCTTTTGCAAGCCCGTTTGGACCCTTTTAGGCCTGTTTTTGGCCCCGAAATCGTGTCAGTAAAATTCAAACGGCTGATTGTCAGCGTCTTGGAAACATCGCCAAAAATCGCGTATTTGCATCCCGTGGGTTGTTGGTTGCGAATATTGCAAGCAGAGAGGTCGAAAACGAATAATTAGTTTGACATTTATTCTGTCCGGAGGTGTTTCACTATGCAACATTCGTTGATCCTAAAAAGCATTTGATTGCATAGCCTTTATGCCATAGAATGGTAAATGAAGGGTGTATGGAGGCAGTTTGGTGGAGCATTGTCGGGCCATCTCAACTTAACCAAGCGGAGAGTAAACAAAGAATCGGGCAGTCGTGGCTTTTATGATAAAAAACTGTAATAATGGATAGAATCTGAATTTTTTGTGCTACTTTTGCACTTTGATACAGTTAAGATGATAGAGACAAGGCAAGAATGCTCCGCATCAAAAAATTAGATATCTTCATAGCCAAACAGTTTGGCTTGCTCTTTGTGGGTACCTTTTTCATCTGCCAGTTTGTGCTGATGATGCAGTTTCTGTGGAGGTATATCGACGAGCTCATCGGCAAGGGCCTTTCTATGGAGGTGCTGGCCCAGTTTTTTTGGTACATGAGTCTGATGCTCGTGCCGCAGGCCTTGCCCTTGGCCATCCTCCTCTCCTCTCTCATCACATTCGGAAATCTGGGTGAAAGCTCTGAACTCACGGCCATCAAGGCCGCAGGCATTTCGTTGATGCAGACCTTCCGCTCGCTGATTTTCATCACGGTGGTGGTCATGGGCTGTTCGTTCTATTTTCAAAACAACATAGGTCCGCAGGCCAACATGAAGATCACCCAGCTGCTCATCTCGATGAAGCAGAAGAGTCCGGAACTGGAAATCCCCGAGGGTATCTTCTACGACGGCATCCCCAACTGCAACCTCTATGTGCAGAAGAAAAATGTGAAGACGGGCAAACTCTACGGCATCATGATCTACCGGATGACCAACAGCTATGAGGATGCGGCCATCATTCTGGCCGACTCGGGCATGTTGCAGTCGACGGCAGAGAAGAAGCACCTCGTGCTGACACTGTGGAGTGGGGAATGGTTTGAAAACATGCAGTCGCAGGAACTGGGGAACAGTGCATCGGTGCCCTATCGGCGGGAGACTTTCTCGTCGAAGAAGATCGTGCTCGACTTCGACGCCGACTTCAACATGACCGATGCCGCTTCGCTCTCCAACAATGCCAAGGCCAAGAGTCTGGGCAGAATCAAGAGTGACATCGACTCCCTCAACCATGTCTACGACAGCATCGGCCGGGTGTATTACAACGACGGACAGCAAATATATTACGCAAAAGCGAGCATCAGCAAAGCCGACTCGTTGCGCGTGGACAGATTGCTCAAGAACGGCAAGGCAGATAACCCCGATACCCTGTTCAACCGGTTGCCGGCCGACCGCAAGCTCGCTGCCGTGAACAGTGCCTTGAGCAGAGTGCAGAGCGACATGGGCGACATGGACTTCAAAGGCATGATAACAGGCGACGGAGACCGCATCATCCGCCAACACGAGATAGAGGCCATCAACAAGTTCACCTTGGCTTTCTCCTGCCTCATCTTCTTCTTCATCGGAGCACCCTTGGGGGCAATCATCCGGAAAGGCGGACTGGGAGTGCCGGTCATCGTCTCCGTGCTCGTGTTCATCGTGTATTACATTCTCGACAACACCGGTTACAGAATGGCGCGTGGAGGCATGTGGGCCGTATGGTTCGGCAAGGGGTTGGCCCCGGCAGTGCTGATACCGCTGGCAGCCTTTGTCACCTACAAAGCCATCAACGACTCGATGGTGTTCAACATGGATCTCTACCGCAATTTCTTCATGAAGATAATGGGCGTCCGCATCAAGCGTCACCTTTTCAGAAAAGAGGTGATCATCACGCCCCCCGACTACAACGGCGATGCAGAGCGGCTGACACGGATTGGCAACGATGTTGCCGCCTACAGCCAAAGCCACCGGTTGGTGCAGGCCCCCAACATCATCAAGGTGTTTTTCAGATACCGCCCCGACCACGAGATAGAGCGCATCAACGACGAGTTGGAGGCCGTGATAGAAGACCTTTCCAACACGAAAGACAAGGTGATTCTGCACGAGCTCAACCAATATCCCGTGATGGCGGTTAAGGCGCACACGCGGCCTTTCGAGCGCAAGTGGATGAATGTCACGGCAGCTTTCGTCCTCCCCGTAGGACTCTTCCTCTATCTGCGCATGTGGCGCTTCCGCCTGCGACTGCTGCACGACTTGAAGCTCATCCGCCAAACCTGTGCTAACATCACGGAACGAATTAAAGAACTGGGGCCGGTTTGTACGGAATGAACCTCCATATACCGGCATCTCGCTCAGATATTTCAGCAACATATATAATAAGGTACAAATGGAAGAATATAAACTCAATAGCGTAGAAGACGCGATAAAAGACTTTAAAGAAGGGAAATTCGTTATCGTAGTTGATGATGAAGACCGTGAAAATGAGGGTGACCTCATTATCGCCGCCGAGAAAATAGACGATGAGAAAGTGAACTTCATGCTCAAACATGCGCGTGGTGTGCTTTGTGCCCCTATCACCATCAGCCGATGCGACGAACTGGATCTTCCTCGTCAGGTGCAAGACAATACTTCTGTGTTGGGTACGCCGTTCACCGTGACCGTTGACAAACTCGAAGGTTGCACCACCGGTGTCTCTGCCCACGACCGGGCAGCCACCATCCGGGCGCTCGCCGACCCGGCATCGACCCCGCAGACATTTGGTCGGCCCGGACATATCAATCCGCTCTATGCGCAGGACAATGGCGTGCTCCGTCGCAGCGGTCACACCGAAGCCGCCATCGACCTTTGCCGCATGGCAGGTCTCTATCCGGCCGGTGCGCTGATGGAAATCATGAATGAAGACGGCACCATGGCCCGTTTGCCCCAACTTCTCGAGTTTGGTCGGGAATATGGCTTAAAAGTGATTTCCATCAAAGACATGATAGCCTACCGCTTGAAAAAGGAATCGCTTATCGAGGTGGGCGCCAATGTGGACATGCCCACCGAATACGGGCATTTCCATCTCATTCCCTTCCGCCAGACCAGCAACGGCATGGAACATTTTGCCCTTGTCAAAGGCAAGTGGGAGGAGGATGAACCCGTGCTGGTGCGTGTACACTCGTCGTGTGCCACCGGCGACATTCTCGGCAGCAAGCGTTGTGATTGTGGCGAACAGCTGCATAAGGCCATGCAGATGATCGAGAAAGAAGGGAAGGGGGTGGTCGTCTACATGCAGCAGGAAGGCCGTGGCATAGGGCTGATGAACAAAATGGCCGCCTACAAGCTTCAGGAAGAGGGCTACGACACGGTGGATGCCAATATCCACCTCGGGTTCAAGCCTGATGAGCGCGACTACGGCTGCGGGGCACAGATGCTTCGTCATCTGGGTATCCACAAGATGCGTCTCATCACAAACAATCCGGTGAAGCGGGTGGGGCTGGAAGCCTACGGACTGGAGATTGTTGAGAATGTGCCCATCGAGATTACCCCCAACCCCTACAACAAACGCTATCTGGCCACCAAGCGCGAGCGCATGGGCCATATCCTGCACTTTGTCTGAGAAACGGGAGAAAAACATTTCAGGCATCAATTTAAAAAAGGAGAACGAAACTTTGTTTTTGTCCTCCTTTTGTTTTTGTCCCCCTCTCCGTTGGGCTGGGAAATGGGGGCAAAACGAAGAAGCTGACGACCAGATGTCGCCACACCGACGGCTTGCAACTTGGAATATGACAAAAATGACATAAATTCAAAACAAACATTGAAATATTGCCACCATTTCTTCTCCATAAAGAATAAAATGCTTACTTTTGCATCAGCATAACTTCAGTATTATTAAAATATGGCACAATTATCAGATCGTCTAAACAGATTGGCACCTTCAGCCACGCTGGCGATGTCGCAGAAGAGCAGTGAGATGAAAGCTCAAGGGATTGATGTAATCAACATGAGTGTCGGCGAACCCGACTTTAACACTCCCGACCACATCAAGCGGGCTGCCAAACGGGCTATAGATGAGAACTATTCGAAGTATTCGCCCGTTCCGGGATATGCCGACCTGCGGAAAGCCATTGTCGCCAAACTAAAAAGAGAAAACGCCCTTGACTATGCGCTATCTGAAGTGCTTGTGAGCAATGGTGCCAAACAAAGTGTATGTAATACTATTATGGCACTCGTCAACGATGGTGACGAAGTGATTATCCCCACTCCTTATTGGGTGAGTTATCCACAGATGGTGAAACTCGCCGGAGGTGTGCCTGTCTTTGTCAATGCGGGATTCGACCAGAATTTCAAGATGACGGCCGATCAACTTGAAGCTGCCATCACACCAAAAACCAAAATGCTGATACTATGCTCTCCCAGCAACCCCACGGGTAGCGTCTACTCACAGGAAGAGCTTGACAAACTGGCTGCGATAATTTGTAATCATGAAGACTTGTATGTGCTCGCAGATGAAATTTATGAGCATATCAATTATATTGGCAAACATGCCAGCATAGCCCGGGCCAAGGGTATGAAGGAACGTGCCATCATCGTCAACGGTGTGTCGAAAGCATACGCCATGACCGGATGGCGCATCGGTTATATCGCCGCTCCAGAGTGGATCGTTAAAGGCTGCAACAAACTCCAAGGGCAGTACACCAGCGGTCCGTGTTCTGTCAGCCAGAAAGCGGCTGAGGCTGCCTACACGCTTGACCAAGGCTGTGTGGAAGAAATGCGTCAGGCTTTTGAGCGCCGTCGCAACCTCATCGTAGAGTTGGCCAAAGCCATTCCCGGTCTCGAAGTCAATGTGCCTGAAGGGGCTTTTTATCTGTTTCCTAAATGCAGCAGTTTCTTCGGCAAGAGCGACGGGATTACAACCATCGGAAATTCCACCGACTTGGCCATGTATCTTCTTGAAAAAGGCCATGTTGCCACCGTTGGTGGCGATGCTTTCGGCGACCCCGAATGCTTCCGCATGAGCTATGCCACCAGCGACGAAAATATCCGTGAAGCCATGAAGCGCATCAAGGAAACACTGGCCAAATTGAAATGACCTTGCATGGCGGCAACAGAGATTTGGCGGGGGAAGCGCATATTTTTGCGCAAACTACCCGTTAAAACTTCTTAATTAGGGGGATAGTTATCTTTAAATTGTTATCTTTGCCAGTAAATCTCAGCCAAAAGGGAAGGTGCGTCTGCACAATAACCACGGCATGGATAAGTGACTAACGAATTTAATTACAATTTTATAAATAACTAAAAATTAAAATTTTAAATTTATGGCAACTACAAATCAAACAGCCAGCCCTAAGAAATCTCAGGGCTTCACAGGTATCCGCGCAGCGTTCTGGGTTATCGTTGTATGCTTCATCATCGCAGTGTGCTTCTTCAAGTTCTTCCTCGGTTCTCCTTCCCACTTTGTCAATGGTGATCCCGAAGGTGCCGTGCTGAACTCCAATATCTGGGGTACTATCTACAAAGGTGGTGTTGTTGTGCCGGTGATCCACACTCTCTTGTTGTCTGTTATCGCACTTTCCATTGAGCGTCTTCTCGCTCTCCGTACCGCTTTCGGTAAGGGCTCTCTGCCCAAGTTCGTTGCTAATATCAAGGCAGCTCTGAACGCCAACGACTTCAAGAAAGCTCAAGATCTCTGCGACAAGCAAAAGGGTTCCGTAGCCAATGTTGTTTACGCTTCTCTGAATGCCTACAAGGCCATGAACGACGGTGCCAACGCTTCTTTGAAGAAGTCTCAGAAGGTGGCTAAGATCCAGCAGGCCCACGAGGAAGCAACTCAGCTTGAGATGCCTACTTTGACCATGAACCTCCCGCTGATTGCTACCATCGTAACACTGGGTACGCTGACCGGTCTTCTCGGTACTGTAACCGGTATGATTCGCTCGTTCGCCGCTCTGGCAGCCGGTGGTGGTGGCGACTCTCTCGCTCTTTCTGCTGGTATTTCTGAGGCTCTTATCAACACCGCATTCGGTATCGCCACATCTTGGTGCGCAGTTATTTCCTATAACTACTTCACAAACAAGATTGACAAGTTGACATTCGCCCTTGACGAGGTTGGTTACTCTATCGCTCAGACATACGAAGCAAACCACGCAGACGAGGCTTAATTTTTGCTAACCCTTTAAAAATTTATCGCTATGGGTAAAGTAAAAATTAAGAAGAGTGACGTCTGGATCGATATGACCCCTATGTCCGACGTGATGGTTCTTCTGCTGACATTCTTCATGCTGACGTCTACGTTCGTTAAGAACGAGCCCGTGAAGGTTGTTACGCCGGGATCCGTGTCGGAGATTAAGGTGCCCGAGAAAGACGTGCTGAATATTCTTGTCAACAAAGACGGCAGGATATTCATGAGTATGGACAAGGTTACCGATTTGGAGGCCGCGCTTCAAACGATTACGGCCGAAAACGGTATCTCGCTGAACGGCGAACAAATCAAGAAGTTCAAGGATGATGCCATGTTTGGTGCTCCTCTCGACAAACTTTCCGACTATCTGAATCAGGATAAGAGTGACATGTCAGCAGTGCTGCCTACACTCGGCATTCCTACAGACAGTGTCAAGATGTCCGATGGCACCATGGGTAAGAGCGAGTTCCAGCAGTGGGTTTCTGCTGCAAAGGAAGTCAATCCTGACATCAAACTCGCTATCAAGTCTGACCAGAACACTCCCTACAAGGTGGTGAAGAAGGTGATGGATGAGCTTCGTGATATGGAAGAGAACCGTTACTACTTGATTACATCATATAAAAAGGTGGAGGACTAAAGAATGGCAGAATTAGCAACAAACGGAAAAGGCGGCGGAAAGCAAAAGAAAATGAATGTCCGTGTGGACTTCACGCCTATGGTTGACATGATGATGCTTCTCATCACATTCTTTATGCTCTGTACCTCTCTGAGCAAGCCTCAGACGATGCAATTAACCATGCCAAGTAACGATAAAAACGTGAATGAAGCCGACAAGTCGGAAACAAAGGCTTCCCAAACCATTACTCTCTATCTTGGCGCAAACGACAAGATATACTATGGTGAGGGATTGCCCAAATATGAAGACGTCAACTGGTTGAAAGAAACCACTTGGGGCAAAAGCGGTCTCCGCAAAGTGCTTATCGAGCACCAGACGGAAGACGGCACCGTGCCTGTCGCAAAGATCATGTTGGCTAAGCAAAAGTTGGACGAGAAAAGACTCAAGAATCCGGCTCAATGGCCTGACAGTGTTTACGAGAAGGCCCTAAACCAGATTAAGGAAGGTAACATTGAAGGCGAACCTAACAAGATTCCTACCCTTACAATCGTTATCAAGCCCCTTGAGACTTGCTCGTACAAAAACTTGGTCGACGCTCTCGATGAAATGCAGATTTGCAGTATTGGCAAGTACGTCATTGACAAGATTAATCCTGACGACGAGAAACTTATCAAGTTGAAAGGCATTAAGTAATCAATGATTAACCAATTAAAGAAAGGAAAAGACAATGTCAAAAATCGATCTTTACGATCCTTCATGGATTGAAATGGTGTTCGAGGGGCGCAACCAGTCCTACGGTGCCTACAAGCTCCGTAGGAATGTGACCAAGCGCAACATCCTCGCCATCATCATCATGCTCATTGCTGCTGCCATTATTGCATCCATCATCGGTATTCAAGCCATCGTTGAGGCCAACAAGCCTAAAGTGGCCGTGACCACAGGTGTGGAGCTCGCCACCTTGTCTCAAAAGAAGAAAGCCAAGGTAGAGAAGAAGACCGAGGTCAAGATTGAAAAGAAGCAAGAGGTAAAGCAAGTTAAAAGCTCTATCAAGTTCACGGCTCCTGTCATCAAGAAAGACTCCGAGGTGAAGAAGGAGATTGTTTCCCAGAGTGATCTGAACACTTCCAAAACAGCCATCGGCGCTTTTGACGTGAAAGGTAACACCGACAAGGGTGAGGTGCTTAAGGCCGAGCAAGAAATCGCCCAGCCTGAACCTCCCAAGCACGTTGAGGAGAACAAGGTGTTTGACGTGGTAGAAGAGATGCCGTCGTTCCCCGGAGGTCCTTCGGCACTGATGTCCTATCTTAGCAGCAATGTAAAATATCCCGTTGTGGCTCAAGAAAATGGTGTTCAGGGTCGTGTGGTTGTATCTTTCGTTGTTGAGCGCGACGGTTCTATCACCGATGTGAAAGTGGTTCGCTCTGTCGATCCCTCTCTCGATCGTGAGGCTACACGCGTTGTAAAAAGCATGCCTAACTGGAATCCCGGTAAGCAGAATGGTTCTGCCGTGCGTGTGAAATACAATGTCCCTGTATCATTCAGATTGCAGTAAAGCCGCGAAATGATATGAAACATCTATCTTACATCATCGTAGGATTGACTCTCACTGCCACCCTTTGGGTTTCCTGCTCCGAGCGGAAGCCCAAAGGGGGCAGGACAGATACTTATTCGTCAGGGGTGATTAGTTTCGCCTCTGACGAAAGTTTTAGTCCTATCATCGAAGAGGAGCGAGAGGTCTTCGAGAGTATATATCCCAAGGCTCGTCTCAAGCCGATATATACTAATGAGACTGATGCAGTCAATAAGCTCATGAAAGGAGACATCTGTCTGGTGATCACTTCCAGAGATTTCTCTTCTAAGGAACTCAGGAATCTCCAAGACCGTACATTCATGCCGCGTGCGATCAAAATCGCTTACGACGGTCTGGCTCTCATCGTGAATAAGACAAATACTGACACCTGCCTGACTGTCAACGACATCGGTGGGATACTCAGTGGAAAAATCAAAAGTTGGAAACAGCTTAATCCGGCATCAAATAAAGGAGATATCGAAGTCGTGTTCGATACTCAGAAATCGAGTGCCATCAACTGGTGTGTTGACTCCATCCTCAAAGGTAAGCCCATGACAAGTGAGAATATCATGGCTGCCAAGACCAGTAAAGAAGTGATAGACTATGTGGAGAAGACTCCCAATGCTATCGGTGTCATTGGTTCCAACTGGCTCAACGACAAGCGCGACACCACCAACACCACGTTCAACAAAGCCATTACTGTGGTGTCGGTGAGTAGTATGGCCAAGGCCACGCCTATGAACAGCTGGAAACCCTACCAATATTACATCTACAATGGCAACTACCCACTCGTGCGCACCATTTATGCCCTTCTCAACGATCCGCTCAATGCGTTACCGTGGGGTTTTGCCCATTTCATCGAGTCTCCTAAGGGGCAGATGATCATCTTCAAGTCGGGCTTGTTGCCTTATCGGGGTGACATGACCGTTAGGGATGTTAATGTTCGTCAAGAATAGAAACTTTTATATGGGGTAATACGTCATTCCCATAACAAGCATATTTTGTAAGTGTGTCTAACTTTCAACAAAAGTAAGAATTATGAAAGCAATTAAATATTTAGCAATTGCCGGACTGATGATAGGATTCAGCACCGGTGCCGTGGCACAAGAGGATGTGAAAACTCAGATTGCCAACATCACCAAAGTTATCAAGGATAGCAAGGGTAATGCGGAAGCTGTCAAAGAGCCTGTTAAGGCTTTTTATAAACTCAACAAAAAGAGTGCCCAAGCACTCACAGGCCTTGGCCGCGCTTTCCTTGATGTAAATGATACTGCCAATGCCAAGAAGTATGCCGACGAAGCCCTCAAACGAGACAACCACTACGGCGATGCCTATATCCTGCAAGGCGACATCGAAGCTGTCAAGGACGATGGTGGTCAGGCTGCCATGTGGTATCAGAATGCCAAAACTATGGATCCGAAGAATCCCCGTGGCTACATCAAGTATGCCAGCGTGTATCGTGGCCGCAGTCCGGAAGAGGCCTTCAAGTCGCTCGAAGAACTCCGCGCCATCATGCCCGACTACCCTGTTGATGCCGAAGGTGCCCACTTCTTCTATGGTGCCCGTAAGTACGACCAGGCAGTGACGCTTTTCGGTCGCGTACCCATGAATAAGCTCAACAAGGAACAGCTCCACGAGTATGCCCTTGCAGCCTACTTTGATGGTAACAATGACAAGAGTCTTGAGGTGGCTAAGGCCGGCAATGCACAATATCCCCGTGACGCTGTGTTCAACCGTCTCACGTTCTACAACTCGCTGGCCAAAAAGGACTATCCCACAGCCGTGCAATTTGCCAAGGCTCTCTTCACCGCTTCCGACAGTGCCAAGCTCATCGCCCGCGACTACATGATGGCCGGCCATGCTTACATGGGTGACAAAAACTACACCGAGGCCGTAAACATGTTCAAGCAAAGTCTCTCCATGGAGGACAACAACGATGTGCGCAAACTCATCTCAGATGCCTATTCTGAGGCCGGTGATGTGGACAATGCCCTCGCCGCTTACAATGCTTATATCAGCAAGAAGTCTGATGCTACAGCCAATGACTATATGTCTTTGGCTGAGATTTACACCAATGCGGCCGACAAAGCAACTGATGCCCAAAAGGTCGGTTACTTCAAGCAGGCCGACAAGGTGTATGGCGACATTGCTACCAAGTTCCCCGACTACGAAGCCTATGCTACCTACATGCGCGCCAATGTCAATGCTAATATCGACCCTGAACTGAAACAGGGACTTGCCAAGCCCTACTACGAGAAACTCATTAGCATTGTCAATGGACACAGCACAGCAGGCAGCAACGACAAGGCTTACCTCAAGCAGGCCTACTACTACATGGGTGCCTACTACTATGTGAACGGCAATAAGGAAGAGGGTGATGTCTATTGGAAGAAACTCCTTGAGATAGATCCTGACAATGCCAACGCCAAATCTGCTCTCGGCATCAAGTAAAAAACAACTATCCCATTAATACCAATCCCCAATAGGTTCTCCGTATAAGAATCCTATTGGGGATTTATTATTTTGAAGTATAACAGCTTTATCTGTTGCCATTTGATACGCTATTCCGTTCTTCCATTTGTGTAATAGCTTCTCTTACTCTTTGGTCTTCCTACCTAAAACCAAGAGGCAAAATGCATAGGATAAAACGAAAGCGGCTCCCTCCGGAGCCGCCCTGTTGTTTTATGTAACCAAAAGTGTTGTCCCAGGTTTAGGGAAGGCTGATAGCCTCGTTGGGACAAACATCAGCGCAAGTGCCGCACTCAGTGCAGGCATCAGGGTTGATGGAATAGATGTCACCCTCGGAGATTGCTCCTACCGGGCATTCGTCAATACATGTACCGCAAGCGATACAGTCGTTACCAATTACGTAAGCCATAATCTTGTTTCTTTAATTCGTTTATAATGTTTTTGTATAATATCAACGAGTAGAATACCTACTTATGTGTGATGCAAAGGTAGTAATTATTTTTAATATACCTACAAATGATGATTACTTTTTTCTTAATTTAAACAATTTCGAAATAAACGGCAGCACAATATCGCACCCCGTTTGCCGTTATACAATCAGCATGAAGAGACTATCCACCATCATCTGCCTGACCCTGCTGCCTGTAGCCCTTCTCGCTCAGGAACGCACGGTGCAGAACAGGCCTTATACCGACTTGCGCAACCTCCATTTCGGCGTGCTTGTGGGCACACACCTGCAAGACCTCGAGTTTGTGAACGTGGGGCCACAGACTATCACCAATGATGACGGCACCACGCAGCAAGTCATCGTGAGCACTGACCAAGACCGCTGGGATGCCGGTTTTAATGTGGGCGTACTGGCCGAATTGCGTCTCAGCACCCACTTCCAGCTGCGTGTGGCCCCCGCCATGTATTTCGGTGCACGGCACATCATGTTTCGCAACTACAGCCTGCTGAAAGAAAACGGTGCTCCCACCGAACGGCGGCAAGATCTCAAGACGGCCTATGTGTCGTCGGCTTTCGACCTCATCGCCGCCGCCCCTCGCTTCAACAACCACCGCCCCTACGTGATAGCGGGTCTTAATCCGATGGTCAATCTCAGCGGAAAGGGCAACGACTATCTCAAACTCAAAAAGTTTGATGCCTTTCTTGAAGTGGGGGTGGGCTGCGACTTCTACCTGCCTTACTTCAAATTGCGCCCCGAACTGAAATTCATGTACGGCCTCACAAACTGCCTCAACACCAATCACGACAAGGACATCCGCGACAAAAGCATGCTGCCCTATACCAACTCCGTGAACAGTGCGCGCAGCAAAATGATTGTCCTCACGTTCTACTTCGAGTGAACCGTCCGGAATCGACATTCTTAAAAAGCTTCTGGGACAGGAAATAAGGCCACCTCAAAGTGTCGTACTTTTTCCCTGCCCGTTTGCAACAGCCCCATTTTTGTATTATCTTTGCATTAGCAAGGGAAGCACACAAGTGTTTCCCTTTTTTCATGCGACCGAACCTCCATCCCCCTAAAGGGGCTTTTTCATCCTGCTGTGGAGTTTCATCGGGCCCGAATGGCGTTGTGAAAGGGGCTTTTTGAGTTTTTCGTTCGGGCCGAACGAGTTTTTAAGTATGGCCGTTTGGTAATGCCGTTTGGGCTTGGTGAGAAAAATGATTGGACGATGAGGCGAATAAGGTAAATGGAATTGGCCTGACGAATGAGTGTGAAAAGAAATCATGTAAGGCTTTTTCTAAACATTTAATAGAAAAGACTATATGTCCGGTGCAGTCTCATCGGCTGACAATAAAAAGAGGAGGCAAAGGGATACCCCTTGCCTCCTCCAAAGCGTTGTATCGAAAACGCACATCGATGGTACATTTCCTACAATGCTATTTCTTCTTCATGTTGAGCAGCAGCCGGCCTATCCAAATGCCATGTTTGCCGTTCTGGTCTACTCCCACCCACTTGCCGTCAAGGTTGCGGCAGTATTCGAGTTTTTGGAAATAGGTGTGTGAATGGCCACCCAGCACGAGGTCGATGTTGCGCGAACCCTCTATTGTGCGCACGTCGTCGTAGTCGTCGAGTTTCCATCCCAAGTGGGAAATACATATCACGAGGTCGCATTTTTTGTCACGTTTGAGGAAGGTGGCCACATCGAGTGCCGTCTTCACCGGGTCGAGGAATTTCACGCCGGGGCAGTTTTTGATGTCCACCAGTCCGTCGAGAGCCGGACTAAGGCCGAATACGCCTATCTTCACTCCGTTGCGGTGGATGATGATCCATGGCTTGACAAGCCCTTCGACCACGGTGCCCTTGAAGTCGTAGTTGCTGCACACGATGGGGAAGTTGGCCATGCGGAAGAGGCGTGCCATGTTGTCGAGTCCGAAGTCGAATTCATGGTTGCCGATGGTCACGGCATCGTAGTGCATCATGTTCATGAGGTTTACCTCTACATCCCCCTTGTATAATGTGAAATAGGCCGATCCCTGACAGAAGTCGCCGCTGTCGAAAAGCAGCAGGGAAGGATTCTTGCGCCGCTCCTCCTTGAGCATGGCTATGCGGCGGAGAAATCCTCCGCGGTCGGCAAAAGCTGTGTCGGCTAAGTTGCTTCCAAGGGGCATCACACAACTGTGGGTGTCGTTGGTGTGGAGTATCTCCAGCTGTTTCTGTGCCATGGCAGGGAACGCCACCACACAGCATGTCAATAACAGGATATGTCTCAGTTTCATAATCGTTCGATTGTTTGGTTAATTCTTCTTTTTGTATTATTCTACCACTATCCGGCCTTCCACCTTCGGGGCTACCACGATGCCGTGGGCAGTCTGGTCCTTGAAGTAGTCGACGATGAGAAAACGCACGTTGTTCTCGGCACCTTGCGGTGAAACCATATTGGTGCGAGTCTTGAAGGCCTCCATCTGGTCGTTGCCCTGCGCCACATAGTCGAGCGTGGCCACCCGGTAGCTGCGCGCGGGCTCCACCGGCTCTCCATTGATTTTCGCACTCACCAGTTTTCCGTCCTTCGTGATGACCATTTCCACCCCGTGGCTCACGGCCTCGCCACCGCGGTGTGCTATTTGGCCGAACAGTTCGAGTACTTTTGTCCCTGAAAGGGTGAGGAAGCAAATCTTATTCTCAAAAGGGGCCATGTCCACAATGTCGCCCAGCGTCACGTCGCCTTCAGCCAGAGCGGCACGTATGCCCCCCATGTTGTAGACAGCAAAATCGGGCTTCTCGTTAAACCGGGGGCCGCACCACAAGAGGATGTCGGCCAACAGATTGGAGAGCTGGCTCTCGGGCCGTTTGGCCGCCATATAACAAGCCACCCGCCCCACCACGGGCCGCATCACACTGTCCACTTCGTGCCGGTAGGGCATGATGAATGTAGCGGCTGCAGCATCGGGAGTGGCATCGTAGCGGCGGTCGATAAGCAGGCGCGAGCGATCCACTGAAGCAAGTTGATAATGGGAGGCGCATGAAGCACCCACAAGCAGCATTGACGCAGCTGCAAGCATCACGTTGTATTTCTGCATAGTTCGTATATTTGATTCGTGCAAAGATAGACAAAAAGAGACAAAAGACAAAGAAAAGAGTGCAAAATTTGGAATGTCGGGAAAATAATCGTAACTTTGCATCCGCTTTTCGGCGTAACCGCTGGCCGTAGAAGAGTTACGGGCTATGTTGCGTTGGAACGACAAACAATATTTAATTATCAAACAACAATGGATTTAATTAAAGTTGCTGAAGAAGCATTTGCAACCGGTAATCAGTTTCCCGAATTTAAGGCAGGCGACACGATTACAGTAGGTTACAAAATCGTCGAAGGTACCAAGGAGCGCGTTCAGCTCTATCGCGGTGTAGTCATCAAGATCTGTGGTCACGGCGACAAGAAGCGTTTCACGGTGCGCAAGATGTCGGGCACGATTGGTGTGGAGCGTATCTTCCCCATGGATTCCCCGAACATTGCCTCTATCGAGGTCAACAAGCGCGGTAAGGTGCGTCGTGCCAAACTCTATTATCTGCGCAAGCTTACCGGTAAGGCTGCCCGCATCAAGGAGAAGAGAACCGTCGCTAAGGGTTGATTCTGCACTCCTTCCTTTTCAGCAGAGAAATAAAAAAGGTTTCAGAAGCCGCACTTCTGAAACCTTTTTTGTTTTTTACAGTTCTCAAGCGAGGTGTATTCCTGCTGATGCGTGGTCTCCGGCTACTCCTGTCAACGCTTGCAGGAGAGTTTCCCGGCATCGCGTCATTTCCCCTTCAGCTGCCCCTCGTAGCTGGTCAGTCCGTCGTCTTCGCCGTGAAGGTTTTCCTGAAAGTCGTTCCAGTTCTGGTAGCCCACAAAGAGCGCCAATTTGTCAAGTGTCTCCCGCGACGGATGTTCGGCTCCCTTGAGATAGCTCCACACCTTTTTCAGAGCCCCCGAGGGCAGATGCACATGGTGACGGGAGATATGGGCGGACAGCTTTTCAAAGTCGGAAGAGACACTGATGGGCTTCCCCACCTTTTTTTCCACTTCCGTCGCCAGAAGTTTCAATTCCTGTTTCATAACCTACTGTTAATTGTTCATGTCGGCCCCATCGGCAAAGGAACTTGCAGATAGCCGACTGTAACCGGTTGCAAAGATAACAATTTTCAGCATATAACAAACTTATATCGAAGAAATTTCGTACTTTTGCAACTGGAAATTATTATCTCTCACATCTATGAAAGAATTAGCACTAAAGTACGGTTGCAATCCCAACCAGAAGCCTTCGCGAATCTATATGGAAGAAGGCGAGCTCCCCATCGAAGTCATCAACGGTCGACCCGGCTACATCAACTTTCTCGACGCCTTCAATTCCTGGCAACTGGTGAAAGAGCTGAAAGAGGCCACGGGGCTGCCTGCCGCCGCTTCGTTCAAGCACGTGAGCCCGGCCGGAGCCGCTGTGGGGTTGCCCCTGAGCGACACGCTGAAGAAGATCTACTTCGTCGACGATGTTGACTTCGAGCTCTCCCCGTTGGCTTGCGCGTACGCCCGTGCCCGTGGGGCCGACCGCATGTGCTCATACGGTGACTTTGTGGCACTGAGCGACACCTGCGATGCAGCCACAGCCCAGCTCATCAAGCGCGAGGTGAGCGACGGTGTGATAGCTCCAGATTACACCCCAGAGGCCATAGAGATATTGAAGGCCAAGCGCAAAGGCACTTACAATGTCATCAAGATAGATCCTGACTTCAAGCCCGCCCCCGTTGAGCGCAAGCAGGTGTTCGGCATCACGTTCGAACAGGGACGCAACGAGGTGAAACTCGACGACCCGGCACTCTTCCGGGATGTTCCCACCCGTAACAAGACATTCCCGGCCGAGGCCATGCGCGATCTCATCATTGCGCTCATCACGCTGAAGTACACACAGAGCAACTCGGTGTGCTACGTGAAAGACGGCCAGGCCATCGGCATTGGGGCCGGTCAGCAGAGCCGCATCCATTGTACCCGTCTGGCAGGTAGCAAAGCCGACGAGTGGTGGCTTCGCCAGTGTCCGAAGGTGATGGCGCTGCCGTTCAGGAAAGACATTCGCCGGGCCGACCGCGACAATACCATCAATGTCTATATCAGCGACGAATATGAAGATGTGTTGCAAGATGGCATCTGGGAACAGTTCTTCACCGAGAAGCCCCAATCGCTCACGCGCGAGGAAAAGAAGGCATGGATTGCTCGAAACACAAAGGTGGCGCTTGGTTCGGATGCGTTTTTCCCCTTCGGTGACAACATCGAGCGGGCTCATAAGAGCGGTGTGGAGTATATCGCACAGGCCGGAGGCAGCATCCGCGACGACCATGTGATAGACACTTGCGACAAGTATGACATTGCCATGGCGTTTACGCATGTGAGATTGTTTCATCATTAAAAGCCTTATCCCCCTCTCCCCTCGGAGAGGGAGAAATTAGCCCAAGGGATAAACTGCAATCCATTGGCTGTGTGCTTTTTAACAAACCGACAACTATGGACGAATTTGACAAGATACTTGAGAATGGAATCACTTTCAAGGCTGCACCCAAAGGTGGAGGCAAGGAAGATAAAGTGAAGACAAAGGCTAAGAAAAAGAAATATATTACCGGTGCCCATGGCAGCGGTTCGGCCCGGCAGAAAGCTAAGTACCGTGAGCAGCGGGCCAACCGCAAGTCGCAACGAAAGAAATAGGTGGAGCTACCAAAAGGCGACTGTCGTGACAGCAGAATGAATAAAAGTTGATGTCATTCTGCTGTTTTTCTGTCATTCCCTATATGCCATACTTTCAATGGGTTATAAAGATTCTGACAGTATGACGGGAAATCTCGTAAAAACTTTATTTGGTATTTAAAAATAGAGGCATTCCACAGCAATAAAAACAAAAAGCCGGTTGACTCTTTACATAAAAAACAAAAAACGCCTCAAAAATTTTGCCCGTTCAAAACTTTGTGTTACCTTTGCATCCGCAAACACCAATAGCCGTTTTGCAAACATGATGGCGGGATAGCTCAGCTGGTTAGAGCGTCGGATTCATAATCCGGAGGTCGAGGGATCGTGACCCCCTCCCGCTACAAAGAATAGCTGATAATCAAACGATTGTCAGCTTTTTTGTTTTCACAAAATGTGAATAGAGGGGATATTGTGGGGGTAGTCGGTACTTTGTCTTGATTGAACGAGACTGTGATATGGGACTCTGAGAATTTATTTATCCATAGTCGTGACTAGAGATTCAGTGTTTTTATAAATGGATAAGACATCTAATTATTGGGATGGTAACTCAAAAAACGGTATCTTTGCACATCATGGTATATTTTTTTCATTCGCACTCTCAGCATCATAATTATAAACATCAAACAGTTAATTGCTTTAGTATACTTTATCTTTTCTTTTATAACAAATTCGGCTCAAAAAGTATGTCACGTAACTGCTGAATTTCCTAATTGGGATGATACTTTATTTCGTATTTACCACTGAATGTATATCGAAAAGAGAAATGGAAGATACAGTATTAGTTGAGCACGGACTATTTAATCATGATATTAAGATCTCCTGCAATCATGACCATCACGACACCTGCGTCTTTAGAGAGGAGAGAGACGGGCATCACGCCGAACGTTTATGAAAAGAATAGGAATAAGATCGTAGTTGTTGGTATAAGCTGTCATGATAATGAGACGAGGTGACGAAAGGCGGTGAAGGAGAATCAACTGACATGGTGTAATGTATTTGCTTCAAAAAGCAGTAAGATGTCAGAGGACTATCTTCTCAATACTTTTCTGACTCAAATATTCATATTGCCGGACGAGTATATCCTGCGTTATGAAAACTCTCCCCATTCAGACATTTACCAATCCATCCAAAATATTTTGGATACCCTCAAAGAAATGTAAATTCAGTTGTCTTTATCCCCATCTACAGAAATGAATAAAGAAAAGTTTTACAAGAGCAGTTGTAGGGGGGGGCGTGTCAACTGATACTCCGTGTGCTATATGATATATCCGGAAAGATGGTCTTTTCAGATAGTTTGCCCCAGATGCTTTCAGTCTACTTTTGTGAAATCCGCCATATTCTTTAATGATTTTGTTGGTGATTCGTTTGTGTAGGAATGCCGGTTATGCTATTCAAAGAGCTCACGCAGCTCCTTGTTGCTCAACTTCCCAATCCAACTTTCTCCTGTAGAGATGGTCATGTCTGCAAGGGCACGCTTATTGTTGATCATGTCGTTGATGCGTTCTTCAAAGGTGTCGCGGGTGATGAAACGATGAACCATAACATTCTTCTTTTGGCCGATGCGATAGGCACGATCGGTAGCCTGAGCTTCTACGGCCGGATTCCACCAAAGGTCATAGTGGATAACGTGGGTTGCGGCTGTGAGGTTGAGACCAGTACCGGCCGCTTTCAGAGAGAGGAGGAAGATGCGGTCGGAACGGTTGTTCTGGAAGCGGTCGATCATCTCCTTGCGTTGTTTGATGTCGGTTCCTCCATGCAGAAACATCGGTTTCCGTCCCGTTGCCTCGGTAATAAACTGCTGTAGCATGTCGCCCATCTCCTTGAATTGTGTGAAGATGATAGCCTTCTCGCCACTTTCGTTGATGGCATTGACAAGAGCAAGCAGCATCTCGGTTTTACCGGAGAGGGCCGGTTGGAAATCACCGTTTTTCAGATATTGTGCTGGATGATTGCATATCTGTTTTAGGGCAAGCATCATTTGCAAGACGAGTCCTTGCCGCTTGAAGAGCGTCTTTTGGTCTTCCTCGTCGAAACCTTCTATCGTTTTCATACTTTCTTCAAGCACCTGGTGGTATAGTGCAGCTTGCTGGGGAGTGAGCATTGCGTATTCGTCTTGTTCGATCTTGTCTGGCAGATCATTGATGATAGTCTTGTCGGTTTTGAGTCTTCGCATCATCATGGGAGCAGTGATTCTACGGAATCGTGCAGCACAGTCGCTGTCGCCTTTCTGTTGAATCGGGATGGCATATTCATCGTTGAAAGTTTTGATAGTACCCAGGTAGCCCTTGTTGGCAAAGTCCATGATACTCCAGTATTCCGATAGCCGATTTTCAACGGGAGTTCCGCTCATGGCTATATGCACGTCGGCCTTGATAGCCTTCACAGCCTTACTTTGAGCTGCGGTATTGTTCTTGATGTTCTGTGCTTCATCGATGATCACGATAGCCCATTTTAGTTTCTTCAAATGGTCGATGTCGGAACGCACCAGGCCATAGGAGGTCAGCAGAATGTCGTGGTTGAATTCCTCAAGACTTCTATTTTGTCCGTGATACAGAAAGACGTTAAGTCTCGGTGCAAATCTGTTGAGCTCTGCCTGCCAGTTGGCGAGAAGTCCCGTTGGTGCAACGACGATGATATGCTTCTTGTCGAGCATGCCATCGTCCTTGATTTTCTGCATCAATGTGATGACCTGAAGCGTCTTTCCAAGTCCCATGTCATCGGCAAGAATGCTGCCAAACCCTAACTGCATATTCTGAAACATCCACTCGTAACCTCTTTTTTGATAAGGTCGGAGAGTGGCCTTGATTTCTTTAGGAATGTCCAGTTCCTTCATCATCGTCCACTCCTTTATCAAAGCCTTGACTTCAGGCGAGACGGTTATCTTGGCAGAGTTGTATTCTTCCGAGAGTGCAGCTTGAAGCATTCGGGCCGTGGTCATTTCATTGCGGGCATTGAACGTTTTCTCTATTCGTTTCAGGTCGTCGGCAGTGACATATATGTATTGTTGCTTAAATTTGATGAGCCCCTCTGCACGTCCCACAAGAGCGTTGAATTCTTCGGGAGTGATCAGCTCGTCGCCTATTGCCACCTGCCAACTGAACTGCAACAGTTGGTCAAGCCGGAGGAACGAACTGCCGTCGTTGCTTTTTGCCGACAATTTCATGGAAGGACGTGGACGAAGCAACTGTTGTAACGACTTGGGCAGCATCAGCCTGATTCCAAGCAAGCGCATGGCAGGTACCGCCTGAATAAGAAACCGGGTGAAAGTGGCATTGTTGAGTGTTATAGGTCTCTCCGCCTCTTGTGCAAGATATGTTTCCAGACCATTTACCAGTGTTGACAATCGGGAAATGTCACGGAGGATGTCTAATCGTGTCTTATTGTAGGCTGCATCAGCAAAAATATCACGGATGCTAATCATCTCGTTTTCCCCGGTCTCGGAGTCGATCACGCTTATCTCAAGCAGAAATATGTCGCCATCCTCGCTCTCGTCTTTCACCATAATCACTGGCAAGTAGCGCAGTTGAGGCATCTTCAAGTGGTCGGTCCAACTCTTGATGGCCCCCGGTATGTTTGTCTCTCCCACGCCATCGAATGTGTGGGAAATCCCAAGAAAAAACGTATCATACACATTGTCCCGCCATGCGATATTTTTCGATGACAACTTCATCATCTCTGTGAGAAAGCAGGTGGTTAAGAGCCATGCCGGATGCTCCGGTGCGACTTTCGTTCTCGAAGTTTTCTCTATCAAGACACTTTTGGGGCCGAAATACTTATCCAGTTCGCCAAGAATACTTGCTGTCTGTTTGTCTGAGGTGGCCGGTGTCCACGCTGTCATCACAGCTCCTTCCTCGTCTTGGCCTATCAGGGGGATAATGTTGCCCGACGACGCGAGTATCAACGATAGTTGCAGTGTCATCCTGGAAGCGTAGATGTCGTTACTGTAATCGGTCAAGTCTTCGATGGATATAGTTGCAAGATATTGCATCAAGTCGGTCAAACTCGATGCACTCTTTTTGTTAGTGGAAAATGTATGCACCGCCAGATTGCCGTCTATCTCTATTTGGATGTCCGGATTTCCGTGAAAGGATGATTCCCAGGATTTTAGATCCAATGCTCCGGCCATACTTCGTTTGCCGCTGAGTATGTAGTCGGCCTTCTTGCCCAATCGCTTGATGTTTTCTGCATAGTATTTGTTGAAGTCACCATTGGGATAGAAGGCCGGTGTCGTTGGTAATAGCATTTGCAAGGCATCGCCAAGCCGGACTATCTTTTTGAAGTCGAACGATTGCAAAATCTGTGGTGCCTCACCAGCCTCTATTTTGTCTTGTTGCGCAAGTTGCACGATTTGACCCCATTCGGGAATCTTTACGGCCTCTTCCGCATGGATGTTTACGCCCCGTTTTTTCAGTTCGTAGAGTATGTTTACACCATGCAATTCAAAGACAAGAAATGGATTGTTGTCTATTTCTTGCCCCATCTTATAAATTACGGCAGCAATATGCTTGCAAGGCACAGCCCAGTCGGGACAACTGCAATCCATGCCAAGATCCCTCCATGTGGAGGGAAATACCCGTAGTCTTTGCTTTTCGGCTATGTCGAGCACGGCCGGCGAGAGTTTACCGTTCAGCAATTCTGAAACAATGATCGGACGGTTGAGGATACCGTCAATAAGCAAGTCAATTTCCTTTTGTGAGAATTGCTCCACCTTGATGGTTACATTGTACGGTGTTCGACGGCTGCCTTGCACCTTCGCCTTGATATAGCCTTCTGCGACAGAGATGCTTAGAACCGAACCATTGCGTGCATAACGTGCTCCACGAGGGATGCGATTTGCATAATCTATATGTGCCAGTGAGCAAAGCCATGCCTCTCCCCACCATGTTTTTCCGAAATTGTTTGCCATCACGGAACCTATAACAGTCAATTTTTGAGTGATAATCCGCATTTGTCTTACTTGTCCCGTTGGTGATGAGGCTCGCCACAGCGACAGCACACAGCCCCGCCTTCTCTTCCTCCCGCTTCAAGTACCGACTCTCAAGCCGCTTCAGCCGAAACTGCTTTCTAAATTCTAACAGCTCCATGCGGTATCATTATTTTCGACAAAGGTACTAACTATGGGAGAAACCGATTGGCCGGAGAGGTTAAATAACACTAAAATGCAGATGATTATTTTATAAAGAATCGCGAACAAGACTTCATTTCGTATTTGTAATATGGAAAACGAAAGGGTGTCCGTTCCCTCCCATTGCAATAAAAGAGACGGAGAAACATTCATAATCTATAACTCTTTTTGGGATAGGAAAAGCGCATGGTCTTCATGCCTTTTTTAGCATTTTGGATTTGTGATACAAAAAAGGTGATGGCGGGAACTGTCCGACGAAAAACATTTTGTAACTTTGCGGCAACTGAAAGTCTTATAACCTAAATGAAATATAGCTATGTCCAAGGATCTGCTAAAAGCCGATAAAAGATTATGTCGTGAACTCATCCATGTAGGATTGGAGCGCGAATGTGAGAAGTTCGTTAAAGAATTACAGATTGTCTGTAATAGGGCTTTCTCGGCTAAAGAGGTGGTGCAGCCCTACAGCGAAGAGAGAGGGTGCCCCGTTGAAGGTTCATGGCACAAGCGGTATGTCAATATATACAGAACGGTCAATGATTTTAACCGTCATGTGGCTTCTCGGTATAATGGTGTAACCGGTTCCCACGAACTTATGTGTGTCGTGGGGCTGTATGTGGATGATTGGCTGACAGATGACGAGATTGCACGTTTTAGCGAGGTCTCCCGAAACTACATAATGGCATATAAAAAACAATGCGAATGACGCATAGATTATCTCGTGAGAATTAATAAAGGATATTTCGAACTCTTGTTTGGATGGGCAGATAGAGACAAACTTTTGTCAAGGAATGTGTGCGGACATTCTGAATGTCTGAGTCTTTGTCAATAATTTGCAGGTACAGTTTCGTCAATATTTATCGAAAAATCGGTACGGTTATTCCTAATATTATAATATCTCCCGCTTGTTGGAAAAATATAAAATGCTTATGAATATTAGAATACGGAATGTTTTTTGTCTTGCCCTTTTGTTTTCTATAATCTCTGCCTTTACAGCTTATGCGTAGATAGGGAATATTACTGTAGATCCTATCCCGACAATCAACCAATTGCCGGTAAGTGCAGTCAGCTGTATTTATCAAGATCACGAGGGGTATATGTGGTATGGCACCGTTGATGGAGTATGTCGGGACGATGGTTATCACGTCCATGTGTTTAGATCGGATTTCAACACTCCGGGGGTGATGGATATCAATTCGGTGCTGTTCATCACTGGTGATAGGAGTGGACGAATATGGATAGGCACTCAGAAAGGTGTCTATATCCTCGACAAACATGACTATTCAATAAGAAAGGTTGCTGTCAGTGAGCTTCAGGAATTTCCGGTACGGTTGATGGTTGCCAGGCGCAATGGGGAAGTTTGGATTGGTGGATGTCGAACCTTGTATGAGTTTGACAAATTTGGCAAGTTGAAAAGAGGTTATCCACTTCCTTCTGCCCCTTCTATGTTGTATGAAGACCGTATGGGGCGACTGTTTTATTCCATTTGGGGTGGAGGCTTTTATTGTAAGACGGGAAATGAGCGTTTCCAAACCATCAGTTCTACAATGACGGTGAAAAGCATGATTGAGGATGGAGAAAATGGACACTACTGGTTATTGACAGGCGATAAGGATGTATGGAATTATAATCCCAATGCCGAACGACAGGATGCTCGCTTTATGAAGCAGAGTCTAATGTCCTCCAATGGGTGTGGCTACTTCACGCACCTCGTTCAAGATGATACTTTCAATTATCTTTGGCTGGTTGCCGACAATGATATTTATGTTTACAGAAGAGGTATAGGCAATAGTTTGGCGCGTGTTCCGACAGATAGTTTTTTCACTCCGGAGAAGAAAATCATCTCGCAACTTTATAAGACCTCAGATGGCAATATTTGGGTAGCGGCTTTTGACCATCATAGTGTGGTAATCAATCTTCATGGGAGTGATGTGCAACGCTTTTCTATTGTGCCGATGCTTACATATACAGGATTCCAGCCATCTATAGTTACACTTTGTCGGGACGATGATGGCGTAATGTGGTATTATCAGGAGGCTAATGGATTGTTTCTCTTTGACCCTCATACAGAGCAAGTGGCAAGTTATCGAGACAGCCCATTGGCCAGAGCCCTTCCTTTGTCGGTTATTCCTTACCTTGTGAAATCGCGCCGCCATAATTCTGTCTGGGTAATGACGCCCCAAACGACAGTCATGCTGCTGCATCGTGAGGGAATAAGGATTGTGTGCGATAAGAAATTGGATTTGGCCACTGTCAGCCGTTCTTCCGGAGCGGTAGAAGTCATCTATGAAGATGCAGAACGGAATCTGTGGATTGGAACAATGAAAGGAGTTTTTTGCTATGTTTCTACTCAAGACAAGCTTACATGTGTCTCTGAAAACATCGGGGATGTGAGCGATTTTACACAGTCTTTAGACGGATATGTTTGGTGTACAGTTCGCAATCGCGGTATCTGTCGTATTTCACCTAAAGGGAAGTGGAGACTTTTTCCTTGCAAGATGGATTTCCTGACGCTTGATGTTACTACTGACGGCGTCCTTTGGGCGAGTACCGGTGAGGGGCGTATATTAGTATTTTCTTCAGCAGAGCCGACTCGATACAAAGATTATACGGCACAGGCAGGGCTCAATGGTGATATGGTAGACCATGTAAAGGTCGATCGCTTTAATCATATATGGATGGTTACTCCCCGCACTGTTCGTGAATTTAATCCTCGCAATGGTGCTGTGCGTGTATTTGCTGCCCAAAGTGCCCAGATAGTACTTCATCGTTTTCTCCCTCGGGCAGTATTTCGTGATGATGGGGATGGCAACATGTATTTTGGAGGTATACCGGGCTTTATCTCGTTGAAAACAAGCCAGCGTTTAGAGAGTATTCCTCAAAGCGTAACCCCTCATATTACGGATGTCAAAGTATTGAACCGCAGTATATGGCTGGATGCCAATCATCGCAAGACGGCACAGGGCATATACATCACCCCTCATGAGCAAAATCTGCAAATAGAGTTTTCTTCGCTTGATTTTCGTAATGCCGGAAGCATTTGCTACGCCTACCGTCTCGAAGGGGTTGACAAGGACTGGGTTTATCTTCCGGCCGGCAAAAACACTGCCATATACAATAGATTGGGTAAGGGACATTATACCTTTGAAGTGAAGGCCACCGACGAGAATGGACTGTGGGGCAGTCAGGTTGCCCGTTTTGAAATCTATCGGTTGCCCGCATGGTGGGAGACGTGGTGGGCTTATACGATCTATCTATTGATGGTAGCGGCTGTTGTGGGTTGGATAGCTTGGCTTTATAAGCAAAGGTTGGTCGAACGCAACAGAGCGCAATTGGCTAATGACATTATTCAGACTCGATTGCCGGTCTCTGGAATGGGTGTGTCGGAGGTGGACAGTCAATTTGTCGATAGGGCTATGGCCATTGTGGAACAGAATATGGGAAGCGGCTATTTAGATGTAACATTTCTTTCAGCCGAATTAGGGATGTCACGTTCCACCTTCTCTCGGAAGTTGAAGGCGGTAATGGGACAAACGCCGTTGGAATTTATCCGTAGTATCAAAATGAGGCACGCGGCAACGGTCTTACGACAGAAAACGTCGACAATTCAAGATGCAATGATGGCCGTAGGCTACAATGACCACAAGACTTTTACACAGGCTTTTAAAGATACATTCGGCAAGACTCCGAGCGAGTATCAAAGAGAGTGGCGGGATAAATGACAACGTGGGTGTTTTTTAATCATGACAAAGAGGGTATTGAAGCAAAACGCAAATAGCTTCGATACCCTCTTCCTTTTGACAGGAAAGCAAAAGTCTTGCTTGCTGTTCTTCGTTTAACTTTGCGACAGAAAACTAACATGTCGTATACCTAAAAACAAAAATGTATGAATCTAAAAACTAAAAGCCGTAATCTAAAGGCGCGAACCCCTTTGTTGTTTTCTATGATTACAGTTTCTTTGATGGCTTTGGGGTGGTTACAGCCGGAAGCAGCTTTCCCGATCATTCAGCAAGCAGTGTTAAAAAATAAGATGAGGGGTGTGGTTGTTGATGTTAATGGCGACCCTATTGTCGGAGCTAGTGTATTGGTAAAAGGCACTTCGATGGGGACGATTACCGATCTTGATGGTAATTTTTCCATTGCACACTCTGATGCCGTCACGCTCGTTGTCTCTTACGTGGGGTTTAAGACCAAGGAGGTTAAAGTTAGTTCCCGAACTCCGCTAGCCATTACCCTTTTGGAAGACAGCCGTATACTTAATGATGTCGTGGTGGTGGGCTATGGCACGCAACGCAAGGAGGAACTGACAAGTTCTGTGACCAGTATCAAGTCGGACGATTTTCTGCAGGGCGAGAATAATGATGCCGCCAGCCTTATCCGTGGCAAAGTTGCCGGATTGGCGGTTGTCAATTCTAGTGCCAATCCATTGGCAGGCTCTGAAATCATGCTGCGTGGCGTGACTACGCTGAAAGCCAATGCAGCTCCACTGGTGATTATTGATGGTGTTCCCGGAACTCTCAAAGACGTTTCGCCCAATGACATTGAACAAATAGATGTATTAAAAGACGGTTCTGCTGCCGCCATTTATGGCACGCGTGGTACGAATGGCGTGATTATCATTACCACCAAACGTGCCAAGGGTGAATTGCAGCCTACAATCAATATTAACAGTTATATTTCTACTCAATCCGTTGTGCGTAAATTGGCCATGCTGACAGCTGATGAATATCGGCAGAAAGCTAAGGATGGAGTCGTTGGAGCCACAGATTATGGAGGAAATACCAACTGGTTGAATGAAATTCTACAGACTCCTTTTAATCAGACCTACAGCATCGACTTAAAAGGTGGTAGTGGTAAAACCAACTATGTGGCTTCTCTCGACTATACTTCCAATGAAGGGCTTGTCAAGAAGTCGAATGTCAAGGTGCTTTATCCTCGTATCAATGTTATACATCGAATGTGGGACAATCTGTTGAAACTGGAAGTTCAATTAAGCGGCTACCATCGCACCTATGGCATCCCTTACAATGCCAATGTCTATAAAAGTGCTTTGTTGTACAATCCCACCTATGCTGTAAAGAATGACGATGATACATGGAATGAGCATGGAAGTAGTCCGCTGATTTCCAATCCGGTAGCTTTACTCAAGGAAGCTCGTGGAGACAATAAGGATACCAAAATCAAAATGTATGGCAAAGCGACCCTCACCCCCGCCTCCGGACTCAGTGTCAGCGTGTTGGGTTCTAAAGAGGTTGATAACTTTTTCGGAGGATATTATGAAACCAAACAGCACAAATCAACTACTCTTGACGGTTGCAACGGCTTTGCGTCCAGGACAACTTCACGCATTCAGAACGACTTGTTGGAGTTAACCGTACAATACACCAACCGTTTTAATCTTCACAACCTCAATGCCTTGATAGGATATAGTTGTAATAACTATAACTACCAGTACGCCTACATGGACAATCGCGACTTTCCTGCTGATGACTTTACCTATAACAATATGGGGCAAGGTGCCGGTCTTAAAAAAGGTCAGGGTAATGAAAGTACCAATCAAGTCAGCAGCCGTTTGGTGGGCTATTTCGCTCGTGCCAATTACAACTACGCCAACCGATACTTTCTCTCGGCAAGCATACGCTATGAAGGAAGTTCGAAGTTTGGCAACGATCACAAGTGGGGGGCTTTCCCGGCTGTGAGTGTTGGATGGAACATTGCTCAAGAGGAGTTTATGAAGCCTATAAAGTCTGTCAGCACCATGAAACTTCGTGCCGGATATGGTGTCACTGGTACAGAACCCGGTAACTCATACATGAGTCTGAGCCGTCTGAATATGGGAGGCTATGGTTATTTCCGTGGTGAGTGGATCAACCTGCTCAGACCGGGAGGCAATCCAAATCCTGCTCTGCGTTGGGAGAAGAAGAAGCAGAATGTCGGATTTGATTTCGGATTTTTTGAAGATCGTATCAATGGCAGTATCGACTTCTACCGCCGTACCACCAATGATCTCATTTGGGATTATAGCGTACCCGTGCCGCCGTATGTGACGAATGGCATTACCGCCAATGCAGGAACAATCCGAAACACGGGACTTGAGCTGAATCTGAGTTTTATCCCAGTGATAGCGAAAGATTTCCAATGGAATTCCAATATCAATTTCTCCACCAATAGCAATAGGCTCGTAAGCCTGTCTAATGACGAGTTTATTGCTGGAGACTATTTCGACCTCAATCAACTTACAGCCCCCATACAGCAGCCTACAACCCGAGCCGAAGAAGGGCAGTCTCTTGGCAATTTCTATGGCTATAAGAGTGTGGGGGTAGATGACAATGGGCGCTGGCTTATTGAGGGTGCCGACGGCAAGGTCAAGCCCATAGCAGAACAGACGGCGGAAGACAAACAGATTATTGGCAATGGACTTCCCAAATGGTATCTGAACTTTAGTAACACGTTCCGTTATAAATGGATAGACTTGAGTATGACGATGCGCGGTGCTTTTGGATTCCAGATACTCAATGAGCCCGAGATGTACTATGGCTCCCCCGTAGCCCTTGGCAATGGAAATGTGCTGAGGTCGGCTTTTGAACCTAAGTATGGTAAGGTACTCAACAACAGTCAAGAGTTGCAGTATGTGAGTTATTATGTGCAAGATGGCGATTACTGGAAAATAGACAATATCACCATTGGCTTCACACCCAATGTGAAAGCCATCAAATGGATCAAAAGTTTGAGGCTTTATGCTAGTATTTCCAACCTAGCTACTATCACAGGCTACAAAGGCATCGATCCCGAAGTGGGCATCAGTGGTCTGACACCAGGTATAGATCCGCTTGAGCGCTACCCGTCTGCCCGTACCTACACACTGGGCATCAATTTAACATTTTAGTCATTAAGAAAAATCTTCTAAGAAATGAAACGTATCAAAATAACCTATATGTTGTCTTTACTGGCATCGGCCATATTAGTGGGATGTGACAATAGTCTCGACGAGACCATCTATTCCGAAATTACGGAACAAGGTTACAACTATACTTCTGCTGATTTTGATCCCAATATTGCAGGAGCCTATGCTCCTTTGCGTTCTGCAACGCAGATGAGTTTTTGGCAGATGCAGGAACTTTCGAGCTGCGAGGTGGTCACGGCACCCAATATTTCCGGATGGAATGATGGGGGGATTTACTTGCAACTGCACTATCACAACTGGAATTCTGAACTGGGCTGCATCAGTGCCGTGTGGAATGGATATTATCAAGGCATCGTACTTTGTAATGCAGCCATAGAGAAGGTGCAGAATGATGTTTTTCCCGGTATAGCAGAGGAGCGTAAGAAAGAGGGACTGGCTGAACTGCGTGCATTGAGGTCTTATTACTATTGGCTCGTCTGCGATAATTTTGGAGATGCACCATTAGTGACCACTACGGCCCATAACCTGCCGGAGAAATCGTCCCGCAAGGAGATATACGATTTTATAGTGAAGGAACTTGTGGAAGCTATTCCCGATCTCAGTGAGAATCAGGATAAGACCACTTACGGACGATTCAACAAATGGGGTGCCAAATGTCTCCTGGCCAATGTTTACCTCAATGCCGGCATCTATACGGGAACTCCACATTGGGAGGAGTGTATGCAACAATGTGAAGACATCATCGGGAGTGGAAAATGTGCCTTGTCGCTCAATTACAAAGACTCTTTCAAGGCTATTGGGGTGGAAGACTCGAAAGAAGTGCTCATGACCATTCCTTATGACTATGACCGTGGCGTTGTAGGTAACTGGCTCTATATGAACAGTTGGCATAAGGAATTGAAAAAGAAGTTTCTCACCAAAGCCACACCGAATGAGGCCGGGGGGATGAAGGCTATAGGGCAGTTTATTGACTCTTATGAACCGGAGGACGGGCGCATTGACGATACATGGCTGCATGGCCTGCAATATGATGCAACGGGGAATTTACTCTATGGGCAGTATGACATGGCCGGACAGCCGCTCAACTTTACCAAAGATCTGCCAAGTGCCACTTGGACTAATGAGATGGAGGGCTATCGCATGAATAAATACGAAGTGGAGGAGGGTGCACAATGGAGCTCCTGCACCGATATTCCTATCTTTCGCTATGCCGAGGTGCTGTTGATGAAAGCCGAATGTTTGTTACGTCTGGGACTTCCTGGGGCCGGCCAACTGGTGACTCAGGTGAGGGAGCGTAATTTTAAGAATGCCCCTGCCAAAGCTGTTGTTACCGATGAAGACCTTAAGGCAGACTCCCGCTATCCCTGGGGATATGTCGAGGAATACAAGATTGTGGACCAAGGCAATACGGTGTCGGTGGAGTTTGGTACACTTTTCGATGAATATATGCATGAGTTCGCTTACGAGAGTCACGCCCGTCGTGATATGATTCGTTTTGGCGTATTCACCTCCAAAAGTTGGTTGAGTCATAAGCCTAATGGCGATTATCGCACAGTGTTTCCCATTCCGGAAAGTGCACTGACCGCTAATCCAAAATTGTCACAAAATCCGAACTATACATCAAAACATTAAATGCAGTTTATGAATATTCAAAGAAGTTTTTTTATCGTCATTGCTTCTACGCTGTTTCTTACAGCGCAAGGGATGGGGAACGAACAGGTTAAATATGCAGAGTCTCCCGTGCGCATCACTGAGGTGGAAAATGTTGGGGGCTTTGTTGGAGCCAGAATGAGATTGAATCGTGAGGTTTATTTGAAGAATTTCCCTATTGACAGGTATGTCGATTTCGTTACCAACCGCCAACAAACCGACTGGGACTGGACACGTGGCGAGCAGCATGGCAAATGGATAGAGAGTGTGTATCTCTCTGCTTTACAGTCGCAAGATAAGGAATTGCTGCAAAAAGCGAGGAAGGTACTCTATCGCATCATTGATTCACAGGAGCCTGACGGCTACTTGGGGGCCACGGCCAAGACGTATCGTTCCAAACAGCGCCCTGTCCGGGGAATGGATCCATACGAATTGTATTTTGTTTTCCATGCCTTCGAGACTGTTTATGAAGAGACGGGCGACCGGAAAGTTTTGAAGTCTGTTGAAAAGCTTGCTGACTATTTCCTCGCCAATTTTGGCCGGGGCAAGCAAGAGTTTTGGCCTTCCAAAATTCTCCGTTATCCCGAAAATTGTCGTCAAGTGCTCAATGGGCATAGTGATTTTGCCGGCCATAGTGTGCATTATGGATTGGAGGGGACTCTTCTCTGCGACCCTGTCACACGCCTATATGAGATTACCGGGAAGCGTAAATATCTCAATTGGGCCAAATGGGTGGTAGAAAACATAGATCGATGGGGAGGCTGGAATGCCTTGTCAAGGCTTGACTCCGTCGCAGACGGCAAGCTTGGTGTCGACAAATTGCAACCTTATGTCCATGCCCATACGCTACAGATGAATCTGATGGGGTTGCTCAGGCTCTATCGTATTACGGGCGACAGAAGTCTGCTGCGTAAGGCCGAGGGGGCGTGGAATGATATTGCCGGGCGGCAGATGTATATTACGGGTGGTGTAAGCGTGGCAGAGCATTATGAGCATGGCTATGTGAAACCACTGAGTGGTAATATCATTGAAACTTGTGCTACAATGTCGTGGATGCAGTTCACGCAGATGTTGCTCCAAATTACTGCCGACACCAAATATGCCGATGCTATAGAGAGGCTGATGATCAACCATGTGTTTGCCGCGCAGGATGCTCTGACGGGCACTTGCCGTTATCATACCCCCCCTAATGGCATAAAGCCGGATGGCTACTTTCATGGGCCCGATTGCTGTACGGCAAGTGGACATCGTATCATCTCCTTGCTGCCTGCTTTTTTCTATGCCGAACGGGGACATGACTTCTTTGTCAACCAATATGTTGATTCTCAATATAAAGGCAAGAATTTTCGGTTTAGTGTGTCCGGAAATTATCCTGATAGCGAAACCGTATTGTTGACCGTTACACAAGGGGGGGACAAGAATTTGAATCTGCGTATCCCGTTTTGGTGTAAAAGCCCTGAAGTCTCGTTGAATGGCAAAGTGCTTGCAGGTGTTAAGCCCGGGGACTATTACAGGATTAACCGGACATGGAAAGTCGGTGACAAAATACAGTTGACTTTCCCCATGGAGACACATTGGGTCAAACGTCTACACCATGTCGATTATGAAATCTATCATCTCAAGGACGGTGAGATTATGTATAAGGAGAAAACGCCCCAGAATATTCCTTATGCACTGCTTCGTGGCCCGGTCGTTTATTGCTTGGATATGGTATGGAATCCGCAACTGCATAATGATGACTGTGAACTTATGAGAGACATCCGTTTGGATATCAGCCAACTACCGGAGCCTGTCGCGAGGCCCGACAGTTCAATTCTTGCCGACTGCTATAAAGTTAAAGCCACCTATCAAGGTAGTCCGGTCGAACTGACGTTTACGCCATTTGCCAATATCGGACAATGGTGGCGTAATGTTCAAAGCAAACCGCAAAAATGGGCGAAGGCTTTCAGCTATGGCATTTGGCTCTATCCACAGGGTGATTGATGTCTTTCATTATACCTATGTAAATAGGTTTTGCATGAATATTGGACAGGAAAGGCGGCAAACACGAAAGTGGGGAATCATCTCATGAGTAGTGTTTGCTCTTTGCTTGATAATGTCGGGCTGTTTGCTTCATCTTATAATGATATGGAATGGAAAGCAACAAGAAAAGTTGTCTTGGAGAGAAAGAGCATTGAAAGAAGCTCTTGTAACGTAATGTTTTTTCGTCGTTGATTTGCATTTCCATCGTTTTCGTTGTATCTTTGCAATGGCAAGGGGAGCATATATGGCTCTCCTTTTTTTATGCCTATACTGGTTGGTGGGCGTTATCTGTCTTAACCGGCTTTAGCTTGTCATATTTCTTTGATTTTAAAGGTGGATGAAATATGACAAGCTAAAGCCGGTTAAGACATGGTGGCGATAAGAAGTTAAGGGATTTGACAAACAAAAGGAGGAAAGGTGTGAAATGGGATGGTTGGGGAAAAGTGCGTGTAAAGGGTTTTCGAAAAGTTTAATAGTATTGGCTATATGGGGGAGAAAGGGGGAGCCCTCCCCCGGCCTTTCCGAAGGAGGGGAGGGGCTCGTGGAATAAAGAGGAGGTGGAGGGGAAAGAGAAGGAAAAAGGCGGGCTCCGTTTGTCTCGGGGCTCGCCTTTCTGAGATGAGATTTGTGGCTTGTATGGTCGTGTGATTGGCTTATTTTCTTCTCAGTCCGCAAGAGGGTGGGGGCACTTCCTTACCATTTTGTCGGTCGATAACGGCCTTGGCAAAGGAGCAGACTGGATTGACGGTGAGCTGATGCGCTTCGGCGTAGGCTACGGCCGCTTTTACGAGTGCCTTGCCGATGCCCTTTCCCTCGTTGCCGTCGAATACGACGGTGTGGGGGATGACCATTGTGCGGTCATCGATTTCGAAGTCGAGTTGGCCCACTTGTGTTTCGTTTTCAAACGCCTGAAAGTTGTCGGCGTTGGTCTTGATGGTCAATTTTGTCTCCATACTTTTTATTTTTTGTTAGTTTCTATTGTTTTGCACTCGGGCTTCAAAATCAGCCGCAAGCTCTGTTTATAGTTGAAGTAGTTCCACATCCAGTTGAGGAATATCACGGTCTTGTTCTTCACGCCCAAGATGGAACGCAGGTGAACGACCAGCCAAAGCAGCCAGGCCGACAGACCGCCAAACTTGAATCGGCCTATCTCTGCTACGGCTCTCTTACGCCCGATGGTGGCCATGGTGCCGAGATTCCGATAGGTGAACGGTCTCGGCTGTTCGTTTCGGTTTATCCGCATAAGGTTTTCGGCCACATTGGTGGCCTGTTGTATGGCCACTTGCGCCAACTGCGGATGTCCCAACGGATAGTCGGCGTCGCCCTCTACCAAACTTTGGTCACCGATTGCATACACGCCCGCCATGCCCTTCACGTTGTTGAAGCGGTCGGTGAGCACCCGGCCGGCATGGCCAATGCTCGTCTGTGGGATTCCACCGATGGCGCTTGCCCGGATGCCACTCACCCAGATGACAGTCCGAGCGTCTATACTGCTACCATCGCTGAGCATCACCTGTCCGCCCCGGCAGTCCACAACCGTGTAGCCGGGCATCACGTTCACGCCCATCTCCCGCAAGTCTTTCTCGGCCCGTGCCGACGAGGCACTGTCCATACTTTTCAGCAACCGCCGGTCGGCATTAACGAGATAGATGTTCATGCGGTCGGCATCGAGGTCGGGATAGTCGCGTGGCACCACCGTCCGTTTCATTTCGGCCAAAGCTCCGGCAATCTCCACCCCCGATGGTCCACCGCCCACGATGACAATGTTCAGCAGCGATTGGCGGCGGTGTTCGTCATCTTCGGTTTCGGCCTTTTCAAGGTTTTGCAAAACGGTGTTGCGGAGTTTCATGGCCTCTGTGACCGTTTTCATCGGGAGAGCCTCCCGCTCGATGTTGACGTTGCCGAAGAAATTGGTCGTGGCTCCGGCTGCCAGCACCAGATAGTCGTAATGAAGTGTGCCGAACGAAGTGTGTAGCACCCTCTCGTCATTGTCCACCGACAGAGCCTCACCCATGCGGAAATAGAAGTTGCGCTGGTTCTGGAACAATCGGCGAAATGGGAAGGAGATGCTGCTCGGTTCGAGTCCCGCCGATGCCACTTGATAGATGAGCGGCGGAAATTGGTTGTAGTTGTTCTTGTCGACGAGCACCACCTGAAAGTCAGTGTGCCGCAGTCTCAGAGCCAGTTGCAGGCCCGCCAGACCACCGCCCACGATGACCACCCTTTTCTGATTGTTGCGTTTGATGTTTGCTCTCATGATTTCCCCTTTCCTCTATCAAAAAGCGTTAGTCCCTGATTCCCCATCCGGTGATGGCGGACGTGCGCAAGAAGCCTTCGCTTCCGTTTTTAATGGTGCCCGACCGAAGAAGTCTGTTCGCGAATCATGGTGATAATCATCTTGAAACGCCGGGCTGCCTTCACCGAGTGGCGTGCTCCGCTGGGTATGACAAAGCTCTCGCCGGCCTTGATGGTGAACACGGTGTCTTCAACGGTGAGTTCCATTTCCCCATCGGTCACTTGAAGCAGTGCATCGAAGGGGGCAAAGTGTTCCGACAGTCCCTGTCCCTCATCAAAGCTGAAGAGTGTCACACTGCCGGAATTGCTGTGGATGAGTTCCTTGGAAACCACGCCACCATCAGCATAATCAATCATCTTGTTGGCTACAAATACCTTGCCTTTTTCCAATATTGCCATTGTCTTAATCTCCTGTTTTTAATTTGTTGTTGATGTATATTTCGAGAATTGTCTCTGTCAAGAGAGGGGCAAAAGACGTGCCAACGGACCGGCAGGTAACAAATGTGCCCGAAACGAAAGGCTTCCCCAATAGCTATATTATGTGCGTTGTCGGGAGCTGCAGTGTGTTGGTGGGTGTCTTCAGATACGCTGTGAAAACGTTTACGTAAGTTTCTTTGTCATTCATTGATGTAGAAACAACATTACATATTAACTTTGCAGCGTCGTTTCGAAACTACATGAAAAATAGTCTAACAATAAAAATCTTAAAGCAACTTTTATGAATTTATTATCTTTACGCACTTTCATGGCGGGGTTGTGTGTCTCTCTCGCAAGTCAAGCCTTTAGCCTTTCAGCTGCCACCCTGTCTGTCTACGACAAGAATGCGCCCGTTGGATGGGCCACTGTTGGCGGCACGGTTACGGGCAGCAATAACAAAAACAGTGTGGTCGTGACCACTAAGGCCGACCTGCTGGCTGCTCTCTCGGGCACCGGTCAGAAGACCATTTACGTGAAAGGCACGATCATTTTCAGTGGCATGGAGATGGTGAAAGATGCTGCCAACAAGACAGTTTATGGCTTGCCGGGGGCTGTGTTGAGCAATCCCATCCACAGCGCAGTGGTAAGCCAATCGGGCATTCTGTCGTTCAGCCGTTGCAGGAACATCATCCTGCGCAACCTCACGTTCAAGAGTGCGGGAGCTTATGACATTGATGGTAACGATAACCTGCAGTTCCAAAATTCCGACTATATCTGGGTAGACCACTGTGACTTCCAAGATGGGGTAGACGGCAACTTCGACTGCAACAACGGCACCGACCATATAGCCGTCACTTGGTGCCGTTTCCGCTATCTCATCAAACCGTACGCCGGCGGTTCGGGCGGTTCTGCCGACCATCGCAACTGCTGCCTTTGGGGCGGCAGCGATAACAATGCCAAAGACCGCGGACATCTGCGCACCACCTTTGCCAACTGCTGGTGGGATCAAGGTTGCCACGAGCGTATGCCCCGTGTGCGCTTCGGACAGGTACACATTGTGAACTGCCTTTTCTCTTGTAAAGGCAATAACTATTGCATCGGTGCCGCCTACGCAAGCAACATCTATGCCGAGAAAAACGTGTTCAGCGGTGTGTCCAACCCTTGGAAATGCTATGCCGTCAAGAAGGGACGCACCGATTACAATATCACCATGACCGGAAACATCGGTGCAGCAAATGAGCAGAAGCGCAGCGGAAACGCTACTTTCTTCAATCCCTATGGTGTTTACAGCTATTCGGCTATGGATGTTGCCAAGGTGCAAGGGGAGGTGTCGGCCCACGCCGGAGCCACCTTGAATGTCGCCGTGGGGAGTGGTGTGAAAAAAGTGGGGGCTTTTGCCGATGACAAAGAAGTGACTGATATCGCCGCGGTTGGTGAGAATGTTGAGGCCGAAGTGGTGGCTACGACTGTCTATACGCTTTCGGGCACGGAGATTCCCGCCTTTCAGAAAGGTGTCAACGTGGTACGCACACGCTATTCCGACGGTTCGGTGAAAGTGAAAAAAGTGCTGGTGAAGTAAATCCAGACAGTTCATTCAACTATATAAGAAGGTCTGCAACTTCCCTTGACGGGTTGTTGCAGACCTTTTTTATTGGCCTTCCGGCAGCATTGTCGTCTGTTTCTTAGAAAAGCGAGGCCACAAGTTTGGCTTCTTCACCCTCGAAAAAGCGCGGTTGGGTGACCGGTGTGGCTTGAAAATTATTGTAGCGGAAGAGCTGTAAGGCGGCAAATTCACCGTCGGCAGAGACAAAGGCTTCCAGTCGCATATTGCCGATGGAGTCTGTCTTCAAGCTGCCTGTCTTCTTCACTTCCGCCTCCAGGTCTTCTGCCTTGCTGTTGAGCATGTGCTCTATTTTGGCTCCCATGTCGGCATTGTATTCGAAGCGATAGAGTCGCAGTGGACTCTGTGTGGGGGTGAATACGGCCTTCTTGGAGAGACCGAAGAATGAACTTTTGACAGTAACACGGGTGTCGGCGATGAGCGCAGGTGTCATCACCATGTTGTTGATATTCGACATTGTTGTATCTTGTTAGGATGAATGAAAAGAGCATAAGACTTTCCTGTGGCAGGAAGTCCGTGCATCTGATGTTTTAAATAAGAAAAAAGGGGCGTTTGAACCTACAAGATACGGCTAACAGCGCATACGTTTCAGTGCGAATACATAGTAGTCGCACGAGTGTGGCGAACAGAAAGGAGCCGCCTCGCGGCGTACTCCAAAGCCTGTATGGGCATTGCCCGCGTGTGGATAAAAGTGATGTAGACCAACCCTGCCCGATGCGTGTGGGGGGAGTGGGTTGGCAGAAGGAACGACCCGCTCGGGGCGCGAGCTGCAGATGCGGTAAAGATGCTGCACATCATTGAGCACAGCCTCGTGGCCTTGGCGGTCGTTGCTGTCAACAGTACACAAGCGGTCTCTCGTGGGTACGGAGTCCATCGCCGCGCTCTTGCTTGGGAGGCCAAGTGCCAAAAGCAGCAAGAGTGTGAGCTTGGTCAAGAGTCGTTGCGTCGTCGATGAGCGTACAATCATGCGACAAAGGTAGTCCAAAACGCCGATATGACAAAACATTTGATGGCATTTTTCGCATTTGTCAGCCGTTTTGTTGGCAAACGCCGTCGGACAGGTTATGCGTGAACGTTTCTTTTCATCGGTAGATGAAAGGATGCGGGCTTGGTTTAACTGTGTGGTAAGGGAATTTTGTTTAGGTGTTCAAAAAACACCGAAAAGTTGTCGGTTCTGTAATATTTTCGTATATTTGCAGCAGAAACCAACTCTATTGTTTTGATAATCCTTTGATCAGGCAACGCAACCAAGCTCATGAGAATCAGGCATCATTTTATCCCGATGGGCGTCCCGGCGGCACTCTTTGTTCTTTTGCCGGTGTTTCCGGTGAAGCTGCGTTGTGTGTGCCCGGCAGGCATTATATATAATTAAGGTGGAGGTCGAATGAAGCATTTTGTCGTTTTGCTGTTGTCGGTATTGTCTGTTGCGGTTGCTTGTGCTCAAGGAATGGCTGAGAGCGTGGGCCGCCAATACAATGTGGCCTACCTCGACATCAAAGCCGGCCTGCCCAAAAATCATGTCAATGATATCTTTGCCGACAGTTTCGGATTCATCTGGATTTCCACCTATGGGGGCGGACTCGTGCGCTATGACGGCTACCGGTTTGAGCGAATCAGTGGCATATCCGTCAACAGTAATGCCTGCCGGAGTGTCTGTGAAGATGCTTTCAAGCGTCTTTGGACGGCCTACGATGAAGGAGTCGGTGTGACCGACCTCAAGACGTTGAGGCCCGTTGTCCCCGTTTGCAGCCACGGAGATATAAGCAAACTCATTGGCCGACCGGCCGCAGGAGTCTATGCCGATGCGCTCCGCCGGATATGGCTCGTCACGCGCGACAGCATCTTCCTGCTCACTTTCGGCGGCGGGGGCAATGTGGTGGATGTGGCCTCGTGCCGTTACAGTTCGAATACGCCCGATGTGGTGTTGAAAGATGTGGAGGGCAACGGGCAGATGTGGGTCAATATCAACGGTGGTCTCTATCGGCTTGAAAAACGAGGCAACAGGTTGGTGCGCAAAGAGATAGCTCCTGCCATGCGCATACTCGGCGGTTTGTTCGTGACCGATATGCTGCGCCGCAATGCCGATGTGTGGATAGCCACCAATGCCGGCCTTTATCGGTACGACTGCCAAAGGAAGACGCTCGAAGCCTTCAAAAACTCTGTAGTTGCCGGTTCGCTCTCCCATGACTTCGTGAGCAGTCTGGCCATCGGCGATGGGGGAACCCTGCTTGTGGGCACCCTCGGTGGTGTGAATATCTACCGCGACTGCACCCGTGATTTCGAATTGTGGAATGCTTCTTCCCCCGTCAATCCGCTAAGTAGCAACTTTGTGAACTGCATTTTCACCTTCCACCACCAGTTGTGGGTGGGAACAGAAAATGGAGGCATCGTGAAACTGACTCCCCGCCGGTTGCTTCTCAACAACTTTTATCATACTCCTGCCCCCGGTTCGCTCTCGTCCAACCTTGTCAATGCCATGTATGTGGAGCCGGCCGGCCGCCTTTGGGTGGGCACGGTGGAGGGCGGGCTGAACCGCCTCGACCGCGGAAGCAATGCTTTCATACACTACAACACGCACAATTCCGGCCTTCCTCATAACACCGTCTCCACATTGGCTTCCGGTCGTGCCGGCCGTCTGTGGATAGGCACGTGGGGTGGCGGAGTGGCCTATATGGACATGGCCCGGCCCGACCGCATTGTGCCGCTCGCCGTGGATGCCGCCCACCGCAAACTGCTCAACTACATCGGGGCACTCGCTTACGATGCCCGTAACGACGGACTGTGGATAGGCAGCAACGACGGCTTGTTCTTCTACGACTGCAAGACGGGCCGCCTCATAGAGCCTTTTGACGGATGCCGCAACGTGCGCGGGTGCATCGGTTCGCTCATCGACAGTCGGGGGCGGTTGTGGATGGGGTGCATCTATGGCGTGAGGGTGATAGACCTGAAGACGCGTGACCGGCACGACCACTTCCGGGCACGGTCGTTGGTCTACCGGCTTGATGCCCCTTCGTCGAAAGTCATTGACCACATCACCTCCATCTTTGAAGCCTCCGACGGCACCATCTGGCTGGGCAGCAACAGTTACGGACTCTATCGCCGAGTCACCGACAAGGCCGGCCACGAACGCTTTGAGGTGCTTTCCACAGCCGACGGGTTACCCAACAATGCCGTGAAAGGCATAGCCGAAGACGGAGCCGGCCGATTGTGGCTCACGACCGACAACGGACTGGTGGTCTATTCGCACAAAAGCAAGACTTTCACCACCTATACCGAGGCCGATGGCCTGCGTAGTTCGGCTTTCTACTGGAACTCGATCGTGGGCACGGGCGGCAAGCTCTACCTCGGCAGCATCAACGGACTCACCGTGATGGAAGGTGAAAACCGGACAGCTGTCTATAAAGGGCGGCTGCGGTTTACCGGACTTGTAGTGGACAATCAAGCCATCTTGGCCGGCACCCGTTATCTGGATGAGGACATCTCCGTGGCCCGGGAAATCCGTCTGCACGAAAGTGACAAGTCGTTTTCGATAGATTTTTCGGCCCTCAACTTCGGCAGTGAAGACCAAGGCACCTATTGCTACCGCATGGTGGGGTGGGAGAAAAACTGGGTGCATCTGAAGCCCGGAGAACACGCTGTGAGATATTCCACATTGCCCCCCGGCAATTATCGTTTCGAGGTGAGATATACATCGGCCCTTGAGCGGGCCGAAAACCAGACCGTCGCCATCAATGTGACCGTGAAGCCTTATTTCTACAAGAGTTGGTGGTTTGTGCTTCTTCTGCTCTGTCTGGCCATAATTGTCACCGTCAGTTTCTACAACCGTCGCGCAAATCAGCTGCGGCGATTGGAAGCGGAAAGACTGCTGGGCCCCATTCGCAAGATACTTGAGGAGTCTGAAGACCCCGAACAGTTTCGCCGGCGCATACACAACATACTCTATAATGAGGTGAAATACAAGGACAGCTATTCCAAGAGTGTGGAGGCTGACAAAGAGAAGGTGGCCCGCAAGTTGGGTAAACCCTTTATCGACCGTGCGGTGGAGATACTGGAACAAAACTACATGAACTCCGATTTCGGTATTGAAGAGTTTTGCAAGCTCATCGGGATGAGCCGTTCGCTGGTCAACAAGCACCTTAATGCAGAGGCCGGTGTGCCCCTCGGGCAGTTTATTCGCAACTATCGTCTGAGCATGGCCCGCGAACTGTTGGCCAACAACAAGGCCAACCGCAACATCACCGAAATAGCCTACAGTGTGGGCTTCAACGACCCGAAATATTTCACCCGCTGCTTCACCAAGATGTATGGAGTGAGCCCGAGTGCCTATGTCGGATGAGTTTCCTGATTCCCGCGTCATTCGGCCTGTTTTTCCGGCCTGTTTACCGGTCCTTGTCCTGATTCATTCAAAACTATAGTGATATTTCGAAAAAGTTTTACCCGCCCTTTTCCCCTTATGTGTTGTAAAACCGGGAATACCGATTCTTTTTTCCTGAAAAGTTGAAACCGGGATGCGATTTGGCCGTAGTCACAAGGTCAAAGGGCCGTAGTGAGAAGCTCAAACAGCCTCTTTTGCAAGCCCGGAACAGCCCTTTCGAAAGCCCGTTTGGGCCGAATGAGCCCCCCGGCAGGCCTAAAACGAAAAAAAGGAAACACCCGCGTGTTTCCTTTGCTGATGCAAAGATACAACTTTTTACAGCCGAATGCAAATGCGGAAAGAAAGATGTTGACACCACGTCCCATTTTTAATCTTTTGCCCTTTTCCCTCTTTTCCTCCCTCCTTTCCCATTCCCGTTCCGGCTTTCTGTCCACTTGAGGTACCCCTTTCTTGCTTTCCGACTTTCCATCTCCTGCCCAAGACGAACTTTTAAAGGGTTAAAAAGACACTCATAACGCGTTTTATCCACCTTATATATCGTTTTGTCTACCCGTATTCTTGTGCCTTTCTTTAATTTTGCAAACATAATTAAACAATTCTATTAACTAAAACCTAATAAACATTACCTATCATGAAGATTGTTAAATCTTTGTTTAGTATTGTGGGTCTTGTTGGGCTCGTGGCATCTTTTGCATCTTGTAGTCCTGATTGGGGAAGTGCCGATCCCGAAGCAGGGAATCAGACTTATGCCACCCGTCAGGCTGTTGCAAGCTACAATTTCGAGTATGCGGGCAAAAAACAGTTTTCAGATCTCAACATGACACACAATTTGGCTGAGGTGGTCAAGGATGATTCCCTCGGCAGCAACGTTTTGCATTTGAATGACTCCGGGTGTGTCAGAATCGTCAATCCGTTCACGACGGTGAAGCTCCAAAATGGTGCTGCCGTAGCTTTTTGGGTGAAACTTGACAGCACCGATACCACTCGTCCACTCTTTTCCTTTGGTTCTGAAGACGAAAATGCCCCAAGGTTCACTTTCGGCGTTAACGGTCAGTTGACCTATTCAAAGCCCGGGCAGTTGGAGTCTTTGAATCTTGATGAAAACAATCCTAAAGCGTTCAAGACCGGCATCCTTTCTGCCGGAAAGTGGCATTTTGTAGCCCTTCAGGTTGCAAAGAGCGGCTATCAGCTCTATGTTGATGGCAACAAGAGCCTTTCCGGTCATGAGTCTGATGCCACAGCCGCGACCAATTTCAAGTATGAGACTTTGTTGAAGTTTATAAACACAGCACCTTATTTATATATAGGTACTGAAAAGATTGGCGATGTACATGCAGGAGCCTATTTTGATGACGTGGCTCTCATCGGCAACCAGATGGATGCCAAAGACTGGAACAAGTCGGCTTCCGGCAGTGGCGGAGGTTCAGAAGCCTTCAAATATGTGCTTGGCGACCCGGTCTTGGAAGTAGGTACGTCCGATTGTTCGGCCGAATGGTGGAAACACTTCTCCAACTATTATAGAATGCCTTCGGGAAGTGCCATGCGCTTTAGATTTGTAAACCATACCTCCGGAGCCAATAATTGGAATAACTGGAATCTTTGCCTGAGCACTGATGCCGACCGGGGAGGGGACAGTTATAAGGAGTATTTCGTTATCCGTTCAGATAAATACGGATGGGGTGAAAGCTATAATGGCGACAACTTCAATAACGAAGGTTATCCGACCGATGATGCCGGATGGGCGGAGTTCCGCAAGGAGATGGAAGGCGCCACGGTGGATGTGACCATTGCGCGCAGCGGTTCCACGGTGAATGTCACTGCCGTGGCAACAGGCAAGAGCGGTAAAGTCTATACGGAGAGATTTTCCGCCAAGTGTGGAGACGGCTCTCAGGTGGTGCGGGCATTCTTCATCGTAGACGGGTCATATCTTGTTTTCGACAAAACAGCTTGCGTGGTGGAAAGTGCCGTGACGCTTAAAACCACGACCATTGGGGCGGCAGACAACTCTTCCGAGTGGTGGAAAGAATTCTCCGATTATTTCCAAATTCCGGCAGGCAAAGCATTGCATCTGGGCTTTACGAACCATACCTCCGGAAATAATAATTGGAATAACTGGAATCTTTGCGTGAGTACAAAGACCGATCGTGGCACTGCCGACTATAAGGAGTATTTTGTTATCCGTTCAGATAAGTACGGATGGGGAGAAAGCTACAAAGGTGACAATTTCAGTACGGAAGGTTATCCGACTGACGATTCCGGATGGGCGGAATACCGTAAGGATATGGAAGGTGCCAAGGTGGGCATGACCATCAGCCGCGTTGGTGCAGAAGTGACCGTAAAGGCTGTTGCCACCTGTGCTAACGGCAAGGTATATGTCGAGAGTTTCCATGCTACTTGTGGCGATGGGAAACAAGAAGTTAATGCTTTCTTGATAGTCGATGGCTCTCACCTTGAAATGGATTCCCAACAGTGCTACGTGATGGCACCATTGTATAATTGATAAAAAAAGAAAACAATGAATAGCAGTATATTTCATAAGTCTTTCCTTTGTCTGGTTTTGATGCTCCTCTCTTTAGGAGCATCGGCCCAGGAGAAGATAACGGTAACCGGTACGGTTGTCGATGCTACGGGCGAAGCCATCATCGGAGCAAGCGTACTGGAAGTGGGTACGACGAACGGTGCCGTTACCGATTTCGACGGCAATTTCAAAATACAAGTTAAGAACGAGAAGTCGCAGTTGCGCATTTCATACGTCGGTTTCGACACCCAAACGGTCATCGTCGGCCCTCGGCGCGACTTGAAAGTTACGCTTCAGGAAGACCATCAAGTGTTGAAAGAAGTGGTGGTTGTGGGTTATGGCGCCCAGAAGAAAGAGAGCGTGATAGGTGCCATCTCCCAAGTGTCGAGCAAAGACCTTCTGTCCACCCCTGCTGCCAACGTGACGCAGGCCATTGCCGGTAAGATTCCCGGTGTGATCACGACACAAACCTCCGGTGCTCCGGGTATGGACGACGCGACGATTAACATTCGTGGTCGTGCCACTTTTGCCGGTGATGGTGCCCCTTTGGTCATGGTCGATGGCGTGGAGCGCGCTTTCTCTCAGGTGGCCCCCGATGACATAGAGAGCATTTCCGTGTTGAAAGATGCCTCTGCCACAGCTGTTTACGGTGTGCGCGGTGCCAATGGTGTGATTCTTGTCACAACGAAGCGCGGTCGCGAGCAGAAGCCCGAAGTGAGTCTCACGGGCAACTTCCAATGGTCTTCGCCCACGCGTAAACCTAACTATCTTAATTCTTACGAAAGCGTAAGCCTGCTGGAAGAAGCCCTTTCCAACGATGGGCTACCGTCACAATACAGTGCCTCGGACATTGAGATGTACCGCAAGAGTGTCAACGGCGAGCTTTCCGGTGTGGATGCCCTTCTCTATCCCAATGTGGATTGGTATGACGAGGTGTTGAAGGGGTCTTCTCCCGCCCAGCGATACAATGTGAGTGTCCGTGGCGGTACGAGGCGTATGCGATACTATGCGTCCGGCGAGTTCTATAATCAGCATTCGCTGGTCAAGAATCTGTCGCAAGACCAGTACGGCAATACTTCCAGTCCCGGCTATCGCCGTTACGCTTTCCGTGCCAACATGGATTTGTTCTTGACCAAGGATCTCACGTTCAGCATCAACTTCGGTACGCGTTTCGAGGAACGTTATGGTTCCAATACAACGGAACGGTCAGACAACTATGCCATCTTTGCCCGGCTGAATCACACGCCGGGATGGATATTCCCCGTTGCCTATCGCGTATCCAATGGAGAGACGTACTCCACGCTCTATGGTGGCAGCTCGAATTATCAGGACAATGTCGTGGCTGCTTTGGCAAAGGGCGGTTACTATCGTGGAACGAACACTATCAACGAAACCAATTTCATAGCCGACTATAAGATGGATTGGCTGACCCCCGGTCTTTCTGTGCGTGGCATGGCTTCATTCGACTATGACTCCTACTATCGTAAACTTTTCAGTGCCGGTTTTGCCACATACGAGCTCAACGACCGTGACAACTATCAGAGTCTCGATGCCTATAACAAGTTCAACACTGACGGCGAACTTAGTTATTCCAAGAGTTCAAGCACCATTTACAAACTGTATATGGAGGCTCAAATCAATTACGCGCGGAAGTTTGGTGTGCATGATGTGACGGCCATGCTTCTCTACAACCAGAACGATTACCGTAAAAATTCAGAATTGGCCAAACGTTATCAAGGTCTTGTGGGCCGTGTCACCTATTCTTATGCCGATAAGTATTTGGTGGAATTCAATGCGGGATACAACGGTTCCGAAAACTTCATGAAAGGCAGACGCTTCGGTTTCTTCCCCGCATTCTCCCTCGGATGGCGCGTGACGGAAGAGAAATTTATGGCAGGCACCAAAGAGTGGCTGAACAATCTGAAGATTCGTGCAAGTTACGGTGAAGTGGGTAATGATGTGTACACCGTGAACGGAGTGGCACAGCGTTTCCTCTATGAAGAGAAGTGGAGCCAGATAAACAACGACTATTATTTCGGAAATACAGGCACGACGGGCATTTACGAGAGTCAGTATCCTAACTACGGGGTGTCGTGGGAGCGCGCCCATAAGTATAACCTCGGTGTCGAGTTTGGTCTTTGGAACGGTCTGCTGAATGGTAATGTCGATTTCTTCTATGAGAAGCGCAATGACATTCTCACCGCTTATCTGACACGCCCGCAGTGGGTAGGTGTAGCTATGGCAGCCGGAAATCTCGGCGAGACGAAGAATAAGGGTATGGAAATCGAACTTCATCACCACAAGAGTATCGGCAAAGACTTTTCTTACAATGTGGGCCTTACCTTCTCTCATGCCGCAAACGAGATTATCAACATGGATGAACCGGCCATCAAGACAGCCTATCGCAAACGTGAGGGGCATCCCATCAATCAGTATTTTGGCCTTGTCTGTGAAGGATTTGTGACACAGGCCGATATTGATGGTGGCAAACTTCCGGTATCTACCTATACGGGCAATGTGAAAGTGGGAGATCTTAAGTATAAGGATATAAATGGCGACGGATTCATTGACGATCGTGATGAGACTTTTATCGGCCATAGTGACATTCCCGAGAACACTTATGCGCTGACCCTTGGTGCCAACTATAAGGGCTGGGGCTTTGAAGTGATGTTCCAGGGTGTGGACCATGTGTCTCGCTACTATGACAGTGATGCCATGTTTGCATTCCAAAACAATGGTAAGGTGAAAGATGTGCATTTGGGCCGTTGGCAACCCGCCCAGAGCGAAGGGTGGAATTTGGCCAATGCCTCTTATCCGTTGTTGCACTATGGAAGCAACGGAGATCACAATCAGCGCTTGAGTTCTTTCTTCCTCAAGAACGGTTCGTTCATTCGTTTGAAGAATATTGAACTAAGCTACATGCTTCCTGCAAAGTGGATACAGCGTATTGGCATGAGCAGTGCGCGCCTTTATGTCAACGCCAACAACTTGGTCACTTGGGATCATCTCAACGACCTTGTAGACCCCGAGAGTAACGGCTCTAACCGCTATCCCATCTTGAAGACAGTCAACGTAGGTTTCAATGTTGTATTCTAATCAGAACCTTTAAAATCGATTTAAAATGAAGAAATTCAGTATATATGCTTTGGCATTGGCGCTGGGAGCCATGACGTTTACGTCGTGTGAAGACGCTTTTGGAGATTTTCTTAATAAGCAGCCCAGCAACGAGTTGACTAAAGGCGAAGTGCTTGGCGACTGGGCCCTGTTGGTTCAGTTCCACAATGACACTTACAATTTCCTGCGTCATGGTGCGCTGAGAATCAATCGTTCATGGCTTGATGCAGCCACCGACTTGGCTGAATCGAGTATCCAGACCTCCGGAACCCGCACAACCTTGAATATTGGCAATTATTATGGGTCAGGTGGAGCTGCCGAGTTGGCAGACACTTGGGAACACTATTATCGCGGAATACGCAAATGTAACATAACGATAGCGACACTTGATGCAGACACGGCGGGGGCACTTCGCCCTGCCGACCTTTCTGTCGAACTCTTCAAGTCGCGCAAAGCCAACTATAAAAGTGAGGCCCGTTTTCTTCGAGCCTATTTCTTTTGGGAAATGTTTTTGCGTTATGGTCCTGTACCTTTGGTGACGGAAGTGCTCGATCCCAATGGTGATTTGCTCAAAGGCTATACGGAGCGTCCCACGACAAAGACTTATATTGACTTTATCCTTAAAGAGTTGCAAGAGTGCGAGAGTGGGCTCAAGACTTACACCGAATCGAATGATGCCACTTATGCAGGTGTTGTCAATCAGCCTGCGGCACGTGCTCTCTATGTCCGCATCATGCTCTATATGGCCAGTCCGCATTATAGTGAGGCTTCGGGCATAACTTGGCAGCAGGCTGCCGATGCGGCCAAAGGCTTTATTGATACTTACGGAGCAAACTATAAACTTGAAAACCGGACGAATGGCGGTGTGTCTGCCTATAACAATGCTTGGCTGCTTACCACTTATAGTGATCAAAATCCCGAAGTGATATTCTTCCGCAACGATGTCAATATCAGTTGGGGGAATATCGTGGATGACACTCCGGTGGGTGAAGGAGGAAACGGTGGGCTTTGCCCCAGTCAGAATCTTGTTGACATGTATGATATGGCCGATGGGTCGGCACCGTTCACCAAGTATGATGCAACCGGTTCGCCGGTATATGATGCCGCCTATAATCCAACGGTGAATGCCAACAGTCATTATTCCGACCAGACCATGTGGCAGAACCGTGACCCCCGTCTTGCTTCCACCATTTTGTATAATGGAGCTGCTTGGGGTGGTCGCACCATCAATGTGGTCTATGGAAAGGCAGACAATCCTATTGGCAACCAGAACTCCACTCCTACGGGATATTATGTGCGTAAGTATATCCCTGAGGCCATTCTCAGTGCCAATCACACCGGAGCAGCCAAACGCCTTTGGAAACTCTTTGGCTACAATGAAATCCTTCTTAATTATGCCGAGGCTTTGAACGAGGCTGACTTTGACGCCAATTATGAAACGGTTTGCGGACTGCTTGACCAGATTCGCCACCGTGCAGGTATCACCGGTAATGTGGCCGACCGTCTGGATTTGACTTCACAGACAGCCATGCGCAATTTTATTCATAAGGAGCGCACCATCGAACTCGCTTTCGAAGAACATCGCTGGTGGGATGTGCGCCGTTGGAATGTGGCTGCCGAGGCTCTTGGCCGTGACATCATTGGGGTGAATGTGGCTAACGATGGCACCATTACCCGGAAAAAAGCTCAAAGCCGTGTTTGGCAGAATAGAATGTATGTTTATCCTATTCCTGAAACAGAGACTTGGAAGATAGGAGAATCTTTCCAGAACGAAGGATGGAATTAAATCTTAAATGAATCATATTATGAATCTACAATATATCATAGAACATGTGTCCGCATCAGGCAAAACCCTGATGCTGGGCGCGTTGCTTGGGGCTTCGACAACGGCTTTTGCCCAAAGCCAGCAGATGTTGAAAGGCCGTATTGTCAACAATGAAGGTGAGCCCGTTGTCGGTGCAGTGGTCAATGTGGCTGAAGAAAACCGTATTGTACTTACCGATGCGGAAGGATATTTCCAACTGAAAAAGGTGTCGAAAGACGATGAAATATGTGTCAGCAGCTTAGGATATAAGAATGCACAGGAGAAGGTCACGACTTTTGACGGAAGTTTTGTCATCAAGTTGGAGGCTGATGTTGACGAATACGAGCATCCTGCTCCCATCCCATTTGCACAGCAGAAGAAAAAGTTGCTTACCGATTCGCGCTCAACCGTCACGGGAACAGAGTTGCAGAAACATCCCGTAACGATTCTTCAGAATGCCTTTACTTCTGTACTCAATGGGGTGGAGACCTATGATTGGTCGGACGAACCCGGTTGGTCGGAGTCGTTTACCTTTATCCGCGGCATTCGCACGATGAACATGTCGGCCCGTTCTCCATTGGTTATTGTCGACAATGTGGAGCGCGACCTCTCTTTTCTTGACGCTTTTCCTATTGAGAGCATCACGGTCTTGAAAGACGCGGCAGCTACGGCTATTTATGGATTGCGTGGTGCCAATGGTGTCATTATGGTTACAACCAAGCGCGGTGAAGCCGGAAAGACCAAAATAGACTTTACCCAAGAGGTGGGCTTCAACACGCTGAGCAACACGATGGAGATGCAAAACTCCTACAATATGGCTCTCACGCGCAATCAAGTGCGCTATCTGAGTGGTATGGCTCCTATGTATTCCGACGAACAGATAGCCAACTATAAATTTGTTTCTGAGGGTGGCCGGTTTGCCGACAACGATATTCGCAGGTATCAATATTTTAATACGTCATGGGCGGATCAGCTTTATCGTGATGCAGCACCGCAATATCGTACCAATCTGCAAATCAGCGGTGGCAATCATCGGGCACGCTACTATGTAAGCCTCTCCTATCTGCGCCAGGAAGGCATGTGGAATAAAGAAGGCACGGAAATGAATGCCAACTTCTCCACACAGCATCTGCTGAATCGTTGGAACCTTCGTTCCAACATCGACATTGATGTGAGTAAATATCTCAATGTTTCCCTTGACCTTGGCGGTCGCATCGACAATATCAGCCAACCTACAGAAGGGGTGTTCGGACTTGTGACCTTTGGTGTGATTGAGGCCAATCCGATGGCTCCCACCCACAATCCCGATGGAAGTATTTACTCTTCGTCTACGGCCAACAACCCGATACGCTATCTTGGTGGTTCCGGTGTTGAGAAAAACCGTCGGCGCAATCTTTATTCGACGCTGAATGCCAAATACGACCTTAGTCCCGTGCTCTCGGGACTCGGACTGTATGGCACTGTCAGCTTTGATGCCTACGAAACATTTGAGTCTACACAGGGACACCAGATCAATTCTTGGAACTATGATTATGATAATTTGAAAGTGACAGATGTCAGCCAGTTCACTTATACGAAGTACACCACCTATTCGGCCCTTTCCAACCCCACTGCCAATCAGCGTGGTTACTACTATAATATCAACCTGCATGGTGGTCTCACTTATACACATCACTTTGGCAAACATGGTGTAGGCGCACGTGCTTTCATCCGCTACTATCGCAACGAGGAGGCGGGCTCCGATTTCAGCACGCAGCAGAGTGCTTCGTCTAATCGCTATCTTTCATACAATTTCCAGGGAACATACGATTTTGCCAATCGCTATGTGGCCTCTTTCAACTTGTCGCACATGGGCTGCGACAACTTTGACCCCGAAGACCGTTGGGACACCTTCTGGGGTGGTTCACTCGGATGGGTGATTTCCGAAGAGCCTTGGGTCAAGAAAGGCGGAATTATTAATCTGATGAAACTCCGTGCCTCCTATGGCACTGCAGGACAGTCCAATACCGGCTCCGGCCGTTATCCCTATCAGAGCACTTATTCGGGCGGAACGGGCTATGCTTATGGTTACAACGGTACGTACATCGGTGGATATTATGAGAAGGTTGCGGGCAATCCCAATAATAAATGGGAAATCTCGAAGATGTTGAATGTCGGTTTCGACTGGGACTTCTGGAACAAGAAACTCTACGGTAGTCTTGATGTCTTCCACGAGTGGCGTTCCAACATCCTTGTGACCCGTTCCACGGTTCCTGAAAGTGTACTTGGTGTGCCGATGGCCAAAGACTCTTACGGCAAGGTAGAAAGTCGCGGGTATGAACTTATGCTCGGTCATCGTAACCACATCGGCGATTTCAATTATTGGATTGAAGGACAGCTCTCTTATAATACCAACCGCGTCAAAGAGATGGATGAAACCACCCCCAACGAGCCTTGGTTGGCAAAGACCGGTCGAAGAATCTATGACAACACCTCTGTCGCAGAACTCTATGAGCAGTCCCAGACCGGTACTAACCGCGTGGGTGGATGGAATATCTATCAGTTTGTCAAGTGGGCCGACGACCCCAACTTGATAGCCACTTCACAGCAAGATGCCATTGCCCATCCGGAAAAGTATCCTTATAATACATTCTCCAATGGTAAGCAGCAGTTGGGTACGGCCGTATTCCAGGATCTCAACGGTGACCGGCAGATAGACTCTAACGATATGTATCCGTCTACCTATACCATTATCCCCGAATTGATTCCTACATTAAACTTTGGTTTCGAATGGAAAGGCTTCGATGCACGCATGATAGTCAATGCCTATCTGCGCCGTTCCGTGTTCCTTTCTCCGTCCATCAGTTTCAGCGGATGGTCGAATATGGGCACCCACGAAGTGACCAAAGCATGGGGATACTACACGGATGACCCCACGGATCCTCGCAATGTGAATGCCACTTATCCGCGTCCGGTGTATAATGGTTTCGATGCAGTGGACTCCGATCGTGCCACAGGATCCTATCAGAATAACATCTGGGTGCGTAACGGCAATTTTTGGTCGATTCGTAATATTGAAGTTGGATACTCTCTGCCTAAACAGTTGATAGCCAAATTGTATATGACCAAATGCCGTTTCTATTTCAGTGCCTATAATATAGCAACTTTCAGTGACCTGCCCCACGGCGTGGATCCCGAGAAGCCTATGAGCTATGTTTGGTGGTATCCCAAGACCAAGACATTTACTTTCGGTGTTAACATCGGTTTTTGATGTAAATTGTGCTGAAAGAATATTGATTTATGGATAATAGAACTTTATTATATGAAAAAGCTTTTAATTAATATATCGTTAGCATTTTTAGCCGTAGGCGGTGCAACCTCCTGCAGCGATGTGCTTGACAAGGAAGTAGACCTCACGTTTCAGAACGAACAGATTTTCTCCAAGTTTGAAAATACACGTGGGTTCCTCGCCAATGTCTATGCCTATCTTCCCGATGCCTTTGCAGGCTACACGAACGGGCAGTTTCTCGGAGCCTCCCGTGACTGCATGACAGATAATGCTTTGTCCTATTGGAATGTGCATTATTATCATAGTGTGCTCAATGACTCCTACGATGCCACAAACCATTATTTCGCATCGGCTTATTGGAACAACGACCTCAAGGGCATCCGTGCTGCCAATCAGTTTATGGCCAACGCCCGTACAAGTGTGATCGGTAATGTATCGAAAGCCGGTGACGACAATCATCTCTACGACAGATATATGGCTGAGGCCCGTTTTCTACGTGCCATGCTCCATTTCGACCTTGTAGGCTATTTTGGAGCCGTTCCCGTGGAAGACCATGTCCTCTCCAATGCCGAGGCCTCGTCCATGAAGCGTACGCCCGCTGCCGATGTGTTGAAATGGATTGCTGACGAGTGTGACTCCGTAAAGGCTGTGCTGCCTTTCAGATATGCCAATGAGAATGAAAATTGGGGGCGCATCAACGGTGCAGCCGCCTATGCGCTGAAGTCAAGGGCATTGCTTTACCGGGCTTCCAAGCTCAATAATCCTGCCAACAATACCGAATGGTGGCAGCAGGCGGCTGATGCAGCCCTTGCTTTCATCAGCAAGAATGCCTCTTCGAGCAATCCATACAAGCTGTACACGACTGCCAACAATGATGTGAAGCAAAACTACTATCAGTGTTTTGTTACCACTCCTCATTTGAACGATGAGTTTATTTTAAGCCGTTCCGAGTGGAATACGCGCGAAATAGAATTGTTCACCGCTCCTTGCGGTTTCTCCGGAAATGTAAATTCCACGGGACGCACGAATCCCACACAGAATCTTGTCGACTCCTACGAGACCATAAACGGTCTTCCCATTGACCAAGACCCCTCTTACAATGACCAAAAGCCTTACGAGAATCGTGATCCACGGCTGGAGCAGACCATTCTCCATCAAGGTTCGGTGTGGGGAGATCCCCAGCAGGATGAGCAGAGGGCTGTGGACGTGTCCTATCCTGACGGTATTGACTATCAGGCCTTGCATGGCGGTACCACAACGGGATACTACACCAAGAAATTCCTTAACAACATGAGTTTCAAAAATCCGACAACCTACCTCCATGCCTGTCCTATCTTCCGTTATGCAGAGATTCTTCTCAATGCGGCCGAAGCACTTAATGAGGCCGGCAAGACGGATCAGGCATACCAATATGTCAATCAGGTGAGGGCACGTGTCGGTATGCCCGCCTATGCAGGAATGACCCAGGGGGCTTTCCGTGAACGCATCCGCAATGAGCGCCGCATCGAACTTTGCTTCGAGGATCATCGTTTCTTCGATGAGCGCAGATGGATGTTGTTCAGTGACCAGACGGCTTCTTCTGAGACTTCTCTTCCCCGCTACAAGCAGGTCTACAACATTTATAGTGTGGTGGTGACTCCGAAGGAGGGTACGGTCTATACATACAAAAACGACAATACCCATCCCACCCGTTCGTTTAATATTCCCAAGAACTATCTGTTCCCTGTTCCCGATGAAACATTCAAGAAAGCACCGAGTCTGGGACAGAATAGCGGATGGGAACTCACTTCCGCTGCCGGTGAGAAAGGCAAGAACAAGTAGTCGTTGCCAAAAGCTTGGATAAACAGACTTGACGGGGGCAGGCTTCTTGCCTGTCTCCGTTTATAAATTCCATATAGAAATCATATTGTGATGATGAAAAGAACTATTCTATCTTTTGTCGCCTTGTTTTCGTGCATGATGATGCAGGCGGTAGATGTTGTGTGGTGTGTTGTCACACAGTCGGGGCAGGCAGTGCCTGTGAGTGCGGTGAGCTATATACTTAACCTCGGTGTCGACAGTGAGACCTTCAATATTGTGTTGAAAGACGGTACGGTCATTCAAGGTATAATCAAAGCCACTTTCTCCCGAATGGAACCAACGGCGATTTCTTCTGTCGGAATTTCCGGCAGCAATGCACCTGAAACACGTATTGCCGGTGATGAGATAACTCTTATCGGTTGCCCTGTGAAGTCACATGTGGAGATATATGCAGTTTCGGGCAAGAGAATGAAAAGTGTTGTCACGGCCTCATCCGAGACTTCGTTTTCCATATCAGACCTTCCTGCCGGTGTGTATGTGTTGAAGGTGGACTCCGTGTCCGTTAAGTTTCTGAAGAAATAACTCTTTCCGTTGATGACTATGACAAAGAAAATATTTGCGCTGTTTTTGTTGTTTGCCGTTATGGCAGGCACGCAGGCACAGATCATTTACAAGCGTGCTTCGGCCTCTACCACGCAGACAGCTATCGGCAACCTTTATTTCAATCGCAACGGTAGTGCCGATCAGTGGAGTCTCGGGACAGAGGGAGCGGGATATTCTTCCCTCCTTGATATCAGTAAGATAACCTATATCACGACCAAAAAGGCCCAGCAGAACGAGACAAATCTTGCGGAGGCTTTGGCCAATTATGTGGCTCCTGTTTATGAAGATTATTATGTGTCCACGGCGGGATGGAATGACCGTGCGCGATGGAATCTTTCACAGATTCACGACCCATCTGTCTGTTTGGCCGAAGACGGTTATTATTATATGGTTCAGACCGATGCCGGCTATGGCAATCCCCAAGCCGGTAAAGGACATTTCCTATGCCGTCGCAGCAAGAACCTCGTTGATTGGGAGTTCCTTGGCCCTACGATGCCGGCCGGTGTCCCCGCATGGGTGGAACCAAAACTGAATGACATACGCGCCAAAATGGGACTTGGGAAAAGCTCTGCCAATTTCGCTGACGAAACGCAGTTCGGTTTCTGGGCTCCTTGCATCCGCAAGGTGAAAGACGGCCTGTACCGTATGTACTACGTGATAACGATTCCCGGCACCATCAATGGTGCAGGCTCATGGAGCGAGCGGGCGTTTATCGGGCTCATGGAAACGGCAACTCCGGCCAATGCTAACTCGTGGGTCGACAAGGGATATGTCATTACCAACTATTCTGACAAGGGACTGAACTTTAATGTGACGGGATGGCAAAACTGCTATTTCAAGTTTAATGCCATTGACCCTTCCTATATCATAACTCCCGAGGGCGAGCACTGGCTCATCTATGGTTCTTGGCATAGCGGCATTGCTGCAGTCCGGCTCAATGGTGACACGGGCAAGACACTTGCCGAACAGGGTGTTCCATGGGGAGCGGAAAACGAAGCCGCCTACGGCAAGTTGATTTTTACACGCACAAAGAACGACCGCTGGCAAGGGTCCGAAGCACCGGAGATTGTTTATCATGATGGCTATTATTATCTCTTCATGGCCTACGATGCTTTGGATGTTCCTTATAATACCCGTGTCCTCCGTTCTAAGAATGTGGACGGGCCCTACACTACATTTGACGGTGTGGTGGCCGATGCCACTAACGGGGCGAACAATAATCCTGCTGTTCTCACCCATCCTTATAAGTTTGGTTCAGACCACGGATGGGTGGGTATCAGCCATTGTGCCGTGTTCGACGATGGTCAGGGCAACTGGTTCTATGTCAGCCAGCAACGTTTTCCGGCTCACTACAATGGCAATGCTTACAGCAACGCCCTCATGATGGGAGGCGTGCGCAGCATCAAGTGGCTTTCCAACGGATGGCCTGTCGTAATGCCCGAGCGTTATGGGGCTGTTCCACAGGCAGAGATCGGTGAAGCGGAAATTGCCGGTACGTGGGAGCACATCGATTTGGGCTACTCGTATGGCAAACAGAAAGCATCTTCCCAAATGACCTTTGCCGCCGACGGTAGCATCACGAGTGGCATCTGGAAAGGCGGGCACTGGTCTTTTAACGCTGCCACCAACACCCTCACGGCCAACGGCGTGGAGCTGAAGGTGCAGCGCGAAGTGGACTGGGAAGCCTCTCCCCGCACCGCTACGATTGTCTATTCCGGACTCAACGGGACGAAGTCTTATTGGGGCAAGAAAGTGCGGTAGAGACTTGCTGGCCGATGATATTTTTTTCTCAATGAAAGTGGGGGAGGGACGCTGTGTGGGCGAACTCCCCCTGTTTTTATTACCGAACAATGATAGACCAATGAAAAGACCGCTTTTTCTCATGCTGTTTTTTACTGCTACAGCCATTACCTTGGCGCAGCCGGACGGCCACAGTCATGGTGTCTTCGACACGTTTGTCACCGATACGCCGATGGTTCACGACCCCGTAATGGCCTTCGAAAACGGCAGGTATTATCTTTTTTCCACCGGTCACGGCATCCGGCAGATGGTCTCTTTCGACCGGCGTTCGTGGATGGTGTCGCGCCACCCGGCTCTTGACAGCATACCGGCTTGGACAAGAGATTCCGTACCCGGCTTCGCCATCCATGTCTGGGCACCCGATATTATCCGTTGGCACGGCCGTTGGTGGATGGCTTATTCGTGCTCCACTTTCGGGAAAAACACATCGGCCATCGGTCTGATGAGCCGTTCCTCCCTTTCCGATAGTGTGGGATGGAAAGACGAAGGTCCGCTCGTCTGCTCCCGTGAAGGGCGTGACAACTGGAATGCCATCGACCCCAACTTCATCATCGACGAGCACGACCGCCCTTGGCTCGTGTGGGGTTCTTTCTGGGATGGCATTCAGTTGTTGCGGCTCGACAGCACGCTGCATATTGCCTCGGGCGAACATCCCCACACCATTGCCCGTCGCTATGCTCAATCTTCCACCGCGCAGGAGAAAAATCCCACTTCTGAGTATGCCGGTCCCAATGCCATTGAAGCACCTTTTATCTTCCGTCACGGTGGCTATTATTATCTCTTTGTGAGTTGGGACTACTGCTGCCGGGGCACGCAGAGCAGCTATCGCGTGGCTGTCGGGCGAAGCAAAACGATTGAGGGTCCTTATATTGATGAGAGCGGACGAGACATGCTCCAAGGTGGTGGCACGGTGCTCGTCGAGGGTGACAAAAAGACGTTTGAGGCTCTCGGCCATTGCGCAGCCTATCATTTTGCCGATGGCGACCTCTTTATCTGCCATGGTTATAGTGTTGAAAAACAAGGGACCTCTGTCTTGGTGCAGCGCCGTATGGAGTGGAAGATACTTGCCGACGGCACCGACTGGCCGGTGCTTGTTCCATAGTTTCGGTGTCGGTCTCGTCCGGCATCCGGTCGGTTGCCCATGAAGAAAGGCTGCCTCCTTGGTCTGTCACGACCATCGGAGGCAGCCTTTTGCTATGGTGGGGGTGTTGAAACCCGGTTTGCTTAGAAACGGTAGACTGTGAAGGACTTGGCGGGCAGGGTAACTTTGACACTCGTGCCGTTTACAGGCAGTTCCGATGTCTGGGGCACAATGGCCGTCTTGTTGGCGATCGAGTTTTCGGCCTGTATGTCGGACGACTGCAATAGGGTCACCTTGGCCGTGGAAACCGGCCGCTTGAGGTTGTTGAAGCCGAGTGTGACGGTCTGCTCCTTGTCGGAGGCATTGCCTATCTTCACGATGTAGCTCTTGCTGTCTTTGTCGTAGACGGCACTGGCATAGAGACCGTCGGTCCCCGTCACCGGCTTGCCGTTTTCGGTGAGCTTGAGCATGTTGGTGCCCCGGTTGGTGCCGTAGAGCATCTGCACATACCAGTTGGCACTGCGCACACTGGTGAGGTTGTCAAACCAAATGAGGTCGGGCTTCCACTGCCAGCCGTCCACATGGGCGAAGAGGGGAGCGTAGGTGGCTTGGTAAACCACGTCGGCATTGCGTTCTAGTCCTGTCATGAAACAAGCTTCCGAGAGGGCTGCCTCCCAGTTGTTGCGGGAGCCTTTGCCGTGGGCGGCATATTCACCGGCAAACACCTTGGGACCTTTGCGCGAATAGTTGTCATAGCGTGCCGCATTGTCGAAGAACCATTGCGGACTCTTATAGTAGTGCTCGTCTACGAGGTCAACGTTCAGTTTGCGCATCTCTTTCCAGCCATAGTCGAAGTCCTTGCCGTCGGCCGAAGGTCCGGAACTGCCGCAAATCCTGATGTTGGGGTATTTGGCCCGAATCTGTTTCATAAATTTCTCCAGCCGCTCGGGATAGAGTGGGCCCCACTGTTCGTTGCCGATGCCGATAAAAGACACAAGGGGGTAACGTAAAAATGAATTATGATACCCCTCATTCTATTTTAATAATGATACTATGTAACTCTCAAAGTGATCTATTAATGGTAATGCATTCTTTGTGTCTCTCCAAAAGAAATAGTTTGCTTTATATGTGTCAAACCAATATGTTATTTCTCTGACTCTACAAGGGTCTCTAGTGATGTCTCCTTGAAAGACTATCCAAAATGGAAGATTAGGTGCTTCTATCTTTCCAGTCTCTCTTAGTTTCTTCAATAGACCAGGGGTGAAATACTTGCATAGTCTCTCGTGTGCATTGCCTCTACCTGCTGAGCGTAGTTTGCCTTCAACCCAACCATCTTGTCTCTTTATCTCGACGAATATAGTCTTGCCGGTTTTCTTATTGATTATAGCACCATCAGGTTGAATTCCATGCTTAGTGATTGGCACATCTGGTGTGTATATTGCATCTAACTCCTCTTTTGGTAAGTCAACATTCAGATATATGTCTTTGAATATTGTTGGTTGACTTATCACTTCATAGTCAGTACCTTCAAACAACTTAGTGAATACATCAATGAATGAGTGCTCTGCTACAGTGGCATGTGAACCACCATAGTCTTGCCATTTTCTTCTAAGTCTATTGTCTAAACTACCCATACTAATCTATCAGTTGTGAATTACTTACTTTCAATGCTCGTGCTATCTTGACTATTGTAATCAATGATGGTATCTTCTCTGCACGCTCTATTGAACCTATGTACGTCCTATGTAGATGTGCAAGTTCGGCAAGTTTTTCTTGTGAGATGTTTGCTTCTTCACGATACTTCTTGACTTTATTTGCAAACCTACACAATATCTCTGTTGTATTTATTTTTTTATTGTCCATAATCGTATTTATAATAAGTTGCAAAGGTACAAGCTGATTTACGATTTGTCAACAGACTGTAGAATGCAGACGATATAGATAAAGTTAAATTTCTGATTAAGTTTAATTATGCCACCTATTTTTTGTATTTTTGCAGGTAATTAGAATTGTAGCAAAATGAAAGATTTATTTAATAATGAATCTGGATTGACAAATAACGAGGATAATGAGACTAAAGAAATTTCTGGGTACACTATATATGCCCCTAAGCAAAGAGAGATGACCAAAGTCAATAATCTTCCTGAATTCTATCCAGAGTTGCCCGATGAAAAGTTTGACATAATATATTGCGATCCACCTTGGGATTATGGAGGTAAGATGCAATTTGACAAATCTTCAATCAAGTCAGAGAACAAAGATTGGAAAAGAGACATATTCATAAGTGCCGCAAACTTCAAATATCCTACAGTGAAAACAAAAGATTTGATGAAGATACCAATACAAAGCATTTGTGCAGATGACTGTCTTTTGTTCATGTGGGTGACAAATCCTCACCTGGCGCAAGGTATACTGTTAGGTAAAGCATGGGGATTTGAATACAAGACTGTTGGATTTGTGTGGGACAAGTGCAACCATAACCCAGGACAATATACACTATCTAATTGTGAGTTGTGTCTGATATTCAAGAAAGGTAGAATACCACAACCAAGAGGTGCCAGAAATGTACAGCAGTTAGTAAGAGTACCTAGAACAAAGCATAGTGTGAAACCGTTTGAAGTGTTGCACAATATAGAGAAGATGTTTCCAACTCAAAAGAAGATAGAGTTGTTTGCTAGACATAGAACAGAAGGATGGTCTGTATGGGGGCTTGATGTCAAACCCGTATACAAAACAGACAAATAAATGTTGAATGTGGGATTTCTTTTTAATAAAAAGTCATATACTCATGAAGAAAGGCTGCTTCCTTGGTCTGTCACGACCATCGGAGGCAGCCTTTCGCTATGGTGGGGGTGTTGAAAACCGGTTTGCTTAGAAACGGTAGACTGTGAAGGACTTGGCGGGCAGGATAACTTTGACACTCGTGCCGTTTACAGGCAGTTCCGATGTCTGCGGCACAATGGCCGTCTTGTTGGCGATCGAGTTTTCGGCCTGTATGTCGGACGACTGCAATAGGGTCACCTTGGCCGTGGAAACCGGCCGCTTGAGGTTGTTGAAGCCGAGTGTGACGGTCTGCTCCTTGTCGGAGGCATTGCCTATCTTCACGATGCAGCTCTTGCTGTCCTTGTCGTAGACGGCACTGGCATAGAGACCGTCGGTCCCCGTCACCGGCTTGCCGTTTTCGGTGAGCTTGAGCATGTTGGTGCCCCGGTTGGTGCCGTAGAGCATCTGCACATACCAGTTGGCACTGCGCACACTGGTGAGGTTGTCAAACCAAATGAGGTCGGGCTTCCACTGCCAGCCGTCCACATGGGCGAAGAGGGGAGCGTAGGTGGCTTGGTAAACCACGTCGGCATTGCGTTCCAGTCCTGTCATGAAACAAGCTTCCGAGAGGGCTGCCTCCCAGTTGTTGCGGGAGCCTTTGCCGTGGGCGGCATATTCACCGGCAAACACCTTGGGACCTTTGCGCGAATAGTTGTCATAGCGTGTCGCATTGTCGAAGAACCATCGCGGACTCTTATAGTAGTGTTCGTCTACGAGGTCAACGTTCAGTTTGCGCATCTCTTTCCAGCCATAGTCGAAATCCTTGCCGTCGGCCGAAGGTCCGGAACTGCCGCAAATCTTGATGTTGGGGTATTTGGCCCGAATCTGTTTCATAAATTTCTCCAGCCGCTCGGGATAGAGCGGGCCCCACTGTTCGTTGCCGATGCCGATTTGCTTCAGGTTGAACGGAGCCGGATGGCCCATGTCGGCTCGCAGTTTGCCCCACTTGGAGGTGGTGGGGCCATTGGCAAACTCTATCAAGTTGAGTGCATCGTCTATGTAAGATTGCAGGTCGTCAAGGCACACGTGGGCGTTCTTGTCATTGTCTTTGTTTTGGAATTGGCAGGCCAGTCCGCAACTCAGTATGGGCAACGGTTCGGCTCCGATTTTTTCCGAGAGCAGGAAAAACTCGTAGAATCCCAGTCCGTAGGTCTGGTAGTAGTTGGGGTAGAGACGGTGGGGGAACGTGTAGTTCCAGCGGTTTTCGTTGAGGGGACGGTTTTCCACCGGGCCCACCGAGTTTTTCCACTGATAGCGCGTGGCCAGATCGGTGCCCTCCACGATGCAACCGCCGGGGAAGCGGAAGATGCCCGGATGCAGGTCTTCGAGGTCTTTCACGAGGTCGGTGCGCAGTCCGTGCCAGTTGTCTTCGGGGAAGAGCGACACGTGGTCAAGGTCAACGCCCTGGTCGGACATCAGGAATATGCGCATCAGCCCCTTGGCATCGGTCTTGTTGGAAGTGAGTGTGGCGGTGTATTTCTGCCATTTGTTGTTGGTCACGGTGATAGTGTCGCGGGCGATGGGTACGTCGTCCGAACCGACAAGTTCCACGCGGAAGCGGGCCGTGCCCCCCTGCAAGTCGGTGATGCGGGCATAGACGGAGAAGTCGTAGTGCATACCTTTTTTCAAGCCCATGCCGAAGAAGCCGCGGTTTTCCAGACCCGTCACCTTCTCCGTGTGCCCCGAACGGCGCAGCGTCACATAGTGCGGGTTGCGCTCGAAGGCCGGTTTCTCGTCGGCCAGGCTCACGTTTCCGAAAGCATTCCAGCCCATCAGCCGGTCAGGGAACTCAAACGAGCGGTTTTCCACCATCTCGGCGTAGAGGCCGCCATCGGCCCCGAAATTGATGTCTTCAAAGAATATGCCATACATCGTCGGCTGTATGGGGCCGCCCGGACGGGCATCTACCGTGAACCGGTGCTGGGCTGAGGCTCCGATAGAGGCCAAAGCTGCCATGCACGAAATGATCAGTTTTGTTTTCTTCATACAAGTATAAATTGTTTGGGTTTTGTTTGATAGTCATTTAAGTATGTGGCCCGTGCCGGGAAATTCGGTTGTCTGTGCGAGCCTTGCCGGCCTTGCGGACGGCATCCTGCAAAAGGCGTCTCCCGCAAGCGGTTTTGCTTTTTGATAGTCGCAAAGATACTGCTTTTCTTTCAATTTCGAGTAGACGTTTGATAAGAAAAGGTAGACGGAAACGTTTTTAAGTGTAAAAATGATACGAAAAGGGTTCGGACAGCCCTGTTCAAGACCTTAAACCGATGTATAGTGCGAACTATTAAATGTTTCGAAAAACACTTACACGCCCTTTTTACCCACCCGTCTTTCCTGCCTGTTCCAGCCGTCCCATGAGCCAGATCCGCCTCATCAATTTTCTCACTAAGCCCAAGCGACCATGCAAAAGGGCCACACTCAGAAGCTCATTCGGCCCGAGTGAGGGCGCGAAAGGGGTCGGATTGAGTCTTTGTTAACCCCCTTTCGCATCCCATATCGGGGATAAAACAGAAAAAGGAGAGCCTTGGTGGGCTCTCCTTGCAAGTGCAAAGATACATCAAAAAGAGGGAAAATGCAAATCGATAGTGAAAGAAGTTTACAGCACGAGGCCCGTTTTGGATTAGGACAGGCAGGCATCGTGAACTTCCCGTTCATGCGATTTAGCCGGTTTGTTTCCCAAAATGGTGGGCTTGCCAGCCTGAAAAGGCCATAAAAAACGCACTTGACAGCCGCCTGTGGCGAAGTCAAGTGCGTTTTGCTTGTTGTTTTCAGCGGATTGAAGATGCCCGGAAAGTTATTCTTCTACGAGGCTGAAGTCTTCTTTGGTCACTCCGCATGTGGGGCACACCCAGTCATCGGGGATATCTTCGAAAGCTGTGCCGGGAGCAATTCCACCGTCCGGGTCACCTAATTCCGGGTCATAGATATAACCGCATACATCGCATACATACTTTTTCATAATGTTTTTATTTTTATTGTTATTATTATCGCAGCACGTGGGTGCGCGAGGAACTGTAGTTTGAAATGAAGAACCTTGAAGTTGATATTCCTTGTTCTCTTTCCTTCAAATAGCTTTTCTTATTGGTTGCAAATTTACATAAAAGTTTAATATGATGTGTGGGAAAAGGCAAAATAAATGTTAATGGATTACTCTTTGTTGGATAAATTACAATTTCTTGAGCTATATCAATCATCCGACTGATGCTATAAAGCGATTGGAGGGCAGGCTCCGGCTGTTGCCATGCAGGTGTCCGTATCAGGCAGGCATGTTATGTCCGGTCTTTTATTTTGCCGCGAATTGATTATTTTTATCTTAATGTGATTGTAATTCGCAATACCTTTCTTCTTTGTCTTTTATTTATCTTTATCAACCAATTAGTTAAAAAATCAACTTTTAGTAAAATCTTCATCAGCTATTCATCAATTTTTTAGTAACTTTGCAATCTCAATATATAAATATGTAATATATGGCTGGAACAAAACGAATGAAGACCGCGTTGATTTCGGTTTTCCACAAAGATGGTTTGGAGGAGTTGCTTGCCAAGCTGCATGAGGAAGGGGTGAAGTTTCTGAGTACGGGCGGTACGCAGAGTTTCATCGAATCTTTAGGTTATGAATGTCAGAAAGTGGAGGATGTCACCACCTATCCGTCTATCCTCGGAGGGCGTGTGAAAACCCTTCATCCCAAAATATTCGGAGGAATCCTTGCCCGTCGCGACAATAAGGGCGACCTCGGCCAGATGCAGGAATATGAGATTCCGGCCATTGATCTGGTGATTGTAGACCTTTATCCTTTCGAACAAACTGTGGCTGGCGGAGCAAGCGAAGCCGAGATTATCGAGAAGATCGACATTGGCGGCATTTCCCTGATACGTGCCGGAGCCAAGAATTTCAAAGATGTGGTCATCGTTCCGAGTAAGGCAGAATATGGCGTATTGTTGGACATTCTCAACAAAAGAGGTGCACAGACCGATATTGAAGACCGGAAAATGCTGGCTGAACGGGCATTCGGAGTGAGCAGTCATTATGATACAGCCATACACAACTGGTTTGCCAAATAACTATTTATCAATTATCAATCAATAGAAATGGGATTTTTTTCATTCATTCAGGAAATAGCAATGGACCTGGGCACCGCCAACACCATCATCATCAGTGATGACAAGATTGTGGTTGACGAGCCTTCGGTCGTGGCACTTGACCGCCGCACGGACAAGATGATAGCCGTAGGCGAGAAAGCCAAGATGATGTACGAGAAGACACATGACAATATTCGCACGATTCGTCCTTTGCGCGATGGTGTCATAGCCGACTTCACGGCTTGCGAGCAGATGATGCGCGGTCTTATCAAGATGGTGCATTCCGGGTCGCGCCTGTTCTCTCCGTCGCTGCGGATGGTCATCGGCGTGCCTTCCGGTTCGACGGAAGTGGAACTGCGTGCCGTGCGCGACTCGGCTGAACATGCCGACGGGCGTGATGTCTACTTGATATTCGAACCGATGGCTGCGGCTATCGGTATCGGCATTGATGTGGAAGCCCCTGAGGGCAACATGATTGTCGATATAGGTGGTGGCTCTACCGAGATTGCCGTCATCTCGTTGGGCGGCATCGTGAGCAACAACTCCATACGCATTGCCGGCGATGATCTCACGGCCGACATTCAGGAGTATATGAGCCGCCAACATAATGTGAAGGTCAGCGAGCGCATGGCCGAGAGAATCAAAATCCACGTGGGCAGTGCCTTGACCGATTTGGGTGAGGAGGCTCCCGAAGATTATATCGTGCATGGCCCCAACCGCATCACGGCGCTCCCGATGGAAGTTCCTGTGTGCTATCAGGAGATAGCCCACTGTCTCGACAAGACGGTGGCAAAGATAGAAAATGCTGTGCTCTCGGCCTTGGAGAACACGCCCCCCGAGCTTTATGCTGACATCGTGAAGAATGGTATCTATCTCAGCGGCGGAGGTGCTCTGCTCCGCGGACTCGACAAGCGCTTGCAGGATAAGATCAACATACCTTTCCACATTGCCGAAGACCCGTTGCACAGCGTGGCCAAGGGGGCCGGCATCGCCTTGAAGAATGTTGACCGCTTCTCGTTCCTCATGAGGTAAACAGTAGGCATGCACAACCTGATAGAATTTTTGGCCAAATACAACCATTGGTTCTTGTTTATCCTGTTGGAGGTGGCGAGTTTTGTGTTGCTGTTCCAATACAATAGCTATCAGGGCAGCGTGTATTTCTCCACAGCCAATGTGGTGGCGGGAAAGGTCTATGAATGGAACTCGGCGGTGGAGACATTCTTCTCGTTGACGAAAGTCAATCAGGAACTCACACACCGCAATGTCTATCTTGAGCATCAGGTGAAGCAGCTTTCCGATGAACTGGTGGCTGCCACGAAAGACAGTCTGTCGCTGAAGCGCGTGCAGTTGTCCATGTTAAGCAACTATCGGCTGATGCCGGCCAAGGTGGTCGACAACTCTGTGGACAGGCGCGACAACCTCCTGACGATTGACAAGGGAGAGGCCGACGGTGTGCGAAAAGACATGGGAGTGGTGTGTGGCACAGGAGTCGTGGGGATAGTCTATCTCGTCTCCCGGCATTATTCTGTGGTTATTCCCGTGCTCAGTTCGCAATCAAATATCAGCTGTGCCATTCAGGGAAGGGGCTATTTCGGTTATCTGCATTGGCCGGGCGGAGCTTCCGACCGGGCTTTCGTGGACGACATTCCCCGTCATGCCCACTTCAAACTTTACGACGATGTGGTCACCAGCGGCTACTCGTCGGTGTTTCCCCCGGGCGTTCATGTGGGAAAAATATTGCATGTCTACAACTCCCGTGACGGACTGTCTTATCGTCTGGAAGTAAAGCTTTCTACCGATTTCGGCAATCTGCGTGATGTGTGCGTCATTGACGACGCGACCATGAAGGAACGCATCGAACTCATGAGGGCGGCGCAGGATTCGCTGAAGCCGAAAACAGAATAGAATAAGGAGAAAGGATACATGAATATAGAATCATTGCGTCGTCTGCTCACTTTCGTCATTCTCTTGCTCGTTCAGGTGATTGTGTTCAACCATATTCATTTGTTCGATGTGGCAACCCCGTTGCTCTATGTCTATCTGGTGCTCCATTTTCGTCGCAATCATCCTCGCTGGGCCACTCTCTTATGGTGTTTCCTGATGGGATTGTTGGTCGATGTGTTTAGCAATACGCCCGGTGTGGCAGCCGCGTCTATGACCTTTGTGGGACTTCTGCAACCTTATCTGCTGGAAGTGTTTACTCCACGCGACAGTGCCGACGACCTTGTGGCATCCTACCGTTCGCTGGGTGTGGCCTCGTTTGTCTACTATGTGGTCATCCTCGTGTTCATCTATTGCCTGCTGTTTTTCCTTTTGGAGAATTTCACTTTCTTCAACTGGATGCACTGGATGGCATGCACCGGGGCAAGTGCTGTGCTGACAATCATTTTCATTCTTGTCATAGAGAACTTTCAAAAGCAGTAAGCGTGGCGGTTTGACAACCGCCATTCATCAGGTCGGTAAATGAAGGATTTCAATCTGGATAATCGTCGTTATGTGATTGGAGGGGTGGCAACAGCGATTGTTGTCATCTATATCATCCGTCTGTTCACGTTGCAGGTGATGAGCGATGATTATAAGAAGAATGCCGACAGTAACGCTTTTTTGAAGAAAGTGGAGTATCCTTCCCGGGGCATCATCAGTGACCGGACGGGTAAACTCATGGTGTATAACCAGCCGGCTTACGATATCATGGTGGTGATGAATGAGGAAAAGGGGCGGCTTGACACCACGGAGTTTTGCAATACGCTCGGTATCACCAAGGAGTTTTTCATCCGGCGGATGAACGACATCAAGGACTATAACAAGAATCCCGGCTATTCGCGCTTCACGCAACAGCTTTTTATGAGCCAGTTGTCGGACAAGGAGTTCAGCGTTTTTCAAGAGAAGATTTTCCGTTTTCCCGGTTTCTATATCCAGCGCCGGAGCATCCGGCAGTATCAGTATCCATACGCTGCTCACGTGTTGGGGGATGTGGCGGAAGTATCTACAAGCGATATCGAAGACGACGATTACTATCAGCCCGGCGATTATATCGGTAAACTCGGTGTGGAGCGGTCTTATGAGAAACAGCTTCGGGGAGAGAAAGGCGTACAGATTCTGCTTCGAGATGCTCACGGGCGCATCCAAGGGAGCTATCAGGAGGGCAAGTTTGACCGCCGTCCTGTTCCTGGCAAAGACCTCACATTGAGCATCGATGTGAATCTACAGGCTTTGGGCGAACGTCTGATGCAAGGCAAAATAGGAAGCATCGTAGCCATTGAGCCGTCTACGGGTGAGGTGCTTTGCATGGTGTCTTCACCCACCTACGATCCTCGTATGATGGTGGGAAGGCAACGGGGAAAGAACCATTTGGCATTGTCGCGCAACGTGTGGAAACCCCTGCTCAACCGGAGTATCATGGGGCAATATCCTCCCGGTTCTACTTTCAAAACCTCTCAGGCCCTCACCTATATGACGGAAGGCATCATCACACCGGGCACCCAGTTTCCTTGCCATCATGGTTTCTCCTATCGGGGGCTGCATGTCGGATGCCACGGTCACGCCTCGCCCTTGAGTGTGGTGCCGGCAATCAGCACTTCGTGCAATGGCTTTTTCTGTTGGGGACTCTACTACATGATGTCCAACCGCAGGAAATATCCGTCGGTGCAAGTGGCCATGAATACTTGGCGCGACTACATGAAAAGCATGGGATTTGGCTATAAACTGGGTATTGATTTGCCTGGAGAGAAGCGCGGGCTTATCCCGAATGCCGAGTTTTACGACAAAGCCTACAAGGGTTCTTGGAACGGTCTCACCGTTATCAGCATCTCCATTGGTCAGGGGGAGGTCAACCTCACGCCGTTACAAATAGCCAATTTGGGGGCGACGATAGCCAACCGTGGCTATTATTATGTGCCCCACGTGGTGAGGAAAGTGCAGGGTGAGCCGCTCGACACCACTTTCACACGCCGTCACTACACGAAAGCATCACGTCGATCCTACAATTATGTGGTGGCCGGTATGCGTGCTTCCGTGTTGGGCGGTACGTGTAAGCACCTCGGCAGGAGCGACATCGTCATCTGTGGAAAGACAGGTACGGCACAGAACCGTGGCCAAGACCACTCTGTCTTCATGGGTTTTGCACCGATGGATAAACCAAAGATTGCCATTGCCGTGTATGTGGAGAACGGTGGTTTCGGTGCCGATTTCGGCGTTCCGATAGGAGGTTTGATGATAGAACAGTATTTACATGGAAAGCTCTCGGCTTCATCTGAGAAAGAAGCGGCAGTCTTCCAGAGCAGACATATAGCTTATGGCTCAAGAAACAGGTAGACGACAGAACAGCGTGCTTCGCTCACTCGACTGGTGGACGATAGGCATTTACCTTGCCTTGCTCGTCTTCGGTTGGATCAGTGTCTGCGGAGCGAGCTACAATTACGGTGACACGGATATATTCAGTCTTGGTTCACGGTCGGGTATGCAGATAGTGTGGATAGGCACATCCATCGTGTTGGGCTTTGTTATTCTCATGCTCGACGACCGCTTCTACGATACCTTCTCATACGTCATCTATGCGGCTTTGCTTCTGTTACTGTTTGCCACAATATTCAATCCCCATCAAATCAAGGGCTCTCGCTCATGGCTTGTCTTAGGGCCTTTGCGCCTGCAACCGGCCGAGTTCGCAAAATTTGCTACGGCATTGGCTGTTTCCAAACTCATGAGCACCTACGGTTTTTCCATTCATCAGTGGAAACACTTTGCTGCAGCCTGCGCTGTGGTGGTGTTGCCCATGCTCTTTATCATAGGTCAGCGCGAAACAGGATCAGCCTTGGTCTATTCTGCTTTCTTCCTCATGTTCTATCGGGAAGGTATGCCGGGGAGCGTGCTTTTCACGGCGGTGGCCATGGTCATCTACTTTGTTGTAGGCATCAAATATGAGGAGGTCTTTCTTTGGGGTATGCCCACCTCGTTGGGTAAGTTTGTCGTGCTGCTGCTTGTGCATGTCTTTACTGCCGGCATGGTGTACACCTATTGCAAAGACAGGCGGCAGACTTGGATAATCCTGCTTTACACAGTGGGGGCCACGGCTTTGGCACTGCTCTTCTCCAAGTTTGTCATTCCGTTCGATGTCGTGTGGGTGCAGCTTGCCGTAAGTGCCTTGCTGATAGGTTATCTCATCTATGGATGGTTGAGCACCCGGCTTCGCACCTATTTGTATATAGTCCTTTTTGCAGTGGGTTCCATTGCATTTTTTAACTTGGCAGACTTTGTGCTCAATGATGTCATGGAACCTCATCAGCGGGTGCGCATCAATGTGTTGTTGGGATTAGATGAAGACCTTGCCGGGGCGGGCTACAATGTCCACCAGAGTGAAATTGCTATCGGGTCGGGCGGTTTGCAGGGAAAAGGTTTCCTGAACGGCACGCAGACCAAGCTCAAGTTTGTGCCAGAGCAAGACACCGACTTCATATTCTGCACCGTGGGCGAGGAAGAAGGCTTTGTCGGCTCGGCCGGTGTGCTGTTGCTGTTCCTCCTGCTGATACTCCGGCTCATCCATCTGGCCGAGCGGCAGCCCTTTAAGTTTGGTCGTGTCTACGGCTATTGCGTGTTGAGCATTTTCCTGTTCCATGTGTTCATCAATGTCGGCATGGTGCTCGGTCTCACTCCCGTGATTGGCATACCGTTGCCTTTCTTCAGTTACGGTGGCAGTTCCTTATGGGGATTTACCATTTTGCTGTTTATTTTCCTGCGTATAGATGCCGGGAGAAACTTAGTGAGAAACTAAACGAAAAAGCCTCATCTCTGTGTGAAAGAAAGTCAAACACAGGGATGAGGCTTTTTCTTATTCTTTTTTCAAGATGATTCCTATGTCACTGATACCCGGCAGTATTTCGCGCTTCATGTCGTGTCTCACGCCGATGTGCAGCGAGTCTCCTTGCTGTAAGTCGAGGTCGGTGATGTGGAAAGTGTATTGAAAGCTTCCGATACCATAGCCCTTCATTTTGCCGTTGCTATCCATGAGCTTGCAGTTCACCGTGTCCACCCGTTTTTTTCTGTCGGGATAGGAGAACTGTTCCACGATGAGTGTGAGTCCCATAAACGGGTAGGTGGCATTGATACGCAGCCCCAGGTCGGCACTGTAGTGTCCGCTCTCGGCCACTTTCGGGATGTCGAAAAAGAGCGTGTCATTCTTTTCCCACCCAGCTACCGGAGCATGTTGGAATTGGTCATACACCCGCTTGTCATTGCACGACACAGCGAGTGTCAGTATATATAATAAGGTGAAGACTGCCTTCTTCATTCTCCTTGCCGTTCATTGGGCTGCGTCTGTTCCGGTTTTCGAGGCGCATCGTTACCGGTCTTCTGCACCGCTGCAGCCATCGGAGTCCCCGGTTTGGGTTGTCCGGCTTTGTCATGCCTCGGTTGTCTGTTGTTTGCTTGCGGGCTGTTGTCTCCATTCTTGGGCCGCTCTCCCACTGCCCGCTGCTGTGTAAATCCGTTTCCGGGGCGATTGCCGTTGTGGTGGTTGGAGCGTTGGCGGTCGTTGAATCGTCCGTTTGGACGTTGTTCACCGTTGCTGCGACCGTCTGCCGGCTTTTCTCCCTGTCCATTTCCGTTACGGTTGTCGGTGTGCTGGCCGTAGCCATTCCCCTTTTTGTTCTTGCGTTTCTTCGCCTTGTCGAATCGGCTTAAGTCAGCATCGGCCAACAAGTCGACAGGTTTGCTGGCCGGTTTGCTCCTGTCGTCTTCATTGAGCACCAGCGGTTTCTCCCCCTTTCGGTTCATTTCAATAATCTCACGCGCTCGCTCGGCCGATATGGTTTCTAGATTGGCCGCAAGATTCTTGTCGGTGGAGTAGGTGACAGCGCCTGCGAGAATGTCCGACTTGAAGTAATAGTAATCGCTGTCCTTGGTCTGCAACATCACCTCTTTGCTTGGCAGCTTCTTGCCGGCCTCAATATATTCATCCACCTCATAGTTGAGACAGCACTTCAATTTGGCGCACATACCCGCCAATTTCTGAGGGTTGAGAGAGATGTCCTGAATGCGTGCGGCATTGGTACTTACGCTCACGAAGTTTTTCATCCATGTGGCGCAACACAGTTCCCTGCCACACGGCCCCGTTCCACCGATGCGTCCGGCTTCCTGCCGTGCTCCGATTTGTTTCATCTCGATGCGCACGTGGAAAGTCTCGGCCAGCACCTTGATGAGCTGCCGGAAGTCGACACGCTCGTCGGCGATGTAGTAGAAGATGGCTTTGTTGCCGTCGCCCTGATACTCCACATCGCCTATTTTCATTTGCAGTCCGAGGTCTTTGGCTATCTGCCGGCTCTGTATCATGGTGTCGTGCTCGCGACTTTTGGCCTCGTTGTATTTGTCCATGTCCACCGGTTTGGCTATGCGGTAGACACGCTTGATGTCGTCGGCCGACTTCAAGTTGGCCTTCTTCACCTGCAATGTGACGAGTCGGCCGGTGAGCGTTACCACCCCGATGTCATGTCCCGGACTGGCTTCCACGGCTACTGTGTCGCCTTTTTGCAGGTCGAGATTGTTCACGTTGTGGTAGTATCCCTTCCGCGTGTTCTTGAACTGCACCTCCACGAGGTCGGTGCTCTCGGCATTGCCGGGCACATCGGCCAGCCAGTCGTAAGTGTTCAGTTGTTTATTTTGCCGTCCGCAGCCCTTGCAACTGAGTCCTCTGTCGCAACCGCGGTACATGGTAAATTCCATATCTTTAAAGTCCATAGCCGTATTTCCCCGTCCCTCCAAAAGGGGGAATGCGCCTTGCGGGCACTGTGGGGGCTCCTTTTTATTTAGTGTTCGTTAATGTATATATTGTCTTGAAATTTTCTTCCGTTTGCCCACATTCCCGTTTTCTTCTTTCTGAAAGCGGGAAGAAGGCTCATTTTCTTATCAGCAGCACAATCATCTTCAAGGCCATGTCGAAGAACACGATCTTTGCATTGGCGTTTTGGCTGATGTCGCGCACAGCCCTGTCCATCAGTCCGGCAATGTCAATGACATTGGCCTCGTTGATGAACCGGGCGAATTTCGTCGAGAAGTTTTCCTCGGCCTTTGTCATGTAGTTGAGTTCCGGCTGCCGGAAGTTGAACATGAAGTTCTCCCTCACCATGCGCATGAAATAGACCAACATACGTTTCTGTTTCTCCCGTCCGAATGTCGCCACCACCTCGCTCCACTTCTTGAGGTCGTGGATGTTGCGGGTGTAAGCCAACCGCATGAGCATGATGAACATATCGAGAAACTGCACGTTCTCGTTGCCCGCATCGAGTTCTTCGAGTGCCTTGTTCCAGTTGCCGTTGGCTGTGCGTGCCAACCGGTGTGCCACCTCGCCGTCGATGCCCCGCCGCTCCACGAGCGCCTGCTCCAGCGACGGTGTGTCTATCTTCCTGAGCTCTATGCGTTGTGTGCGGCTGCGTATGGTTTCAAGCAACTGTTCCGGTGCCTCGCTCACGAGGATAAACACCGTCTGTTGCGGCGGTTCTTCCAACAGTTTGAGCAGTTTGTTGGCTGAAGCCGGATTCATGCGCTCGGGCAGCCAGATGATGCAGATTTTGTAGCCCCCCTGACTCGACTTGAGACTCAGCTTGCGCGCTATCTCGTCGCTCTCGGCCGCTGTGATGATGGCCTGTTGGTTGGCCGCCCCCATAGCCTGCATCCACCGGTTCATGGTGAAATAGGGGCCTTCGAGCAACATTTGGTGCCACTCTTTGGCAAAGTCGTCGCTCACGGGTTGGCGGTCGCCGGCCATTGAAGGCAGCTTCACCGTGGGGTAGGAGAAGTGAAGGTCGGGATGTTCCCATTTGCGCAGCATGGGACTGTCACCCAGCAGATGCGAGGCGAAGGCCAGTGCCACCGCCATCTTGCCGCATCCCTCGGGACCGCAGAAGAGCATGGCGTGGGGGATGCGCTGCTCCCGCTCGAGTTGCAGCAGCCGCTGTTCGGCATCGGCTTGTCCTATCACTTCTTCAAATGTCATGTCTTTCTCTTTCGTTGATGGTCAGAATAACTTTTTCACCGCCTCCTTCACCGAGTCCACTGCCGACACCGTGTAGAAGTGTACATTGTTCACCCCGCGGCTCTGCAAGTCTTTCACCTGTGCCACAGTCCACTCCACGCCCAGTGCCTTGGCATCCTCGTCCGTCTTACACTTCAAAGCCTCGGCGGCCAACTCCTGCGGTATGTCGCAATGGAAGGTCTTGGGCACCATCGTGAGTTGTGAGAGTTTGGCCAGCGGCTTGATACCCGGAATGATGGGGAGGGTGATGCCCATGGCACGGGCACGGTCGACGAAGCGGAAAAATTTCTCGTTGTCGTAGAACAACTGCGTCACGGCATACTGCGCACCCAGTTCCTGTTTTTCCTTCAAGTGCAGCATGTCCTGTTCCAAGTTGGGGGCCTCTTCGTGTTTTTCGGGATAGCAGGCTACGCCGAAATCGAAGTGGCGGCCCGGATGTTTGATGGGCGTGCCGTCGTTGAAGAAGCCCTCGTTAAATCTCACCACCTGCCTGATAAGGTCGGTAGTGTGTGTATGGCCACCTTTGGCGGGCACGAAACTGCGGTCTTCCTTGGCCTTGTCTCCGCGCAGCAAGAGCAGGTTTGAGATACCGAGAAACTGCAAGTCGAGCAGTTCATACTCAATGTCTTCGGCCGACACGCCGCTGCAAATCACGTGCGGAATCACCGGAATGCGGTAACGGTTCTGCAAGGCAGCCGCAATGGCCACCGTGCCCGGACGCCGGCGTATGGATAGGCGTTTCAGCAGCCCGTTGTCCATCTCCTGATAGACAAACTCGCTGTGGTGGGTGGTGATGTTGATGTATTGCGGTCCGAAGTCTTTCAGCTTGTCGATGGTGTTGAACAGTGCTTCCGTCCCGTTGCCTTTGAGCGGTGGCAGCACCTCAAAGGAGAAGTGTCTCTCGCCTTTGCTCTTATGTAGTAGTTCCGATACGTTCATCTGTCGAAAGTGTGGTTTGGCTGCCGCCGGACTGTGCCGATATGCGCCGGACCCGAAAAGCAGCAAGGTATGCGGTGCAAATTTACTAAAAAAATAGGGGAAACCGCCATCCGAAACGTATTATTTAATAAGGAGACAGAACTTTCCCGGGTACGACGGGAGGGGGATGTGACACTTAAATGACGAAACTAACAGAAATACGAATAGAAAAACCTCATTGGACTTTCGCTAAAAAACTACTGACATGAACCAGAACCAAACGGGCTCGCGAGCCTATCTTATCTCCATCGTGATGGTTGCCGTGCTCGGCGGCCTATTGTTCGGTTACGACACAGCCGTCATCTCGGGTGCCGAAAAAGGTTTGCAGGCCTTTTTCAAGGGTGCTTCCGACTTCGAGTACACCGATTTTATCCACGGTTTCACCTCCTCCAGTGCCCTCATCGGCTGTATCATTGGCAGTTCGCTCTCCGGAGTTTTTGCCGGTAGGCTGGGCCGCAAACGCTCGTTGGTTTTCGCCGGCGTGTGCTTTTTCATTTCGGCTTGGGGCTCTATGTTTCCCGAGAGTTGGCTGTTGCCCGCCGGCCGTCCCTCTTGGGATCTGCTCGTCGTGTTCAATCTCTATCGTGTGTTGGGCGGCATAGGCGTGGGCATGGCCTCCGCCATCTGCCCCATGTACATCGGTGAGGTGGCCCCGAGCAACATCCGCGGCATGCTTGTGAGCTGGAACCAGTTTGCCATCATCTTCGGCCAACTCGTGGTTTATTTCGTCAATTTCATCATTCTCGGCTCCCATGCCAATCCCATCTATGATGCAGCCGGAGCGATAGCCAACATGGCCGATGCCCAATGGACCGTCACCACCGGCTGGCGCTACATGTTCGGGTCCGAGTGTGTGCCCGCCGGACTCTTCACAGTGCTCATCTGCTTTGTGCCCGAGACTCCCCGCTATCTTGTGATGACGGGCCGCGACGACCGCGCTCTTGGCATTCTCTCCCGCATCAACGGCACACAAAAGGCCCGGGAGATATTGCAGGACATCAAGGACACCATCACCGTGAAGACCGAACGGCTCTTCTCCTACGGGTTCCTCTGCATCTTCGTGGGCATCATGCTCAGCGTGTTCCAGCAGGCTGTGGGCATCAATGCCGTGCTCTACTACGCTCCGCGCATCTTCAAGGATATGGGCATGGACAACGAGATGGTGTTTACCGTCTTCATGGGTGTTATTAACATACTCTTCACCCTTGTGGCCGTGTTCACCGTCGAGCGGCTCGGACGCAAGCCCCTCCTCATCTGCGGTTCCGTGGGCATGGCTCTCGGAGCTTTCGGCGTAGCCGTCACGTTCGGCACTCCGGGCCTTGAGATGGTCACAGCCGCTTCCATCATGGTCTACAGTGCGAGCTTCATGTTCTCTTGGGGTCCCATCTGTTGGGTGCTCATAGCCGAGATATTCCCCAACACCATCCGTGGTGCCGCTGTGGCTGTCGCCGTGGCTTTCCAGTGGATATTCAATTTCATCGTCAGTTCGAGCTTCGTGCCCATGTTCAATATGCATCTCACGCCCGGCGACGACTTCGGCCACTGGTTCACCTACGGGCTCTACGGCCTTGTCTGTGTGCTCGCAGCCCTGTTTGTCTGGCGCTTGGTACCCGAGACCAAAGGCAAGACACTGGAGGATATGACCGCACTGTGGAAGAAGAGGAAGTGAAAAGAGCCTCCCCCGGGAGGGCCTGGCGGGACAAAGCCCCCTAAGTTAGGGGAGGCTGAACAAGCATCCCACGCTCTGCATTCATTCCTGCTGTGAGTGGAGGGTAAAGTCTTCCGCTTAGAGTGGGGTAATGGGCTGAACAAGAGGGGAGGCAATGTCATATATAGTGCGAAACTTACTGAGATTGCGAAAAAGCCTTACACGCAATTTTTCCCCACCCGTCTTTCCTGCCCGTGCCATCCGTCTTATTAGGCTCATCCGGCCTGCCAATTTTCTCATCCGGCCCGAACGACAATGTGAAACGGCCATACTTGAACGGTCATCCGGCCCGAACGAGAACCTCAAAGAGGCCCTTTTACAAACCCATTTGGGCCGAATACCCCCACATTTCAGGAAGGAAAAGCCCCCTTTAGGGGGGTGGGGGGCCGTTGGTGGATTGGCAATCAAAAAAAGGGAAACGCTTCCGCGCTTCCCTTGCTAATGCAAAGATATAACACAAAGGCCGAAAATGCAAATGTGAGTCGAAAACACTTTACATCAAAAGAGGCTTGATGCCACTTGTTTAACATCTTTTAAACGCTCACGGCCAGACCGACCGCTTTGTTTTGTGTATCTTTGCGCGATTTTCAATACATTCATGAATCGAAAAATTATTGAGCGCATCGACCTGTTGGCAAGCAGTGGCGAGCCTTTTCTCTTTGTCATCGACTACCTCGGAGAAGAGGCCATTGTCGAGCCTTTGGCCGATGTTTCGGCTTCTGACATCCTGTTCGACTTCAACGGGGTGGGGAATGTCGGGCAGCGTGAACGTCCGTTGCCGGGCCGGTTGGACTGGCGCATACAGATGCCCTCATTTGAGTGCTATCGCAGGAGTTTTGAGACGGTGAAGCACCATATCATGGCGGGCAACAGCTATCTGGTCAATCTTACTTGCGCTGTGCCCGTGCAGACGAATTGGAGTCTGAAAGACATCTTCCATGCCTCACAGGCCAAATACCGTCTGTGGATGAACGACCGGTTTGTGTGTTTCTCTCCCGAGACATTTGTCCGGATTAGCGAGGGGCGCATTCTGTCGTTTCCGATGAAGGGAACCATCGATGCGGCTGTCCCCGATGCCGAAAACACATTGCTGGCCGACCGCAAGGAGGCTGCCGAGCACGCCACCATCGTCGACCTCATCCGCAACGACCTCAGCCGGGTGGCCACCGATGTGCGGGTAGACCGCTACCGCTATCTGGACCGGCTCGACACGCATAGGGGCAGCATCCTGCAAACCAGTTCGCAAATCAGCGGTCGGCTGCCCTCCGGCTATGAGTGCCGACTCGGCCGATTGCTCGATGCACTCTTGCCCGCCGGCTCCATCACCGGGGCACCCAAACCCAAGACGATGGATATTATCGCTGAAGCCGAAGACTATCGGCGGGGTTTCTACACCGGGGTGATGGGCATTTATGGTGACGGTTGTCTGGATAGTGCCGTGATGATCAGGTTTGTCGAGCGGCAGGGCTCATCGCTCGTCTATAAGGCCGGAGGCGGCATCACCGCCAAAAGCGTGTGCGAAAAAGAGTATGAAGAAGTGAGACAGAAAGTTTATGTGCCTATTTGTAGAGACTGTCAGGATTGAGGGCGGAGTGCCCTGCAACCTCGCTCGTCACAACGCCCGGCTCAATTCCACGCTCACCCGTTTCTGGCCGGGCTCGTCACCTGTCGACCTTGAGGCCGTGCTCGCGGGACTGACCCACCGGGAACGCCACAAGGCGCGGGTGGTCTATGGTGAGCGAGGGGTGGAAGAACTGACTTGCACGCCCTATCATCCACGTGCCATCCGCACGCTTCGGCTGGTAGAAGACGATGCCATCGACTATTCCTTCAAGAGCGTCGGGCGCGAGCCACTCAACCGCTTGGCTGCATTGGCCGACGGAGCCGACGACATCATTATCGTGAAAAACGGTCTGCTCACCGACACTTCGTTCACCAACATTGCCCTGACCGACGGCCATCGGTGGTTCACTCCCGCCATGCCCCTGCTCCGGGGCACCAAGCGGGCCGAACTGTTGGACAGCGGGCTTGTGGTGGAGCGTGACATTCCGGCCACTGACTGCTGTCGATATAAGGCCGTGAGACTCTTCAACGCCATGCTCGATTTCGGCGAAATAGAGGTTCCAATGAATATGGTGATGCGTTGAAGTCGTTGTAAAGTATTAGTTGGGAAAGAACCTATAGATTGAGGTGCATAGTCTATGCGGCTTTCCTCGCTTTATAGATGAATCCCTGATTTGTAAGTTTGAAAATCCGTAAGCCGTTGGATCTTTATGCAAAATACCTACACCTAAGTATTGATTTTTTGTTAAATAATATCTACCTTTGCACCGTTTTTATTTTTATACTGTTAAAATAATGAAGAGAATCTTATTTTTTATGTTCGGTATGCTTTGCGTGATCGGCGCGATGGCGCAAGGTACCGATGCCATGTTGTTTGGCGATGTGAAGAGTAAAGTGACGGGCGATCATCTGCCCTATGCCATCATCAAGGTGAAAGGCACGCGTCTGGTGACGCAGTGTGATGCCACCGGCCATTTCAAACTCGGCGATCTGCCTTTGGGCAAACAGACCGTTATAGCTTCGGTGGTGGGATATAAGGACCAGCAACTCGTGGTGGAGATGAAGCGCAACACCGGTACGGGCGCCTACTTCCAACTTGAGGAAGACGAGCTGTCCATCAATCAGGTGGTGGTGACGGGCACGCGCACGCCCCATTACGTGAAGAATGTGCCCATCCGCACGGAGGTGCTCACCTCGCAGGCCATTGCCAACAAGAATGCACAGAATGTCTACGAGGCGCTTGAGGGCGTTCCGGGCATCCGCGTGGAGCAGCAGTGCCAGTTCTGCAACTTCTCCGAAGTGCGTATGCAGGGACTGGGTGCCGAGCATACACAGGTGCTCATCGACGGCGAGCCCATCTATTCGGGACTGGCCGGTGTCTATGGTCTTCAGCAGATGGGTACCAACGACATCGACCGTCTGGAGGTGGTAAAGGGTGCCGGTTCGGCTCTTTACGGGAGCAGTGCCGTGGCCGGAGCCATCAATATCATCACCAAGGAGCCCACCTATGAGCCTATGGTGAAAGGCGATGTGCAGTTTGGCAACTTCGGTTACAAAAACTACAGTGCCTCGGCCTCGATGCGCAGGAACAATATCGGGTTGAACATCTTCGCCCAGCACACGGAGACGGATCCCGTTGATGCCACCAAGGAAGGGCTCACCCGCAAGGAGGTGAAGCACAAAGACGGCGTTTCCGATCGCGTGGACTCCAAACTCACCAACTTGGGCTTCGGTCTCTATTTCTTCAATCCGTTTACTGACGGAGACAAACTTGTGCTGCGCGGTAAGGTGATCGACGAGCAGCGTGCCGGCGGTACACTCACCGACGATCTCTATCTTAACCCCTTCTCGGAAGGTACGGAGAACATCAAGACCAACCGTCTGTCGTTCGATTTGGCCTACACACTCCCCATCGGCTCGCACTCCGAGCTCAATCTCGCGGCTGCCTACGTGTATCACAAGCGCAATGCCACCAACGACACCTTCCTCGGAAGCTATAAGGCTGCGCACAACGACTCTGCTCCCGATGTGGAGATGATGCGTCCCTATTTGGCAAAAGAGCGCACGTTCACTCCCTCGGTGACGTTCACTTCCACCTTGGGCAACCATACGCTGTTGGCCGGTGCCCAGGCCTATTTCACCAGACTTAACGAGACGGGGCTCTATTGCGTGGACGACAGCACGAGTGCTTACTTCGGCACGGCCTACACTTCAAAAGGAAAGAAGCACGCCAACGAGTTTGGTCTGTTCTTGCAAGACGAGTGGAACATCCTGCCCAACCTCTCCGTGGTGCCCGGTGTGCGTCTCGACTTCCACAATTCGGGTGAGGAATATCAGTCGAGCGAGAAGGTTTTCGACAGTTCTTTCCCCGCTACGAAGTTTAACGAGACTTCGTTCAATCCCCGTCTGGCTGTGAAATATGAAGTGACCAAGGCCCTCGTGCTGCGCGCCAACTTCGGTACGGGTTTCCGTGCCCCCTACGGTTTCTCAGAAGATCTCCATCTGTGCAGCGGTTCGCCGCGTGTGTGGAAGTCGTCCGATCTCAAGGGTGAGCGCTCCATCAGTTACAATTTCTCAGCCGACTACTATGGCAAGAATTTCCAGTTGAGTGCCAACATCTTCCGCACCGACCTGAAAAACAAGATCGAATTCTCGCCCGCCGACGACAATGTGAAGAAGTTGGGCTACACCTATCAGTGGAGAAACGAGGATGATGCCTATGTGCAGGGTATCGAACTTGGTGCCAAGGCCAACCTGTTCAAGGATTTTGTGGCCGGTCTCAACTGGACTTTCAATCAGGGCAAGTTCAAGCATGAGCGCGGCGATTGGGCCGAAACCAAATATGCCAAGGACAGCAAGAACATCTCCCGCTTCCCGGCCATGACCGGCGACCTGACCTTGGATTACACTCCGGGCACATGGACATTCTCTGTGAGCAGTTCGTTGCAGGGTAAAATGTATATCGACTACAACTCGGAAGACCACCCCGAAACTTCCAAAATCAAGAAGACCGACACGTTCATGCTGTTTAATTGCCGTGTAGCCAAGCAACTCGGACGCTTGTTCACCGTCTATGCCGGAGGCAAAAACATCTTCAGCTACGTTCAAGATGAGAAGCATCTCGACGATGCTGCCTTCATGTATGCCCCCGTTTATGGTGCCACATGGTATGTGGGTGCCAGTGTGAAACTGTAATCATCAGTATAGACAGATAGTGATTGGTTCCACATTTCGCCGGTGGGCGGGGTGTGGAACCTTTCTTTTTCTGCTGCAGAGCATTGCGCCCTATGCTAATAAAACACGGAAACTCCTCCCTTCTTGATAGAAAAGAGGGAGGAGTTTCCGTGTTTGTAAAGAGGTATCTGTATTCGTGTGGCACTTTTCAGCAATAAGTGCCCACGAAGTTGATAGCCCCATATTTATCCGTGATGATATAGAGGAAAGGGCGGTCGCAATAAAACTCGATGGGGAGGGCCTGGTCTTTCAAGTCTACCAATACCATGCCTACAGTGGTTGTAGACTGCGCTTCGGTCTTGCTTTCGGTAGCCTTGAGCGTCGACTCTTGTAGCACCTGCCCTATTTGGAGATGTGCATCGGTCGTCATGCCGCTGAAATCGGCCTGTGGCGTGAAGGCGGTAGGCATACCGAGAGAGGCAAGCATATTATTGAAGTCGTAACGGGTGGAGACATCTATGCGGGGCAGTTGCAGGCTGACGCTGTGCTCGCGCAGCTTGGCCACATCCTTGCGCCAGCTTTCGGCATCTGTCCGGAGCACAAGGTCGCCCAAGGAGAGCGACTTCCCGGGAAGCAGGACATACATTTTGAAACCGCCCGTATAGGGAATTTCCACCATGCCGTAGCCCTTGCAGTCAGCAAAACGCAGCTTGTTATAGTATTGTTGCATCATCTTCACCTGTCGCTTCACGCCCTCGCCATTTGTGAATGTGCGCAGTTGGGTCTCCTGGGGGTTAAAGGGCGAGGCCCATATTCCCGTGAAATTGAGGCGGCTCCGGATAGTGATGGGGAAGGCCGAGGGAGCGTTTTCCTTCTTCTTGAGGTCGGCGAAATAATATTCCCGGGCATTGTCAACAAAGTCTTTACGGAAGTCGAACGTTCCATTGCTTATCAAAGACTGTTCGGCTTCGAGCGTAGAACGCTGCTGTTTTTCGCCTCCTGTCCCCTTATAAGCACCGCTCAAGATCATTTCATGGTGGAGTGCGCGCATCTGTTCGGCGTTGCTGTAGCCCAGCACACTGTTGATTTCCTGCTTTGTGGTCCCCTCTGCGCCATAGTTGGTCATGGCCAGTGCGTAGCTGAGGCCCAGCGGCGAAAAGAGCAACTTGGTATCCTGCTTTTGCCCCACATAGAGGTGGCGCAGCATACGGAAGGCCAATCGGTTGTTGGTCTTTTGCAAGGTGAGACTGTCGGCAGCTGTGGGTGTGCGCGAATCTTTAAACTCTTTGGCTGCTTTTTCCAGCGGGTTCTTACTCTTGTCTAAACAAGTCATGGCGAGCAATATCAGTGCCGCAAGTCCTAAAACGGCTGTTATCTTCTCTTTCATAATCACTGTTGTTATTTGGTTGTTCGGTAGCAAAAGTAGCAATTATTTTTCTATTGGGCAATAGATGGAGTCGAAATGACACGCGTTTTTTCATTTATTCACTTGATAATGAGCGTGTTGTAAACTTTTTTATCGGGCGCTTTGACACAACGGCCTGTCCTCTCAGGTTCTTCTTTTTGGCCTTTCGCTTGTACCGGATTTGCAGAAATCCTATCGTTTTTACATTTAGTGACATCCTCCCGGAGAGCCATTGTCGGGCCGGTTGGGGCTTGCCCGTAGCCCCATGTTTCCCAGATGGGCCTGCCGACCGGCTGCCCCCACTTTGGTGCATGGCCGTTGCACGCCCCGTGCAGAGCCTTTGCACCACTTGTGCAGCAGCCATGCACGGGGCGTGCAACGGCCATGCACCAAAGCGGGAACATTTTCGTGGTCTTCCCACCGGCTACATGCCGATTTCCTTAACGCGCTGTTCGAACTCCTCACGAGGACAGAGGGCCTTGTTTTTGATGCGTGCCCGATAGTTGTAGATGGAGTTGGGCGAATAACGGAGAAATTCGGCTATGCGTGAACTCTCCTCAATGCCCAGTCTGATGAGGGCAAAGATGCGCAGGTCGGTGGTGAGTTGGGTTTTGGAGTCGGGCTGGATGCGGTGCTCGGGCAAGAGCAGCGTGTTGAAGTCGGCAACGAAGTTGGGGAAAAGATTTAGGAATACGGCATCGAAATTGTTGAACAGTTCTTTGATTTCGTCCTGTTTCAGCTGTTCCGAACTTGTCATTTTCATGAGGTCTGAAAGCTGGTTGGCACGCAGTTTCCTGTTCACGCGGATGCGGTAGTTGTCTATCTTGTCAATGTATTCCGAACAAGTGCTGAGGAATTTTCCGATATATTCGTCCTTGACTTTGTTGGTTTCGCTGAGCTTGACATTCAGTTTGGCCAACTGTGTGTTGTTGTTGCTCAACTGTCGGTTGAGCTCCGAGAGCTGTTCGTTGATTAGTCGCAAATCGTTTCGGGCCCGGGACAGTTGTTTCTTTTTGCACCACACGTAGACGAACGAGCCCAAGAGAATGACAGACAGCAGGCTCACGATGGCCGTGAGCCATAGCAGCCGGGTGTTGGCCGTTCGCAGATTGGTCTTGTAAGTGTCGCTGATGACACCCAGTATTGGTGACACGAGCCAACTGCGCAAGTGGGTGTTGAAGCGTTGGGTGCAGTTCCACGAATACTCCACATAACGGTTGGAGCGTTCCAAGTCGCCGTCTTGGCTGAGCAGGCCGGCCAAACTCCACAACGACGCTTGGTCCATCACGGCATTGCGGATGTCGCACAAGGCCGACACGGCAAGCCAATATTTCTGTTGTGTCTCGTTGCCGAGATGCTTGTAGATTTCCGACCGGAAGAAGGCCATGTTGGCATATTCCGGCGTGTTTTCCTCCACCTGATTCATCCAGATGTCGCAGTATCTCATGGCCCGGCGGTAATAGCCCGCTGAGGTGGCGGCTATGACCTTGCGCCACAGGTAAAGGGAGGAAGTGGACGGCAGCACACTGAACAGTGAGTCGCGATAGCGGTTGGACAGTCCGTAGTATTGTTGCTTCAGTGCTTCATCTTTCAGATAGTAGCCCATTTCCCCATACAGGTGGCTGCAACAAAAATAGTAGTCGGCGATCTGTTGCCCTTTGAGCTGCGGCCGGTCTATTCTCCGGAGATAGTCCAGTGCCTCATTGTAGAATCCAGTGGCCGCATATTGGTGAGCCAAGGCCGTGTAGTCGGACTGGAGCAGCGTAGAGTTTTTCATCTGCCGGGAGAGAGCGATGCACTCGTTGAGGTAGTGTATGGCCGAATCGTTCATGAACGTCTCGTTGGCTTTGAAGAGATTCCATGCCAACTGGTGACGGCTGACGCGGTCGCCGTGTGTGCGATGGTATTTGAGTTTGATGTCGTCGATGTGCTGCTGTTTCACCTTTATATATTGGTCAGATTTGGTTATCTCTCTGTCAAGGCAGCGATAAAGAGAGTCAAGGTTCGTCTTTTGCCCCATTGAGACCAAGGGGGAGATGGCCAGCAGCAGGATTATACAGCTATGTTTCATGTTGATAGGTTGGTATGTGTGATGGACAAAGATAGTCTTTTTTGCCTTTCCCTCCAAATGAGGAGGTCTCAATATAGCCTCTTTTGTCTATATCTTCTACGAAATTTTCTATATCCAAGCTTCTGTAAATTAAACTTTAACAGGCTGATTTTCAGTGGTATAATTGTTTCGTACAGCTGAAATTATCCACATTTTTTGCTTTGTGCAAGAATAACCATTCTAAAAATCGGTTAACTTTGCAAAAGAGATGCCTAAATATATAGCCCGGCCCGAAAAGCGGCCCAATCTATGTTACATATAAAAAGGAACAATCAACCTAAATATCAACTAAATACATTTAAATCTGTCGTACAATGAAAGTAAACAAGAATTTATCAGTGATGAAGCGACTCGTGCTTCTGCCTTTGGTCTTGCTGTTGTCCTTGGCAGCTTTCGCGCAGAAAGTCAGCGTGGAAGGAACGGTGACCGACGAGCGCAACGAGCCGATCATTGGCGCCTCTGTCTTGGAGCAAGGCACGTCTAATGGCGTTGCTACCGATCCGGATGGTAGGTTTGCCATCCAAGTGGCGAGAAACGCTACGTTGCGCATTTCCTACATTGGCTATAAAACCAAGATCGTGAAAGCTGCTCCCAACATGAAAATCATGCTCGAAGAGGAAGCCGACATGCTCGACGAGGTGGTGTCCATCGGTTATGGATCGGTCAAGCGCAAGGATGTAACCACCGCCGTTTCGAGCGTCTCTACCGCCGATCTCGACACGCGCCCCATTGTGAGTGCCGTGCAGGGGATGCAGGGCAAGGCGGCCGGACTGCAAATTAGTCAGGCCAACGGACAGCCCGGTTCGGCACCGACGATTCGTGTACGCGGCACCACCTCTCTGAATGGTTCCAACAATCCGCTCTACGTGGTCGACGGTGTGCCCGTAGACAACATCGACTATTTGGCTGCCGGCGACATCGACAACATCCAGATTCTGAAAGATGCCTCCAGTGCCGCCATCTATGGTAGCCGGGCCGCTAACGGTGTCGTCATCATCGGCACGAAGCAGGGTAAGGCCGGCGTGGCCAAGATCAGTCTCAATGCCCACTATGCTTTCAACACTGTGCGGGACAATCAGAATCCGCTGAACGCGCGGCAGTATCTCGATCTCATCAAAGACATGAATGAGAAGGGCGTGCTCTCATTGAAGTTGCCAGACAACCTCGTCGATCAGACTGACTGGAAGAAAGAAGTCTATCGCACGGGCAACGTGCAGGACTACCAACTGTCGGTTACCAATGGCACCGACAAGCTGCGCTACTATCTCTCGGGTGGCTTCACGGGTGAAAATGGTGTCATTGTCAGTTCCAACTTCAAGCGTTACAACATTCGCGGTTCCATAGAGAATGACATCTCAAACTGGCTGACCATCAATGCCAGTGTTGCCTATTCAGACTATGCCTATAAGGGCACGGGTATCATCTCCGGCACAGGTAGCGACCGTGGAGGCGTGATTCCGGCCATTCTGAGCACACCCACGTATGGCCCTATATGGGATCCGGAACATCCCGGGCAGTATTATTCCGATTTCTACGGGGTGAATGTAGACGGCCCCTTGGAGAATATCGCCCGCACCAAGGATAACAAGAACCAATACAACAAACTGCTGGCATCGGGCAAAGCCATCGTAAGGCTTCTGCCCGAACTCACTTGGACGTCTACAGTTTCTTTCGACCGGGTGTCTTCCATCACCACAAACTTCCTTGATCCCAAACTCACCCGGGAAGGGCGCAACCAAAACGGAACAGGCTATGACAGCCGTTCTACCGGCACGGTGTGGACATTTGACAATGTTGTCAACTGGGAAAAGAAACTCGGGCGGCATGGTTTCGGGGCCATGGCGGGTTCTTCTTGGACCAAAAGTGATTGGAGCCAGAACTACATCAACGGCTCCGATTACGCCAATGATGATATCCGGACGCTGAATGCAGCCAACCGAATCAGTTGGGATGGTACGGGATCGTCGGGCGCAGACTGGGCTATATTTTCTTTCTTCGGGCGTTTGCAGTATAACTGGAACGATACTTACATGCTGACGGCCAACCTCCGTGCCGATGGCAGTTCACGTCTGGCTCCCGGCCATCGTTGGGGATATTTCCCGTCTTTTTCGGCGGCCTGGCGCGTCTCAAACGAAAAGTTCATGAAGCACATCACTTGGATTGACGACTTGAAGATCCGCGGTGGCTGGGGACAGACCGGTAACCAGAGCGGGCTGGGAGATTATGGCTATCTCGCCATGTACAGTTTCGGGCGCATTCAGTGGTGGCAGCCGGGCAATGAACACGCTGTTCCCACTCGCACATAGTCGTCTTTGAGCAATCCCGAACTCACTTGGGAAACGACCAGTCAGACCGACATCGGTTTCGATTTGACCATGTTGAGAAACCGTCTGACCTTCTATTTCGACATATACTACAAGAAAACTTCCGACATGTTGATGTCTATCACTCTACCGGCCGGTAGTGCTGCGGCACGCAGTCTGACTTACAACGGAGGCGAGATCGTCAATAAAGGCATCGAATTGGCTGTCAGTTCCAAGAATCTGGTAGGCAACTTGAAGTGGAATACCGACTTCAACATCTCTTTCAACCGCAACAAGTTGACCCGTCTCGACCTTGTGCCGGTCTATTGGGGAGCCACCACTAACAGCAATGTCGGCCAGAGTGTCGTCCGCAATGCCGTGGGCCATCCTTTGGGTTCCTTCTGGGGATACATTGCCGATGGGGTCGATTCGGAGACCGGTGATATGATTTATCGCGACGTTAACGAAGATGGCATTGTCTCAGCCAGTGACCGTACCTACATCGGTGACCCCAATCCCGACTTCATCTTCGGTTTGACCAACACCTTCTCTTATAAGGGCTTTAATCTGAGCATCCTCTTGCAGGGCAGTGTGGGCAATGACATCTACAATGTGTCGCGTATGGACAGCGAAGGCATGTTTGACGGTCGCAACCAGACAACCCGTGTCTTGGAGCGTTGGAGAGTGCCCGGGCAGAAGACCGATGTGCCCCGTGTAGGCTTCAACCAGCAAAACTCTACCTACTATTTGGAAGACGGCAGTTATCTGCGGGTGAAGGACATCACGCTCTCTTATGATATACCAAGAAGCATTCTCAAGAAGATGTATCTCACGCGCTTGATGCCTTATATCTCATTCAATAATCTCCTCACCTTCACCAATTATAGTGGGCGTGACCCGGAGGTAAACCAATATGGCAACAGTGGTGGCATTCAGGGAATCGATTGGGGGACATATCCCTTGAGCCGTTCGTTTGTCTTAGGTTTGAAAGTGGAATTCTAATTTATAATAATTAACGTATTACGACATGAGAACGAAATATATTAAATTCATGGTGACGGGAGTTGTGGCTGCGTCGTTGGCTGCCTGCTCCCTAGACACCGCCCCGATCTCTTCACCCTCCGAGCTGACTGAGGGTAGGCAAAACGACACGGTGACGGCCGTACTGAAAGATCGCGATGCGGCTGTCAGCCAGCGCACAGCTATCTATCAGTTGTTTAAAAACCGACAGGAGCACATGCATCTCGACTATGTGCTGTTGGGGGAATCGCATGCCGACAATGCCTATGCCGGCACTACCGGGCAGGAAACCATTCCGTTGGAGACCAATGCCCTTGACGCCGCTACCGGAACGCTGGCCCGTGACTGGAGCCGCTATCTGGAAGACATAGCCAAGGCCAATGTGCTCATCAATGGTGTGGAACAGCTGAAGGACAAGGGGCTGATCAGCGATGGCGACTACCGGCAATGGCGTGCCGAAGGGCAGATATTCCGTGCGTTGCTGATGTTCCGCATGGTTCGCATGTGGGGGTCGTTGCCGGTCATCACAAAGGTGGCGCAAACCATTACCTCCGGGAATATTAAAGAGGTTTATCCCACCTATTTCCCGCCGCGTTCCACCACGGAGGAGTGCTATAAACAGATAATCAGCGACCTGGAATATGCAGAGCAGAATGCTCCCGGCATCTCCGGCACCGACCGCACCATCATGTCAAAGACTGTGGCGCAGGCTTTGCTTTGCAAAGTATATGCGGAAAAGGCCGTCCAAGACTACGACAAGGTGATAGCTTATGCCGAGAAAGTGAGCGACACACCCGGAGTGGTTCTTGAGGAAGACTTCTCCACCCTTTGGGGCTGGGACAACACCAAGAAAGACTGCGTGAAGCGCAACACCAGCGAAGGCATTCTCGAAGTGCAGTGGCTTCCGGGTGGCGGCAACTGGGAAAGCTGGATGTATGGCCGCAGTCTGGAGAACTACGACAACAGCTTTACGTGGGCCAAGTGGGTGACACCGTCGCGCGACCTTATCAAGGCCTATGAGGACGAAGGCGACACCACACGGCTGAACCAGACCGTGGTCTACTACAGTTGCACATGGAGCAACTACTATCCCGCCTCCCACTACGCTTTTATGTATAAGCTCCGCTCCGGCTACAATAACGAATACATTGTGCGTCTTGGCGACATTCTGTTGCTCGAAGCCGAGGCCTATGCTTCCAAAGGAGATGTGCAAAACAGTGCCCGGCTGGTGAATATGATTCGCAAACGTGCCAAGCTGAATGACCTTACCGCCGACCAAACCTCCACGAAGGAAAAGATGATGGAAGCCGTCTTGCACGAGCGTCGTCTGGAACTTGCCATGGAGGGCGAGCGCTGGTACGACCTCTGCCGCTACGGTAAGGTGGAGGAGGTGATGAATACGCTGAAGAGCCGTGACTTGGGACGTTTGGCTTTGGCCCGCCCGTATGACATTAACTCGTATTTGATGCCCATTCCGCAAACTGCGCTTGATGAGAATGAGAACTTGCGGCAGAACCCCGGTTATTAACTTATCATCTAATGAATATTTACATGAAAAAGAATAATATGTATATCACGACATTGCTTTTAGGCATTTGCTTGTCTTCCACCTTTACCGCTTGCGGCGTTGACAGCGGATTCGATACCCAGACACCGCAGGAAGATAATGCGGCGTTGCCCAATCCGGTGCCTGCTTCAGGTGAGGCGCGTATTTTTACATCCACAGCCAACGGTTTCTCCATGCTCCGACAGGGGAGTGCCGCCTTGGTTGCAGGGCAGTCGATGGCGCCTACCACCATTCAGGTGGATCCGGCAAAGGAGTATCAGAGTATGGACGGCTTCGGCTTTGCCCTCACTTACTCCACTTGTTACAACCTGCTGAAGATGTCGCCGGAGGCCCGTGCTCATTTTCTCAAGCAGACTTATTCGGAGACGGAAGGCTACGGGGTGAGCTATGCCCGCATCTCTATCGGCTGCAATGACTTTTCGAGCACCGAATACTCGCTTTGCGACACGCAGGGACTTGAAAACTTCAAGCTCTACAGGGATGAGACCGACTATGTGATTCCCATCATCAAGGAGATTTTGGCCATCAATCCCAAGATGAAGATCATCGCCGCTCCTTGGACTTGCCCGAAATGGATGAAAGTGAAAGATCTGCAGTCCAAGGCTCCCTTTGATTCGTGGACTGACGGGCATCTGAACCCTGACTATCGCAAGACCTATGCCGAATACTTCGTCAAATTTGTAGAGACCATGAAGGCCCAAGGTATTGATATCTATGCCGTGAGTCCGCAAAACGAACCTCTGAACAAGGCTAACTGTGCCTCTCTCTACATGCCTTGGGACGAGGAAGCACTGTTTGTCAAGGAGTTGGCGGCCGCTTTCAAGCAGAACAAGTTGACGACAAAAATCTATGTCTTCGACCACAACTACAATTACGATAACGACAAAACGCAAGAAGACTATCCCATCAAGGTGTATAACGCCTTGGGTAATAGTTTTGAAGGGTCTGAATTGGTGGTTGGCGCAGCCTATCATGACTATGGCGGCACCAATGTGGAATTGACCGACATCCACAATCAGGCCGGCGACAAAGAGTTGATTTTCTCCGAGAGCAGCATCGGAACGTGGAATAAGGGGCGCGACTTAAGCCAGCGTCTTGTGGCCGACATGAGGAATGTGACTCTGGGCACTGTCAATCAGTGGTGCAAGGCCGTGTTGGTGTGGAATCTCATGCTTGACGAGAAGATGGGGCCGAACCTCGACGGCGGTTGCCAAACCTGCTATGGGGCGGTGGACATTTTCAACAACTATCAGACATTGAAGTACAACTCCCACTATTACATCATCTGCCATATAGCCTCAGTGGTGCGTCCCGGTGCCAAGCGCATTGGCACAGCCCGGCGCAGCTATCAGGCTGGCAACCTTATTTATTCGGCTTTTCTCAATCCCGACGGCAGCAAGGCCGTGGTTGCGCTCAACGCGGGCGACACCGACATCAACGTCACCGTCAGCGACGGTAACAGCCACTTCGCTGTGACTGTTCCTGCCCAAGGGGTTGTTTCAACAACGTGGAAATAACTGAACTTTCGCAAGTTCAGAAGGAGTTAAAGGAGAAGTTCCTTGAGCGATAGCGAAAAAAGGAGTGAAAAGGAGTTAAGACAATAGTCTTTCTTCCTAATACAATGAAGTTGTCAATCAATAAGGCTGTTGTCTTTAACTCCTAATGAGCGAAGCGAGTGCTAACTCCCTTTAATTCCTCTAACTCCTAAAGTTGAGCTTGCGAAACTTAAAGAAATAATAAAACGCAAAGAATGATGAAACAGACAAGATATATTTCTGCAGCCCTCGTACTGTTGTCCGCACTGGCAGTGGCTTCCTGTAAGAACTTTGACTACGAGGAACTCGTGGCCGCAGGCAATCCCGTGGTCAAGGCTGCCACGGTGGGCAGTGCCGAAATGGGTGACAGCATCGATGTGAAGGTCACCTGTAATGACACCGAGGGGTACGACCTCTCGACGCTCAAGGCCGAGATGTGTTATAGCGGTGAAACGGTGAATGCCGTCACCGTGCGCACCAAGACACCGGGCGAATATGCACTCCGGCTGTATGTTCCTTTCCTGCGCTTCATCCCCAACGGAAAGGCGCAGATTCGCTTGACGTTGCAGAACGTGACGACCAAGGCGACTGTTGAGAATGTAGATGTAGAGGTGACGCGTCCGCATTTTGCTGACTTGCGGTTTGTTTCTTCCGACAATGTTTCCTATCCCATGACCGAAGGCGATGACTATACCTACACTTGCAGTGTTACCGTCTCCGAAAACGCCTTCAAGGGATATTTCCGGACAGCCGACGGCAAGTACCGTTTCGGTGTGGGCGACAATGACATTGCCATCGGCGGTGCGGGGCTCCTTTCTTTTCAGAGCAATACGGTGGGGCGGGTTACGGTCACCTTCAACAGCCGTGACTTCACCTACGGACCTCAGGAGAAACTCACGGTGCAGCCCTTGCAGTTCCGCAACATAGAGGGACAGGACACCTTCACGGGCATCCTCACACAGGGAACTGTCTATAAGTTCATTGGCGATGAGGCTGTGCAGGGCAACGACTGGTATTATGATACCGACTTCTTCACCCGCAATGCCGACGGCACATTCACATTTAAAGCCTTGACCGGAACTTACACCATCAAGGCCGTGTTTGCCGAAAACGGCTTCCGCATCTTTGCCGGCGACACTAAGGATCCGGCCAAATTGAATGCTGACGGGACGGGGGCTGTTTGGATTATCGGTGATGCCATCTTCGGCAAGCCAACCTTTGCCCACGCCCAAGGCTGGTGGACGGACACCGACCACGCCCTTTGCATGGCGCCTGTCGCCGACAAGATCTATCAAGTGACGCTCACCGTGGGCAAACAGCTCAAGGCCGGCAAGAGTGTCAACTTTAAGTTCTTCGGTCAGGCCGGTTGGGGTGTTGAGTTCAAGGGGAAGGCCGGCAGTCATTGGCTCAAGACTACCAGTGCTACATTCCTCATTGGCGATGGCAACGGTCACGACAATGGCAACATTTATTTGGCCGATGGCGCAGAACTTGTCGATGGCGAAACATACGTTATGACCATTGACTGTTCAAAGGGCATGGTGCCCGCTACGCTTTCTGTTGAGAAGAAATAGTATTGATAGGTATTGGGTGGCAATGATGGCTGTGCTGTCATTGCCACCCTTTTTTTCATGCCCGGCCCGTTGGTGGTGCTGTGTCTGCAAAGGGCTGTGATGGCGCTTCCTGCCCATGGCGGTGCTTCTGCCTGGCTTTGCAACTGCTGCCAACTGCCGTTTTGTTTTCCGATAGTCCTTTTATGAGTCTGCAGGTTGGCTGCCCCGTGTTTGGTGCATGGCCGTTGCACACTCCGTGCAGAGCCTTTGCACCACTTGTGCGGCAGCCATGCGCGGGCCGTGCAACAGCCATGCACCGGGCCGGGAACGACTTGCCGATTTCCTCATGCCGGCTCGATGCTTCTCTCATGCAAGGTTATGGGAGAAGCGTTTACGGTGATGTTCCGGTCCGTTTATCGGGGATCCGGCTCTGCGGCGATGCAGGTTTCGGGTGTGATGGTAGGGTAGCGGATGCTGTGGTCTTGCAAGAATATGCGGTTGAGGGTGAAGGCGAGCGAGGCCAATGTGGCTTCCCGCTTTTGCGGTTTCAGTTCACATTCCCATACGATAATCACGTGCCAGCCCATGTCGGCTAACCTGCGCTGCTCCCGGATGTCCCGTTCTTGGTTTCTCTTTATTTTGTTTGCCCAAAAGTCGGTGTGGGTTTGGGGAAGCTTGTAGTGTCTGCAATCCGCGTGCCCATGCCAGAAACAGCCATGCACGAAGACACAGGTGCGGTATTTTCTTAGCACAAGATCGGGATGCCCCGGTAGTCGGGGATTGTTCAGACGGTAGCGGAAGCCTTGTCGCCAAAGGTATTTGCGCACGATGAGTTCGGGCTTCGTATTCTTCGAGTGAATGGAAGCCATGCACTTGTGGCGCTGTTGTGGTGTGAGTTTGTCCATTCCGTGTCGAGATTGCGTGAGGCGGTTGAAGGGCTGCTTCTCCTTGCAAATATAGTGCTTTTGTTCTGAAAAGTGAGCAAAATGTCGGACTTTTGCAAGTTTCCCAACTCTTTCCATGCTTTGCATGTGGTATGTTGACGAGCCCGGCGGCGCGTGTCAAAGGCGGGAAAAAGAAAGACCTCCATGCCGGATGTGCCCGCATGGAGGTCTCTGAGATGGAGTATGAGAGAAGGCGACTTACTTCTTCTCGCAGCTGCAAGGTGTCCAGGGTTTGAGCTGTTTGAAGAAATCGTTGCCCTTGTCGTCTACGAGGATGAAAGCCGGGAAGTCTTCCACGTCTATTTTCCAGATGGCTTCCATGCCGAGTTCGGGATATTCCACGCACTCGATGCTCTTGATGGAGCTTTGCGACAGCACGGCAGCCACACCGCCGATGGTGCCCAGATAGAAGCCGCCATGCTTCTTGCAGGCATCGGTGACGGCTTGTGTGCGGTTGCCTTTGGCTATCATCACAAGACTGGCCCCGTGGTCTTGGAACTCGTCCACGTAGGGATCCATGCGGTTGGCCGTGGTCGGGCCCATCGATCCGCAGGCATAGCCCTTGGGTGTCTTGGCCGGTCCGGCATAGAGTATGGGGTGATCCTTGAAATATTGGGGCATCTCTTCGCCGGCATCCAAGCGGGCCTTGAGTTTGGCATGAGCGATGTCGCGGGCCACGATGATGGTTCCTTTCAGGTTCACACGGGTGGAAACGGGATACTTTGTGAGTTCGGCCCGCACGGCATCGATGCCCTTGTCGAGGTCTATCTCAATGCCTTTGGAGCCTTCTCCCGGATTGCGGAATGCTTCGGGGATGAGTTCGGACGGATTCTCATCCATCTTTTCAAGCCAGATACCGTCGGCATTGATTTTGGCTTTAATATTGCGATCGGCCGAACAGCTCACGCCCATGCCGATGGGGCAGCTGGCTCCGTGGCGCGGCAGGCGCACCACGCGGATGTCATGTGCCAGTGCCTTGCCACCAAACTGGGCACCGAGCCCTATCTTGTGGGCCTCGTCGAGCAGTTTGTTTTCAAGGTCGATGTCGCGGAAAGCGCGTCCGGTCTCGTCGCCGGTGGTGGGCAGGTTGTCGTAATATTTAATGGATGCGAGCTTCACGGTGAGCAGATTCTTCTCCGCCGACGTGCCGCCGATGACGAAAGCGATATGATAGGGAGGACAGGCGGCGGTGCCAAGAGTCTTCATCTTTTCCACGAGGAAGGGAAGCAGTGTGCCTTCGTTCTGGATGGTGGCTTTGGTCATGGGGTAGAAGTAGGTCTTGTTGGCCGAGCCTCCGCCCTTGGCCACCATCACGAAACGGTATTCCGCACCCTCGGTGGCCTCAATGTCTATCTGGGCCGGGAGGTTGCATTTGGTGTTCACCTCGTCGTACATGTTGAGCGGTGCGTTCTGCGAGTAGCGCAGATTGTCCTCCGTGAAGGTGTTGTAGACACCCCGCGAGAGTGCTTCCTCGTCGTCGAAGCCCGTCCACACCTGCTGTCCTTTCTCGCCGTGGATGATGGCCGTTCCGGTGTCTTGGCAGAATGGCAGCACACCTTTCACGGCCGTTTCGGCGTTGCGGAGAAATTGCAGGGCCACATACTTGTCGTTTTCTGATGTTTCAGGGTCGGTGAGGATGGCGGCCACCTGCTTGTTGTGTTCGCGGCGGAGCATGAACTCCACGTCGTGGAAAGCCTGCTGGCTCAAGAGTGTCAGGGCTTCTTTGCTCACCTTGACAATCTGTTTGCCCTCAAATTCGGCAGTGCTCACCCCTTCTGTCGTGAGCAGACGATACTCTGTGTCGTCCTTACCCACTTGAAACATGGGGGCATACTTGAAATCTACATTGTTTGCCATAATTGTGTTCATTAAAAAGCCTCACCTCCGCGCTTCGCCTCCCCTCCCTCTCAGGGAGGGGAAGAAAGTGTCTATTTGTTGAGATTGAAGCTCCTATTCATAATGTTAACTGTTTTGCTTCTCTTTATTTTAAATCTATCCGGTTGGCTTTGGCAATCTCCTTTCCACTCCATCTTCTTAACCGGAGCTGGTAACAGAGCTATTGCCACAAAGCTAATCACTTCCCCTCTCCCCTCTGAGAGGGGGGCGGGGGGAGGCTTTATTTATAGCCCTTCTTCAATATCCGAATATCTCTTCCGTACTTAGTTTCTTGATTTTTCCAATCTTCTCAAGTCCTTTCACGTCGATATTCTTCTCGTCGCCGAGGATGGCGAAGCGGTAAACCTTGTTGGCCATGTTCTGCTGTTCAAACTTCACGATGTCGCTGAGTTGCAGGGCAGGCAGTGCCTTGTAGATGGTGAGGCCTGTCGGTTCGGTGAGTCCGCGCTGCTTGACGAGGTTGAGATAGTTGAAAAGCACGTTCTCACGCGTGGTGCGCATGCTCTGCAAACTCTTGGTGAGGCTCTGTTTGGCAATGTTGAATGCGGCCTCACTTTGTGGGATCGTGTCGAGGATGCTGTTGAAAACGCGTATGCAGTCCATCATCTTGTCGTTTTGCGAGATGATGTGCGTGAAGTAAGTCTCGGGATGTTTCACGCGCGGATAGGCATTGTAGTTGGCGTATGCATTGTAGGCCAGACCGCGGGCTTCGCGCAATTCTTGGAAGACGATGGTGTTCATGCCCCCACCGAAGTATTCGTTGAAGAGCGACTTCACGGCCAATCCGTCTGTGGAGAACTGTTTGTCCGTGTTGTGATATTGGCGCATATAGATGTTCTTGGCCTCGTAGGGGGCAAGAAGAATCTCATTCTCCGTCGGGTTGGCCTGCTCGGTGTATTCTTTGCCCACCGGTACGGGGGTGAGTTTCTTGGCAGTCTTGTGGTGCTTGGCCAACTGTTCGGAAAGCTCTTTCTCACTCATGGGGCCGAAGTAGAGCACCGTCTGCTGCATGTTGCGGAGTGCCTTCAGTCCATCTACCAGCTTCTGGGGATCCTGCTCGCGTAGTTGCTGCTCGCTGAGCACATTGCGTGCCGGATTGTAGGGACCGTAGACGGCATAGTTGCAGAGAGCCCTGAAGTTTGCCGTCTGATTCTTCTTCGTGTCGTTGCGTTCTTTCATGACGAGATCCACATACCCGGAGTAGCTCTCTTTGTCGGCCTTGGCATCCTGCAACAGTTCTTCAAGTAAGGCGAGTGCTTGCGGCATGTTTTCGGAAAGTCCGTTGAGGGTCACGTAAGTGGCGTTGTTGCCCACGCTCACACCATAGTTGCAGGCCAGCCGGTAGAAAGCCTGTTTCACTTCGGCCGCACTCTTTTTTGAGGTGCCTATATAATTAAGGTATTGTGCAGCGTAAGCCAGTGGCAGATTGTCTTCGTCACCGAAGTCGTAGTAGAAGGTGAGATTGAAGAGCCCGTCGTCAGTGTTGCGCTTGTAGAGCAAGGGCAGCCCTTTGGAAGTTTTGGTGTCGTTGAGGTCTTTCTTGAAATCAAGGAATCGCGGTTGGATGGGATCCACCTTGGAGCTGACCACCTCGTTGAGGAACTTACTCGAAAGGTCTCTGTTGGCCGGGATGGCGGTGATAGCCGGTTTGTCGATTTTCTTTTGCGTCGAGTCCACACCCTGACGCTTGTACACAGCCACATAGTTGTTGCCCAAATGCTTGTTGGCAAAGGCCACGATTTGTGCTTTGGTGATACCCGCCATGCGCTTGAACCGGCCTACGACATCGAGCCAGTTCTGCCCGTTGATAAAGGCATCCTTCATCAGCTCCGTGCGCGAACGGTTGTTGAGCAGCGACTTGTAGTAGTTGAGCTTGAGGTTGTTCACCACCGATGGGAGAAGCTCGTCGGAGAAGTCACCTCTCTTCAGCTTTCCTATTTCGCCCAACATCAGGTCGCGCACTTCTTCAAGACTTTGCCCCTCTTTGGGCATTCCCTCAATGATAAATTCCCCATAATCGGCCAATGGCTCAGCGTAGGCACCGGCTCCCAAGACTTTCATGGGCTGCTCGAGGTTGAGGTCGAAGAGGCCGGCCTTGCCGTTGGCGAGCATGTCGGCCACCACCTGCATGGTGTCGGCCTGCAGACTTGCGCCACCTTCAAACTTCCATCCCATCATCACGTTCTCCGCTTCCAGTCCCACGATAGTGGTGTCTGTCGGAGCTGTGAGATCGGCCACAGGCGCATATTCCGGTCGGGAGAGCGTTGTGCTTTTCTTCCAGCTGCCGAAATACTTGTCAATGATGTCCACCACCTGTTCCGGATCGAAGTCTCCGGCCATGCAGATGGCCACATTGTTGGGCACGTAGTAGCGCTTGAAGTAGTTTTTGATGTTGACAATCGATGGGTTTTTCAAATGCTCCTGTGTGCCGATGGTGGTCTGTGTGCCGTATGGATGGGTGGGGAAGAGCTTCTTGTTGAATGCAGCCCACTCCTTGCGACCGTCACTGGCCAGTCCGATGTTGTACTCTTCGTACACGGCTTCAAGTTCGGTGTGGAAGCCGCGGATGACCATGTTCTTGAACCGGTCGCTCTGTATCTTCGCCCAGTTGTCTATCTCGTTGCTTGGAATGTCTTCCACGTAGCATGTCACATCGTTGGAAGTGTAGGCGTTGGTACCCTCGGCTCCGATACTGGCCATGAGTTTGTCATACTCATTGGGGATGTTGTAGCGGGCGGCCAACTGCGAAACGGAGTCTATCTCGTGGTAGGCCTGTTTGCGCTTGGCCGGGTCGGTGAGCTTGCGATATTGCTCGTAGCGCGCCTCTATCTCGTCGAGGAAAGGCTTTTCGGCGGCGTAGTCGGTGGTGCCGAATTGCTGCGTGCCCTTAAACATCAGGTGCTCCAGATAGTGGGCCAAACCTGTGGTCTCTGCCGGATCGTTGCGTGAGCCGGTGCGCACAGCGATGTAAGTCTGGATGCGCGGCTTCTCTTTGTTCACCGAGAGGTACACCTTCAGCCCGTTGGCGAGCGTGTAGACGCGTGTCTGCATCGGGGCGTCGGGCACGATTTCATACTTGTAGGTCTTGGTCTGCGCACTCATGCCGAGGGCAATGGCCAGCGAAGTTAAGATAAACTTTAGTCTCATCGTTATTTGATTTAAATTCCGTATGCTTGATTTTCGGGGCACGTTAAGGAGATTGAAAGGATGACGGGGAAGTTAAAGAAGCCGGTGCTTGCTTTGTCCTTTTGTCCCTTCCGGCTTTTGCGGGTATTCACCCTTGGAGTTTGTCAAGAAACCGGTTGAGTTCCTCTTCCTCCATATCGCCGAGAGCAAACTCCCTCTCGGCGTCATATTTGATGGCGTTGATCCATTCTGTATGTGCCCGTTCGTATTCCCGGGCAATGCGTTCGGCATCCTCCTCCGTTAAGGTTTCGAGTCCGTAGTAGTCGATGGCGGCACGATAGGTCCATGCCCATTTGTAGTCTTCATATTTCCTGAAGGTCTCGGCGAAGCGGGCTTCAACCAGTTGCAGGTCGTTGAGAGCCCCCGAACAGAGGTCATCCACCATTTGTTGTTCTTCACTTTCAGGCATGAGTAGTCCGCTCAAGTCGCTCCATTCGCCCGTTCCGATGCTACTCTCAGGCAGTTCGATGGCATGTTGCCCAATCTCCTCTCCGAGGAAAAGTCGGATAGCCATGTCGTAATATTTGATGCCCCGTTGCAACGACTGGTTTCTGATGATGCAGCCCCCATACACGTAGGAAGCCATATTCTCACCCTGTTCGGCCCGCAGTGTCTCGAGTGTTCGCTTGCCTCGTATGCACTCCAGCACCGTGAAGGGGCTCAGCCAGTCGAAGCACACCAAGCTCTCCCGACTCATGCGGGGGCGACGGTCCCGCCGCGGCCACTTATCCGTGTCGCGGTAAGTGCCCACGGTGGTGAGGTTGCGTCCCGGCACCAGATAGGTGGTGTCGCCTGCCCCGAAGATGTAGGAAAACGGCAGGTTCTTCACCGCAGGGTGGGTCTGTATCTTGCCCATGCACATGGAGAAGGCCCCGATGGTGGCCGGCCATAGCAGGTGGGCCCCGCTGGCCGTCTTGGAACCGCGCTCCATCGTGCCCCAATGCACGGGGCCGAGCTTGTAGGCATGGTTGGAGAAGTTGGTGTTGGAACCGGCATTGTAGAAAGAGTATGCTCCGCCGATGAGCAGTGTGCTCTTGTGGTGGCTCACCGTGAACGGGCCACAGAAAGCCGCACAAGCCTCGCCGTTGTCGAGATAGCTGTTGGCAAAGAAGAGCGACGCTTCGGCCGATGCCCCCTTACCGATGTGGCAGGCCTCGCCCACGAAGCAGTTGTCTATCTTGGCCCCGTCGAGAATGGAACTGCCGGCCTGCACCACGCTATTGTCTATCATCACGTTGTGCCCCACGTAGGTGCCGGCATCGGCCGTGCCGAGGATGGAACACTCGGAGAGGCGGGTTGCTCCGCTTATCTCGCAGTCGTCGCTCACCACGACATTTACCATCTCGGTGGTGTTTACGATCTTCACCCGGTAGCCTATCTGCCCGCGCCGTGGCCTTGTGCTCTCTATGTGACTCTTGATGAGGGAGCGCAGCGCCGCTTGGAAATTCCTGTCGCCGGCATGGCGCACCATGAGTGCAGCCAACTGCGCACTGAGCCGACTGAAAATGACGGCATTGCCCGTGCCCGCCTCGTTGAGCACGGAAATCGTGTTGCCCTGTCCGAAAGTGGCATCGGCCGTGCTGCTCAACCGGCCGATGTTTGAGATGTAGCACTCCTCGCCTATGTCGTAGTTGCTGATGTAGTTGCCGACTCCTTCTATCAGGCAGTTGTCGCCTATGGTGACATCTTTGAGCACGGCGTTGCTGATGCCCGTGTGTCTGAAGAATCCTTCCTCTATCTCAATGCTTTTGTCAAACAGCCCGAGGTTTATCTCGCCGTAGCAGCTCACATTTCTGATATGTTCGGCCCGGAAGTCTTCGGCCACGTTGATGGTGGTCCAGTCTTCGGCCGAACAACCGTTCTGTTCAAGGATTTCGATTTCCTCTACACTCAAACTTCTATAGTCTTCTTGCATGGTAGCCGTCGTTTTATCTGTTTGTTAGGCTGTGGAATGGTACTCTTCTCATTCCTCCACCATCGGGTAGAGGAAGTCGTTGTAGGGATATTTCTGCACGTGCAGCTCCCGCACTTTCGTGTAGAGCGTGTTGCGAAACTCGTCAATGTTCTCTTTTTCCCGCGCCGAGATGAAGAGGCAGTTCTCGTTGAGGCGTGCCATCCACGTGCGTTTCAGTTCGTCGAGGGTGATATTTTCTTTGGTGGCAGGCGTGAGGTCGTCTTCCTCCTTCTCCACCCAAGTGTAGTTGTCTATCTTGTTGAAGACTATCATCGACGGCTTGTCGGCGCAGCCGAGTTCTCCGAGCGTGTTTTCGACCACTTTAATTTGTTCTTCAAAGTCGGGATGGGAGATGTCCACCACGTGGATCAACAGGTCGGCTTCGCGCACCTCGTCGAGCGTCGACTTGAACGAATCCACGAGGTCGGTAGGCAACTTGCGTATGAACCCCACAGTGTCGGCCAGCAGAAAGGGCAGATTGTCTACCACTACTTTGCGCACCGTGGTGTCGAGCGTGGCGAAAAGCTTGTTCTCGGCAAACACCTCACTTTTGGCCAAAAGATTCATGATGGTCGACTTTCCCACATTGGTGTAGCCCACGAGCGCCACGCGAATCATGCGTCCGCGGTTTTTGCGCTGCGTCACCTTCTGCCGGTCTATCTCCACCAACCGCTGCTTGAGCAGACTCATGCGCTGCAAGATGATTCGGCGGTCCATCTCGAGCTGGGTCTCTCCCGGTCCGCGCAGGCCCACGCTGCCTTTTCCGCCGCCCGAACCCGAACCGCCCCCCTGACGCTCCAAGTGGGTCCACAGGCGTTGCAGGCGTGGCAGCATGTAGCGGTATTGCGCCAGTTCCACCTGTGTCTTGGCGTTGGCCGTCTGCGCCCGCATGGCAAAGATGTCGAGAATGAGCGACGTGCGGTCGAGGATTTTCACCTTCAGTTCGTTTTCGATGTTGCGCATCTGCTTGGCCGATAGTTCGTCATCGAATATCACCATGCCTATTTCCCGCTCTTCGTCCTCTTCTTGTTGGATATATTGCTTGATTTCTTCGAGCTTTCCCTTGCCCACGTATGTTGTCTGGTTAGGGCCTCCCACGCGCTGGGTGAATCGCTTCACGGTCACAGCCCCTGCCGTATCGGCCAGAAATTCGAGCTCGTCGAGATATTCTTTTGTCTTGGCCTCGTTCTGCTCCTGCGTGATGAGTCCCACGAGAATGGCTGTTTCGGCCTTGACTTCGGAAATGACAAATTCTTTCATTAAAAGTGATATGTATTATTATAAGGTGCAAATTTACTTCAAAATGTGCATATCACAAAATAAAATGGTACTTTTCTCGCAAACGTTTACGTTGATTTTCGAGCAAAAGGGATCGCAATTTTGATTTAAATCAATTTAAATATCTATCTTTGCAATCGTCAAGAATGACCAAACTGATTTTCAAAAGATCATAACTACATAAGACACAAACTGCTGAAACATTCAAAAACAAGCGAAAAAGCCCGACGTGATGCCGGGCTTTTTTATTTTTATTCCAAGTATTGCAATTTTCATCTTTTAGGAGCTAAAGAAGTCGGAGGAAGCCGGCCCTTGCTTCACCCATAGAGAAATTGATGCGACAGCCTTGTTTCCAGACCGGCTTGTACTCACCGTTCGATTTCTCGCGCACTGCCTTTTACTTGTATAGCGCGAACTATTAAAACTTTCGAAAAAGCCTTACATGCCATTTCCCCGAGCCCATCTTTCCAGCCTGTGTCATCCGTCTCGTTTGTCCCATCCGCCCCATCAATTTCCTAACTCGGCCCAAACGACATTGCGAAAGAGCCACACTTGGAAGCTCACTTGGCCCCTTTCGCAACGTCGTTTGGGCTGAATTACAACCCATTTCAGGATGGAAAAGCCCCCTTTCGATGGGTGGGTGGCCGTTGGGAGTTTTGGAGACTAAAAAAGGGAAACGCTCTCGCGCTTCCCTTGCTTATGCAAAGATACAGCTTTTTCCGCCCGAAACCAAATGCTTGATGAAAGATATTGACATCTGGCATGCTTCAGCCTTGAGCTCTGAGATATTTCCACCACCCGTATCGGGGGCGGTGGCGCAGGTAGCTCTCGTCGCCCATGTGGGCGTAGGCCTCGCGCTCCAGCGAGATGTTGGTGTATGCCCGGCCTTTCATAGGCAGCCGGACAAGCCATTCGGCCACATACCACAGATAGAAGCCCACGATGCCCATTTCGAGCATCTGGGCCGTGTGGATGCGCTCATGCCGCAGGAGGTCGGCAGTGAGCGTGGTGCCCTTGCGGCAGAAGAGCAGCCCCAGAATGTTGATGGCATCATAGTTCTTGGGCGGCAGCAGAGGGTTGCGCACGATTCTCACGATGGGTCTTTTTCTGTGTCGGCAGTGGTGCTATTTCTCTATTCTTGCTGTCCATCCCCCTCCGGGAGCGAGGTGTACGGTCAGTTTTTCGCCCGGGCGCAGGGTCTTTTCCGTGCGCTTGTAGTCGGTCGCCTCGCGGTCGGCGTTGATGCCGTCTTCAAAGACGACCGCCTTTGTTCCCACCTTGTGCAGCCGCGAGAGGTCGATGGTGATGTCTCGTGGCTGCCAGTCGCCCATTGCCGCCACCCACCACGTGTCACCTTTGCGGCGGGCCATCACCACATAGTCGCCCATGCGGCCGTCGATGGCCACCGTTTCGTCCCACACAGTGGGCACAGCGGCAATGAAATCGGTGCATGGTTGGTTTTTCATATACATCGTGGGTGAGTCAGCGAGCATCTGCAGCGGGGCGTGGAAGATGGTGTACATGGCCATCTGGTGCACTCGTGTGCCTTGGCTCATGGGATGGTTGTTGTTGCCGAAAAACTGGTCGCGCGTAGCGTTGCTCATGGCTCCGGGCGTGTAGTCCAGCGGGCCGGGCAGCATACGCAGGTAGGGTATCGTGCAGTCATAGCGCGGCTGGTCGTGCAAGGGACCGTGGTCTGAGCGCGGTTCCCACTTCGAATTTTCCAGTCCTTTCACCCCCTCGAAATTCAAGATGTTGGGGTAAGCCAACTGCAAGCCCGACGGTTTCATGCCGTGATAGTCGAGCACGAGCCGGTGGCGGGCCGCACACTCGGCCACTTCGCAGGCCGACTCCATCACGCGTTGGTCGTCGCGGTCGAAGAAGTCTACCTTGAATCCCTTGATGCCCAGTTTGGCGTAATGCGCCATGACCTCCTCCATCTTCTCCGGCCCACGCTGCACGAGATTGCGCCACGACGACCACAAGATGATGCCCACGCCCTTGTCGGCCGCGTAGCCCACCAGTGCCGGGAGGTCGATGGCGATGGAGGTGTCGAGCAGGTCTTCGGGATTGCTCCATCCCTCGTCTATAATGATGTATTCAAGACCGTTGGCCGCCGCGAAGTCTATGTAGTATCGATAGGTGTCGGTGTTCATCCCGGCAGGGAAGTCCACCCCCGAGAGATTCCAGTTGTTCCACCAGTCCCAAGCCACTTTGCCCGGCTTGATCCACGCCGTGTCCTTCAGCCGGCTCTTGGGGCCGAGCTTTGTGGCGATGTCGCAGGTGAGCAGGTCGGTGTCGTGTGTGCTGATGACCACCACCCGCCACGGGAAAAACTTCCTGCCGGTCACCCTCGCGATGTAGTCGGCGCGCTTTGTGGGCACGAGGTTCAGGCTCGCCTGTTTGTTCACGGCCTCTTCGAGCGGATAGGGAGCAAACTCGGCTACGAGCGAGTGCCCCTCGCCTTTTTTCAGAAACATGCCGGGATAGTCCAGCTGGTTGGCTTCCATGATGACGGCCCGTTTGCCTTCGGGCAGCGTCGCTGCGAGTGGCGTGATGGCCAGCGAGTCGGGGAACATCTCGGAAAGCCGCTGCTCGTCGTAGTAGGATTCAAACGAGTAGCAGTAGCGTTCGCCCGCCCGGTTGTCGTTCACGTAGGGTATGAAGGCCTCGTAGTCGGCTGCGAAGCGGAATTCCGCCCGCTCGTCCACTACGTTCACCTGCTTAGGTGTGATGTTCACGAAGCGGTAGCAGGCCGCCCCGTTGTAGGCACGGAACTCCACATTGTAGTCGCCCGTGCACCGGAGTGTCATGCTGCGGCAGTCCTTGTCCTGCCCCGTCTTGGTGCCAACCACTTTCACGCCGGTGCCGTAGTGCTTGCCGTCGCTCATCGTCATGCCGATGGCCGATGGCAGCAACACCTGCATGCGGCCGTTGTCCACGGCCCATGTGAGGTTTTGACTGTCGTCGACGGTGACGACAGTTTGCCCGTCGGGCGAAGTGAGGGTGTAGGTTTTTCCCCATGCCCCGAGCGTTGTGAGGGCAAGGGACAGAATGGTCAGTGTCCGGATTTTCATATTTTTTGTTGTTTGGTTGTCGATATGCGTCTGGTGCAAAGATATAAATAATCCGGTAGAAAATCCCGCCAGAAGGTGGATTATTGCAGAGTTTCTTGTTTGTCGGCCTGCACCATGGGCATGGTGAGTTCCACATCTGCCGGCGTGTAGGTTTTCGCTTTAGGCTTGTCGGAGCCACCTGCCTCGAGGAATATCGGCAAGGTCAATGCCGGAAAATGTGATATTTCGATTTCACCATTGCTTGTTTTGTCTTGATGTGCCCGGATGGTTGAGGGCAACCGGGTTGAAATCTTGTGCCGTCATGCTCTGCTGCTCTATTTTGGTGTGATATAAATGCCTTTAGAAAGCATTTCGTTCGACAGCATTATCCTTTCAGCAGAACACTCTCTATGGCTTGTTTGAATTGAGTTTTGCCCATGGCTCCTGAAGCCAGTTGTGGTGCTTCGTTCAGAGGAATGAACAGGAAGGTGGGGATGGACCGGATGCCAAACACGGCGGCCAACTCTTGTTCGGCTTCGGTGTCCACTTTGTAGAAGTCTACTTTTCCGCTATATTCTTCGGCCAATTCGTCCATGATAGGTGCCATCATCTTGCAGGGGCCACACCAGTTGGCATAAAAGTCTATTACGGTAGGCCTGTTTCCTAAAAACTTCCACGTTGTGGGATTGTTCTCGTAGTCGGCCACTCTCTTGAGGAAGTCACTCTTGGTCAGTTGCATTGTTTTCATACGCTTTTAATAGTTATATTCGTTATTATAATTTGTTGCTGTGTCTTTAGAAATATATTCCAATGGAAATTACACTTACAAAGATAAGAATAACGCTTTGAAATCTCCAAATTTAAGTACTGATACGAGCCTGCTTTTTAAGAAAATTAAGAGTGTTGAGGCTGCTTTTAACATCTCTATGCTAAACGGAGTTGCTTTTGCAGCGGTAAGGGATGGTGGCTTTTGCTGTCAAATATCTTCCTGCCGGATTTGTATTTTCGACTTTTGTGTTGTATCTTTGCAGTAGCAAGGGAAGCGCGGGAGTGCCTCCCTTTTTTAGTTTCCAATCCACAGCAAGGCTCCCAACCTCCTAAAAGGGGCTTTTTCACCTTGAAATGGGGGGTCATCCGGCCCGAATGGCTTTGTGAAAGGGCCTCTTTCAGCTTCTGACTATGGCTCTTTTGCAATGTTGTTTGGGTCGAGTGGGAAAATTAATGGGGCGAATGGGATAAATGAGACGGATGGGATGGGCAGGAAAGATGGGGGTGGAAAAATGGCGTGTAAGGCTTTTTCAAAATCCTGGTAAGTTTCGCTATATATGGGCAAGGGGGGTTCAGAATCCTGATTCTTCCCGTTAAAAAAGTCTGATAATCACCATTTTTTATTTATTGGTGCTTTTGTTCTGATTTTTTTGCCTATATTTGCATAAGGTAGGCTGCGCTCGGCAATGGTTGAGCAAGCTCCCATTGCCCTCACTGGCACTACCTTTGCATAAGGTAGGCTGCGCTCGGCATCCTAAATGCGATAAAGAATATTTGGCTATGAAGTGTAAGAGACTGATTTTGGCGATAGCTGTGCTGTTGGTTCCCGCAATGATGCTGGCCGACGGCTACACGACATTGTGGAAAAAAGTGGCCGGTGCGCGAGAGAAAGATCTGCCTAAGACCACGGTGGAATGGTTGCAGAAAATCATTGACAAGGCATCCGCTGAAAAGGCCTACGGCCAGTTGTTGGCAGCGGAGTTGAGTAAGGTGCAGGCCGAATCGGCCATATCGCCCGATTCGCTGATGCCGGCTTTGATGCGCCTGCAAAGCAAGGAGCGGTCGGTGCGCAGCAGCGATCACGTGATGGCGGCCATCTACGAATCGGCTTTGGGCCGTCTGTTGCTACAGTCTGGTGCAGAACCGGAGGCCTTCACCACCACATCGCAGGAATACTACCGCCTTTCGATGCAGTATCCCGACCTGTTGGCACAATACAAGACCACCGCTTTCGAACCGCTTTTCGACAGAGGGACCGACAGCCGTATCTTTGGCGATGACCTGTTGCATGTTATCGGTTTCGCTGCTGGCGACTATCAGGCACTCCACGACTACTATCAGGCGCATGGCAACTGGGCTGCGGCCTGCATCTGCGCCTATCGGTTGGTGAGCAAACAGCGCCAAGATGAGGTGAAACTCGTGCGCAAGTCGAAATACCTGAACACCATCGACTCGCTCATCCACGTGTATCAGGATTTGCCCGAAGCCGGTGAACTGGCCATCGAGCGTTACACTTTCATGAAAGAGGCGGAGGATGCCACGGTGGAAGAACGCGTGCGCTACATCAACTATGCCGTGGGCAAGTGGGGCCGGTGGCCGCGGATCAACCGGTTGAGAAATGAACTGAAAGAGCTCACTCGGCCCTCGTTCACGCTCGCTGTGGACAATGAGGTGACGATACCCAACCATCGTGTAGTGCTCAACTTGCGGCGCGTGCGGGCCGTGGGTAGCATCACGCTCACCGTGTCGCGGCTCACCGTCGATGCCACGACCCGTCTTGACCCCGGGCGGGCTAAAGATTTGGCTGCGTTGCGCAAGCTGGTGCAGCCGTTCAGACAAATCACGAAGACTTTCCGCTATGTGGGCATCCCGGACTATCAGCTGTCGGCCGACTCGCTCGTCATCGACGGATTGGAGCCCGGTGTCTATCTGGCCGATGCCACCACACCCGGCAGTGACGTGGCCGAACACGGTCTGTTGCTCTATGTGACCAATGTGGCCACAATGCAGGAGGCGTTGCCCGACAATCAGATACGCTATATCGCCGTGAATGCCACCACGGGACAACCGTTGCCCGGGGCCACTCTGCATCTGGGGTATGGTCAATATACCGGTAGGGTGGGAGCCGAAATCACGCTCACCTGCGACGATAAGGGCGAGGCTGTCTACCGCTATGCCGATGTCCGCCCTATCTCCGTCTATGCCACCACGGCCGACGACCGCTATTGTCCTGATGGAAATGTTTGGGGAGGATATCACTATTGGGAAGCGCAGAAATATGAAAACAGCACCCAACTTTTCACCGACCGGGCTCTCTATCGTCCGGGGCAGACCGTGCATGTGGCCGTGCTCACTCATCAGCTGGTGGATGGCAAGCAGGCCCACGTGAGAAGCGGACAAACCGTGGTGCTCACCTTGCGCGATGCCAACTACAAGGAGGTGGAGAAGAAGACCGTCACCACCGACGAACTTGGCATGGCTGCGGCTGACTTCACACTTCCTGCCGCGGGGCTTACAGGGCGGTTCTCCATTCGCAGTAGTAGTGATGGGGGCAGTGCCTTCTTCGATGTGGAAGAGTACAAGCGCCCCACTTTCGAGGTCGACTTCCCGGAAGTCAACTACCGCTATCAGACCGGTGACACGTTGATGGTGAAAGCTACGGCCCGGAGCTATGCCGGTGTACCGGTGCAGCGTGCCAATGTGGGCTATCGGGTGGTGCGCCGCACGGCATGGTGGTGGCGCGGTTATGGTGACTACGATGGTGAAACGGTGCTGGAAGACAGCGTGATGACCGACGACAACGGCTACTTCACGGTGAGTGTTCCGCTTACGCCGGAGCCCGGTGTGACCATGGCCCGCAGCCATCGCGATGCCCGCTATTACAATTTTGTGGTCACGGCGGCTGTCACCGACCGCAGTGGAGAGACGCGCGAAGGCGAGATGACGCTCCCCTTGAGCACATGGCCGACGGCTTTCTCGGCCACATTGCCCTCTAAGGTGGAACGCGACAGTCTCAAGACACTCACCTTTATATATAAGAACGGTGCCGGGGCGAACATCGCTTCCACGGTGAATTATTTCTTTGACAACGGTCCCATGAAGCGGGCCAAGACCAATGAACCTGTGTCACTGGCTTCCCTCTCCGGCACACTCCGTTCGGGCAGGCATCTGCTCACGGCCTATTGTGACAAAGACACGCTCAAACAAGCGTTTGTGGTGTTTTCGATGGATGACACCGTGCCTGCCGAGCCCACCGATTGCTGGTTCTATGTCAGCGGCAAAGAGTTTGCCGGCGACGGTCGCCCGGTCTGTGTGCAGGTGGGCTCATCTGCCAAAGACCAGTACATCGTCTACACCGTTTTCTCCGGCGAGAAGATGTTGGAACAGGGCGTCATCCGCCAGAGTAATGCCGTCAACACGTGTCGCTTCACCTATAAACCGGAATACGGTGACGGCATACTCCTCACCTATGCTTGGATGAAAGACGGAGTGGGCTATACCCGTTCGGCTGCCATCCGGCGCGCACTGCCCGACAAGAAACTGAACATCTCGTGGAAAACCTTCCGCGACCGGCTCACCCCGGGACAGAAAGAGGAGTGGACATTGACTGTGGCACAGCCCGACGGAAAACCGGCCAAGGCCGGACTGCTGGCCGTGCTCTATGACAAGTCGCTTGACCAAATCACCGGGCACAGTTGGACTTTCAGTCTTAACAGGCGGCTGTATCTACCCTCCACCGGTTGGCAGGTGCCCGTGAGCCTCTCCAATCCCCGCCCCATGTCGGTCGTTTGTGAGAGTCCGCTGCGGCTGTTTCCGCTCCATTCGCTGTCTTTCAGTGATTTCCGCAAAGAATATTTCTATGACTATCTGTCTGTCTATTCCGCCTTATTCGGCAGTGCAAGAGGGCTTCGGGTGAGAGGCGTGGGGACTGCAAGGCCGGAGGCTTTGATGAAAGAGTCGGCTGTAATGGCCTATGACGTGGTGGGAGATGCCGACACCATGACCGGAAATACCGTGATGTCAGGAGCGGAATCCACCGATGAGAAGAAAGAATACAGCGGTGGAAAGGAAGTCGGCCGGCATCCCCAGCTGCGGCAAAATCTCAACGAGACCGCTTTCTTCTATCCCAATCTGCTCGCTGACGGGCAGGGCCATGTGTCCATCAAGTTCACTTTGCCTGAGAGTGTCACCACATGGCGGTTTATGGGTCTGGCCCACGACCACGACATGAACTATGGCAGCATCGAGGCTGAAGCCGTGGCCAAGAAGACGGTGATGGTGCAGCCTTATCTCCCGCGCTTCCTGCGCGAAGGTGACTGCGCGCTGATTCGCGGCAACGTGTCCAACACTTCCGAGCGGGCAGTGAAGGCTACGGCGCGCCTTGAACTGCTTGATGCGGTCACCGGTCGCACGCTCTATACGAAGGAGCAGGCTGTGAGTCTTGCCGCCGGTCGCACGGAGAGCGTGGCTTTCCGTGTAGACCTCGCCGCAATCGGTGTGCAACCGTCGGTGCTCGTGTGCCGCATGACAGCCGACGGGCGTGGATTCAGCGATGGTGAGCAGCATTATCTGCCCGTACTTTCCACTCGCGAAGTGGTTACGACAACTTTCCCGTTCACCCAGCATGGGCCCGGTGTCAAGACCGTAGACCTCGATTCGTTGGCCGGCAGCAATGCTTCCGGTAGGTCGCTCACCATCGAATATACCAACAATCCCTCGTGGTTGATGATTCAGTCTTTGCCCACGGTGTGCAATCCATGGGAAGACAATGCCGTGAGTCTTGTCACCGGCTATTATGCCAATAGCATCAGCCGTTATCTGCTGAAGCAGGTTCCGGCCATTAGACAGGTGATGATGCAGTGGCAAAAAGAACCCGACGGAGGGTCGCTCAAGAGCAGTTTGCAGCGAAACGAAGAACTGAAAACCCTCGTGCTCAACGATACGCCGTGGCTGTTGGAGGCAGAGGACGAGGCTGAACAGAAGCAGTTGCTCGTCGACTATTTTGACGAAGCGAAGACGGCAGCACGCATTGACGGCCAACTTGACAAACTGCGTCGTTTGCAGAATACCGACGGTTCGTGGAGTTGGTGGCCGGGCATGAGGGGCTGCATGTATATAACGGTGGCCGTGAGTGAGGCGTTGGCGCGGTTGAACAAGATGGTTGGCACGCAGGAGGAGACCGCCGGCATGTTGGCTCGCGCCCTGCGGTTCATGGAAAAGGAGGTGGCCGATGAAGTGGTCGAATTGAAGGGAAAAGCCAAAAAGGGCGAGAGGCACTTGTTGCCGAGTGAAATGGCACTTCACTATCTCTATCTTCGCGCACTCGACGGGCGTGCATTCTCGGTTTCTGCCGAGGTCGACAAAGATTATTTGCTGAAGATGCTGGCAGCCCGTCCGGCGGCTCTGACCATCTATGGCAAGGCCAATTCGGCTGTCATTCTGGCCCTGAACGGCTACAAAAGGCAGGCTGCCGACTACCTCCAAAGCATGGAGGAATACAGCGTATATAAAGAAGAGATGGGACGCTATTATGACACCCGTAAGGCCGGCTATTCATGGTTCGACTATAAGATACCCACCGAGGTGGCTGCCATTGAGGCTTTGCGTCTGCTGAAGCCCGAAGCCAAGCAGACCATCGAGGAGATGCAGCGGTGGCTGTTGCAGTGCAAGCGCACGCAGGCTTGGGACACACCGGTCAATACGGTGAATGCTGTCTATGCCTTTGGAGTGGACAAGGCCATCGCCCGCAGTGGTGGTGCGCCGGCTGTGATGAAACTCGACGGCAAGCGCATAGCCCTGCCGGAGGGTTCTGCCGGCCTCGGCTACGTGAAGATGCGTGTGGAGGACGATCATGCCAAGACCTTTACCGTGGAGAAAACCACCGAGGGCACGAGCTGGGGGGCACTCTATGTGCAACAGTTCATGGCCATGACGGAAGGAATAGGAGGGAAGCAAGAGAGTGCTGCCGGGCTTGCCGTGAAGCGCGAAATCGTCGGAGGCAGTAGGGTGGGCGACCGCGTGAAGGTCAGAATCACCATCACGGCCGACCGCGACTACGATTTCGTGCAGGTGGTGGACAAACGTGCCGCCTGCCTCGAACCCGTGGAGCAGTTGAGCGGTTACCGCATGGGCTGTTACGTGACTCCGCGCGACAACGCCACCAATTACTATTTCGACCGTCTGCCTAAAGGCAAACGCGTCATCGAGACGGAATATTTCATCGACCGTGCCGGTGAATATACCGGAGGCAGTGTGACCGTGCAGTGTGCATACGCCCCCGAGTTCAACGGACGGTGTGCGGGCCGGAAACTGACCGTTGCAGAGAAATGAAAGGGAAAAAAGGCTTTCAGATGAAGAATGAATAAAAAACAAGATAGCAAGATGAACAGAACGTGTGTGCTCTTATTCCTGCTGGTGGCAGGATGTTTCGGACTTTCAGCACAGCAGTTGACTACATCCCAAGCGGTGATAGACTTGGGGCAGGTGGTCTATCGGCAGCCTGCCACGGCCGAATTTGAGGTGTTCAACGACGATTACCGGCCAGCCACGATACGCAGTGTCCGCACCGCTTGCGGTTGCGCCACGGCCACTTATTCCAACACCTCTATTGCTCCGAAGTCGAAAATAGGCCTGCGGGCCACCTACGACGCATCGCAGTTGGGGCATTTCGAGAAACAGATAGCCGTCTTTGCCGGCAACGAACAAGAACCTCTCGTCCTCACGATGAAGGGTGTTGTGGTTAGCGAAGTGGTCGACTTCTCCGGCGATTACCCTTACACGATAGCAAGTTTGAGGGTTGACAACAACAATGTGGAGTTTGATGATGTCAACCGTGGGGACCGCCCGGTGCAGAAGATACACATCAAGAACGTGTCGGGCGAGACGCTGAACCCCCAGGTGATGCACCTTCCGCCCTACATGAAGGCCAATGTTTCGCCCTCCACGGTGGCCCCCAACCACGATGCCGTGGTGTCGCTTACGCTCGAGTCGCGCCTCATCCGCAACTTCGGACTGACACAGACGAGCATCTACCTGGGCATGTTCCCCGGCGACCGGGTGGCTCCGGAGAAGGAAATCAGTGTGTCGGCAGTCTTGCTGCCCGACTTCGATCGCCTCACAGAGGTGGAGAAGGCAAAGGTTCCGCACATCTCGCTTTCCACGGAGAATTTGAATTTAGGCAGTTTCAACGGTAAAGCCAAGTTGAAAGGAAGCATCGAAATCAAAAATACGGGTCGCTCACAGCTCGACATTCGTTCCATGCAGATGTTTACCATGGGCTTGCAGGTGTCGCTTGGCAAGACACGCATTGCCCCCGGCGAAACGGTTAAACTAAAGGTGACGGCCATTGCCCGCGAACTGAAGAAGGCGCGCAGCAAGCCCCGCATCCTGATGATTACCAATGATCCGGAACATCCGAAGATTGTCATCAATGTGTCGGCACAGTAGAATCAAACGACAGACAGTAGTGATACAGATAGAGATAGACAGTGGCAGTGGTTTCTGCTTTGGCGTGACCACTGCCATCAAGAAGGCAGAAGAAGAATTGGCCGCAGGCAAGACACTTTATTGCTTGGGCGACATTGTGCACAACGGGATGGAGGTGGAGCGTCTGCACAGCAAGGGACTTGTCACCATCAACCACGAAGACCTCAAACAGTTGCATGACGTGAAAGTGCTGCTCAGGGCTCATGGCGAACCGCCGGAGACCTACGCGCTGGCCCGTCGCAACAACATCGAGATTATCGATGCCACCTGTCCGGTGGTATTGGCATTGCAGCGGCGCATCAAACGGCAATACGAGAACTCTTCCCCCGAACAGCAGGAACAGCACCGGGAGGCCTCCGAGGCACTTTCGGCCATGCTTGCACCGGCCCGACCGAAGCAGGGAACGCAGATTGTCATATTCGGGAAAAACGGTCATGCGGAGGTGCTGGGGCTGGTAGGACAGACCAACAGCCATGCCATTGTGATAGAGAAGTTTGACGATGTGAAGCGACTTGACTTCGAACGTGACATCTATCTCTATTCCCAGACCACCAAGAGCCTTGACGAGTTTCACCGCATTATCGACTATATACAGCGTCACATTGCCCCCACGGCAACATTCAGGAGTTTTGACACCATTTGCCGGCAGGTGGCCAACCGTATGCCCAACATCGCCAATTTCGCCTCGAAGCACGATCTTATCCTCTTTGTGAGCGGGCGCAAGAGCAGCAATGGCAAGGTGCTTTACAACGAGTGCAAGAGTGTCAATCCCAACAGCTATCAGATAGAGAGTGCCAAGGAGATCGACTTGGGGTGGTTGGAAGGTGTCAGCACCATAGGCATTTGCGGAGCCACGAGTACTCCCAAGTGGCTCATGGAAGAGTGCCGGGACTATATTCTCAGTCATGTGGAGGCCTGATGCCGACCGACATGGCGGAGAGACTGTTGACATTTGATGGGAAAATAAATCCACGCATTATTCGCACATTCTAAAAAACAGTCTCTGCAAGTTGTCGGATGGTGGTGAATAATATTAACAAAATCGCACTCGCGGAATTTCTTCAACCAGAGCGGAAAACCGGTTTTAAAATGCTGAGGAAGTCCGTTGATTTTCTCATTCGGGTCTTTCGAACTTGCGAAAGAGCCACACTTGAACGCCGAAAGGGCCACAGTTGCAATGCAACTGTGGCCCTTTTGTAAGCCCGTTTGGGCCCTTTCAGGCCCGTTTCCGACCTCCAATATGTGTCAGTAAAATTCAAGCGGCTGATTATCAAAGTTTTGGAAATGTCGCCAAAATCGCATATTTACGCCGAGCGGGTTGTCGGTTGCAAATGTCGCAAGCAGAGAGGCCGAAAGCAAACAAATAGTTTGACAGTTGTAGAACTTGATGCAATGGCGACCGCAGACGGGAGGGGCAGTCTGCCAAACAAAAAAAGGAGAACCTTCTCGCGAAGCCTCTCCCTCAACAAAAAACAGTAATTAACTCAAAATTTATAATCTATTGCTCATGTATCCTTTTTGTCGTATGAAACCAAAAAGTTTTCTTCGTTGCTCATCTCTCTGCAAATATCTTGAGCGTTTGTTGTCTCTGTCGTTTTGTTCGGGTGGCGCAGGGCTTTTCATACCTCCCGGCATATAGCCCTTTTGCCTTCCGAATAGCATATAAACAAGGTCTATACGCATCAAAATTAACATAAACAAAAACTTAATATCCTCTTGTTTGAACCTTCACCGCAGTGTCGGTTGCGGGTGGAAGCAGACTCTCCGAATATTTCATCCGTGCTTGTGGGTGAATCGGGATGTGGTTTTGGAGTGGCCTTTTGTTTCGTTCAGGCTTCGTCCTGCTTCTTCCTTTTTACATTTGCAAAGATACTTTGTTCTCCCATTTGCAGAAACTTTTTTCAGCGAATCGGCCTTTTTCTTCAACGAATCTGCCTGTTGTCACTTTTTGTTTCGCGTGTGGAGGCGTGGAGTGCGTCTCCGCCTTGTTCACCGGAGTCTTGAAACACCGGCCATTAGCGCACTGTCCGCTCGTATTGTGCCAGCAACCATGCTTTCTGCTCGGCGATGGTCAGATGGCTGTTGTCCAGTTCCAAGGCATCATCAGCCTTTTTCAGCGGTGACGTTTCGCGATGGGTGTCTATGTAATCACGTTCCTGCACGTTCTTGAGAATGTCGGAAAAGTCGGCCGGCATCCCCTTGGCCTGTAGTTCGTCGAAGCGTCGTTGGGCTCGCACCTGCGCACTTGCGGTGACAAACACTTTCAGTTCGGCATCGGGAAATACGGTCGTCCCTATGTCGCGGCCGTCCATGACAATGCCCTTTTCTTTCCCCATTTGTTGTTGCTGGGCCACCAGTGCATGGCGCACGAAAGCTATGGCAGCGATGGGGCTCACGTGGTTGGACACTTCAAGCGACCGGATGTCGTTCTCCACGAGTTCGCCGTTGAGATAAGTGTCGGGGCGGCCGGTCTCGGGATTCAATTTGAAAGTGATGTGGATGTTGCCCATTTCCTGTCGCAATTCGTCTTCGCGGACACTGCCGTCGGCATTGAAGAGATTGTGGCGCAAGGCATAGAGCGTCACCGAGCGGTACATGGCTCCCGTGTCTACATACACATATCCTATTTCCCGGGCAAGGTCTTTGGCCATCGTGCTCTTGCCGCATGATGAATAGCCGTCTATGGCGATGGTTATTTTCTTCATTTCTTAATCGTTAGTTATCTTTTTATGTTGGTCATATCTTATAAAGTGTAGGCAAGGTTTAAAACCACAGAACTGCTCGACACATGGTATTTGCCGTAGGCCAGATTGAGCTTGAAGCGTTCCAGATTGAGACCGGCACCTATGCTCAGGCCCGCCCCGTGGCTGCTTCCCTCGTCTTGACTCGTCTGGATGTTCATCTCGTCGGCCCGCCTGAAGTTGTAGCCGGCGCCCACCCAGATGCTCGGACTGAGGATTATGTCGAGTCCGACGACGGCATGGTTGACAAATTTATAGTCCCAATGGTTGAGGTCGACGAGCGTAGCCGACACCCTGAAAGGCGTGTGGAGCAACCGTTTGCTCACCCCCAGCTGCACGTCGATGGGCATACGCTCATATTCTTCGTTGTAGGCCTTGAGCTGTCCGCCAAGGTTTTTGGCCACGGCCGATACCGACCACTCCCGGTCTGAGTCGTAGTAGTTGAGCCCAAGATCCACGCCCAAGGCAATGGAATTGTAGTCTCCGAGGTATGAAGTGATGAATTTCGCACTGATACCACCTGCCAACCGGTCGGTCAGCATATACGAAAAATAGCCTGCAAATGACAAGTCCTTGGCTGAAAACTCCCCTGTCTGCACATTGTTTTCATCCACCTGCTTCATCTTGCCATAGTCAATGTATTGTGCAGAGAAGGCCACCGAAGCCTTTTCTTTGATGTTCCGGTTGAACGATGCCGAAGCCATGTTGGCCCCCGACATGTAGTTCATGTAGTTGAGGTTGACCGTTTTGTCGCTTACCGACGACAACAGGGCGGGGTTGTTGAAGATGAATGTCTCGTCGTCTTCTATGATGGTGATGTTGTTTCCTCCAAGTGCAGCCGCATGGGCACTCACGGGAAGCCTGAGAAAATTATATTCCGTCTGGCTTTCCTGTGCCCAAGCCCAAGCTGTGACGAAAGTAAACAGGAGGGTAAAAACACCTTTTTTCATTTAAAAATTCTAATTATTGCACAAAGATACGGCTTTTTTCAAATATAAGAGGTAAATTTGCACATATATTCGTGGATTTGCCTATGGCGTTTGTCGCCTTGATAACGCGGAATCCGATGATTTATTATACCCTTGGAAACGAAGAAATCATATCAGGCCGATTTGGAAAACAAGCGATCCACCCGGTTGCTGTTGGGGCTCGTGTTGGCTTTTTCGTTGCTGTTGGCGGGGTTGGAATACACCTCTTCTCCGACAGATTCGAACATGGATTCCGAGATGTTTGAAGACTTGGTGCAGGATATGGAAGTGGTCCCCAACGATCGGAAAGACATGATTTCTGCTGTCTCAGCCCCCGTCTCCCATGCCGTCACCGCCCGTGTCAAGCCTGTGGAGGCCGCTGTGTCGTCTCCCGAAAAGCTCAATCCCAATACCGGTACACAACCCGTGGGCGATGGTGGTGGAGCTGTTGATGCCGCCAAGGTGACGGAAGCTTTGCCCCAGACGGCGGCCGACGACGAGAAGGCCAAGGATTTTCGCATCGTGCAGCAGTTGCCCGAATTTCCCGGCGGATGGGTGGAGTTTATGAAATGGCTCACCAAGAATCTTAAATATCCGTCGCAGGCTCAGAGTCAGCGGATACAGGGACAGGTGGTCGTTACTTTCATTGTCAACAAAGACGGCTCTGTTGCCGACATCAGAATACCGCATCCGACCACTCCTGTGCTCGACAGTGAAGTGCTCCGGGTGATGCGCATGATGCCCAAGTGGAAACCCGGTGTGGACAACGACAAACCCTGCCGCACGATGATGGCCATTCCGGTGGTGTTCAACCTTTAATGTTACTGTAACAATCAAAACGGAGGAAAAACTCAAAATGAAAACAGCTGATGAACTCTTGCAGTTGATAAACCGCTATCTTGACAGCTTGCCCTACGACCGCAAGCCTGCATCCCTCTATGCTCCCATCAAGTATGTGCTCTCCATGGGGGGCAAACGCATCCGCCCCACGCTGATGCTTCTGGCCTACAACCTCTTTAAGGATGACCCCGAAAAGATTCTCTCCAGTGCTTGCGCCTTGGAGACCTACCACAATTACACACTCCTCCACGACGACCTTATGGACAATGCCGACGTGCGCCGGGGGCAGCCCACCGTACATAAGAAGTGGAATGCCAACTTGGCTGTGCTCTCGGGCGACTCCATGCTCGTGTTGGCCTATCAGCGCATGACCGAGTGTGACAGCCATTTGGCGGAAGTGTTGCACCTCTTTACCGAGACGGCACTGGAGATAGGAGAGGGGCAGCAGATGGATATGGAATTTGAAACTCGCAACGATGTGCGCGAAGAAGAATACATCGAGATGATTCGTCTCAAGACGAGCGTACTGTTGGCTTGTGCCATGAAAATTGGTGCCCTGTTGGCCGATGCCCCTGCCGACGATGCCGACAATCTCTATCGCTTCGGCGAGAAGATAGGGTTGGCTTTCCAGTTGCAGGACGACTATCTTGATGTCTATGGCGATCCGGCTGTGTTTGGTAAGGCTATCGGTGGTGACATCGTTTCCAATAAGAAGACCTACATGCTCATTAATGCCTTCAACCGGGCCGATAATGCCCAACGTGCCGAACTCGAAAGGTGGATTCGGGCCACTGATTTCGATCGTCATGAAAAGGTGAAGGCTGTCACCGGACTCTATGACGAAATGGGGATTGACCGGCTTGCACAGCAGAAAATCGCCGGTTATTTCAATGAAAGTAAGACCTACCTCGATCGGGTGGGCGTGAGTGACGAGCGCAAGTCTGAACTCATGCGCTATGCCCAACGAATGATGAAACGCCGGTACTGATGCCCTACAGAAGACTCCCTAAAACCGATGCCGCACGGCTGAAAGCCTTGAAGACGTTGCTTGATAACAACGACGTCTATACCGTGCGTGACCGTTTCATCGACTGGAAGTCACTCAACCGGGCGCAGCCGGCCTATGACCGACTGCTCACAGCGGCCGAACAGTATCGCATCAATCTCAATGCGCAGGTTCGCAATGCCAAGAAGATAGACCGCCTGCAGCGCAATGCCACCATGTATGTGAGCCATTTCATGCAGGTGCTCCTCATGGCGGTGGAGCGGGGGGAAATCAGAAAGGCCCAACTTGAACTCTATGGGCTGCCACCCGACACCACGGCGTTGCCCAACTTCAAGACGACCGACGGGCTGATAGCTTGGGGGCAGAAGGCGATAGAGGGCGAGAAGGCTCGTGTGCGAAAGGGAGGCCGCCCCATCTACAATCCCACCATCGGCATGGTGAGTACCCACTATGACATCTTCCGCACTATCAATGAACAGCAGCGCAACTTGCAGAGTCGCACGGCTAAATCCATTGAAGTGTTGCGGGCCATTCGTCCGGAGGTAGACGAGATATTGCTTGACCTTTGGAATCAGATAGAAAAGCATTACGAGAGCGAACCGCCCGAGCGCAGGTTTGCCGCGTGCCGCAAGTTTGGCGTGGTCTACTATTACCGCCGCCATGAACCCCATGACTATTAAGCAAAGATGATGATAGATACACATGCCCATCTCGACGTGGAAGATTTCCATGCCGATCTTCCCGAAGTGATGGCCCGGGCCCGTGAGGCCGGGGTGGAGAAGGTGTTTGTTCCGGCTGTCGACCTGCCTTCGGTCGATGCCTTGCTTGCCGTTTGTGAGGCCTATCCCGGTTATGCTTACCCTATGATAGGGTTACAACCCGAGGAGGTGAGAGCCGATTTCCGCGAGGTGCTGGCTGCGATGAAAGCCCGCCTTATGGGTCCTGAGGGGCGACGGTTCATCGCTGTGGGCGAATGCGGACTTGACTTCTATTGGAGCCGGGAGTTTGAACAAGAACAATTAGAGGCTTTTGAGGAACAGGTGAAGTGGTCGGTGGAGACTCGATTGCCCTTGATGATACACTGCCGTAAGGCCCAAAACGAGTTATTGCACATACTCCGCAAGTATGCCGACGACCTGCCCGGTGGTGTGTTCCATTGCTTCACGGGCAACCGGCAAGAGGCCCTTGAGTTTCTCCGCCTTCCCCGTTTCGTGCTTGGCATCGGCGGTGTCTCCACTTTTAAGAGTAGTCATCTGCGGGAAGACCTGCCGGCAGTGGTGTCCCTTTCGCGCATTGTGCTCGAAACCGACAGCCCCTACATGGCCCCTGTGCCCCATCGGGGCAAGCGCAACGAGAGTTCCTTCATTGTAGAAGTGGCCCACACCTTGGCTACTGCTTATGGCGTGAGCGAAGCGGAAGTGGCCCGCATTACCACCGAGAATGTGGCCCGTATATTTCCAAAGGTTAAAGAATTTTAAAAACATTTCCGAAATATCGGTTTCTCCTTATTTTTAGATACTTTTGCACTCGCAAACCGAAAGGCTTCGCATTTTAGCTCTTTGGAAAGGTGCTCGAGTGGTTGAAGAGGCACGCCTGGAAAGCGTGTAAACGCCTAAAGCGTTTCGGGGGTTCGAATCCCCCTCTTTCCGCATAAACACGGGGCTTACAAGTGAAAATCCGCTTGTAAGCCCCTTTTCTTTTTTACGTAATATTGTATGTTTTCATACTGTTTTGAACAAGCTTTCACAAGAAAGCTTGCAAAAAACTTGCAAGTAAACTATGGCGAATGGCCATTGTTCATGTTTAGTCGGCCACGAAACTGGCCAATAGTGCAGACACGGTCGAACCACCCTGTTTGACAATGATTCTCTGGTTGCTGGTCAAGCCGTCGTAGAGAGCTCCAGCCACTACATAGTCCATGAGGAAACGTGTCCGAAATAGGTCTCTTATCCACGTGATAATGAGGATGAGAACGGGCAACAGTCCGTTACAGATACTTTGATTCTATAAAAGCGTTTTCACACATTTCCGTTGCAGTTGTTCTCTTTTCATGCCGGACGTGCGTGGTGCGTGTTCCGAGACTGTGACTAAAGTTTCGAGTCATAAGAAGTAGGGACGCTCAGCGACTACGAGTGTACACATTCTCTGCATAAGGAGTATGCTTGGAGACAGAAAGCAGGTGTTGTTTTTCCATGTCGGTTACAGCCTGAAATGTATTTTGTAGCACATTTTGCGCTGTTATATTCTTAAAAAATGCTATCTTTGTAACAGAAACAGGCGGCAATCAAGCAATCGGACGAGAACTTTTGTAGCTGCCTGTCTCGTAATTTTCATGATCATTCATACATTGACCAATGACACAACAAGACCAAAACCTATGGCAAGTGGTGAAAGGATATTTCAATGCCCTGCCCGACAAAGAAAATGAAGAGGAGACCATCAGCCAGATCAGCAGCGGAGTCGTGTTTCACGGTTCCAATCTGTGGGTTCTCATCTTCGCCATATTCATAGCCTCGCTCGGTTTGAATGTCAATTCCACGGCTGTGATTATCGGTGCCATGCTCATCTCGCCGCTCATGGGCCCCATTATCGGCATGGGCCTTGCTGTGGGTATCAGTGATTTGCGCTTGCTCAAGCGATCTATCAAAAACTATCTGGTGGCTACAGTCATCAGCGTGCTCACCGCCACCGTCTATTTCACCATCACACCGCTCACAGAGGCACAGTCCGAACTTTTGGCGCGCACATCGCCCACGCTTTACGATGTGTTGATAGCGCTTTGTGGTGGTGCTGCCGGCATTCTAGCCCTTTCCACAAAGGGGAAGGGCAATGTGATTCCCGGTGTGGCCATTGCGACGGCTCTCATGCCACCGCTCTGCACGGCAGGTTATGGGTTGGCCGTGGGCAATTTTTCCTATTTCTTCGGTGCTTTCTACCTGTTTTTCATCAACACCGTATTCATAGCTCTGGCCACGTTCGCAGGTGTTCGCATGTTGCGTTTTCATCGCAAAACGTTTGTTGATGCCACGCGCCTGACAACGGTAAATCGCTACATCGTGGGTATCGTGGTGGTGACGATGCTGCCTGCCACCTACATGACAGTGCAAATCATCAGGCAGAGTGTGCTTGACAACAATGTGCGCAGGTTTGTCAAAAACGAGTTGGCCTTCAAGGGTACTCAAATCATTTCGCAAAGCTGTGATGCCGCCAACAAAACGCTCAATGTGGTGGCTGTGGGCAAGACTATAGGTCGGGCCGATGTGACCCGTGCCCGAAAACTTTTGGAAGAATACAAACTTGGCGATTACAAACTTAATGTGATACAAGGTTCACATTCTGACAGCGTGTTGCTGCTCAACCGCGAACTCAGCAGTTCCACGCTGTCGAGTGAGGCCAAAACCCAAAAATTCATAGAACAGTCAGAACAGCTTAACCAACTTGCAGACCATTTGGCGCAATACACCCATTATGAGACGCTTGGTAAGGAGATAGGTCCGGAGGTGAAGGCCGTGTTTCCTTCGGTGACGGCGGTGAGCCTTTCCAACGCTACCGAGGTTCGTACTGACACGGCTGTGTCGCGCCGTTATATCATTGCACTGGTAAACAGCCGCTCGCGATTGGTGCCGGCAGAACGTATACGGCTGCATCGATGGCTCAAGGCCCGCACCAAAGCCGATAGCCTGCGACTTGTTACTGCCATGTAGACAGCCTGTGGCGAGTGTCGCGTTTTTTCGTTGTCGATTTGCATTTTTACTTTTTGGGTAGTATCTTTGCATAAGCAAAGGGAACGCGGTGGCGTTCCCTTTTTTAGTTTCCACCCCTCTTGAAGGGGACTTTCCTTCTTGTTGTGGGGGCAAATAGGCCCGAATGGTTTTGCGAAAGGGGCTCTTCGAGCTTCTCTGTTGGGCCGGATGAGCTTTCAAGTGTGGCTCTTTTGCAATATCGTTTGGACTTAGTGGGGAAATTGATGGGACAGATGGGGCGAATGAGGTAGATGGGATGGGCTGGATCGAAGGGCGTGGAAAACTCCTGTGTAATTCTTTTTCTCAATCTTGGTAAGTTTCGCTATATATGGGATTGTTCCTTTGTTCAGCCTCTCTACTTAGCTACCTTTGTCTCGCGAGACACTTTCCTCTTAAGGAGAGGCTTGGGGAGGTTTTTCAAACAATAACACCGGCATACCACCTCGTCATGAGGCGGTATGCCGGTGTTGCTGTCTTGTATGTGTGTAAGGGAAAAATGCCGCTTAGAAAGGCAGGTCGTCGGCACTGTCGCCATCTCCGGCTGCGGGAGCGGGTGGGAACGGAGCCTGTGCGCCTTCGGCAGGGGCACCGAACGGAGCACCACCGGCCATGGGCTGAGGCCCTGTGGCACCGGCTTGGGCAGCTGCCGGATCGATGTGCTGTACATTCCATGCACGAATGTTGTTGAACCAGCGGCCATTATACTCATGGGCGTCAATGTCAAACGACACCGTGATTTCCTCGCCACTTTTGATATTGAACTGAGCCAGACGGTCGGCGCCGAATACATCGAACACCATCTTGCGCGGATACTGCTCGTGGGTCTCAATGACAAACGACTGCGACTTCCACTCGCCACGCGCTGATGTGCCGCTGCGCTCGGGCAATACTGCGATAACTCTTCCTTGTAATTCCATATTATTCGTTTCCGTATTATAAATATTTCTTTCAGTTTGCGAAATTACTAAAATACTTCTAAAAAGAAAAACTTTCCCGCACTTTTTTTTGTATTCCGAGACTATTTTCGTATTTTTGTAGCCTATATTTCCTATGGGGAAAGAACGATGGAAAAAGTAAAGAAACAAAACATTTAAAATAAATACTAATGAGATTTACATTATCAAGCACAGCTCTGAGCAGCCGTCTTAACACGCTTGCTCGTGTCATCAACAGCAAAAATGCGCTGCCCATTTTGGACTGCTTCTTGTTTCAGGTGGAGAACAGCCGCCTCCTCATCACAGCCGGTGACGGTGAAAACGTGATGCAGAGCGCACTGGAACTTGACAGCTGCGAGGGTGAGGGCGAATTTGCCGTGCCCAACCGCACTATTCTCGATGCCGTGAAGGAACTGCCGGAGCAGCCCCTCAATTTCGACATCGACACGCAGAGCTTTGCTATCAAAATAGTTTATCAGAACGGTCTCTACAACTTCACGGCCCAGAATGCCGAGGAGTATCCCCGTATGCAACCGGTGGAAGACGGAGCCACGACTATGACAATGGACGCTGCTGTGCTGGTGGACAATATCTCGCGTTCGCTTTTTGCCACGGCGCAGGATGAGTTGCGCCCTGTGATGAACGGCATTTATTTCGATCTTACACCCGATGCTCTGGCCATTGTGGCCAGCGACGGGCATAAGCTCGTGCGCAACAAGAATTTCAATATCAAGAGTGAAACTCCCGCTGCGTTCATTCTGCCCAAGAAGCCGGCATCGCTGTTGAAGAACGTGCTGAGCAAGGACGGTGGGGAGGTAATCGTCAAGTTCAATGACCGTAGTGCGGAGATGCGTTTCTCCGACGGTGTTCTCTACTGTCGGTTGATAGAAGGACGCTATCCCAACTACAACTCTGTGATTCCGCAAGACAATCCCAATCGTGTCACCATTGACCGTCGTGCCCTGTTGGGAGCTCTGCGCCGTGTGTTGCCATTTGCCAGCGAGAGCAGTCAGTTGGTGCGCTTCCATGTGGAAAGTGGACGGATGGAACTCTCCGGAGAGGATATCGACTTCGCTACATCGGCCAAGGAGCAGGTGACCTGCGAGTACAGTGGGCAGCCGATGAGTATTGGTTTTAAGGGAGGCTCCATGCAAGAGATACTGAGCAGTCTTGAGAGCGACGAGGTGGTGATAGAGTTGGCCGACCCCAGTCGTGCCGGCACCGTGATGCCCTCGCAGCAACCCGAAAACGAGGATGTGCTCATGCTGCTCATGCCTATGCTCTTGAATGACTAAACAAGAAAAACGATTGTCTCTCCTTCTCTGTCCGGATCGGAGGGGTGGGAGAGACAATCGCGTAATGACTAAAACGAAAGAATGAAACTTAATCTCACCAAACCCCTTGTCGTGTTTGACCTTGAGACTACCGGTCTTGATTTGGTCAACGACAGGGTCATACAGTTGTCGTATATTAAAGTGTGCCCTGACGGGACGGAATTGCGTGGCAACGAAATCATCAATCCCGGTAAACCCATTGCGCCGGAGATAACGGCTCTCACGGGAATTTCCGATGATGACGTGAAAGACCGTCCTGCTTTCAAAGAACTGGCTCCGCGGTTGGCTGAGGAGTTCAAGGGCTGCGATTTTGCCGGCTTCAACTCCAACCACTTCGATATTCCTATGTTGGCTGAGGAGTTTTTGCGGGCAGGCATCGATTTCGATTTCGGTAAGTGTCGACTCATTGACGCACAGGCCATTTTTCACAAGATGGAACGCCGCAACCTGGCTGCTGCCTACAAGTTTTACACGGGGCGCAAGATGGAGGAAGACTTTGAGGCCCATCGGGCCGATCAGGACACCGAGGCCACCTATCGTGTACTCATGGGCGAATTGGACAAATATGCACCCGGTGTGCAGGAAGAACCCGACCGTGTGCTCCATAACGATATGGACGAGTTGGCCGAGTTTTCCAAAAACAATGACAATGTAGATTTCGCGGGTCGTATCATCTGGAAAGACCTTACCGATGCGCAGGGAAACACGCTGACTGACAAGGACGGAAACCCGCGTCGGCATGAGGTGTTCAACTTCGGCAAATATAAGGGATGGGATGTGGCTGAAGTGCTGCGTCGTGACCCGGGATATTTCTCTTGGATGCTGAGTTCCGACTTCACGTTCAACACCAAGCAGGTGCTCACCCGTATCCGTTTGCGCGAATTCAATAACAAATAAATGCTTGAAGGAAAGAAAATTGTTCTCGGCATCACCGGTTCTATCGCTGCCTATAAAGCCTGTCTTCTCATTCGCAGCCTTATACGCCGGGGGGCGGAAGTGCAGGTGGTTATCACTCCTGCAGGCAAGGAGTTTGTTACCCCTATCACCCTCTCGGCCTTGACGCGCAAGCCGGTGATAAGCGAGTTTTTTTCGCAGCGCGACGGCACATGGCACTCTCATGTGGAACTCGGGTTGTGGGCCGATGTCATGATCATCGCACCCTGTACGGCTGCAACACTTGGAAAGATGGCCGGCGGGGTGGCCGACAATATGCTTGTCACCACCTATCTCTCTATGAAGGCTCCTGTGTTCATCGCTCCGGCTATGGATCTCGACATGTATCGCCACCCTTCCACACAGGCCAATATTGCCAGACTGCGGTCGTTTGGAAACCATTTTATAGAACCTTCCGAGGGCTTTTTGGCCAGCGGGCTCGAAGGTAAAGGCCGCATGGAAGAGCCAGAACGCATCGTGGAAGTGCTTGACGGCTTTTTCGAGAGTGGCGACCGTGATGGTGGCGGTGGAATGGAGAGCGTAAATCCTGCTGTCACGGAGAATGAGACAGAGGGCTGTGAGCTTAGCCTTAAAGGCCGCCGTGTACTCATCACGGCCGGACCTACTTACGAGAAGATCGATCCTGTGCGCTTCATCGGCAACTATTCGTCGGGGAAAATGGGCTTTGCCTTGGCCGAAGAGTGCTTGCGGCGTGGTGCAAGGGTGACACTCATAGCCGGCCCGGTGGCTCTCACATGTAGCGAAGGCATCCGGCGTATCGACGTGGAGAGTTGCGAAGATATGTATGACGCGGCTGTCAAGGTTTTTCCCGAGGCCGATGCAGCCATACTTTGTGCTGCTGTGGCCGACTTCAGACCGACAGCCGTGGCTATGCATAAGATAAAACGTGGCAAGGAAGACATGATGCTTCGGTTGGTGCCCACCCATGACATTGCGGCTGCTTTGGGGCGCATGAAGACCCCCGCACAGCGTCTCGTGGCTTTTGCGCTTGAAACGAATGACGAAGAAGCTAATGCCCGACGGAAACTGAAAAGCAAAAATGCCGATTTCGTCGTACTCAACTCAACGCGCAATGCGGGTACGACTTTTCGTACCGATGACAACCGAATCACGATCGTTTCGGCCGGGGGGCAGAAGGAATACGACAAGAAACCGAAACGAGAGGTGGCCCGTGACATTGTAGATGAGTTGGCTGCTATCTTCTGACCCAGGGGGGCAAAAGTCGGATATGCTTGTTTGTAGGATAAAGAATAGGGTATGAATAAACTGAAATCTTGCATCGTTTTGCTATGGATAGCTATGAGTTTTGTGGCTCCTGCAACGGCTGATGCCCAGGAGTTGCAGGCTAAAATCACAGTCAACCATGCCCAGATAGAGGGTACGGACGCCTCGGTGTTCGACAATCTGCAACATACACTTGAGCAGTTTGTTAACGAACGGCAGTGGACTCACTTGCAATTCAGGAAGAATGAGCGCATCGTGTGTAACTTCAACATCACGGTGACCAAATATGACAAGAGCTCCAATAAATTTTCCTGCAAGGCACTCGTCCAAGCCAACCGTCCGGTCTACAACTCTGCCTACACTTCCACCTTATATAATAATACGGATGACAATTTCGACTTCGCCTTTACACAGTTCGACCAGCTCAATTTCAATGAGGAGGTGATCGACAACCAACTCACGGCACTTTTCGCTTACTACGCTTATCTCATCATTGGTCTTGACCTTGATTCATTTGCTCCACGGGGCGGTGAAGATGTGCTCCAGCGTTGCCTTAACCTTACCAACAATGCCCAAGACTTGGGTTATCCGGGGTGGAAGGCTTTTGAAAATGATCGCAATCGCTATGCCATTATCAGTGATTACCTTGATGGGGCGATGGCCCCTTTCCGCCAACTGCAATATGACTATTATCGGAAGGGGCTTGACGAGATGGCTAACAATGCCGAGCGGGGACGCACGGAAATTACCACGGCCATAGAGAGCCATCTCAAGAAATCACATGAGGACAAGCCGCTGAGTCTGTTGCCACAGATATGGACAGACTATAAAAAAGACGAACTGGCCAATATCTATCAAGGTAAGGGCACGCAAAAGGAGAAGGAGAGTGTCTATGAGATTCTTTTTTCCATCAATGCAAGCCAAAACGCAGCTTGGGATAAAATCAAACAATAGAAGATGCTGAAACAACTATACATCAAAAATTTTACGCTCATTGACGAAGAACGCATCGATTTCGGGCCGGGCTTTTCGGTTATCACGGGCGAGACGGGGGCGGGAAAGAGCATTATCCTTGGAGCCATCGGTTTGTTGCTGGGCAATAGGGCCGGCTCTAAGGCTGTGAGGGCAGGGGCCGACCGTTGTGTCATTGAGGCTCACTTTGACCTTACCAACTATGCCATGGGGGATTTTTTCTCCTGTAATGACATTGATGAGGACTTAGCCGATACCATCATCCGACGCGAACTGTCTGCCGCCGGTAAGAGTCGTGCGTTCATCAACGACACGCCGGTGTCACTTTCCCTTATGCGCGAACTGGGCGAACAGCTTGTAGATATACACTCACAGCACCAGAATCTGCTCTTGCAAAAAGAAGATTTCCAACTCAATGTGGTCGACATCATCGCTGCCGACGGCAAGGCGTTGGATGATTACCATACGGCCTATGCTCGCTATCGCAAGACTGAAACGGAGCTGGATGCTCTCAAACGGCAGATAGAAGAGGCGCGAACCAATGAGGAATTCCTCCGTTTCCAATACAATGAGTTGGCCAAGGCCGCTCTTGAAGAAGGGGAGCAGGAAGAGCTCGAACAGGAGGGAGAGACATTGGCCCATGCCGAGGAGATCAAGACTGCATTGTTTGAGGCTGACAGCCGCCTCAATGGTGATGATGGTAGTGTCGTGGGTAGCATTAAGCAGGCAGTCAGAAGTTTGCACGACATAGAGGAAGTGTACCCTAAAGTGCGCGAGTTGGCCGAGAGACTCGACTCGTCTCTCATCGAACTGAAAGATATTTCTGCGGAGGTAAGCAGTGCTACAGAGGCTGTTGATTTCGACCCGACCCGTCTTGATGCCATCAACTCGCGTCTCGATGCTATCTATTCGCTTCAGCAGAAATTCCATGTGAGCACTGTAGCAGAATTGCTCGCAATGCAGGGAGAATTGAAAAACGAACTTGATAATGTAGAATTGGGCAGTGAGCGTATCGACGAACTTGAGGCACGTTTGGAGACAGACAGAGGAGTTTGTGAGGAGCGTGCTGCCCGACTCACGGCTTTGCGTACCACGGCAGCTCGCAAGGTGGAGGCTGAGATGCTGCGTCGGTTGGTGCCGTTAGGCATCCCTAATGTGCGTTTTGAGGTGCAGATAGAAAGGCGGGAGCTCTCCCCGACGGGGGGCGATAAAGTGGCTTTTCTTTTCAGTGCCAACAAGAGTACGGCATTACAGCCGGTGCAACAGGTGGCTTCGGGAGGTGAGATTGCCCGTGTGATGCTTTCATTGAAAGCCATGGTCAGTGGGACGGTGAAACTCCCGACCATCATATTCGATGAAATAGACACTGGGGTGAGTGGGCGTGTGGCCGAAAAGATGGCGCAAATCATGCAGGAGATGGGGGATAGTCATCGTCAGGTGCTTTCCATCACCCACTTGCCGCAAATTGCCGCTCTTGGAACTACCCACTATAAGGTATCGAAAGAAGAAACAGCGCAAGGCACCTTGAGCCACATGCGTATGCTTACTACGGAAGAGCGCGTCACGGAGATAGCTCAGATGCTGAGCGGTTCTGATGTGACGGTGGCTGCTATGGAAAATGCCCGGCAGTTGCTCAAACTTGATAAGTAGAATGATTTTGATATGGCACTTGTGCTGTGGATTTAAATAAGAAATATGATTTTATGTAAGACGAACAGATGAAAACTTTCAAACAGATTTTCCATACACCCTTTTGGATAATGTTGTGGTTGTTTTGCTTGGCACTGTTACCGGGCATGGTTAAAGCCCAACCGGCAGCCGTGCAGAAGGCTTCCAAAGCTGTATTTACACTCACCACTTTCAAGGCCGATGGATCTCTGCTGTCTTCCACCCACGGTGTGTTTATCGCCACCGATGGTACGGCTGTAAGTACTTTCGCTCCTTTCGTGGGAGCGGCTAAGGCTACGGTGATAGATGCTGCGGGCAAGAGCTATGATGTGGACTGTCTTCTTGGAGGCAACGAACTCTATGATGTGGCTAAATTTCGCGTGGCGGGTACTACACCGGCGGCCCCCATTGCCCGCACGGCTGTGATGCAGGGTGCTCAGGTGTGGTTGGTGAATTATGCCAAAGGCAAAACCGATGCCCAATCGGTCAAGATAGCTAAGGAGGAAAAGTTTATGGACAAGTATGCCTATTATGTGTTCAATTACAATGCTCCAGACAATGCTATCGGTTGCCCTTTTGTCAATGCCAAAGGTGAGGTAATGGGGTTGCTGCGCCATTTGGCGGGTAACAGCGATGTATCGGCTGCCGATATTCTCTTTATCAACGACTTGAAAGTGAATGGAATGTCAAATCTCGACCCGGCTCTGAAGCAGACGGCCATTCGCACGGCTTTGCCTTCCAAAGAAGAAGATGCCCGCATGACATTGGTGTTGGCTAAGAGCAAGTTTGGGGATGATGTGATCCGTAAATACGCTGATGAATTTATGGTCAAGTTTCCTGCGGCTGCTGATGGTTACAAAGAACGTGCTGACATTGCTTTCCGCGCAGGTGACTTTGCCGAAGCAGCCCACTATATGGAACTCGGTATCGCCAAAGCGGCTCTCAAAGATGAAGCTCACTACAACTATGCTGACCTCATCTATCGCTATTTGGCTTACAGTCAGAGCGGAAAGACCTTTGAAGCGTGGACTCTGGATAAGGCTATGGCTGAGGCTCAAGCTGCCTATGCTGCCAATCCACTGCCCATCTATCGGCATCTTCAGGCCCAAATCACTTTCATGAAAGGCGACTATCAATCAGCTTACGACCAGTTTATGGCACTCGCCAAGTCGGGTCTTCGCAATGGTGAAGTCTTCTTCGAGGCTGCGCAAGCTAAAGCAAACCTAAAGGCCGGTTCTGCAGAAATCATTGCCCTGCTCGACAGTGCTGTCAATGTAAGTGGAAAGACACAGATGGGAGCACCCTATATTCTCGCCCGCGGCAAAGCTCTCGATGCCGATGGCAAATACCGTGATGCTATGCGCGACTACAATCTCTACGATACGATCATGACCGTGTTCTATGGCACGGCCCCTGCTGAATTTTACTATACCCGCTATCAGTGTGAGAGCAAGATACGTATGTACCAGCAAGCTCTCAACGATATTGCCCACGCTTGTGTTCTTGCCCCCAAGGAACCTACTTATTGGGTGGAATTGGCCTCGATGAATCTGCGCGTGAATAAACTTGATGAAGCTGTATTCGCTGCCACCCGTTGCGTCGAACTGGCACCACAATATCCCGATGGATACATCTTCCTCGGGCTGGCACAGATACAGAAGAAACTCAAAGCTGAAGGGTTGGCAAACCTCGAAAAAGCCAAATCGCTTGGTGACAGCCGAGCACAAGGGCTGATAGATAAATACAAGTAAGTTTTCCCTTGCTTTTTTCCTTGGTTTGGTTTATTATCTCTCAGACTCTTTAGTTGCATTCTCTTCACCCTGCCTTTCCATAAATAATTGTGGAAATGTTTGGTTAAACGGCAAAAAAGCAGTACTTTTGCATTCGCTTATATTAATTTGGCAATATTGGTTCCGTAGCTCAGCTGGATAGAGCAACAGCCTTCTAAGCTGTGGGTCTTGGGTTCGAATCCCAACGGAATCACGGGAAGGGACACCGAAAAAGGTGTCCCTTGTTTGATTTGAAAATCGACTGAGCCGCAATATTATTGAGTTATTAAACACACAACAATATCATTTGAGCCATTAAAGGATACTCAAAGGTAACGCGTTTTGCGTCAAATTTGAGAAATAATCTCTTTTTTAAAACTGATGGATTTGCTTGTTTGAGGTGTTAAACTGCTTTGTCTATGATATTTACGCTATTTATCACCAAGTGATCCGCATGGGGCTCGAACCCATGACCCCAACATTAAAAGTGTTGTGCTCTACCAACTGAGCTAGCGGATCTATTATCTAATCTTTACCAATGAGGCAAAGGTTTCGGCTTTGTGTATCTGTAAAAGCGAGTGCAAAGGTACGATGTTTTTTTGAATTGAACAAATTATTCTGCCTTTTTTGTTAAATACGAATTCATTTTTGAGGTTTTTGAGGTTCTGAATGTATTTGGAAGTCTGGAGAATCGGAATCGTCTGCGGAATGCTCATTGGAGATGCTGGATCTCTTTGGAGCATGTTCTTTGGTCACATAGCGTTGCCAATAGGCTATGATGAGTGTGGTCAGAGGCAGGGCTATGATGAGTCCGATAAAGCCGAGGAGGGTTCCCCACACCGAAAGACTGAGCAGGAGAATGGCCGGATTGAGCCCCATAGCCTTACCCATAATCTTGGGTGTCGTGATGAAGTCGGTGATAATCTGAACCACGATGAACACAATGACTGCAAGTCCGAATACCCACCAAAAGTTTTGTCCTGTATCGGCAGCTTTGAGCATGGCCAAAAAGGCTGTGGGAATCAGTGCAAAGGTGTGAAGATAAGGTACCAAGTCGAGGATGCCAATGAGGATACCCAGGCCGATGGCCATCGGGAAGCCGATGATGGTGAAACCGATACAAAACATGATACCCATGCAGAGGGCTACCAATCCTTGTCCGCGAATGTAGTTGTTGAGTTCGCGTTCTACATCCTGCATCAGTTCGTGCCAAAATGGACGATTCTTTTGTGGGAATATTCTTATCCAGTTTTGCGTGAGGTGTTCGTAGTCGAGAAGGATAAAGAACATATATAATAAGGTGATCATGGAGGCGATGATGCTCATGACCACGCTGGCCGTTTGTCCCACAAACGAAAAGAGCCGTGGCATGGCTGTCTTGATGGCATCACTGAAATCGCGGCTTTTAAAAAACTTTTCTATTTCCGATTGGTTAGCCTGCAACCATTCTTGTATATAGGTGGTGAGGTTGTTGGTGTGTGTGGTTGTATGAAGCCATTTGGTGGTCACTTCGCCGAGTTTCTCAAACTGTTCTATCATAGGGGGAATGATGAGATAGATTACTCCGGCGATAACTGCTATGACGAGTATCATGGTGACGATGATGGCCAATGCACGCACTTTGACATGCAACCGGTATTGGATAAATTTCACGATGGGATAGAGCAGATAAGCAAAAAGCCAAGCGATGAAGAAAGGCAGCAGTGCACCGCTCAAATAGTTTACAAGATAGAGAACGGCAAGGATGAGTGCTCCGATCCCCACCCATCTCACAAGTTTGTCAAACGTAATCTTTTGTTCGTTCATGTTCTTTTTCCTCCTTCAATACCTTTTGATAACAATCCCTGCAAAGCGGTTCATACTCCATTTTCTCACCGAGCAGCACCCGGCGGTCGTTATGCACCAAACGGTGGCTGACATAGGCCAGTGCTCCGCATTTCACACAGATGGCATGCACTTTGGTCACGTCATCGGCAATGGCGCAAAGTGCGGGAATTGGGCCAAACGGTAATCCCTGGAAGTCCATGTCGAGACCTGCTATGATGACGCGCACACCCCGATTGGCGAGCTGGTTGCACACACTTACCAAACCGTCGTCAAAGAATTGAGCCTCGTCAATGCCCACCACATCGATATCCGACGCTAACAGCAACAGCGAACCGGAAGAGTCGATGGGGGTGGAACGGATAGAGGTGCGGTCGTGGCTGACGATATCTTCGTCCGAATATCTTGTGTCGATAGACGGCTTGAAAATCTCGACCTTTTGCCTGGCAAACTTGGCCCGTTTCATCCTCCTGATAAGTTCTTCGGTTTTGCCGGAGAACATGGAGCCGCACACCACTTCTATTCTTCCCGGGCGGTGAGCTTCTCCCGTTAAGTTTTCCATCATAATGCCTGCAAAATTACAAAGACGTTTTAAAAAATGCAAAGAATTAAGTCCCTTTTTTGTATTCATGGATTATTTAGCTACATTTGTAACATCTATGGGTACATTGTATATAGTGCCTACTCCTGTAGGAAACATGGAAGACATGACGCTTCGGGCTATCCGGATACTGAAGGAGGCCGATCTCGTGTTGGCAGAGGATACTCGTACATCGGGTATTCTGTTGAAACACTTTGATATCCAAAAACACTTGATGTCACACCATAAATTCAACGAGCATGGCACAGCCTCAGGCATTGTAGAGCGTCTCAAAGCGGGGCAGACAGTGGCCCTTATTAGCGATGCGGGCACTCCGGGCATCAGTGACCCCGGCTTTTTCCTTGCCCGTGAGGCTGCCCGCGCAGGCATCACTGTGCAAACCCTTCCCGGGGCTACGGCGTGCATACCTGCCATTGTTTCGTCAGGACTGCCTTGCGACCGCTTTTGCTTTGAAGGTTTTCTGCCGCAGAAGAAGGGACGGCAGACCCATTTACAGTCGCTTGTAGATGAAACGCGTACGATGATTTTCTATGAATCGCCTTATCGCTTGCTCAAGACGTTGGGGCAATTTGCCGAAATCTTTGGGCAAGACCGCCAGGTGAGTGTGGCCCGTGAAATCTCGAAATTGCATGAAGAGAGCGTGCGCGGCTCTTTGACAGAGGTCATTACCCATTTTCAGGAGACCGAACCTCGGGGAGAAATTGTCATTGTACTTGCAGGAAAGAATACCAAAAAGAAAATAACTTAAACGAAAGATTATGATGAAAAAGTTGTTGTTCATTGCTTGCATGGGCGCATTAGTCATGGCAAGCTGCACCGAAAACAAGAATGCCAACCAGTTGGCCGGTATGACACAGAACGACTCGTTGAATAAGATCATTGAGCAAAAAGACAATGAAATCAACGATATGATGGGCACGCTGAATGAGATTCAGGAGGGTTTCAGACAGATCAATGAGGCTGAAAACCGTGTCAGTCTGATGAAAGATGGTGAAGGGGCCAACCGTGCCCAACAGTTGCGTGAGAACATCAAGTTCATTTCCGGGCGTATGAAGGAGAACCGCGAACTTATCGAAAAGCTCCGTCAGCAGATGCGGGAAAGTTCGATGAAGGGCGAACAGTTCAAGAAGACTATCGAAAGTCTGATGAAGCAGCTTAGCGAAAAGGATCGCCAGCTACAGCAGTTGCGTGTGGAGCTCGACTCTAAAGACATTCACATCTCCGAACTCGATGAGACCATCAACAACCTGAACACCGATGTGAACAATCTGAATGCCGAGAGTTCGAAAAAGTCTGAGGTCATCAACGAGCAGGACAAGCAGCTCAATACGGCATGGTTTGTCTTCGGCACGAAGAAAGAGTTGAAGAACCAGCGTATCATCGAAGACGGAAAGGTGCTTCGCTCTAATTTCAACAAGAACTATTTCACCAAGATTGACATCCGTGTGGACAAGGAGATCAAGCTCTACTCCAAGTCGGCCAAGCTTCTTACGGCTCATCCGGCAACCAGCTACACGCTGCAGCGCGATGCCAACAACCAGTATGTGCTGCGCATCATCAATCCCCAGATATTCTGGTCAACAAGCAAATATCTCGTGGTGCTTGTGAAGTAGCAGCCGGTAGTTTTTGTAAAACGAATTACTATTTTTCGGCCTCTGTATGCGCGATATTTTCGCCGGGAGACCGGCGGGACGAAAATATGCGAATTTTGGAGGCACTTCTTAACTGTTGATAATCAGCAAGTTGAATTTTATCAACATATTTTTGAGTCTGAAAACAGGTCTGAAAGAGGCCGAATGAACCTGCAAAAGGGCCACAGTTGCGACGCAACTGTGGCCCTTTCGGTTCCCAACTGTGGCTCTTTTGCAAACTCGAAGGGCCCGAACCTGAAAAACGGTGGGGTTTTTAGGTGGTTTAAAGTCGGTTTTCCTCTCTGGTTGGAGAATTTTCGCAACCCTGTTTTTGTAAAGCTTGTTCTTACCCGTGTCGATAGCCACTTATCATGATTGGCCAACATTCTCTCTGTCGTCACCCATGGGTTGGATTATTCCCAAGCCTATCCGATAATGATTATAAGTGCTTTCGCTCTGACGGGCCCGATCTTTTGAGGGCGAAAGTGTTATCGTTTGTCTCTGAAAAACTTTTGCATCAGTTCCCGGCATTCATCCTCAAGAATGCCTCCCACAATATCTGCTCTCGGGTGCATGGCGTGAGGGGCGTAGTGCCGGTAGCCACGCTTCTCGTCAGGGGCGCCATAGACGATGCGGGGCACTTGTGCCCAACCGATGGCTCCGGCACACATCGTGCAGGGCTCTACCGTGACATAGAGGGTGCAGTCGGTCAGGTATTTCCCTCCGAGCAGATCGGCTGCCGCTGTGATGGCCTGCATCTCGGCATGGGCTGTCACGTCGTGCAGCGTCTCTGTCAGATTGTGTGCCCGCGATATGATGCGCCCTTTGCACACCACTACCGCCCCAATGGGGATTTCACCTTTTTGGCAGGCTGCTTCGGCTTCTTGTAAGGCCTTTCGCATGTATTGTTCGTCGACTTCTCGTTGTTCCATTTGTTTTGCGCTGTTCCTTTAATATTTGTTTCTTCCGAGATTCCTTCCAGCGTGATGTTGAGCAACGTTCCGGAAGACGGGATGGCCGTTATACTCTTGAATGTCTGGTGGTCAAGGCTGAGATCTCCGGTCCCATTCACTGTTACATGTTCCACACTCGATTTCCCCGTGGTGGAAAGTGTGGACGAAGTGTATTGTCCTTCCTCTGTATATACTTCGAACGTCAAGTCGCCGATGCGCGTGTTATCCAGTGTCAGGCAGTGCTCCATAACCGCGATATGGGCCTTCCGGATGTTGCAGTTGACCAAAGACAAAGACAGACTGTCTGCAAAATTGAAGTTTTCGCTATTCAGATTCTCTATGGTCAATGTATATGCTGTGTGAAGCCTGAGCCTTTTGCCTTTCGGAGAGTCGTTGTCGCTGAGTAGCGTCATGAGCTTCTCCGTCGGCATCACGATTGTGACGGGAATGTCACTGATGGTGTACGCGTTCAACATCTCGTCTTTTTCTTGAAACCCTCCATATTTTTTGTTTTGGGAGATGATTTGTCCGCCCCCCTCTGTCACAAAGTCCTTGAACTTTCGGGCGAACCGCAATGAGATGTCACTTCTGTTTCTCTTTCCTGTGACTCCCTCTGTTTGGGCGGTGATAAGGTCTTTAGGATATGTGATGCGGACCCCTTTGGCATGATCGTCCACCCGAATCGTAATGTCAAAAGTGTAGTCGCCGAAGAGTCCTTCTTCCTCGTAGTCATCCTCGGCTCCCGGTTTCATGAGAAAGGTCAGACTTGTCAAGTCCTTCAAATTGATGGTTTCCGTGTCGTCTATGCTCAAGGCCTTGGTCTTCACGGAAGAAAGCAGACCGGGCAGGGTGCTCCAAAAAACGAAACCGAAGACTATCGCGGATATAGTGATGATGGTTGTCCTTTTCATGCTTTTTCCTCCTCTTGTTTAGTGATGGTCGATGATTTCCATTTCCTTATATCGCTGATAAGACAGCCACCAGTTCAACAGTCCGTGCAGGATGAGCCACAGATTGGCGATGGTTTTCAGAAGGGCCGATTGCCTGTCGGATAGATTGATGAACGGATCCATCACTCCCAATAATACGAAAAAGAAAAGCATGCCGATAATAAATATACAGATACTTGTGGCCAACAACGGTCGTTTGGGGAAAAAGAAACTGCCCAGCACGAACCATGAGGTGAAGAAGAAATAGAAGAACCACATGGTAGGATAAGTCTCCCGGTCGGAAATACTTTTCGGGATGATGCTGACAAAGGAGACCGAGACCTTCGGCAACAGCGGTGCAAAAATGGCCACGCGCACCAAGTCGGCCAGATAGAAACAGGCGAAGAATACGACGATATAGCCCACCACGTAAAGGAGCCATCGTGCCAGCCAACTCTCAAATGGGCTGACGGGCGTTGTGAGCACATGGATGCGCCCGGCTTTCCGCTGCCCGTCGGTGAACAATCGGGAGGAGGAGATGCAGCCGCCGACAAGGAATATCAGAGCACCGGTGAAGAAAAGCGTCTCTCGTGCCGGGTCATAGTTCGATTCGGGATTTTCCAGAGAAAAGTAATAGGAGTAGGAGGATAAAGCCGTCCATATCTCTGCGACAAGCATGATGCCCAAAAGAATGGCCGTTGCCACGCAGATGGTGCGCCAATGCTCGGTCAGCAGTTTATGAAAATAAGCCCGAAACCGCCGGGGTGTGAAAAAATCGTTAGTCATTGTGTACCTCCTTTCCTGCCATTGCCTTTTCAAAATAAGTCTCAAGATCTATCTCTCCATTCGTTATCGTGCCGTCGGCAGTCTGCTCTTCGACTATTTCCTCCGCTTTCACATTGCGGATAATTTCGCTACGGTCGATGAGAAGTATTTGGTCGAGTATGCTCTCAACGTCTTTCACCTGATGGGTGGACACCACAAACAGACGGTCGGGAGTAAGTCCCTGCGTGATGAATTCGCGGAACTGGCGCTTACCGGGGATGTCGAGCCCGTTGGTGGGTTCGTCCATCAGCAGCACACGAGTGTGGGTCGCCATGGCAAAACTCATGAATATCTTCTTGCGCTGTCCGAGCGAGAGGTCGCCGAGATGCGCATCTGCCGTCATGCCGAAAGTCTTCAGGTAGCACTCCATGTCGTCCATCGAAAACCGGGAGTAGAAACAACTGTTGGTGGCAATGTATTTCCGGAGGGTCACAGCCGGCAGTTCAAACTCGTCGGGCACGAGGAAAATCTCGCTTGTGGTCGACGGGCGACGCTTCCGCACATCATTCCCGTTCAGTCGCACACCGCCAACCGTGGGAGTGAGCAGTCCGGACATTAAATATAATAAGGTGGACTTGCCGGCGCCGTTAGGGCCGAGAAGTCCGTAGATATGCCCCGGATTCAGTGTCAGACTGAATTTGTCGAACACCGGTTTTTTGCGTCGGGGATAGTAGAATGTCAGATTCTGTATTTCCATAAGAGTGCATGTTGTTGATCCACCTTATTTAGGGCGGCTCATTCTCTGTAAACAACTGTTTGGCGGGTACAAAAATACGAAAAATAGTTTGACCATGTTAGATAAAATTGCTATTTTTGCATGATTAACTGTTTAAAAACATGGCCGAACATAACGAATTAGGGAAATGGGGCGAAGAGCTGGCCGCCAAATATCTTGAGCAGAAAGGATATGTGATTCGCGACCGCGACTGGCGGCAGGGAAAGCTCGATCTCGATATTGTGGCCGTGGCCGATGACGGAGAGACGGTGGTGTTCGTGGAGGTGAAAGCGCGGAAGACCAATGCTTTCGGACAGCCGGAGCAGGCTGTGGATGCCAAGAAAATCAAACGGCTAGCCCGTGCAGCCGATTCTTATGTGAAGTCGCTGGGCGTGTCGGCTCCGTTGCGTTTCGACATTGTGTCCATCATCGGCGACCAAAAGGAGGTACAGACGATAGAACACATCGTGGACGCTTTCAATCCTATGGTCATTGTGTGATAAAAGGAAAATACGGATGAAGACAAACATCATCAGACTGCAAACCGTTGACTCCACCAATCGCTATCTGCACGATTGTCCACCGGTCGGTGAGGAGGAAATGACCGTGGCCATGGCCGACTATCAGACGGCCGGGCGGGGGCAGGGCACCAACACGTGGGAGAGCGAAGCCGGGGCCAACCTGCTCTTTTCGCTCATGGTGCATCCTTGTTGGATGCCTGTGGGCCGTCAGTTTCTGCTTTCCATGGCCGGGGCCTTGGCTCTGAAAGAGACGCTCGATGCCTACATCGACTTCGTTACGCTGAAGTGGCCCAACGATGTGTATTGGCGTGACAGCAAACTTAGCGGCACGCTCATAGAGACCACCGTGAACAGCCGGGGCATCGGCCGTTGCATCTTCGGCATCGGACTGAATGTGAATCAGCGCGAGTTCCGCAGTGACGCCCCCAATCCCGTTTCTCTCTATCAGCTTTTAGGCCGCGAAATAGATCGAGAACACCTGCTCCATGAAATTCTCCATGCCTTCGAGCACTACTACGAATTGCTGCGACAAGGGTGTTACGGTGAGGTGTCGCAACGTTATCATGAAGCCCTCTACCGCCGTTCGGGCTTCTATCGCTATCGCGACAAAGACGGTGAGTTTGAGGGGACGATTGTCGAAGTGGAAGACGACGGACACCTCATCCTTCGTGACCGCGAGGGGAGCATACGCAGCTATGCTTTCAAGGAAGTGGAATTTGTGAGGAGTTAAGAGGGGGAGCTGAAAGTTAGAAATTCACATTATAAAATAGATAATTATGGCAAGATTTAAACGCATTCTGCTCAAATTGAGCGGAGAGAGCCTGATGGGCAAGCAGAACTACGGCATCGACGCAGAGCGTCTGGACGATTATGCCCGGCAGATTAAGGAAGTGCACGAGATGGGGGTGCAAATAGGCATTGTGATTGGCGGGGGCAACATCTTCCGCGGGTTGAGCGGCAGTCAGAAAGGTTTCGACCGTGTGAAAGGCGACCAGATGGGTATGTGTGCCACGGTAATCAATTCGTTAGCCTTGAGTTCCGCTCTCGGTGCGATAGGTGTCAAAACGAAAGTTCTCACAGCCATCCGCATGGAGCCTATAGGCGAATTTTACAGCAAGTGGAAAGCCATCGAGGCTATGGAGGCAGGTTATGTGTGCATCTTCTCGGCCGGCACGGGCAGCCCTTATTTCACCACCGATACGGGCAGTTCGCTTCGCGGCATCGAGATAGAGGCCGATGTGATGCTTAAAGGTACGCGCGTGGACGGCATCTATACGGCCGACCCGGAGAAGGACCCCACCGCCACGAAGTTTAAGGACATCACTTTCGATGAAATCTATAATCGCAATCTTCGGGTGATGGACCTCACGGCCACCACTATGTGTAAGGAGAATCATCTGCCCATCTATGTGTTCAACATGGATATCGTGGGCAATCTCAAAAAGGTGATGGATGGCGAGGAGATAGGCACCCTCGTGCATGAATAGAATCATGTCTCAGTCGGCGAATGTATAATGGGTTACGGCGAATGATGCGGATTATGCGAATGTAGGCGTGAGATAAATTCGCCTCATTCGCTTTTTTCGCTGACGAATGTATGGTTAACGGCGAATTATCCGAATGACGCGAATGCCGGTGTGAGATAAATTCGTTTTGTTCGCTTCATTCGCCGACAAGGATTATGAACAGAGTGAATTATTATTATGCCGAGAGAGAAGTATTATGAATGACAAGATTTTATACCGTGAAGAATCGTACAATATTATCGGTGCGGCCATGGAAGTGCATAATATTGTTGGCTGTGGATTCACGGAACCGCTCTACCAAGAGGCACTGGAGAGGGAATTGCAACTACGTAATATTCCGTATGTGCGTGAGAAAACATTTAGGGTGGTATATAAAGACAGGGAACTGGCAAAGGAGTTCCGAGCAGATTTCGTATGTTATGGAGGAATTATTGTCGAATTGAAAGCCGTTTCTGATTTTACTGATGAGCATTTTGCACAGGTCTACAATTATTTGAAGGTAAGTGGTCTGCAACTGGGATTGTTGGTCAATTTCGGAAAGACATCACTGAAATATGAGCGAATACCTTGTAGTCGAAAGTGGTGTGAGTAAGCTTGTAAAATGCAGTTTGCTCTCCGGCAAAGAATTGCTTTAACGGCGAATTATTCGAATGCTGCAAATGCTGCGTGGGTTAAATTCGTTTAATTCGCTTCATTCGCCGACAAAGAAGTGGTTGACGGCGAATTGTGCGGATTATACGAATGCTGCGTGAATAAATTCGCTTCATTTGCCGACGGAGATGTTGGTAACGACGAATAAAATAAGATACGCCGGAAAAGGCGGGAATGCAAATGAGGGCGGATAATTCTTGACCGTTATTCTTCCTTGAAGTCTACATATTCCCCCTCGTTTTCAGGAATAATCTTCTTGTTGGTCTCTTCGGGAGTGCGCCGGTCGATGATGACATTGTCGCCCACTTTGGCCTCGCGTTGTTGGGGCCGTTCGCGGAAGCGGTGGGTGGCATCGTGCAGTTGCCGGTAGATGCGGTAGAGTGCCAAGCCGACAAAGACGGTGATGGCAACGAAGACGAACAGTAAAAATTGGAATATGGCTGTCATAATGACGCGTCTTGACGTGGTTGGGAAGTAGAGTCAGGATTGCTGCCTGAGAGATACAAAGCCAACGAGGCAAGGAAATAGAGTGAAATGACCATCCAGAAGCCGTTGAGCAAGCCAAACACAATCAGCACGAGAGCGGAGAGGGCGGCAAATACGTATTTCACTTCGTTGCCTTTCCATCCCCAGTGTTTGAATTTCAAGGCAAACATGGGCAGTTCGCAAACGAGTAGCCAACTACTGAGGCACACCATGAGGAGCACTACCAACAATGACCAACCATGCTGCATCCATCCGGGATTGGCCGTGATGAGCGAGCCCCAGAATAGAGCATTGGCAGGAGTCGGTAAGCCGATAAAAGAGGTTGTCTGCCGCTCATCAAGATTGAATTTGGCCAGTCGGAGAGCCGAGAAAGCCGCCATGACGAAAGCAAAGTAGGGGAGAAATTCGCGATAAGGCTCCAGAAAGGCAGGATATTCCATCACCCAGAGTTGGGAGAAGATGATGGTGGACGGTGCCACACCGAAAGTGATGTCGTCGGCCAGCGAGTCCAACTCCTTGCCGATGGGCGAGGAAACACCCAGCAAGCGTGCGCTCATGCCATCGAAAAAGTCGAACACGGCACCGATGATGATCCATGTGAGTGCCCAGCGGGGAGAGCCGCCGAAGGCGCAGGCGGTGGCTATGCAGCCCGAAACGAGGTTGCTGCAGGTGAGGGTGTTGGGAATGTGTTTCGTGATTGAGTTTGCCATCCTTGATAAAATATAAAAACGCCCAAGCTCTCTGCCAAGTAGGCCGTAGGCTTGGGCGAACGGTTGTTCTGCTATTTCAGTTTTGCTATAATGGTTTGGTCGCCCGTGGTGGGTTGTCCCATCTTCACGCAGACCTCCGTGCCCAGCGGCAGGAACACATCGACACGCGACCCCAGTTTGATGAATCCCAAATGCTCGTCGATGTAGCATTCCTCACCTTCCTTGGCGTAGGTGACGATGCGGCGCGCCATGGCACCGGCTATCTGACGGCAAAGGATGTCCACCCCATCGGGCGTGGTGATCATCACGTCGGCATGTTCGTTTTCCTCACTGGCTTTGGGCAGCCATGCCTTGTGGTAGTTGCCGTCTTCGTGCTTCACGAATTTCACCTTTCCGTCAACGGGAAACCAGTTGGCATGTACATTGAAAAGACTCATGAAAATGGAAATCATCAGTCGCTTGTCGTGGAAATATTCCGTCTCTTCCACCTCCTCGATGACCACCACCTTGCCGTCGGCCGGGGCCACGACTATCTTGTCGGTATCTTCCAGATTGATGAAACGTTTGGGACACCGGTAGAAGTTGAGCACAACGCCGTAGATGATGGCAAACACGGCCACGAAGCCCCAGAAAGGAACTTTTGTGGGCACGGCATACCACAGCAGCAGCGCAATGGCCACAATGGCCACGGCACTGAAGACGAGCGTGTCCGTCCCTTCGCGATGTATTCTGATTTTCTTGAGTTTCTTTATTCTTTTTCCCATTGAAGGTTCAGGTTTTCAATTTGTTTGCAAAGATAGTTTTTTTTTATGACAGCCGCAAATTTTTCAACTCATTCTTTTGGCTGTGTCAGGTTTTAGCCGTAACTTTACACTCCGATTTTAAAACAATATTGACAGCCGATGGAAGATTTTGTACACTTACACGTACACACCTATTATTCTATCCTCGACGGCCAGTCGAAGATAGCCAATCTTGTGAAAAAGGCCGTGGACGACGGTATGCGCGGCATGGCACTTACCGACCACGGCGTGATGTTCGGCATCAAGGAGTTTGCCGACATCTGTGCCGGACTGAACAAAGAGCGCAAGAAAGAGGGGAAGGAGCCTTTCAAGCCCATCTTCGGCTGCGAGATGTATGTGGCCCGCCACCGTAAGGAAGACAAGGTGAAGGAGCACGGCGACAACTCGGGCTACCACCTCATCGTGTTGGCCAAAAACTACAACGGGTACAAGAATCTCATCAAGCTCGTCTCGCGTTCGTGGGTGGACGGTTACTACTATCGGCCGCGTACCGACCGCGAAGATCTGGAGAAATATCATGAAGACCTGATCGTCTGCTCGGCCTGTATAGCCGGCGAAGTGCCCGCCAAAATACTGAAAGGCGACATCGCCGGTGCGCGCGAAGCCTGCGAGTGGTATCATCGGGTGTTCGGCGACGACTACTATCTCGAGCTGCAGCGCCACGAAGTGACTGACCCCACGGTTCTCGCCAATCGCGAAACCTATCCCTTGCAGCAGCGGGCCAACAAGGTGCTGATAGAGTTTGCCAAAGAATACGGTATCAAACTCATCTGCACCAACGACTGCCATTTTGAGGACAAAGAGACCGCCGAGGCCCATGACCACCTGCTTTGTCTTTCCACTCAGGCCGACCTCAACGACCCCAACCGCATGAGATATTCTAAGCAGGAGTGGTTTAAGAGCAAGCAGGAGATGAACGACATCTTCTCCGATATCCCCGATGCGCTCACCAACACGCTTGAGATTTTGGACAAGGTGGAGTTTTACAGTATTGAACATGGGCCCATCATGCCGTTTTTCCCCATTCCGGAAGCCTTCGGAACGGAGGAGCAGTGGCGGCAGAAATTCTCGAAAGAGGAGCTGTATAAGGAATTTACGTGCGACGAGAAAGGCGAAAATCAGCTCTCGCCAGAAGACGGACAGGCCGTCATCGACCGTCTGGGGGGCTATGACAAGATTTATCGTATCAAGTTTGAAGCCGACTATTTGGGCAAGCTTGCTTACGACGGGGCTAAAAAACTTTACGGAGACCCGCTCTCCGAAGAGGTGAAAGAACATATTGACTTCGAGCTTCATGTGATGAAGACAATGGGTTTTCCGGGCTACTTCCTCATCGTGCAAGATTTCATCAATGCAGCCCGAGAGGAATTGGGCGTGATGGTGGGCCCGGGGCGTGGCTCGGCTGCCGGATCAGTAGTGGCCTACTGTCTGGGCATCACAAAAATAGACCCGCTGAAATATGATTTGCTGTTTGAGCGTTTCCTGAACCCCGACCGTGTGAATCTCCCCGATATTGATACCGACTTCGATGATGACGGGCGCGGGAGGGTGCTGCAATGGGTGATGGACAAGTACGGACACGAGAACTGTGCGCACATCATCACATACGCCAGCATGGCCACCAAAAACTCCATCAAGGATGTGGCGCGTGTGGAGAAACTGCCGCTCGAACGCTCCAATGCCCTCTGCAAGGCTATCCCCGACCGTCTGCCCGATGGGGCCAAGATGAATCTGACCAACGCCATCAAGTATACGCCCGAATTGCAGGAGGCCGCCGTGTCGATAGACGAGCGCGAGCGGAACACCATCAAATATGCCAAGATGCTTGAGGGGACGGTGCGCGGAACGGGCATTCACGCCTGCGGTTTCATCATTTGCCGCAATCCCATCAGTGACTGGGTGCCCATCTCCACGGCCGATGACCCTGATTTCCCTGATAAAAAGACGGCAGTGACCCAGTATGACGGCCATGTCATCGAGTCCACCGGACTCATCAAGATGGACTTCTTGGGGCTCAAAACCCTCTCAGAATTGAAGGAGGCCTGCAAGGTGGTGAAACAGACGACCGGCGACGTGGTAGACTTGGACAACATTCCCATTAACGACGAACTCACTTATAAGCTCTATCAGGAGGGCCGCACCATCGGCACATTCCAGTTTGAGTCGGCAGGTATGCAGAAGTATCTGCGCGAACTGCACCCCACGGTGTTTGAAGACCTCATCGCCATGAATGCTCTTTATAGGCCGGGGCCCATGGACTACATTCCCGATTTCATCAAACGAAAGAACGATCCTTCGCTCGTGAAATATGACATTCCCTGCATGGAGAAATATCTGAAAGACACCTACGGCATCACGGTGTATCAGGAGCAGGTAATGTTGCTTTCGCGACAGTTGGCCAACTTCACCCGAGGCGAGAGCGACGCGCTGCGAAAGGCCATGGGAAAGAAGAAAAAGGCCATCGTAGATGCGATGAAGCCGAAATTTATCAAGCAGGGGCAGGAGAACGGCCACGATCCGCAAGTGCTCGAGAAAATATGGAGCGACTGGGAGAAGTTTGCCTCGTATGCTTTCAACAAGTCGCATGCCACGTGCTATTCGTGGGTGGCCTATCAGACGGCCTACCTTAAGGCCCACTATCCGGCCGAGTTTATGGCCGCACTGATGACCCGCCGATTCAGTCAGATTACGGAAATCACTAAGCTCATGGAGGAGTGCAAGTCGATGAATATCTCCACACTGGGGCCCGATGTGAACGAGAGTTACAGCGGCTTCGGTGTAAACAGAAAAGGAGAAATCCGTTTCGGACTCTCAGCCATCAAGGGCATGGGCACTGCGGCTGCGGAGGCCATTGTCAGTGAGCGCGAGAAAAACGGGCCCTACAAAGACATTTTCGACTTCGCCCAACGGGTGGACTACAGCTGCGTGAATCGTAAGGCTTTCGAGAGCCTGGCACTCAGTGGCGGGTTCGACGGTTTCGGACTGCAACGCGAACAGTATATGGGTGTCAATTCGAAGGGAGAAGTCTTCCTCGACTCGTTGGTGCGCTACGGGCAGCGTTATCAGCTTGACCAGCAGCAGGCAACAAACAGCCTGTTTGGGGGTATGGACATGGTGGAGATAGCTACACCGCCGGTGCCGAAGGGGGAGGTGTGGAGCACGATAGAGAAACTTAACAAAGAGCGCGACCTCGTGGGCATCTATCTCTCGGCTCATCCGCTTGACGAATATACGGTGATACTGAAAAGTATATGCAACACCAAATGTATGGAGGTGGGGCGTGACAGTGACAAAAAGGCACTGGCAGAGCGTGAAGAACTGACATTCGGTGGCATTGTGACCAATGTGAGCGAGCGTTTTTCCGCCAAAACCAACAAGCCGTTTGGTTTTGTCACCATAGAAGATTTCGATGCACCGGGCGAATTGGCACTCTTCGGCGATGACTGGAGCAACTGGAAGGGACGGCTCACGGTGGGTTGCACCGTCTTTGTCACGGCTAAGTGCGTGCAGCGTTTCTCCTACAATCCCGATCTGCTGGAGTTGAAGGTGCAGAACGTGCAGTTTCTCAACGATGTGAAAAACACACGTATAGAACGCTTGACTATCTCGATGGACAGCGATGCGGTGGACGAGACGATGGTCAACGACCTCTCGACTATCATCAGCGACAACCCGGGCCCCACTCAGGTGTTTTTCCAAATACGTGACTTGGAGACTAACAGCTTTGTGTCGCTGCGTTCGAAAGATAAGACCGTGGATGTGAGCAAGGCACTGGTTAACTACATTGAGTCGCATCCCCAGATGCAATTTCACATCAACTGACGGTTGGCATGATGTTTGCAGAACACATGGAGAGCGCTGCTCACTCGATTGAATGAATTAAACAACAGTTAATAAAAAGGAATAAAGAAATGGAAGTAAAGATCACAACCGAGAATTTCGAGACTTATAAGAATGGCGAACTGCCATTGGTGGTTGACTTGTGGGCAACGTGGTGCGGCCCCTGCCGGATGGTGGGTCCCGTCATTTCCGAACTGGCCAATGACTACGACGGTAAGATTGTTGTAGGCAAGTGTGATGTGGAGGAGAACGATGATGTAGCCATGCAGTTTGGTGTGCGTAACATCCCTACGATTCTCTTTTTTAAGGGAGGGCAGTTGGTAGACAAGTATGTCGGTGCCGCCAATAAAGAGACACTTGACGAGAAGTTCAAACAGCTTCTGTAAGTAGAAAACAGCGAGGGCAAATGAATAAAATTGATTTGCCGTTACAATAAGAAATCCCGCAAGGACACATCGCCTTGCGGGATTTTTGTTGGTTGGTATAGCGCGTGTCAGCCGTGTTGGGAGGGCTGCCTCAGACTGTCTCCACAGTTCTTGTTCCGTCTTCCTCCTCACGAATTGTCACTCGCACGGCATCCCCGGGCAGGAGGTTTTCTATCAACTCGGGCCATTCAAGGAAGCACAGGTTGTTGCTGTAGAAATAATCTTCATAGCCCATGTCGTAGACTTCCTCTATTTTTTTGATTCGATAGAAGTCGAAATGATAGATGGGGGTTCCCGAAGCGGCCGTGTATTCGTTGACGATGGCGAACGTGGGGGAGGTGATGACATCGTCCACTCCAAACACTTCGCAAATGGCTTTGATAAATGTTGTTTTGCCGGCCCCCATCTTTCCGTAGAAAGCGAACACCTTGCTGGTGCCCATGTTGTCGACAAACTGCTTGGCGGCAGCATGGATGTTGTCTAATGAATCGATCTTGATTTTCATATTCTTATCTTTTTCTTGGATTCAGTGTGATGAGCGGAACGAGCATTTCTTCCATGGAAATGCCTCCGTGCTGGAACGTATCTTTGTAGTAGGACACGTAGTAATTGTAGTTGTTGGGATAGGCAAAGAAGTCGTCGCCCGTGGCAAACACATAGGAGGTACTCAGATTTGGGGCCGGCAGATGTGCCTGCGAGGGATTCTTGATGGCAAACACCTCTTTTGGATTGTAGGCCAAATTTTTGCCCAATTTGTAGCGCAAATTGGTGTTGGTGTTCCTGTCACCGATGATTTTAACAGGGGTGGAAGCACGGATGCTGCCGTGGTCGGTGGTGACGATGACTTTGAAATGTTCTTGAGATAACCTTTTAAACACCTCTGACATGACGGAATGGCGTAGCCAGCTGAGTGTGATGCTGCGATAGGCCGACTCGTTGTTAGCCAACTCGCGCACCATCTTGGATTCGGTGCGGGCGTGGGAAAGCATGTCAATGAAGTTGATGACAAGCACGTTGAGATCGTTGTTCTTGAGTTCGTTAAACTTTTCCAGAAACCGGTCGGCACCACCGGAATCGTTCACTTTGTGATAACTAAACGTGTTGTGACGCCGATAACGGTCGAGCTGTGTCCGGATGAGTGGACCCTCATTGAGGTTTTTGCCTTCCTCTTCATCCTCGTCCACCCACAAGTCGGGAAACATTTGGGCTATCTTGTTGGGCATCAGTCCGCTGAATATCGCATTGCGGGCATATTGGGTGGCTGTGGGGAGGATGCTCATATACATGTCTTCCTCGATGTCGAACATGTCTCCCAAGTCTGTCTGAAGCATTTTCCATTGGTCGAAACGGAAATTGTCTATTACGATGAAGAACACCTTTTCTCCTTGATCCAGCAGTGGGAAAACTTTTGTTTTGAACACATCCGGACTCAACACGGGTCTTTCTGCGACAGCAGTTCCTTGGAAGGCGGAACTGCTACGCTTGTCTGCCGTTGTGGTCAGGTTGAAAGTGTTCATCCAGTCCAGATAGTTTTTGGCGACATATTTGGCAAAGCCGTTGTTGGCCTCTTCTTTTTGCATCTGCAACATCTCGGTCATGGCACTTTCCGTGCTGCTCAGCTCCAATTCCCAATGCACCAAACGTTTGTAGACATTCATCCAGTCGGTGTGGCTGCGGCAGTCGGCTATCTGCATGGCAATCTCTTGGTAGCTTTGCTGGTAGCCGCTCTGCGTCACCTCGGTGACGATCTCTTTCCGGTGGATATTCTTTTTTAGTGTGAGCAATATTTGGCTGGGATTGACGGGCTTGATGAGGTAATCGGCTATTTTCGAACCGATGGCTTGTTCCATGATGTTCTCTTCCTCGCTCTTGGTACACATCACGACCGGTGTGGAAGGCTGAATCTCTTTCAGTCTGTGGAGTGTTTCGAGTCCGCTGAGTCCCGGCATCATTTCATCGAGTAGGATGAGGTCGAATGTTTGCTGGCGACATAGGTCAATGGCATCTGAGCCATTGTTGACTGTCGTTACTTCATATCCTTTCTTTTCAAGAAAGATGATGTGGGCCTTGAGGAGTTCTATCTCGTCATCAATCCAAAGTAATAATCCGTTACTCATATCTTAAAATCCGTCTAATTCGTAATATTCATCCTCGAGATCGAAAGTCTGCTTCTTCTTTTCTGATTTGTTTCGGTCATTCTTACCGGATTTGCCGGTGTTTTTACCACCAGTGAATGTGCCGCCGAACCCGTCATCAAAATAGACTCCTGTATCCTCTTTCTTGGGTTGGGGCTTCGGAGACTGTTTGGGCGTGGGGGCCGGTTTAGGGACCGCCGGCGTCTTGCCGGTAGCGTTCGGTTTACCGATCGGGGTGGTCTGTTTGCTGCCCGTACCCGTCGGTTTGGTGGGGCGAGTGGTCGGCTTGACCGGTGTAGCCGGTTGGCTTGGCCTGACAAGCGGGGCTTCGGGAATAATGATAGTGCCTTTGTCCACCGGTGTTGGTGTCTTTTCCTCGGGGATGATTAGTGTCCCCGTATGCGTAGTGGGCACATTGTTCTGTTCGGGGAGTATGTCAAGGCCATTATCGATGAATCCGTCTTCATCCAATGTGCGGTCTATCTCTTCGGGAGTAGGCTCCGTTTCAGATTCTTTCTTTGTCGCAATCTCGGCTGGTTCGGTGAGCAGACGGAAAGTGGAAACCTTCAGAGGTGCAAAATGTTTGGAATAGAACTTGGCATAGTCGTCGTAAGAGAAACGCGTCCCGAGTAAGTCTATGTTGGGCCGGCTGATGATGATGGAGCGACTGTTGCCCAATAGTTTGGCAATGCCGGATTGTTGATAGAGCTGATGAGCGTATTGCAAGGCCTCGTCATAGTTGCGGAAGCCGCTGACCGCCATGCGATGGAGACCGTCGACATCTTCGATATCAATATCGAAATTGCGCACCAGATAAGTTGTGAAGTTGAATTTAGCCAATTCAAAGAGCAGCCGGTTTTCGTTGAGGGAGTCGGGGGTGTAAACCACCATAAAAACGAAGTCGGCATTCCGGTCGGTCGAAAAAACCTGTTTGGCAATGGAGTCGCTGTCGTTGAGCACAATGCTTCTTCTGTTCCACACGTCACCCAAATCAAATTTTCCCCCACGCAAATGGCGTCCGGCATTCACTCCATTAACGATCATGCCGGCCATCTCGCTGATGCGGCTATTAGGATACGATTCAACCACCCGTCTCATATCGTCCACGCAGCCCGTAGCATCTCCATTATTGAGCTTGCTTAGACCGCCGATGAACAGGAATTTGTCCCTGTTGGCACCCATGGGAAAGCGTTCTTCGGAGAGGCGCATGTTGCTTTTCACCTCATGGTATCTATCGGCCTTGAATGCCGCGTAGGTGGCTGCATAGAGCGAGTCTTCTATATGAACGCCGAATCGGGCATTCTCTTTAAAGTAGGGGTCGGTAAGCAAGGCTGTCCATCGGCTCTTGGGATAACCCCTTTTCAGTTTGTTGATATAGCTTTCAGCCACTGTAGGCATGCCCATGCGCGAATAGAGCAGGAAGAGATGATAATAAGCATCGTCTAAATGCTCAAAGTCGGGATAGTTGTCTACCAACCGGCGCAGTGCTTTCTCGCTCAACCGGAGCTTATCGAGCTGGTCTTTGAATATGACGCCTGAATTGTAGAGCCCGTCTTCGAGAATCTTATTGCTGGCTTCCATCTGTTCGGGAGTGAACGGAATCTGCGCCAGATAATACTCCCGGCGATGAGGATCATTGTGGGCACTGTCGGCTATCTGCGCTAGAGAATCTTTCATCTCTGCCGCCCGAACAAGCGAATCGCGCATGGCATCAGTCATATTTTCAGCTCCGCCGACATCCATCACAACCGTCCGGTTGCTTCTTTGCCAGTTGTCTACATTTTCTCGCTTGCCCCATTGGCGTTGGAACACAGACTTTCCTTGGCTCACTGCCGTGGAATTATAGAAATACCATGTAGTGCTTGTAGTTGCATTGGGAGACGCCACGTTGGGCAGATTCGGCCTCATTGCGCCACTGTTCTGTTGTTGAGTCCGATTGCTTTCCGCTTCGGCTTGGGCCGCACGCTCTTCTTTCTCCTTTTTCTTCAAAGCGGCGATGACCCGGTCGATGGCAGCATTGCGGTCTTTCTCATTCATCTTAACCAAGGCTTGGAGCGAATCTTGCAGTTCGACGGCCTCGGTGTGTGGTACCAATTCGTCGAGCACTTTGGAGCGTTGGGAAAGCACTGCATAGTCTTTGCGATCTTTGTCAAGCAGTCCGATGGCTTCACCATAGCAACGCCGGGCATCGCTGAATTTCTCCCGATTCCAGTAGAGGTCGCCCAAGTGGAGCAACAACACACCTTTCTCCACCCCGTTACGCGTAGCTTTTCTGCTGCCCTGTTCGTAGGCTCCGATGGCGTTGGCGGTATCTTTTTGTGCCAAGTAGATGTTGCCGATGGCGTAGTACACCTGATCAAGATACTCTTTGTTGTTGTCATTGGCTGCCATTCGCTTCAACTTGGCAATCATTTTCTTTGACTGGCTTCCTGCCATAACCTCCGACATGGCTATGCGGGCATTGAAATCCAACTCGTAAGGCGGACTTAGCCGCACCACCTGGCGAAAGGATTTGTAGGCTTCCTGCCTATTTCCGATAGCGGCATACAGCTGCCCCATGAGATACCATTCGCGGGCACGCTGCTTGCGCCGCATCTCGTGGCGGATGACTTTTCTCAAGTAGGGTATGGCTTTTCTAAAGTCGCCGGAGTGTATGTAGTAGTCGGCGTATGTATAGTCCCATTCTTTTTGGGCTGCCCAATGGATGGAGTCACGCTGCATGTTGCGAATGACATCCTCCGCATCATACATCCATCCTTGTTCTATGTAGCATTTGGCAAGCCATGCGCGGGCACGGCCGTAGATGGCCGGTTGGGTTGCGTAGAGTCTGCTCATGTAGGCGAAAGTGGAAGCCGCCTCGTCAAAGGCTCCGCTGTGGAACTGTGCACGCCCCATCAGCAGCCACGCTTTCCAGAGAAAAGGATTGTACTCGCGCCGGTTGAGCCACTCTATGTCCTTGGCGGTTTTGCGCCGGCTCTTGGTCCATTCAGGCCTGCGTTTGATGCTGTGCTGGTGTATGGCCTTTTCGCTTTTTTCTATGGCGCGTTGAAAGTTTGACAGCCCCAGTTCCCTACTGCCTTTGTTGCCCACGGTGTAGAGCGGAATCAGTTCTGTAAAGTTGTCTTTGTTGCCCTGCTCTTTCTCCAACGAACCATCGATATAGGCCATCGAACCATTATAGTAGGTGTTGTAGCGAGCCGTGAAAGATTGCCACCAACGACTCTGCGCGGTGTTCTTCTGTGTGCCGCATCCTGCAATGGTCAGTGCAGTCACAACGGTCAACAAGACAGTGATATGTCTATAGTCGGTTAGTCTCACGTTTATAGAACTTCAAACAAAGGGTTTTTATTGTCTTGGCAATAGCGTAGACAATGACACCGACAAAAATGATGGAGGCTCCCGAAGGCACGTTGAGCTGATAGCTGATTGCCAGCCCTATCAGACAGTCGGCCCAGCCGATGGCGATGCTAAGGAATATCATGCGCCGGAAACTGAACGTGAAAAGGTTGGCCGTCATTTGCGGGATGGTGAGCAGACTGATGGCTAGTACGATGCCCACCATGCGGAGCGTGGAGACGATGGTCATGGCGATGAGTGCCATCATGAAATACTCTATCAGGGTGACGGGCAGATGTTGTGAACGGGCGAAGATGCTGTCGAAGGCCACGCTCACTATCTGGCGGCAAAAAAAACTAAAGGTGGCGACCACAATGGCAGTAAGAATTCCCAGCAACCATAGATCGGCTGTCCCGATAGTCAAAATGCTTCCGAAAAGGAAAGAGGGCAGGTCGGGCATAAAACCGGGTGTGAGGAAACAGCAGATGATGCCCACGCTCATGCCAAGCGTCCAGAAGACGGCTATGGCCGAGTCTTCGCGCACATCGCTGCGCTTTGACAGCCACTCCACTCCGCAGGCGCTTAATACGGCAAACACCATGGCCGACAGAATGGGGTTGATGCCGCTGAACACCCCGATGCCGATGCCGCCGAACGACGCATGGGTGATACCGCCGCTGATGAAGACCAAGCGACGTGTCACAATGTAGGTGCCAATAATGCCGCAGAGAATACTGGCAAGCAGCGAACCCAGCAGGGCATTTTGAAAAAAAGCGTATTCGATGATATTCATAAGAATGCGAAAACTTCGTCCTTGAGTTGGTTGGGGATATTAATGCCGCGCAGGGTCAGGCTGCGCGTCCATCCTTTCACCTCCTCAGGCTTCATCGTGTAGAGCACTTCCGAGAACTGTTCCACTTCCCTCTCACTGTAGGCATCGGCCGGACGTCCGGCGAAAGCGTCGAGTTCTTCGTCGTTGTAGTATTCTATGTCCTTGACAGAGGCTTCCAACATACATTCCTGCTCACACTTGCTGTTCTCTCCGTTACATGTGGTACAGTCACCTTTCTTGACGACGATACATTCTTCATCGCCTTGGCTGTTGCGGTTACCGATCCAAGTGAAAAATCCGACAAGCAGACCGCCTGCAACGAGAGCCAATAACAGATAAATCATACTTCCTCAATGTTGAATCCCGCTTTGCGCAAATCGTCCCAATAGTGGGGATAGGATTTGCTCACCACGCCCGGATTGTTGATTCTCAACCCGGGAAACCGACAGGCAGCCGGGGCAAAAGCCAATGCCATGCGATGGTCTTCGTAGGTGTCGATAGGTTGCAGAGAGGGCGTGCAGCGCTCTCCTTCCCAGCGCAGGGTGTTGTTGTTCTCGTCTTTGATGAGATAGCCCAATTTTTTCATTTCGGCTTTCAAAGCCTCTATGCGGTCGGTCTCCTTGATTTTCAGACTGGCCAAACCGGTAAACGTGAAGGGAATGTCCAGCAACGCACATGTCACGACAAAGGTCTGTGCCAAATCGGGCGAGCCCGTGAAGTCATAGTCAAGGCGGGGCAGCAGGCAGCGATGGCGGGTGAGGGTTACAGTTGTGGGCTGCCCCTCTTCCTTGTTGTCGAATGTCGTCTTCACACCCAACAAACTGAAAAGGTATTTGACTACCGAGTCGCCTTGCTTGGAGCCGTCTGTGAGTCCCTTTAGTTTGATTGACGAACCGGAGGCTCCCTGCAAGGCAAGCATTTCATACCAATAGCTCGACGCGCTCCAGTCGTTCTCGATGAGATAGGGATGAGACTTGTAGACTTGTGGCCTGACAGTGATGATGTCCATGTCCGTCCATTCCGCTTCGGCACCGAATTCTTGCATCGTCCAAAGCGTGAGGTCTATGTATGGACGGGAGATGATCTCTCCCGTGAGGTGCAGTTCAAGTCCTTCTTTCAGTGCCGGACCGATCATTAACAATGCGGAAATATATTGCGAACTGATGTTTCCCGGCACCTCCAAGCGTCCGCCTTCAAGCGTTTTGCCATTTATGATGAGAGGTGGAAATCCCGTCTCTCCGGCATATCGGATGTCGGCTCCCAGATAGCGCAGGGCATTGACGAGCGGTGCTATAGGCCGCCGTTTCATGCGGTCGGTTCCTGTAAGCAGGTGTTTGCCCTCCGTCACAGAAAGATACGCCGTCATAAACCTCATGGCCGTACCCGCGGCTTTGATGTCGATTTCGTAAGGCATTGCGGCGAGGGCACGTATGATGACTTCCGTGTCGTCACAGTCGCTGAGATTGTCCGGTAGAGTGTCTCCGCCCGCAAGTGCATGTATCATCAGCGCTCTGTTGCTGATGCTTTTTGATGCCGGAAGATTGATGGTTGCCTGAATACGTTCCGGGGCGGTGATTTTATATTGCATGTATTAAGAAGATTTTCTTTTTCATTTAACGATGGTGATTGGCAGGTCGTAGGGTTTGCCGTTGTCGGCTGATGCGCGTGTTGCCGGAGGCACACCGTTGGCACCGTTTTTCTTGGGACCGGGTATCAGCGGACTGTAGTAGAGCACGTTTCTCACCCTTTTCTTTTGGTCGGGCGTAAATCTGAAGCTGTAGCTGATGGCATAGTCCATATAGTTCTCCGAGAGGAAGCTCTCGTTGCTACAGTTGATGCGCTTGGCCACATCCTTCATCTGCACCTGCTCATGATTCTGCTTTTTTTGTTTGATATATTGCGTCAGCATTTTGTTATATTCCAAGATGTTATAGCTGGGAGTGTCTTCACAATAGTCAGTGTCCTGGCAGTCGTCGATGCTTGTGTATCCCTTGTCGTTCTTTTCTTCGGCAAACACATGGTGCAGGCCGAGATAGTGCCCCAGTTCGTGTGCCAAGGTCACGTTGACATCGGCCGATGAATATTCATAGCCTTTTTTCCCCTTGTCGGCCAAAGTATAGCGTGTAGACTGAGTGTTAATGATCGATTTCCCGTTGTGCAGACTGCTGTTGATCGACGTGCAAGGGGCGTAAGACAGTCGGTTTTTGGGAATTTTGCGATATTCCGTCGTTTCCAGTCCGGCCAGCGCCGAGTCGCTTTTGATGGTCAGTGGCATGTGTGAGATGCCCAGCAGAAGCCCGCTCTTTTCTTCTTCCTTGAAATTGTACACCATTACATTGATATACTCATTAGGATCCCAAATATATTTAAGGTTGCTTTTCTGCTTCATGAAGTCGTAGGCATCTATAGGGTAAGTGCCTTCATATTTGATATATTCCACCCCCGGAATGGACATTGTCTTTCCCGCCTCGTCTTGTTTGGCCAACACAAAGTGTACCCCCATATTCTCGCTTTCGCCGTATATGTTGCCCTTCCAAAGGTCGTTCACGTTCTGCAAAATCTCTTTCAGTCTGTTCGCATCCACGTATTGCGACTTGTCGGAAGCATCTTGATAAAGCACATGAAACACCACCGGCAACTGATAGACATACGACTCGTCAAGTTTAGCCGTCGTGTTGTCCTCGTCTTGGTCAATGCCCGCCGTCTCGAGTGGCAGGTCGTCTTCACTTTTGCACGAGACCAAAAGGAGTCCCACAACCATTAGAAAAAGGAGGAGAGGATGCTTCATATCTTGGATTTTATATGGTGCAAATTTACGATAAATCACTTAAAAGGCAAAATAAAGTGCTATAAAATTTGCAAATGTCAGAATAAGTGCGTACCTTTGCGCTCGCAAATCGGGATTTAGCGCAGTTGGTAGCGCACGCGTCTGGGGGGCGTGAGGTCGCTGGTTCGAGTCCAGTAATCCCGACCAATGGAGACGGAAGAGGCTGATATTCAGTTTCTTCCGTTTTCGTCGCAAGGGTTTACTCGGACAAAAGTCGGACAGCCTGTTTTCTCAATGTTTAACCGTGCTCTTTTCCTTAAAACGAAAAGAGTAAAAAAATGAATCTCAAAAATTCAGAAGTTATCTCTCAAGTAAAGGGTTGGACTCCTCCAACTCTTCACATGGGCAAGGAGTGTTTTGTCAGTTTCCAAGCATTCGACCCGGTTTCCAACAAAATGAAGAGAAAGAAAATCATGTTGGGGCGGATTAAAGGCAAGACTGCCCAGCGAAAGTATGCACAGGGCATTATCATGAGGCTTACGGATAAGCTTGCTGACGGGTGGAACCCGTGGATAGAACTCTCGGCCCCACAGGAATACACTCCGCTGACAGAGGTGGTGAACAAATATCACGACTACCTTTACAAGCTGGTGAGGGATGATGATATGCGAGAGGAGAGCCTTGCCAGTTATTTGAGCTATCTGCGCGTGTTCTCTGCATGGTGTGAGGGGCGCATCACTTATATCTACCAATTAGATCATCGGAAAGTATGCGAGTTCTTGGACTATGTGTTTGTTGACCGCAACAACACACTGCAAACGCGCAACAATTATCTCGCATGGCTCAAGACCTTCTGCAATTACCTCTATCAGCGTGGGTTCATTACCACGAAGCCGACAGATGGCCTGTCGCTCACTCAGCGTCGAACCAAAAAGAAAAACCGTGATGTGCTTCCGGAACAGGCACTCCGACAGCTGCATGACTATCTGGAACGCCATAACAAACATTATCTCCTTGCCTGCTATCTATTGCACTATATGTTCATACGCCCTCACGAGATGACTTATATTAAAATAGGTGACATCTCCCTGTCAGGACCCACACTCACTCTGCATGGTGACAATACGAAAAACAGGAATGATGCCGTTTTGACCATTCCCATGAAAGTCGTGCATCTGATGCTCGACCTTCATATTTTCGACTGTGATGATAGCTGTTACCTCTTCAGCGAGCGTTTTGCTCCGGGACAAAGCCGAAAGTCGGAAAAGGTCTTCCGCGACTATTGGCTTGACCATGTGCGCAAGGACTTGAAATTCCCCGCCCAATACAAATTCTACAGCTTGAAAGATACCGGCATCACCAATATGTTGCGTGCTAACATGGATGTGCTCTCCGTGCGCGACCAAGCCCGCCACTCGTCGATTCTGATAACGGACACCTACACCCCGAAAGACATTACGGCTGTCAACAAGGCTCTGTTACATTATGATGGAGCGCTATAGCAGCTCGTAGAAGTAGCCGGTCTTCAGTCTGTCAACCACTCCCCGTTTGAGCTCCGCCTCTATTTTAGAACAGATAAATTTGCGGTTATGAAATATGTAGAGGTCGGTGGGGCTTGGAAGGCCGTCGCAGGCAAATTTAATCGTGAACTGATTTTTCGTGTCCACTTTTGTTCGTTCCATGAGTTGCCCTATCGACAAAACGCCTGTGCCCCTGCCAAGTGAGAGGCTTGCAGTCTCTCTGTCGGCGAGCCATCTCGGAGGCTGATGAGGGTCGGTGAAAGCTATCGGCCACCTGTAAGCCCCCCGAAGGTAGTCTCCATCGGTCTCTATCGTGTCCGGCTCACCGGTATGAGCCTTGTGAGCGATATTATGCCGCTCCGTGTAGGGGAATGCCCGCTCGGCCCGGTAGTCATATATGTACTGTGAGGAAAAGAATACATTCATTACGCTGTCGTCGGTCTCCTCTTTCTGCTTGTACTCGCTCCCCTCGATAGCCTCCTGCACGGTCACATAGTCGATGGTGTCATCTTCGGTGACTTCCGGGAGCGAGGTGTCTCCCTCATTGGGTATCGACAGGATCCACACGTCACTCCGTGCCTTAATTCCTTGGTCGGGGGCACCAATCTCTTCATTCTTGCGCCAGTTGACGGCTGCCGGAGATATGCGCAGTTTCTGTGTATCTTCGGAGCTGTCATCACGGATTAGCGGGCTGAAATATCCTATTTCTCTCAAAGCATACTTATTTTCATCGGTACCCTCCTTGATGAATATGTAATATCTTGGCCCGTTGAGTCTGAATATAGAAGTCAGCCGGCTGCGCATGTCCATGTCTCCGGCCTTCTTGTTCATATCCTCCACGCTCGTGCACGACACCGATTTGAAGTCTTTAAGCACGTTGGCCGGTACGGCTTCGTAATCAGCCCTGAAGGCCGACTCACCGAAATTATACTCCACATTTCCAGTCGTAGTGAGCGACAGGCCGTCTTTGTCAAAATCACACTGATATTCGTCGACCACTTCGAAGCTCCGCACCTTATTGGTCAATAGCTCATTGGCCCGTAGAATCTCCACCGACCGGTCGGCTTCGTCGAATATGAACGACGCATTGAGCAGCTTGGCCACCTGCTCGATGAGCGTGTAGACCGACCAGTGGGGCAGCGCGCGCCCCATCTGGAAAGTCTTCTTGGCAGAAGCTATATACAACCGGTTCCACGGCTCGATATCATAGTCACACCTCTTGACAGTGTAGCCCTCGAAAGCCATAATATACTTCAGTACATAGAGGAGATTCGGCTGAATGGCCAGATTGTGCATGCGGGCATAGCAATACTCATCCTTATGCCGATAGACGCAAATTCTGTTCTGTATGGTTTCGTTGGTCTCATCGTAGACCGGCCAGAAACCGAACTCTCCCTCCCTGCCGACAATGCCGCTTTCAAAAAGACTGATATTGTCAAGATACCACCCGGTGAAGCGGAAGTCTGATGTGTTGAAAGCCGATTTTCTGCTTTTACAGAATTTCTGTCCCATATCCGGGACGGGAAAAATAATGTTGTCGATATAATGCTTCTCGAATTTTGAGTTATACTTGATTTTCGACTTGCCCCCCACAATCTGCAATACCACTTCGCGGTCGGTGACCGTAATCAGCGTGCCGATGCCGGCAATCACCAAGCGGTTGTCTACAAACACCTTGCAGTCCTCAAACGGCTTGACACGTTTGGACACATCAAGACGCTGTGTGTTGCAGAAGGCATCTTTGTTGTGCAGTATGGCCGGGGCACTCCCGACCATAGGAAAGTGTATGTCGAGCGAGTACGACCCGCTGTCCTTGACAAACTGGTTTTCGAATGTCAGCTTGATGCTGTTGGAGCCTAAGTCCGGATAGCACTTCTTGCCATCAATAATCGCGTATGTCATTTGTTGTCCATCATTTTGTCGTACATATCCAAATTATGCCTGATGCCATTGCGCCCGGTCACGGAGACAACGGCAGTGATGCCGTCTTCGATATTCCGATTCAGCTTGTCCATGGTCCGGTCAACCCGATCTATCGTCGACCGCATCTCCTCATTGTCATTGGTGACATTGACCACAGGAGCCACCACGGCACTTGCGCCTGCCCCCAACTGCCGGCTCACATCGGTAGAGGTCAGAGCCCCCACGGTATTGCTGCGCTGCGCCCGGTCGATGAGCCGGATAAACGGCATCAGATTGGTGTTGTTCACCCCCGCATGGTTGATGACAAACTCTCCTTCATGCACAATCCCCGCCCGCTTACGGTAATTGTGCCCACCCGTGAAACCACCATCGTAGTAACCCGCTTCTTCCGTGGCATGCTGCTTCTTGATAGAGGCGAGATTCATCATGCCCGCTGCCAGTGCTATGCCTGCTGCGATTGGCGCCAACACGAGGTTGGCAGGGTATGGGGAACCCTCCCATGCCGAAGTGTAAGCTTTCATGGCTCCGAGCAACATAGTAGCCGTGGCCTGTGCCAGCTCTATCTTCATGGCCTTTTTGTTGTATTTTGTCTTAATCTTGGCCAACTCTTTCTGTTTCTGCTCCTCCAACTTCTTGCTCTTGGCTGAGTTATTTCCAGCCGCAGCAATCATTTTGTCATACTTCTTGGAAGTGACAGCCTGCTCATAGTTGGCTTGTGAAGAGTAATACGACGAAGCCGCACTCATTATCGTATTGATGGAGTCATAGGCAGCCTGTGTTTTGGCTGTGATGTCTCCTGCGAAACGACCGACAGCCTCGGACTTTGCTTGCTGATACTCTTCAAATGTAATTTCGTCGGATTGGTACATTTTTTTGAGCTGCGCCATCGTAGACTGGTAGATCCCAATACTTCCAAAGATATACTCACCTATGCCGACACCGGGTTTATCACCGGCCTCCGCCTCTGTTTTGTCGGCTGCAATCCGATAGGCCGAATGCGCATTGCGAGCCGTGACTTCACGCTTGGAGTGGGCACGATTTTGTTCCGCTTCTTCCTCGGCATATTGCAGGCGGATGGTCCGGAGCATCTCTTGATACTCCTTCTCCTTAATCAGCTTGGCTTTATGCAACGCTTCGAGCCCGTTTAAGGCGATGGTCTCCTGCTCCTTGATATCTCTGCGCCCCCACTGCTCCCGATAACGTGCCAATAATTCTGCGAAGTGCTGCTCCCGGTCTATCTTATGTTCCCGCTCGGCCTGCTCCATGTCAGCCCGGGCACTCAACCACTCTTCTGACCCTTCTTTCAATGCTTCTACACGATCGGCCATGGCACTCATGTCTATCTCGAACAGTCGCTCGTTCAGCGCCTCTTCGTTGAGATAGATTTCGGATGACGCATTGCGGAAGTCGGCCTGCGCCTCTGCCAGTTCCCGCTGCCGTCTTCTCTCGATGTCGGCGAGATTCAGCTTGATCTTATCCTCCTCTTCGCGCAGATTCTCCCGGGCAATCTCATCGGTCAGCTGTCTGTACTCCTCATGATACTTCTTGTAAATGGCTATCTGCTTCTCGTAGCCCTCCTTGGCAATCTTGTGTTGGTTCTCGATATACTCTCGATGTGTAATCTTCAAATCATGATACGCAAGGATATTCTGCGCCTGCAACAGATCTGTATGTGCTTTAGCCTCTTTGAGCTCTTTGGCCATGCGCTTTTTGCGCTCGGCCTCTGCCTTACGCTCTGCGGCCGACTTGGCACGCTCGGCCTTCTTGTCGGGGAGCTCGCCCGGCTGATTCTGGTTAGGATTCCAGTCCGGAGGAACGCCATCCTTGGCATTTCTCTTTTCAACTAATTGATTATACTGTTCTCGGACACCCTTGTTTTTGTCCATGTACTCGTTGATGGCTGCGATGCGCTTTTGCACAACTTGAAGATTATCCCCGGCCTTCTTGGTAAGATCAACCCACATCTGGAGCTCCTTGTGCTTCTGGTAGTTCGCTTTTGTCGGAGTCTCCGGTCCGATCATGGCTGCCCCATAACGGGTAGTGTACACACTCGAGGTCGTGGCGTTGTAATATTCCGGATGTCTGTTTATTTCAGCTTTCACAGCCTTGGCCGAAAGGTTATGCCTTGCAATCTCCTGTTTCAAGTCAAACTCCTTGCCTTGCAGCTCAACCATGCGGTTGTACAAAGCCTGTGCCATGGCCGCATCATTAAGCCGGTCGACATACTCTTTCAGCGCTTTGTTATTTGCCTGTGTCAAAGTCGCCTCATTATTGAGGTTGCGGTGATAGCCCGGCACCTCTTTCTCAAGTGCAATCATGGCATTCTTGCGCTCGCCCAGACTGTACACATTGGAATTGATGATATTAGTCAGCCTCTCGATGCGCATTTTCGTTTCGGCAGTAGACTCATTGACCGATTTCTGGGCATCGCGCATATCCTTGAGGACTGCCTGCTGTTTTCTGAACTCAAGTTCGTTTTTCTTCCCCGCATCGGAAAGGGCGTTGAACGCCTTAACGACCGCATAGATACCGGCTGCCAACGCCAGCACCACGGCCAGCATGGCTGTGTATGGATTGGTAAGACTGGCCGCACGCATCGCTTCCATGGCCGCCTTGGCTTTTGTAAGATTGCCGGTTAGCAAGTAATACGCCACTTTGAGCGTGCCGATGGCAGCTACCTTGGCCTTGATGGCGATGATATGCAGCTTGTGCAGTGCCAGCAGGGCGTGCTCTTTGACATACCACAGATATACTTTGATAGTGCCTGCCTTGTAGGTAGCGCCGAGCAGTGTCATCACCGCAGCCAGTTTGGTCAGCCCCCAGATATGTTCCTTGGTAAACGAGATGACGGTAAACAACACCTTGGCCAGTGCGCTACCCGTGGAAATCGTGTATCTCGCAACGGGTAGCAGCTCTTTGCCCAGTTGTATGCTCATCTCTTTGAAAGCCTTGGAAGCCATGTCGAGTTTGGCTTGTTCGCTCGACATCTGCGTGTTGAACTCCTTGACAACCGATGTCCCGTCGTTATAAGCCTTGTTGGCCAGATCCTGCGCTGTCTTGATGTCGGCCAATTTGTCGGCCATGACAGACAGCACGCCGGTTGCCCTCGAGCCGTCTAAATTCATCTGCTCAAACATGGGAGCGAGCTTCGCGAAGCCACCGTGTTTTTTCATGGCCCCTAAGAACTGCAAGAGTGCCTCATTGGCATCGGTCTTCAGCAGGTTACTAAACTCCTTGACATTCTTGCCTGCCAATTTTGCAAACTTGGCCGGCTCCTGAAACATCTTCGTCAGGAGATTCTTAAAGGCTGTAGCAGAAGTCTCATCCTGCTGCATGTTCTGGTCAAGCACGGAGGCGAAGCCCATAATCTGCTGCTGGGTGAGCTTGGCCTGCTTGCCGACTCCGGAAACCTGTGCTGTGAAATTAACCAAATAGCCGGCTGACGCGGATGAGTTCTGTGCCAGTTCATTCACAGCCGAACCGGTAGCCAACATGGCCCCCCGAAGTCCTTTTTTCTCATCCTCACCGAACATGTGGGCGAGTTTGCCCACATCTCTTACGGCATTCTCGCCCAAGTCATCACCCAAAGCCACATTGATTTTATCCGCGCCGTCGACGAACTCCTCGATGGCTTTCTTGGTCGTGATGCCCAGTTTACCCGCATCACCGGCCAGCTGATTGAGTTGCTCACGGGGGGTTCTGGTATTCATCTTCTTGAAGGTCTCGTTCATCTCCTCGACCTCTTTCTTGGCCTGTCCGGTGTATTTCTGCACATTGACCATCTCTTGGTCCATGGCAGCATAGTCAGCCACGCTCTTGCGTATGGTGAGTGACAATCCCGTGACGGTAGCCAAGAACGAAATTGCCATGCCCTGCATCTTGTTGAACCAGTCAGCCGTGCGGTTTATCCATGACTGCTGTGCGGCCCCCTCGTAGCGTATCTTGGACAGTTCGGTGCGGAGACGCTTCGCCTGATTGGTCATCTGCCTGAACTCTTCCGTGCCATGATCCATGTGCCTGAGCTGCTCATTGATAATCTTGATGCTGTACTCTATCTGTGCCACGGATGAGTGGTCGAGATTCTTCAGCGTGCCGTTGATCAGTTTCATCTCGCGCTCAACGGTAGCCGTGTCCTTAGCCGCCTGCTTAATCTCGTCATCGTACTGGTCGATGGTCTGATTGAGCCGCTTCTGTTCTTGGGTGATTTGCAGGATCCGTCCCTGCACCTCCCGCAGTTGTGCGATGGCCGTGCTGTAAGAAGTGCTCGTCGGTGAGCTTGTAGATATGACCTTTTTCAGATAGGCCTCTGCCTCTTGCAGTTTAGCCAATGACGATGTGCCTAAATTGGACATAACGGAGCGCAGCGCCTCCATGCCTTGTGTGAGTTTGCGGGTCTCTCCGGTCGCTTTTTCCCCCTCGGCCTTAATTTCGGCTATTCTGTCCTTGCACGCCTGTAGCTGAAGGGAGAGCCGCTTGAAGTCTTCAGCGTTGCTCGTCTGCTTCATCTGTGCCCGGACAGAACGCATGGCTTTCTCTATCTGCCTGATATTGGCTGTGTCGAGGTTCTTGAGCGTGTCTGCCACGTTCATCGTGTCAGACTTGAATTGCCGCATTTCCCGTTCAGCCTTTTTGAGCTCTTTGCCCAGATGATCGAACAGCGGCATATTGCCCTTTTGTAAGGCTTCGCTTCGCTGCTTCTTCAGGTTCTCAACGGTCTTGCTCAATTCCATAAGGCGGTTCTTCGCCTCCTCGGAATTGAGCTTCACGGTGGTTATGTAGATTTCGTTATGCCCTGCCATGTCATTCTACCTTTATATAATTGTCATATATTAAGGTGGTGTGGGGGTTGAAGCTGACAACTTTCACCTTGTAGCCCCGGGTTCCCCAACGCCACCATAAGAATCTGTGTTTGTACTCCCTGACTATGAATGTGGCAAGAGAGTCGCGAATACTGTATTGCAGCGTCGTGTCCGGAATAGACAGCCGGAAGTAAGCCCACTTGTCCCGGTAGGTGAAGACGCTGTCGGTTACAGCCCCTTTGACGGTGTCACTCGTTTGCGAGACCCGCGTCTCCTGTGCGGTAATCTGTGAAGCCTTGACACCGAGATCTTTAAGCATTTGTCTGTCGGCCAGATGCTTTTTGTAAACGGACTTGCTTACGGCTGTAACCGGCGCAGTCGCAGCGGTCAGAGAGTCACGGAATACAATCCTCTCTACCGATATGTGCGCACGTGCCCGGGCAAGTTCCGTCTTCAGCCGATCTATCTCTTTTTTCTGTCTGTTGCTGTCATAGTGCTTGAAAAATACGCACAGCACGATGACGATGATCATGCCGATTTTGGAGAAGGTCTTAAAGTCTGTGTTCATAATCCTTTATATTCTTTTGTTGCGTCGAATGAGGGGCACGCCTTGCGCGCAAAGTCACGGTGTCCGTGAATGGTGGCGAGAGGAAAGTCGCGCTTGAGCTTGTTCAGGAGCAGAACCAATGCGTCTTTCTGCGCTATCGTACGGGTGTCTTCAGGAGTTTTGCCGTCGGCAGACAGACCGCCAATGTAACAGATACCTATGCTGTTGGCATTGTGTCCGGCACAGTGCGCTCCGGCCCGCTCGACGGGTCGACCCACATGGACGGAGCCATCACGATAGACAACGTAGTGATATCCTATGGTCTTAAAGCCACGCTGCTTGTGCCACTCGGTGATGTCGGCGACCGTGAAGTCTCTGCCTTTCGGAGTGGCGGAACAATGGACAATGATTTCATTGATTGGTCTCATGTCTCACCTCCCGCTTGATGTTGTCAACTTGCTGCTTGATGTCCGACTGGAATTCGGCCATCTTGTTTGCGAAATAGAATCCAATGCCAAATATGCCGAGCCCTGCAGAAAGAGCCTCTCCTACATAGGCGAGGACTCCGGGGCCTATGGCCATGGTCATCAATAAGCTTGCAAAAGCAATGACAATGGCCGACCCGATAAGCAGCATGGCAGTAGTGTATTGGATCCAATCCTTAGTATTCTGCTTCATATAACACAACTATTTTTTGTAATACTCCACAAAAATAGCTGTGAGAGGGTTGCCGTAAAAATACGTATGATTGAGTGTAAACGAAAAGAGACTACGTGTTATGGTAGTCTCTTATAATCATTTCCACAGTCTCTGATATAGACTGTTTTTCCCCCGCGGCAATCTCCGCGAGTTTTTGTTTTGCCTCGGGGCTGACGTATGTGCTTATCGGCACTTTCCCCTTACCTTGGCTTGGCCGGCCGGCACCCTCACGCCGGCCGCCGTTATTTCTTCTTCCGTCGACTTTTTTCATCGTGCATCTCCGTAAGAATGTTCTTCGATTTCTCTATCACTTGCAAGGTCTTCCTCCTCACGCTCCTGTGTGATCATGAAATTCCATAATCTGTCGAGAACTTCATTTTTGGTTTTCTCATCCATATCTTCGGACGGGTCTAACCAGTTGATTTGGCAATATTCGTTCTTGAAGTCCTCTGCCCGGGACAGCTGGAAGTCTGTGTTGTTAGGGATAAGGACAAAGCACCTCGGAAAGTCAAGGTGCAATAGTCCTACTTGCTCGGGGTGGTCTACGATATTGTCGCAGTACCAACAGGCCGTGTAGTTGTTTATATCCATCTTTTATTTTATATCTTCAATGTACACTTCTTCTTCGGCATCGAGGTCATAGATGGACACGACTCCTCCCTTGTAATCGGCGAAGTAGCTTTCGGAAGTGCCATTGTACCACTTGATATAATCCTTGCAATATTCATAGCTTTCAGAAAAACCTTCACTGTCACTTTTCTCGCTGTCGTTGAAAACTACATCGAATTTGTGATTTTTGTTAATATTCTTCATGTTCTTTTGACAGTTTTTTCGGTGTGCCTCACCGCTTTAGTTGTTATTGTTGTTTCTTTTATCTGTTGCAAAGGTATGAAAAAAGATTGAATAATGCAAGCAATAATCAATTAAAAGTGTGGTTGTTTGAATAATTTAACAATTAAGCACAGGTGCCATAAAACAAGTCGTGGCCCACTGTCACAGCGTGCCACGGCTTTTCAAACTAACTAAAAAACTAATCCAATCAACCGTGTCAGCCACCGGCAGTCTCCAGTACAGCAGGATATGAGGAAACAGATTAGTGCTCCCAAGGCTGCACCAATCAGTCTGTCTATGAGATCCTTTTCCATTTCATTTAAACCTCCTGCTCCTCTTGCTTTCCTGTCACGGTATTGTCATCTTCTCCGGACCCGTCATTTCCAACTTGCCTTTCGCCGACTTCGTTCCCGCTTCCAGACGGCACGGCCTGCCCCCCGTCGTTTTCGGCTTCCGGCTGTCCGGCAGTATGGGGCTTGTCAGTCTCCGCACCCGTGCCGTTAATGGCTTCCTTGGCTGCTCCTACGAGTGTGCCGAGTGCGGCAAGTGCCTCCGAGAAGTCCTCCCGCGAGCCGCTGAAGCTCACCGACACCCCGCCGTCTCCCGTCTCGTTGAAGTAGACACTTCCCATGCGGCCTCCGGCCTTGGGTGTCACGCTGCCGCGGAACTCTGCGAGTCCGGCTGCATCAAGCACGAAGTCGCCGTTGAAACTGTACCCTCCGGATTCCTCCGCAAGGGTGAATGTCATGTTCTTTTTCGTAATGTTCATGTTTTATATTTAATGATTGAAAAATGTTACCAGTTATTGTCATGTATGGGTGACATCATCATCCATCCTGTTGACAGGTCGCGAGGCGTAATTCCAACAGTGAGCTTCCATGACGGTTGCGGCGTAATCAGCTTGGCGGGTATTTTCAACAAGTTAAGCCCCTGCCCTCCGCCCAAGGCATACCATCCGTTATTGATTGCGACGGTCGGCTCCCGACCGGAAACGGTGCTGTCCTTGGCGTTGAACAGGAACAGCTTCTTTCCTGCCGCCGCCTCCCAGTTGGGGGCGAACGTGTTGTTGTTCACCAAAGCGTATTGTACCTTGCCCGAGCCGTTCAGGAACACGATGCTGCCGGGGAACGCGAAGTCACCGCTTGGCGGCTGCCCTGTCACCGGAATGGCATACGTGTCCGTGCCGTACAGCTTCGAAAGCGGAAACGAGTTGCATTTCGTCAAAGGGTCGGCGTTGTCCGTCAAAAGAGATTCGTTGAACTCGCCCTCAACCACTTTCGGTATGTACAGCGTGGTATCCTTTACAATCCACATGAGCTCTGTGTTCATCGAGAACGCCCCCAACACCTGCAAGTGATGTTTCTTGGCGATGCCGAAATGGCACGAGTAGCCCCGTTGGGCGATGCCAAGGCCTGTGTCAAATTCCAGTGAGCCGAATACGCCTCCGTTATTTTTTGTCGTCAGCTTATTGAACGTGCCGGTAACTCCGTCCAGATTGCCGCTGAACACGGAATCACCCGTCACGTTCAGGTTCTTGAAGGTCGCTTTCCCGGCATCTATCTCCTTGGCCTTGATGCCCTCTGTGACAACTTTGGTGGCCTCTATGAGCTCGGTGTTGAGCTTTCCGCCCTTGTTGAGCTGCGCCGTGGTGTGTCCTTGGTTGTCCTGAACCACCACGTTGTCGCCCGTGACGACTACCTTCCGGTTGGTGATGTCTATGCCAGTGGCCAACAACGCCTGCTTCGACACCATGTCCGTGCGGCTCTCGGTGTATTCCGTCACAGTCGCGCCCTCTTCGAGCTTGACACCTGCGACGGTTGCGGAATTGCCCTTATGCAGCCGCACCGGTAGGATGTACCTGGGGGCAGTGCTTCCCGTGCGCCAGTGCACCCACACCTTTTTCCATGTGTCCGTGAGGGCTGCGGAGGTATATCCGTCACTCACGGAGTTTGACATCCCGTCGCTGCCCTCCGCGTACACCGTGGCATGTTCCGTTCCATAGAGGAACGATTGAAACAAGCCATTGCCCTTGACCCACATGGACAGCATGTAGTCCGTGTTGGCTTTCAGTCCGAGCGCGTTGTTGTCATTGCTCCACTGCAACACATCCACGTAAGAGCTTCCTGACGTGTTGTCGCAGTGTATCGCGGAAAACTCCCCGTAGCCGTGTTCAATTACGGTGCCGTTCTTGACAACAAGATTACTTCCGTCAAGCAGCCGTGCCCCGTCAAGCAGGTTGCCGCCCGTGTAGTCGAAATCATTCTCCGATAGCGACCACCCCTTATATTCGCCCTCTTCAAGCATGGGACGGCAGATGTACAGCCGCCCTGCTTTCACGACATAGAAGAACACGGAAAGATGGCGGGTGTCGGGCCGTGTCGTAAAAGCCGTCTTCACCGTCTTGTACACTCCGTTCTCATCCGGTATCAACGACGGTGCGGCTATACGGGTGAACTCCGTGTCGCTCGTGTATTCTCGTATTTCCACAGATGCCGCCGCCGTGAATGACGATATGTCGGGCGACATGGCCATTACCGACAAAGAGTATCTCGTCGAAGGCTTCACAGGCACCTTTGGGAAACAAACACCCGCGAAAGCCTGTGCCGTGGCAGTGGAGTTGACATACACGGCATTCGAGCCTTTGTAGCCGTTGCTCTTCACTATCGAGCAGTATGTGTCTGAACCGTTCCAAGGCACCTCGTCCCGCTTCCTGAATCCGCTTCCCACGAGCAGGTTGCGAGCTCCGCCTTTGATGGCTTCAACGGAAAGCCTGATACTGTCGGATTCCACCTTTATCTGGCTTATCTGCGCCGACACCATATTGTTGTTGGCATCAAACTCGGTTTTCCCTACTTTCAGCCCGATGGCCTCCTTGTTCTGTCGGATTGCCGTGTCCCATTGCGTCTTTTTGCCGTTGTAGTCTTTTCGCAACTCCCCGAGCTCGCTTTTGAAATTCTTGGTGTCCTGCACCCACTTTGAAGTGATCTTGTGCAGGTTGGTACCGACGAAGAGCCGGAGCGGATAGGGTGTGCCGGCCACAACAGCCTCGATGTCCACATAGCCGCTGCCGTAGGCGTAGCCGGTTGCCGGGTCAACGCCGATGGAAGTTACTTTTATCCGGTCTATCTCCGCAATGGCCCCGATGCCGGGATTCGAGGTCCTGACGACATTGGCCGTGACGGCAGTCGGTTTGTTGCCACGGTAAGCCTTGACATCGGCGTAGGCATTGTTGAGGGCCACCGGCGGCACAGCCCCGTTGTCGTCAGTGTCCACGGTGATGAGCTCCGTGGACAGCGACACGCTGACGGCATCGGAGCCCGCCTTGCCCTGCACCTCGCTCCACGTGTAGGCAGAAGTGTCCATCGGAGGATAGGGCTTGTCCCATACGGCCACGCCGAGGTACTTGCCGGGGGTGGTGCCGAGATGCTGGTCTTCGGGGGAGGGGATATAGGGACAAGGCTTGTCGCCTTTTGTCAGCTGAAAGTTCCGCACATACAGTTCTGCTTCGACACCGTCTGTGTCCGATTCGTTGTTGTCAAACCTTACCACCACGGACGACCAGTCGGCGTTCGGGTTGTCTTTTGTGGAAAAGACAACATCAAAATGTCGGTATTCGGTTGTCAGCTGCTCTTTGTTTATACGCCGCATGCACACTTCCTTCACGGCATTGTCATACAAAAGAATGTCTACAGAACTGACATGCCCATTCGTCCTGATGTCCGCAGAGATTACATATCTTTGGTTCGGCCCGAAAAGACCGTCCGTGTTGCCGCGCTTGAAGACGATGTACTTTTCCTTTTTAGAAGACGTGACCACTTTCAGTTCATTGCCCCCGACCTTTTCACCGGAAGTAATCATCGCCCCCGAGAGCAGGTTTCTTCCGTCCAGGTCCGATTCAAGGTATAACGACACCCCCATGACCTCCACCGTTCCGTCCAAGTTGTCCATTCGAAGTTGCAGCCTGCCGTTGCCCGTCATGGCCGGTACATCACACACGTTCCAAAATGTGTGCGTACCGTCGGATACACGCTGAAATGTCGGGTTGCTTACCAATGTCCCCCAACCGGGAATGCCACCAACGGGATTTGCCTGAAAAAACATGGTAGCATTGGGTGTGGTGTTACCGGACACCTTGACAACAGCATGGATGACCACCCTGCCGCCTTTGGTGAATGGTGTGAATGCCCACCACTTTTGGACCTGATTTTCTTTGTTCAGTCCCTTTATGGTGACTTTTGTGTCCCCGATTATGTGGTTGCCCTCCACCAAATTGGCGGGCGTAAAAGTCTTCCCCCCGTCGTCGGAGTAGCGGAAGTGGGTGTAGGAGGGCTTCTGTGCCCTCCTGGCCGTAAAGGTCTTCTGTGCTATCGGGTCGCCCATATTCTCCCCCTCTTATATCAATTCCGCACAAAAAGACTGTGTGGCACCCAACAGGTCGTCGTAGGAGATGGACACCTTGTAGGTGAATGCCGCCTCGTCAAGGGGCATGGGCTTGTAGCCACCGGTTCCCCACGTGGTGTCCATCGCCTTGTTGGAGGCGTATCGCCACACGCGCATGGCATGGGCCTTGAGGAACGCCAGCTCCGTTATATACTTGCCGCCCTGCTTGACCTTGAACCAGACCTCAATCGACTTTCCCTCGTCAATGCAGTCAGTGTCCGGCGTGAACTCGTCAATCTCGTAGGGGTCCGTACCGTCGTAGAGGCTGTAGACGGTGGAAGCTGTCTTGTTGTATGTACCGCTTCCCGAATCGGTGTCCTTGATGGAGCACTTGAAGATGCCCACGTTCGTGATGGCCGACGCGGGGACGGTAATCTCGTTGGTCGTGTAGCCGCTGACACCGTAGTTGCTTGCCGCTGTCAGGTCTTTCCACTGCCCCCCGACGAGCATGGCCCACGTGTAGGCGACATTGGAGCTGTCGATGTCACCGCCGCGCCACAGGTCGCAGTGGATTTTCAGCTGCTTGTCCGCATTAGTCAGCGTGTCACCGAGCGGCGCATACGCAATGGCCTGTATGTTGGCCCCTGTATTCTCCAGCTTTGTCAGCGTGACGGTCGCCACGACGGGAGCGGTGATGTGGCTCGTGGGGTCGGTATAGGTGGCCTCGCACTTGATTTGCAGGGAAGTGCAGTCCGTGAGGTTCGCTTTAAGCTGCTGCTTGGCCGACCCGGCCACGGCAGTCAGCTTCTGTGACGCAGTCGCCCCGTTCTCCTTTGTAAGAGTCCACCTGAAGCCGCTCACCCTTGCAATCTGGTCTCCCTGCAGTCCGCTTACGAGCATGAGTGGGGTGATGGTGAGGGGGCTCGCCCCGAAGTCAGGCGCAAACGACTTGTTGTCACGCTGGTACACCTGCGTGAGGGCCTTGTCAACCTGCAGGGAGAATGTCAGGGACTTGCCGTTGATGATTTTCCTTGCCGTAAATGTCTTCTGTGCTAAAATGTTGTCCATATTCTATAAATTTTAGATGATTGTTGTATTGATGGTTTTAATACCGGCCCTGTCGAGGAAGCGGCAGATGAATGATGTGTCGCCGTTGAGGTCGTCGTATGTGACGGACAGCTCGTTGCCCGTACCGGCATGGCGTTCGTTCCACGCCGTGTCCCCCTCCGTGTATTCGCTCACCCTCAACCATACGAAGCGTGTGGAAGGCAGTTCCCGTGTTATTTCCCTCTCGTTGTACCACACGTGTATCGTATAGGTGGCCTTCCAGTCTGTCTGTTCGTCGGAATAGGAGCCGGAGCCCGGCGACGAGAATGCCTCCACGCGGTAGCCGGTTCCTCCCGGCTCGCCCTTCTGCCCGTAGGTCTCCTTGACCCACTCCGGGCTGCCGTCCTTGGGTTCGGTGGTGGTGGTCCTGCCCTTGCCGACGATGCAGAGCCACGTGGCGTTGTTGTGGCTCCAGTGGTCATAGTGCCCGGACACGGCCCCATTGTACCACGCCCCGCGCTCGCATACGAGGGGACTGCCCTCTCCCGTGCCGGATGCGGAGATGATTTCATGATACCCGGACACGGTGAAGTTCCTCTTGGCCGACCGCAGCTCCACGATATGCGAGTCGAGGTCGTAGTCGTTGATGCCGGCGTATGTCACGCGCTCTCCTGTTGAGACATATATGATATAGGCGTATCGTCTTTCAGGGTCGGTCTGCGAGCCGAGCTGCACGATGCTGTCTTCGGCCTTGGGCTCGTCATTGGGCACGGAGGTGTCACAACCGATGCAGGTATGGTCCTTGCCGCCGACTGGCAGTGTGACCGTGCCGCGCGTGTCGGAGAGGTCAACGAAGTTGTAGAGTTTCCCGTCTTCCAAGGTCTCCTCGCCCGTGTTGACGACCAGCCTCCAGTAGTAGCGGTTCTCGGCCATCTGCGTGGTCTTGCTGATGATGTTGGAGGTCTTGGCCATGGCTTGGTCGCCTACGTGGAAGTCGTTGGAGATTCTCCGCTCCCCGTCGTCGGCAAGCCAGTAGCATCGGAAGTCTCCGGAGGGGAGCCTCTTCACGAGCGCAATCCGGCATCCGGCACGCGTGAACCCTTGGTCGCCGCTCGAGAAAGTGAACTTCTTTACTTCGAGCTCGGCGAATACGGCCTTCACCCGCGCCTCGATGATGTCGGCCACGGCATGGGAACGCCCGAAAGAGTCCACCCACATACCGAAGCCCTTGCCGTCGAGATTCGTGCCGCTGTCCTTGAAGTCGGGGCTCTTAACTGATTTTAAGACAGCCTCGCCCTGTCCGGAAATACCGTATTTTCCGGTAAAGGCAATGCCTTTGAGAAATGAGATGAGAAAAGAAGTGGAGTCGGGGCCATCCTTACGGAGGAATACATCTGTAGTTGCTTCAAAAAATGAAAGCAGCGATAGAAAGGCATCGCCTATGCGCGTGGCCGTATTCGCATACATCCTACGCTCATCGCGGATTTCTTCATACCGCTTTCTCAATGCTTCTATCACTGCTTTTCTTGACATACAAGTAACGATGAAAAAAAGTTCAATGCAAAAGTAACATCGGCCACACTATTATAAAAATACGCCTACAGGTTGCGCGCTGCACCATAGCCACTGAATATTTCATCAAGTCCGCTTGAGATAAGCCCATTGTAGGTTGAGCCGTAGAAATCAGCTTCCACCTCATTGAGTTTCATCACGCTGGCGTAATACTTACGCGAGTACCACGGTTTCGGCTGTCGCGGATGCCCGCCGGCTACGCGTCCGCCCCATGCCGGGCCCACCTTGCGCGGACGGTCGAGACGGTGCCGCCGCCGGTAGTCTTCACCACCGGGCAAGAGAAAAGGCAGTTGGCCGCTATTCAGCGTGCCATCGCCGCGGCTCCCCCATGCAGGCGCGAACTCCCGGCCCACACCGGCCTCGACATAGATGCCATAGAGCATGAATGTGTGTTCGATGGTCGTAACAGGGCCGGGGTGGATAACACCCTGCACGGAGCGGTAGAGTGTGCCGGAATCCAATGCCCGCACCTTCTCCATCTTCTCCCGCCATAGATTGGTCATCTCTACCGCCCACCCACGCTCGAAAGCAAACAGTTCGTCGAGCATGGCCCCACGGCCCGACTTCTTGCGGAGCCTGCGCATCTCCGCACGAGCCTCTATCTGCCGCTTCATCACTCCCATTGGCTATTCCTCCCACTCTTCCTGATTGTAGACCAGTCCTGTAGGCACATCATTGTCAACCATGAAATAGAGACCGGTAGCCCCATTGAATGAGTACCGCCCCAATTCCTTGTAATAGACCCGGTCCAGTGCAAGATAGTACATGTCCTGCCCATAGACCATGCCCGCTTTGTCACGAATCATTCGTGAAAGGAACTGCCTGAAAATATTTCGGCACAAAGCCATGCGCTCCTTGCGCATCTCTGCGTCATCGAAATCGGTAGCTGCAATGACCCATACCGTGTAGACGGTCTTGGTGAACCAACCCGGTCGGCTGTTATGCACATTATTGTCCGTACAGTCTTCGATGATGATAAAGTTCTCGGCATTGCGGAACTCCTGCATAATGCCCTCGATATTCTCCGGCCCGGAGCCGAATACCGGCACAAAGTTATATGATCGGCAGAGGCGGTTTTTCTCTGCCAGCTCCTTGAAGTAAGCCAATGGCTCGAATTTTCTCTTATCCATATTTCGCATTGAACTCTTCGGCCTCCCGGGCCTTTTCGTTTAACTCGGTGAGTGCCCTCCAACATGGGATCTGCTCAATCTCCTTTTCCTTGGTCACATCGCCACCAGTCAGGGCCCGGATCTGCGCATTGACCAGTTTGAGGAAATCGGTTTCGCCTCCCCCGTTGGGCACAGGCTTGAAAAAATGAGGGAATTGGCGGGCAAACTCGGCCTTTGCATACGTGAACCAACAAAAGCATCCCAACCGCTCTACCATGTCCGGCTCAAACCGTTTCGGCGCATTGTCCTCGCCATCCCGGTAGAGGATGCGGCCGAGTTCGCGCAAGCGATCCGGATTGCGGGTGCGGAGAAACCCCTGATAGCAGGCTTCGGCATTGAGGTAGTCGATAAAGGTGAGATCGGTCAACTTGACATCGACCGCATGACAGCCACAGACGCGCTCCAACCGCACACCCATGGTGTCATACGAATCGATGTAGTCGAATTGATGAATCAGGCTCTGCACTTGCCAAGTGGCCAGATTGAACCACGAACGCCGACCAAATTTGCCCCGCCTCATGAAGCATCGTGCCCCATCGGGCAGTTTCTTGGCCACATGAATCCCGCAGAAGCGGAGAAGCATGTAGGTCTTGACCTCCACGGGACTCTCGAATGTTCCCAGAAGCGTCAGTACATATCGGAGCTGGTCTTGTGACAGCTCCTTCCATGAACGGGGGGCGTTAAGTTCAAGCCCCCCAGCCTTGGAAAAAGAACACCGGGGACTCCTTAGTATTTTCATATTTCTCTATGTGATTAGCCTTGTATACACTACTGCCCGCATAGGTCTTGAACGTATCAAGGTCAGACTCAAGCAAGTTGACAAGTTGCATGGCTGTCTGTCGCTTGCCCTGCAGCTTGCCCGACACATGGAAAGCGATAAACAGCCGGCACAAGTCAACGGCCTTCAGCAACAATCCCGAGCCTAAACTACCGGTGACGGCATCAAGCAGCACATCCATTTGCTCCTCACTGATAAGATCCCTCAACAGCCTGTCGGCCTCTCTGATGGTCGGCTGCATGGCATACCAATCGGCCGCCGAGGCTTGTGACATGCCGCACAAGCTCTCGAGCATGTCGAAGCGGTGAAACAGGGTAGGCACCAGCAGGCGGCGCAGCGGTTGTGCTCCCCATCCCTGCACGTTGAAAAGCTCGTCGAGCAGCGTGCCGGTAGTCAGCAGCAGCGCTTTGTCCTGTTGTGCTTTGAGTGCATCGACACGCGCCTTACTCGCCGGTGCGAGATCCTGCGTGGAGACCACGCCAAACCCCGTGCCGGTCAGTACGAGATCGAGGCTCCGAAAATTGTCGCAGAAAGCTTGCTGACACACGTGCCACTTACACAGGCGCAGCAGGTCGGCATGGGCATCGTCGGTCAGCGCGGCATAGCCGACCGGGCCCAACATCCGGCTCTTGAGCATGTAGAAAGCATGTTCGATGCCGGGAGCCAACATGGAGAGCACCTGTTCATTTTTAGAGGTGGCGGCGGGGACAGCCTTTTCAAGCTCTTGTTTGGTGATTTTAAGAGTTGTTATTTCCATCAGGATTATTTTTAACGGTTTTCTTCTCTTTGTTTTCATCGAGCGTGGTGAGCACTATCATGGGCACATCGACATCAATGTTCCGATTCCACTCATTGAAGTACAAGAGGACGCGAAACGGCAGGAGCAGCACATCGTGGAAAGCAGTCTCATTGGCCTGTTTGAGCAGGAAAAGCTCGCGCTTGTCACTCCCCGAGTTATTCATGGCCGACTTGCCGGGTGTGGCTCCCACAAGGTTAGGATGCACATTGTCACCATAGCACAAACTGTTGGAAGCCTCCTGCACATCGTCGCTCCAGTCGCCGCCCTCTTTCTTTCCATCCTGCACATCGTAGATGCGCACCATGCGCACCTCCTTGCCGCTGGCCGGCTCCACATAGTAGCCCGTGAGCCATGTCTTGCCGATATTCTCACTCCCCGAGATGAAAGCCTCAATGTTGCGCTTCTCCTGCTCGATGCGGGCCTTGCGCTTCTCCTTATCGGTGATCTGCTCTTGGTCACACAGATAGTCCCAGTAGTTTTTGTGCACCTCCACCTGATAGCGGGGTGGGGCAGAGTTGCGTATCTTGGCCCGTTTGCCCTTGCCGATGAGCTCATAAATGTCATACCACGAATCCCGGAAGATGGAAGTGTAGAACGGGATGGGGTAGTACTGAAAGCCGGGCGTGGGGAAGCGTGTCAGGATGGCAAATTTGCGGGCCGTGGTGGCACGCCCGAAGCGGTCTCCCGGAGCGGGCTTGCGAGGGTTGCCGGTCTTTGGGTCGGGGTCGAGACCGAGCCGCACCCGCAAGTCTCCCCACGGATCCACCTCATCGAGCAGCGGCAGTACCTCCACTTGGTCTCCGGACAGACTATTTCGAAAATTGCCGTAAAGCACATGCTCGATATGCCCCTTGGCGTTGGCTTTCTCAAACCGGCAATAGCAGCTCTCCTTATGCCTGATTTGCACGATGCGTTTACCCTCGTTGTCAAGGATGATGCAGGAGACGGTGAAGAAGAAATACTTCATGTCGATGCACTGCTCGATAAAAAAGCGGTTGAGCTGGTTGCGGAAAGCAAACATCTCGATGGCGGCATCGCGGGTCTTGAGATTGGTCTTGCGGTCGAAGAAGCGCACCCCCTGCCCATAGCAGGTAAGCACATTGTAGAGTTTGTTCTGTGCCATGACCATGTTGTCGCCCACCTTGGAGATGATGTTGTAAGGCAGGTGATCATCGCCGCCGAACGGGACATAGCTATACTCCTTGCCTCCTACGGTGAGTGTCTTGTAGGATATGTCGGCATCGTCGTCGAAGATCGTCGACGAGTTTTCGGAATACTCCGAAGCTGCGGAGGCGTTGCTTCCATTCAGGATGCCGACCGGGCTGACAGAATAGAGCTCCTTGCCGTCCCGTTCGCCGACAAATTGCATTGTGGTTGTTGTCTCACTCATTGTATATTACAGATAGATTTCGTGTCCCATGAATTCGAAAATACACACATCTCTCACTTCTCTCACCTGCCCATTGGCCGGATTGAAGAGCTTGTGCGTGCCACCGCGCCAGTGGCCGCCACGCACGAGCCACCCTTGATAGTCGATGATGTCACCGGTACCCAGCTTCCAGCAGCGCAGGTTGACAGTCTGCGAGCGGATGGCGGCTATATCCAGCTGCCGGCGCATCTCCGTGATATGAATAGGTTTGGGTCTGGCCATGGCACAATCAGTTGAAGGTTGTATCGAAAGCATCTTCGAAAATGCGCCCGGCCCGCTCCACATTGATCACGTTGTGGTTTTTCTGGGCAAGCTGGTAGGTGAAAGTAAACCGTGGCATCTCCTCATCAAGGTTGGAGAATTCCGACTTTGATTCGGTGACCACCACCTCCTTGCCCACCCGGGGCTCCTGCCCGCTGAAAGTGACCAGTCGCACCATGGGCGAGCGGAAAAGGTCATCAAGCCAATAGGCCTCATGTATGGTCAGATAGCCCGTGTCGGCCTTATAGGCCCGTGTCTCCTCGATGTCGTAGTTCTTGAGTTCACCGCCGAAATAGGCACTGTTGCGCTTATAAGAAGGGGCCACCTGATGCTTGCCGGTGCAGTACACCAGTTCGTCACACCCGAAGCTGTTGGAGAACAGCAGTACGGGGGCGCACGACGGGCACGACAAATCAAGCTCAAACCGCTGCCGCCTCTCACCTGCCGTGACCTCGAAGGCTATCAGTCGCTTGCCGTCGGTCGTGAACCGGTGGGGGGACACATCGACGGTGGTATATCGGTCGTTGCCCTGCACTTTGACCGCCTCAAACTGTTTCGTGGAGCCATCGGCATACTCGGCTGTCACTTGCGCAGGATCCGCCCCAAGGTAGTGCAGAAATTCCAATCGGCCCTCGGAAGAGATTTTCGGGCCTTGCAGCAGAGTGAGGAAGTGAGTGCGGCAGAAGTCGGCCGCATCGACGGGGACAGTGCCTGCACTGAAATCAGCTTCACAATAGATGATGTCTGCCGACAGCTGCTGCGTGCCCAAAGTGCCCTCGTCGGCATCCTGCTCTCGGATATCGAGGGTCAGCGTAGCGATGAGCCGGCGGCGGGCGTATGGTGTCACCAATCCCCGAAGGTCGACGATGGAGATAACGCCTCCGACGGGATAGAGTGTCTCTTTGAACACCTCTTCACCGGCCACGGTCAAGGCGACTTCCGCCTTAGAACCCGTGACGGCCAGTTCCACATCCGGCACCGTGGCTGAGAAATACTTGCCTGAAAGGCCTGCTGTCACTGTAATCATACCAATCGAATTTCTTACGATGCAAAGGTAGAGCCGATGGCATGGATATAAAAATACAAGGTGGCCGCGTCTCACGACGCAGCCACCTCAATCATCATTATAACCTTTACGGGTTATTGCCCGCAAAGGTAGAGTAAAAAAATGAATTCTCAAAAAAAAGTATCACCTCATGCGGTAGACGAGCCAGACCGGCTGGCCGGACTCGTCCACCTTGAGCACATATCCCGCCCGGAGCATATATTCCACGATGACACTATCAGCAATCTCGAGCGTGGCGCTCAAGTCGTCTTGTATGTCACGTGTGGTCTTGCACTCCTCCACGAATGCCATGCCCGGCATGGCATTCGGCTGGCGGATGGAGAGATAAGCTGCAAGCACCTCCTGCTCGATGCTGCTCGCCAGTAAATCTTTGTTATAGTCCATGATTAAACAGATTTCAGAATGGTTTGGAACATCTTCGAGATGCGCCGGAGATTGGTCACATAGTCTATCTTCTCATCGGTCGTGTCAAAGGGGCTGTCCTCAAGTATATGGTCGATGGTGTCTTCCATGAGTGCGATATTGGCCTCCAGCGCGTCTCTGTCGCACAACCGGCAGATGGCTTCCAAAGCCTCGGTTTTCAATTCAATCTTCATTTGCCTCCTCCTTACATTTTAAATTAGCCTTCTCCATGGTCTCCAACATGACAAGCAGCTGCTTCAGCTGCTCTATCGCCTCCGGAAGACAGTAATCTCCCCAGCCTCTTGCCGTAATTGCCTTATGGAGCTTAGGCAAGTCAACAATGAGCGAAAAGGCACTCTCCCGGCAGAAGAAAAGTGTCATTTCTTCCCGCTGTGAGAGTCTTTTCATTTTCTTTCTCATGCCTTGCCTCCTTTCTTCTCTACATGATATCCTCTTTCACGAAGATACATGGCTACATATTCATCATTGCCCACGTCTTTGAGGACATCGAAAAGATAACCTCTCACATAGGCTGCGATGGATTCCGGCGAAGCCATGTCTATGTACTTTGAAATGAATTCGCTCTTCTTTGTCCGGCCCAACTGAGAAAACTCATATTCCAATCCCTTGCTCATTTTTCGCCTCCTTTCTCAGACTGATTGACACGATAAACCAAATAGGCGGCGCAGAGCGCGGAGACAGCAGAGGTGAGGGGCTGCTGCTCTACGGCAACGGCGGCGATAATCAAGCACAAAGATACAAGATTGATTCGGATAACCAAACGACGGGTGATGGTGAACTCGCAAATACGGCTGTAAAGCTCACTCTTTTGGTCGAGCCACGAAGAGGCAGCGCACCATGCGCGCATGGCTGTTGAACGAAGGTAACCAAGCCTTTGCCCGCCTTGGGCAAGAGGCTCGAACGAAATTGTTGTCTGTTGCATATTACGCATTGTTTTGACATTGCCCGGAACCGCCGGGTACGGATACGGAAAAAGCGGATGCTCTTCCCGTTCGTCAAAACAATGCGATTTCGCCAACAAGGGCAATTTCACCGGAAGGCATCCGCCATATCTTCATTGCAGCGAGGCTGCAACATGGGCATAAAAATAAGCCCATCGAAATAATAAGTTCGGGGCTTGACATTCATCTTACCCTTGTTTCGCGAGTTACCTCGCATTGTTTTGACAGTTGCAAAGATAGGAAGTATTTTTGAAACTGCCAAGAAAAAGAGCGAGAAAATTTCTCGCCATAAAAAATCAATCGACCTTCTACCAATCTTCTTCCATTTTATGAGTGGCTTGATGAAGTGCATTTAAATATTCAAAGATGTCAGCAAGCAACCATTTCCCTGCCCTTTCACCGCGGCTTATTTCATATTTTGGTACTAATTCAATGTTTTTTTCACTAAAATGGAGATATCGGACGAGTTCTGGTTCTACAACCATTTTCATTTTAGATATTTCAACACGGTATCTGCCGTCTTTAAATTTGAAAATAACTCTACCATGTATGTTTTTATAAAGTTGCCCTTCAAAAACCAATTGGTCAGGTTCACTTTCCGATTTAATTACTTTTGATGGTTCATTATATATAGAGCCAATCCATTCCTTGACTTTTTTATAAAGCTGTTTTGCATTATTCTTTTGAATAGAATCTACCCCTACAATAGAATATACTCCTCCATCTGTTTTAACAGAATATCCCGCCATTAAAGAATCCGGATTAGGATCATGTGTTTCAAAAAAGCTTGGTTTATGGTCTTTCGCACTAATTGCCGTACTTGTTAAAGCCAGCATCACTACTAATAAAATCTTTTTCATATTGTTTTAATATTAGAATTTGTAAAAATAAATATTTTGTTTCTATTTGCCTAATAATCAATTACAAGTTTAACTCACTCTGTTCGCCATTTCAGCGGCTCATCAACGCTAAACTCAAATATCGGACGGCCGCCTTGGTAGAGTGGCACTTCCACCTTTATCCTCTTGGCTTTTTTACAACGTGCGATAAAATCATTCTTTTTCTTTATAAAGACGCTTTCACTCGAACCGTCGGCAGCCTCATTGAACCAATATTTTACAGGCTTATCGTCATCAAACCTCACCATCACATAATTTTGATTACTATATTCATTGCCGTATATCTGCCCGGAAGATATACTAATCAAAACATCATATCCCCACTTTTTCATGTATCTTACAGTAATAGACGCATTAGTAGAGAAGTAAGGAGCATCTTGGTCGATCTCATTTGTGCTGACGATTCTTGCCCAAATGTTTTTAGAACTCGTCATGGGGTCTTTTTCGAAACTAAAATCCCAAACTTTTTTAGTCTCTTTGGTTACAGCCGGATGGGCCGGTGCAATATCAGCCACATCAACACTATCCACTGCAACGGAACTTGATGCAGCCGGTGAACTATTTGTGGAGTTCGAAAGCCCTTGGAGCAGGAACGTAAGCAGGACAATTCCAATAACCCCAAGCGCGATATAGACTACCACTTTGAAGTCGGAATCATTCTCGGGTTTAGGTTTCGGTTGTGTCTGTTTTGCAGGAGATGGTTGGACTGGTGTCTTTACCGCGGCATTGTCCTCCACTTTTAGTTTTTCTTCTTTTTGTTTCTCTGTTCGAATACACTCGTTGACAAACTTTTCCGCATCTTCTTTTCGACTTAGGTATTGTTCTAAGTCGTCATCAATTTTAATGTAAAATTTGCTCATAGCACTTTTGTTTTGGTTATAAGATGATAAATGATTTTGCAAAAGTAAACATTTATTTCTCACACGACAAAGAAATCCTTTAAAAAGATAAGAAAAAGCCTCCGATGCGTCACGCACCAGAGGCTCCGAGTTCTATTCATTTCATTATTGAAGTATTCCGTTTTACCAAAGCGCGACGGAATGAATTTCCTTAGCCATGTCTTTCAATGCTGTTTCTATGACAGCCAGTCTTTTGCTACTCGGCTTGTGTACTCCCGAAGCATACTGGCGCATGAGAGAGGCATTGATACCGGCCTTTTTGGCAACGCCGGAGATATTAAGATAGGAATAGTAGTCAAATAAAGAGCCGACATCAAATTTGAATGTAAAATTGAGATTAGGCATTTCTTTCCCTTCCTTTTCCAATTCCTCCTTTATTTCGTCTTTTGCGACATACAAATCCTTAATGGCATCCTTGGCAGTAGGCCCGAAGCCCGACAAGCCAAAATCCTGCACATCTTCAACCATGAAGCAAGAAAAATTCCTGCTGCCCGGTCCTTTTTCCACATTTATAGTTACATTCATATCCATATAGTTCCATTAAAAAAGAGTTCCTCCATTCAAAATCATTATGCCCTGCTTTTAATCGCCCGGTACAAAGCCCGGGCGATTTGCAGAGAAGAAAGTCATTTGCCAAGTAACACTCGGCGTGCCTTTCTTAGTGTTCCAGTGGGAACCTCCTGTGAAGGGTGTCTCCCTACAGAATGTTTCCTTTTTGTTTTAGGGCTGTACCACACATTGTGTTCTCCGCCCTTGCGAATAACGTAGCATCCCGCTGCGTCCAATTCGCGATAAAACTCTGAAAACTTCAAAATGAAATAAAATTTAAGAACTCTTTGTCTTTTAAAGACAATGCAAAGATAGCACTTTTGTTATATTTCTCCAAATAAAAAGATAACTTTTTTGCTATATCTGCTATTTTTTAACATTTGGGAGGCTGCAAAAGCCTCGGTCAATGGTGCCGGCATTGAAATCGTCAAGAAATAGGGTAGCGGAAAAATCGTCCCCGGACGCAAGTTGGAGCCATCCGTTTTTGCGAGGCAATTTGCCCCAAACGGCATGTTGACGAGGAAAAACGGTCAAAATTTGCCGCAAAATGTCGGAAATGGCACTAATTGCCATGTTGTTCTCCGGCATTTTGCACCATTTTTGCACGGCCACCGATTTGCAAATGGCTGATTTCCAACAAGAAAGCAGTTTGCAAATCGGAAAAGCCGAAAAAATCTCGAAAGAGACCCCCCACCGCCCTACGGCAGGGTAGGCAATTTCCTTTTTCGTTTTAGCGGAATATGTAAATATATTTACCCACAAGCACCCACACGCAATTTCGTCCGCGGTGGCGAGATAGGCGCACACCAAAAAGGGAGCGACCAATGAATGGCCGCTCCCCCTATCTTCGTATCTATGCTTACAACCTCCCTTGCTCCCGATACGAGTAATACCCACTATCGGTTATGATAACGTGGTCGGCAAGGTAGACGCGCATCACTTCGCAGGCGTTCCGCAACCGCTCGGTCAACGAATCATCGTTGCCACTGGGTATCAGGCTGCCGCTTGGGTGGTTGTGCACGAATATCATAGCGGTGGCACCACTTATCAGTGCGCTGCGCAGGATTATCCGCACATCTACCGCCACCTCCGTTATGCCACCCACCCCTATGCGCTCCCTCCTAATAAGCCCGAGACGATTATTAAGCAAAAGGATATGCGCCTCCTCGTGTGACAAATCCATGACCACGGGGCGCATGAGCTGGAACACGGCGGAAGCACTGCCCATATTCCTCAGCGTCCTTATACCCTCCATCTGCCTGCGTCTGCCCAACTCTATTGCTGCCACGATGCTTGCGGCCCGCCGTGGGCCTACACCCTCAAGCTGCATAAGGTCATAGGCCGACAATCTGGCCAACGCATTGAGGTTATCACCACATGATGCCAACACCCTCTCGCCCAAGGCTACGGCATTTTTTCCATCCATCCCCGTGCCGATGATGAGGGACAGCAATTCGGCATTGGTGAGACTCCCGACCCCGTGGGCTTCCATCTTGTAGTGGGGATGGTCATCCACCGCCCTGCCACTAAAAGGTATCGTGTCAACCATGCGCCACCTCCATTCTTCTCTTACCGTGATTAAAGTCATTGATGGTCTTATTGGTATGCTCGGCAAAGCGTCCCCAATACGACCATTTATGCAGCCCTCTGACCGTGTGTGCGATGAAGATAGCCCCAACCACTTCGGCACCGGCTTCGGCCAACCGAGCGGCAAACCTTTCGGCCGTGGCCCCCGTGGTGATTAAATCATCGAAGACAATCACCTTGCGCCCCTTGAAAAAATCCGATGAGAGGTTGACAAAATAGTTGTCTTCGCAAACTATATGATTGGCGGTGCGATGCAGGGCATCACGCTTGCCGATGATGTCTACAAACGGCATGGCGTTGGCTTCACGGCATCGTGATGCCACCACGGCAGAGAAATAACAGAATCGCCGCCGATACTCCCCCCTGCTGCTTGATGGCACGCACACGACCGTGTAATCGGTGCATCTTGTGCCATACCACCGCCATAGCAGGTTTGACACAAGCCCGGCCACATGCAGCGATGCGGCTTTGTCACCATCCTTAAACCTATAAATCAGATTGCGCACTTGTGACACCCTGCCGCTCGTCTCGGCATATCTCTTGGGGAGATACTCGTAAAAACTAAATTGTTTCATTTTTTTGTAAAAGTTATAATGATGATATTCCGGTAATGCTCAAGAGCCTTCTGGAGATTTCCGTGAGGAGTGAGCTTTTTTTTTAGCATTCCGTTCAAAGCCCGGTCGCCTACTATCGATTTCCTATGCTTTGCACTGCAACAGGAGACGACACCAAGACGGGGTTCGTATGGTAAAATACGGTAACGCGTGTTAGCGCGGAATAGTGGGCTTGGCCCACCATGGAGCGTTAACACGCGTTGGCGTATTTTGGCACACGGTTCATGCCTTGGTGTGGGCTGCCGTTGCTACCTTTGCATAGGAAATTGAAAGTGGGTGAGCGGGGTGCGGAGAATGCCAAAAAGAAAGCTCACTATGAACACAAATACCCCGCGGAGCGACCGACTCTCCCCTTTAGGGGCTGGGGGCTAATGGCTGCCGAACGAAGAGACGACACCGCCCCCCATGCGTATTTGGACACGTGGGAAGAGTTCTACCCCGATGGCCAACGTGTCGAAGGCATCGGAGCCGTCGGTGCGGTTCTCAAGCTTATCTTCTTCGCTCTCGGCAAGTTTCTCACCGCGCTTATCCTTTTTTCCCATATATACACCTGCCGTCTCGATGGAGAGCAGCAGGTCGGGATTATTGTCGCGATTGATGAGAATCTGATGCGCCGCACGTCCCGTAAACATGCGGTTGATGAGTACCTGCTTCTCAATATGATTCATGGGCTTGCCGATGTACACATCATCGACATACCAACCATTGGACTTCAGCCCGGAGCAGATCATGCCATGGAAATCATCATTGTGCAGCGCGTAGTTATTGGAAATGAAAGTCGCGTCATAGTAGAATATCACCTGCTTGAACGGATAGTGCGCATAATACTTGCAAAAGTCATCCACCAGCTCGGGAAGTTTGCGCTCATACTTGACATAGAAGCTGTTGACCACACGCAACCGGGTATCATCGCCAATCTGCCCCACAACGCACCAGTTGATATTATTGTTGGCATCGAAGGCAATAATCAACGGAGCCGTAGGGTCGATGTCGGAGTCCATGCGGCAGTCTACCTCCTGAAGCTTGGCAAAGTCATACTGCAAGTTGTCCAAGTGGGAGATATTTGGAGCCGTGTAGAGATTGAGTGGGCGCAGGCCCGAATAAAACCCGTCCATGCTGATACCAAGGCGCAGACCAAGAATGGAGGTGGCGAAGGTGAGCGCCGGAAGATTGCGCTTCATGTCATAGAAGAACCGCTCACCGAGTACGGCGAGATTCTCCAATGACGAATACTCCTTATAGAGTGTGAGATGCCCCCGGAAGCTGTCTGCGACAGCCTGCAAGCGTGCAATCTTGTGCCTGTAATACTCGGACCGGTCGGGATGTTTGAGAATGGCCTGCTTGAGTTTCCAAATTTGGAACACCAGTCCCTCGACCACTTCAAGCACCTCCTTATCCATCTGCTTTTCATAAGCCAGCGGCCACGAGCCCGCTTTGGTAACCGGCATGTCACTGGTGACGGTCATGCCATGATGGAGATAGCATTTGCCGAAATACATCTCATTACCGCGGTTGGCCTGAAAGGTCTCATCTTTGAGCCGCTCAAAATTGATGAATTTCGCCTCGTCGATAAGCAGGCCGTCAAGCGACATGGAGTTGGATGTGCCGACCCTGTCCTGTGAAATCAATGTGACATACGAGCCATTGTAAAAGCTGATGATGTTGTCGTATGATTCGGGTTGCCAGATTGGTTCCCGCCAATGCCACGATTTAGCCGGCCGATGCCCGATGCAATAATGAATGTCTTTGCGATACCCCCAATTATTGAGATGCATCATGATAGACGGCAGGATGTTGGTAAGGCCACGCTTGACACTGGGCACCACAAAGCCCATCGAGCAGCGTGGCATGGCCTGCACGAACTGGAGCAACCGACTGGCTTGAATGACACCCTTGCCAATGCCACGGCCACAAATGGCTACGAGATTTCTCGCTGCCACGGAAAGAAGATAATACTGCGCGTCGTTGAGATATATCTTCTTGCGCTCACCCTGCAGACTGTCATTCCCTTGGCTCATCATCATCTCCCTCATCCTTTATCTCCACAAAATCGGCATCCTGCACATCTGCCCCGAGCTTGCGCTTGAGCTTGCGGATGCGGGCCCGCAGGTCTTTGACCGGAGCAATGCCGATGACCGTAGGATCGTCGGTCGGCTCGATGATATGCGGAGTAATGGCATCGTAGTCAATAGGCTGCTCGTCGATTTCACCCACACGGTTATACCGGGCATAGTCCGCATTGGCCTTTTCGGCACTTCTAAAGTCGTTGGCCCGCATGGCAGCCCGATAGACCTCATCGGTGCGTCGGTTGAACACATGGCGGTGCCACTCCTTGGACTCGGCCTCTATATTGCCGATAAGCACTTTCACCAGCCGAATGTCATCATAGGCTTCACGCTGTTTGATGTCAGGGTGCATGATTCTGTCCTGCTGCACCATCTCTTTCGTGCCCTTGGCCGGAAAGTTCAGCCAGAAGGTGTAGACGGCCCGCAACCGGAGCAAGCGTTTAACGACATGCTCAGGAAGATTGCGCTCCCGCATTTCATCTTGGGAGGCAAAGAGATTGAGTTGGTAATCATCAATGTTGGCAGGTAAACTCATAGGCGATTAAGGTCTATTTGCATTTGTCTCATATCCCTGAAACATTGCTCTATGGCCGATGGAGCACACGCATCGGCAAGCTCGAGGTTCTTGCGGCGCAAGTCATTAGCGGTTGTGGCCAGACCGTGCAAATATCGGATGCGGGCAGGATGCCCCGGTGTGGCAATGTCCAGCAAGAAATCATCTTCAGTCGGGAGCTCCAAAAGGGCGGAAATCTCGGAAGCCGGTGTCAGTTGCCGAGCCAGCTCCTCGATCCGGTTCAAGTTCTCTGGGGAATAATCCATTCAACAATATACTGTCTTCGTTAACAAGATTGCTAAATCCACGGTAGAGGTCGCGGAAAACATGTTCGGAGGTAGAGAGCATGGTGCACTCGGCCCGTCCGCCATAGGTCTGATTCTGCGAAGTGATGACGGAAACAGACTGGCCGGTCTCACTCTTGACAAGCACGACCTTGGAGTGGTTCTGTCCAAGGTAGACCGAATCAAAGCAATAGGACATGAGGTGCTTGAGCCGCACGGTCTTTTTCGAGGCTTTGAGGTCGGCCAGCAACACGGAGTGTCCCACCAAGCCTTTGCGCTTGAGATTCAGGAAGCCGGTCAAAAACTCCTCACTCGTGGAAAAAGTGGAAACATAAACATCGGAACGCCCGACCTGCCGGAGAATCCATCCCAGCAGGCCGAGCGTGTGAATGCCGCAACCCAGATAGGTTTGCAGCGGGCACTCACTCAGAGGTTTCAGAAGATTTGGAATTGTCCTGTCCATCATCAGATTGGGTATTGAAGCACAGGCCGAGCTCTACGAGTGAATCGCGAAGCGAATCGGTGATATCGGCATGGGCAGCAACAAGCACATCAACACGGCTCTGTAGCTTGGCAAGCTGCTCGGCGTACTTCTTGCGGTCATCGTCAGAGGCCCCATCGGCAGCGGCTTGCGCTGCCAGCTCGGCCAACTTGGCCCGGTTATTGGATATATAACTGCGGGCCGTGGTCACAGCTTTGGCACTATCGGCCGTAGAAAGGGGAAGCGTGACAGCCTCATTTCCGGAAGGCTCTATGACATACTCATCGTACTGCTGCATTTGCCGGAAGTAGCGTTTATCCATAGAAGCAAGCACCTGCAGTTTGTCGTAGCGGTCGCAAGAAGGCAGATCTTCCATGGATTTGAGTTCTTCAAACACCTCCTTTATCTGTTTGTAGAGTGAGGCGCAGTCCACCCACAGAGCCTTTATCTCGTCAGGGAGCTGCTCATGGTCATCACGCCGGCCACGCTGACGGACTGTCTCGGACTCATCGCCGCCACCGTTCATGTCGGCCTCGGAATCTTCTGCCGGGCATCCCTCGCCAAGTATGGCTTCCGCTTCAGGAATGACGGTCGCATCGAGTTGGTTAACCTGCTCAAGGGTGAGTCCGTCAAGTCGATAGGCCAGATGCTTCTTGAGTTCATATTCTACCTTGGGCAGAATACTCGACGGATTGGTGAGAGCGATAGAAAAGAAACGCATGTAAATGCGATTGGTCGGCGCAATGCGGCGCAGGAGCTCGGCCCCCTCGACACAGGCATCATTCGCTTTCGGCTCAGCATTCAGCCAATCCTGTATTTTCTTTGTAAATTTCGGGTCTATATTCATAAGTCATAAGAAAAATGGGGGCGGTAGCGAGTCAACGCCGGCCGCCCCCGCAACAACAAATCAACAAAACTTGGCTAATCAATGAGATTCCGAACCACCCTGTTTAGGTGCTGCCGAGGTGAGCTCATCGGTGGCTCCACTGATAGTCCCTCCATCAGTTTCAATTTTGCCGGGATAGAACGGTGCTGCCGCCATGCTGCCGCAGGCAATTTCGATACCGGTGGTATTGGCATCGTTGGAGCCCTTGCCCCAAGTCTGCGAGGGTTTGACGGTGGTGTTGAAAGCCGGATCGCCAAACAGGCGGATCTGCCCGTCGCGTTGAGGAACCGCTGCAACGATGTCGTCGTTGTTCATTGCGGTAATCAACCCGGTCACCTTGGGGCCGACACCGGGCAACACAAGATTGATGGTGTTGTTGAAATAGAATGCTCCCCAACTTCCGGCCTGTTCGCTCTTGGGCTCGCTCTCTGACGGAACCAAGTCGACGCGGCGCCATTTGGCATCGGCGGCAAGGGTGAAATCGCCGACATACACGGCGACCTTATCAAGAGACTCGGCTGTCTCAAGGGGCAGCTTCGGCCAGTTCAAGATATCACGCTTGCGAATGAGATAGAAGTGGTCACGCACACCCGGAAGATTGATCTGTCCGGGGCAATGCTCTACATTTTCGTAGAGATTCTTGGAATTTGTGCAACTTTTAGACATATCTTCACATTTTTAATTTTAGAAAATCGGAAACACCCCTACTCCTTGTAGCCGGCCACCAACATGCGCTCCTTGGAAACGGACTCAAACTGACAGCCGAAGAATGCGGTCATAATGAACTGGAGACGGAAAGCCTCGTGCTTCTCGACAGCTACGGTCTCATCTTCGCCCTGCTGGTTGACTCCGACAAGCATGTTCTGTTTGGTAGTCAGGTGGATGAACTTGGATTTGGCCTTGTTGGGGACAGCCACAATTTCACACCTGTTTTCAGACCCTTCAACAAAAGTCTGGTTGAACTCTCTGTTGTAGGCGATGCTGCCGGTGGTAGACTTGTAGTCATCATTGTATGCATCGAGCACGGATGGGGGAACGAAAAGCTTGCACTTCTGTTGAGTCAGGTGCGGATCGGCCGAGCGCCAAATTTGTTTCAGTACATCAACCGCATTAGTGTGGTCGATGGTGCTAACGGCAAGCCGCAAGAAATTGCCTTTATCTGCCGAGATGCCGCCACCCTTCACCTCGGTGTCGGTGATTGTGTCGAAACCATTGAAAAGGTCGACGGTCTTGGTTCCGTCATCCTTGCGCACGGCATCCCAAATGTGCCAATAGAGACTGTCACCGACTTTTTTCGCGAGAAAGTTCAACACCTGTCGCGTTATGTCGGTGTTCTTCAGCCCTTCGCCCTTGGTAATATTGTTGCCATAGATAGACTGGTAGACGCTGTTGGGCGAGAACTTTTTGATAACGGAGCCGAAATAGGTGTACAGCGTGCGGGGAACGATATTCACATCGCTATCATCGATGCGATCTTCGCTGTAAGGGCCCAACTCCATGCTGCCCGACATTTCACCGACAGTCTCGGAATAGCGGATGCCGGTGCGGAGAGAAACATGCTTAAGAAACTCCTCCAATGAGAAGACAGGCATCATCAGGATTTCCCGACGGTACTTGGCGGCACTCTTCGAGAGTGCGTCTTGAGAGATTACTACTTTACCCATATTAGTCAAAATTTACAAGTCCTTAATAGCATTGAAACTGTTGCGGGCCTCTTTGAGGAAGTCACCCTCCTCGTTTTCCCCACCATCGGTTACCTGCCCCTGGGTCTCAACGGCAGGAGCACCTTTGAGCTCGTCAAGCTGATTCTGCAATTTGACAAGTTCATCCTTGGTCTTTGTGAGTTCTGCATTGGCGGTGTCAAGCTGTTTTTTAGCCTCTGACTCCGCATCCTTGGCAGTCTGCACCTCTGCTTTCAGAGATCCAAGCCGCTCATCAACGGTCTTGAGCTGGTCTTGAGTCAACGAAACAGAGTCATCTTCGCCGGGTTGGAAGCCGTCTTTAATAGAGAGAACCTCCATTACGTTCAAAAATACTTTGATCATGTTTGTTTGGATTTTTTTTGCGGATTGTTTAGCGAAGATGGCCTTGATCTCATCCACCGACTTCTGAATGAACGATTTAGTTGGATTCCCCTCTCTGTCTACCACTGGTTGCTCGATGGCAGAGGGGAGGGGAGGAAGGCCGAATTCGGCAGTTATATGATTAGAAAAGAGCTTACGCATGTTTGTGGCTCGACTTTTGCCCTCATCATCGGCACGGACTTCATCGATAAGCCCGAACTCCAAAGCATCTGCCGGAGAGAGCCAGGCAGCCTTATTCATCTTATCCATGCAGTCATCGAGCGAGCGGCCCGATTTCTTGGCATAGAGTGACGCAATGACCTTATCGATGGTATTAAGATCTTCCCGCTCTTTCTGAAATTTAGAAATCAGGGAGTCGAGTTGTTCCTTATTGGCCCGTTGCCATTCCATGACTGCCGTAGAGGCGTTATGGATAAGCATGAGGGAGCCTTCGACCATATCGATCGACTGCGCCCCCATGGTAAGGAATGTGGCAGCGGATGCCGTCATACCTAAAATATGGATATGGACATGGCCATGATCTTTGATGAGCTGGTAAATCTCCAAGCCGGCATCAACGAAACCACCGGGAGAGGAGACTGCGATATGCACCTCCTCCCCCTTATGGGCATTGAGAAAATTGCGGATGTCTTTAGCTGTGGTCCCTCTCTGACCGGTCCACCAGTCAAAGGCCACGCCAATCTCGCCGGATATAACGAAATGATATTCCATATCTACCTTAATCTATTTACAAATGCAAAGGTAGATACGAGGCCACACCGCTAAAACTACGTGTTGATAAGGACTGGAAGCATTTCCGCCGTCGAATAGCTGACCGAAACCTCGGTCAACTGATTGTCGGCGAAACTATCAGGATGAGTCTGCACCTGAAAAATCACCGGAAATGGTCTGTCGCCGGTACCGACAAGATATTGGACGCCCGAGACGGTCTCACAAAGAAAAGCGCAGTGCCTGAGCCCAAGTACCCAGTCTTCACAAGTCTTGAAGACGAGTTTGGTCTGATAGACACGGCAACCGTCTTCCTCCTTATCGGCCACTGTCAGCAGTGCAGGGGCTTTGAAAACGATAGCACGGCTGTTTTGGAATGTACAGGCAGCAGTCGTGCGAGACAATCTGGCAAAGCGGGTGATATTCTGGCATGGGATAACAGATATCTTGATGATATTATTCAAATTCATACGCTGTTCGGTGATGTTTGGTGATGTTTGGAATTGTTCGGCCATGTTCGACAATGTTTGTTCGCGAAAAAAGACGAGGGTCTTGTTGACCAAACTATTTCGTTAAAAAATCAAAATGAAGCACGTGCCCGTTTTTTCTTTGTAAGGTCGATGCCGGTTTTGTTATAGGCATCGCGAAGCCGGTAGTATCGCTGCCTGATGGTATCGGCATATTCAATGCTCACCCCATGCCGCTCACACCACCCATAGATTGCAGTCATGGTATTACAACCGAGGTCGGACATATCGCCGAGCTCACTCCAGAGGTTGCGTCGGAAAAGATACTCGCAGCATTCGACCACGGCACACTTGCCGCGTGGTGGCAGATAGTTGTAGGTGCGGGCGGGCTTGCTAGCACTCTCAGGAATGCAGATAGCCGTAAGTTCGCTATTGGCGGTCTCCGGAGGGGTGTCCGTCGGCTGTTTGCCTATAAAATGATGGATGGTGGAGTTCTCGATAGATTGTGCCGGAAACTTTACAGGGTTGCCCAGCGCGGAAACAAGCCATTGCTTGACAAAAGGCTTGAGTTTGACATACACATAAAATTCGCTCATGGTGTTATTCTATAGAAATTGTTTTGCAAATTTACCAAAAATATTTATAACTACCTAACAATCAGTTGTTTTTTCCAATTACTGTTAGAAATGGGTGTTTCGGGAGGGGGTATACCTTTTTTGCATCCACGACACACACAAGCACACACAAATATTTATAATGCTGATTATCAGTAAGTTATAAAAACGCCTATCTACATCTTTTGTGTGTAATTCTCAAATTTGTGTGTGTTATGAGGGAAAAATGCCCTTTTTAAAAGTTCGTGTGTGTATTTGTGTGCGATTTGTGTGTAATTTAACTCTCTGTAAGTGTCTGATAATGAGCGTGTGTGTGCTTGTGTGTATTGTGTGTAACTCTTGTTAAATTCAATGGCATTGCTTAAGTACCCACAAAGAAGCCCGATTGTCTCACGACAACCGGGCTACAGCAATCAAACGTTACAGACCTTTATCATGGTTCTTTCTTTGCTACCGCTTTATAGTTATCCTTTGCCCCACTTTTGTCTTTATGTAAGTGAGGCTGTCCACATTGATGTCATAGACACTGTAACGGTTTGCGACATACAAGGTAAACTTTGATGGGACAAACTCAGGTTCATGGTGGTGGACGTAAACTATTGGCACATGCGGAACAAATGTGGCTTCCTCGACGTGTTTCGCATGCTCGTTGTCCATGTGTCCGGGAGTGTACTCTTTTGCCACGACAAACCCGCGGATAGGCTTATCCTCACATGATATACATAGGCCAAATGTAATTAAAAATAATACTAACTTTTTCATATCTATCTTTGTATTTGTTTATTCAAACTCGTATTCCAATCCCTTATTCATTATGGTGTTAATATTAAAACAATATTATTGATTTCTTTCAGAACCTATAGGAGAAAATGGTAAATTTCCCTGTTCCATCATAGAACTGTCATCGGTATCGTCGGCCTCGCGCAGCTCAAGATTAAGTTCGAACTTCTGTTTGAGCACTTCGTAATCGAAGCAGAAAGGATTGTCGAACTGCTCGAGATCGATAGATCGGCCGCCATCATTACCGGAAATGTACTTGCGTTGCACTTGCCCATCGATGATGACCTTGAAACGCTCGGAACCCTTCTTCTTTCCAAGATACCCCGGCGATGTCTGTAAATAGAACCGGATGCTGCGCTCACTCATCACCTTCTCGTCGGTTTGCTTGGCCGCTTTCTTGTACTGAAGAATGATCTTCTTGGGCCTAATCATAAGAACGGGCGTGTTGTGGCTGAACAATCGATTATCAATGATGTTGGTCGTTATACCATCGATATACTTTATCTTATAATCGGATTCGTTATATATCATTCCCATCTGAGACATGTACTCGAACATATTCCAGAAATTGCCCATCTCATTTGAGGCGGCGCACTCGCTATTCTGTCGGCGAATGCCACTGATGGTAATAGCTTTCATCTCCTCGTAGTCCCATGGAAGTGACATGCACTTCTCCAAGCATCTGTAAGATGCCAGCAGAGCAGCCCAGTCTCTCCATATACGGTCTTCCACCTCGTTGTTTTGGATGACTCCCGACAAATCATCAGATACAAAATTGTATTGGCTGTAAAAGTCATTTTCAAATGATGGACGGTAGCTGAGTATCTGGTTAGTCAGGTGACTTACGCCCATCTTCCGGATAGCAGTGAGTTCGTTGAACTTCTGCTTGGCATCACGATCATGAACAGTTTTGTCGAATGTCAGGTAGATGGTCCTTGAAAATAGAGCAATATCCACGGTGGGCATTTCTTGCCCGGATAGGATTACGGCAGAATCCACGCTTGTAATCTCACGCTTTTTGTCTAAATCCATGTTCATTCGGCTTCGGCCCGTACCATCGTAGAGTCCTTTGAGAAATTCAATCTTAATCGGATCTATGTTGTTCTTGTACTCATCGATATGCACCAAGGCATTGGAGCACTGGGCGATGGCATCGGCTAAAGCCGCAATGGTCGCATTCTGAATGTTGAGCGGCGTGTTATTCTTGATAAAGAAACTCATGAGTGTATGTCCAAGTTCGGATTTACCAGAGCCTTTCGGGCCAAAAAGGTTGAGTATTGGGAAGTTCTTGGTGTAACTGGTGATAATGTCTCGAAAGAGGGTGGCCACAAGATACATGAAGCCAACTTTGGCATTATCCCCGAATACGTCGGCCATCATCTTACAGTATGCCGGCAGCTCAATGGAGGAATGATTCTCTTCGTGGGTAAACATACGTTCGAACACGAACATGTCCTTACGGTCTGAATAAATCTTGCTCATGGCCGGTAGATAAAAATTATCGGTACCATTTACCTCTCCTTTATCATCATATCTGTCTATACGTACAATACCGTATGCGTCGACCGGAAGAAAGCAGCCTTCAGAGAGAATGCCATTGCCCCAAACATAGAATCCCGCACGATTCCACCCCAACTGCTTGATTTCTACGGCTGTCTCTGTATTGTCATAGAGGTAGTCGCCTAAAGCGTTGAGTTCGTTGGGCCCGGCTTTCCAACGGAAATTTCCCATGGAACCGACACGCTCACGGAAATTCTGTAAGCTATACATCTCTGCTTCTTTCATCTCGATAAGCGTCTCCTCCCGGTTAACATTCTTGAGCTTGTAGATGCGCTTTGAATTATAGGCATCTTTAATGTGGAATAGCGGTGTCATGGTGAAGTTTGACCACTGTACGCCATTGCTGGAGAAACAGCAGTTTTTCTCCTCGTAGAAACCGTAGTTTTTAAGTAGGTCTATATCTCCACGCTTAGAGATTGATTCTGCCTTTTTACGCTCACGGTCTTTAACGGCTTGCTTTTGTGCAGACCTCCAGATGTTTTTCGATCCGAATTTGTTCCCGAGCTTCTCGATGATGGCATTCTGGATGTACTCGTCTGTTATATTGATGGCAATAGAACAGATGTCCTTTATCTTCTCGGTCTTCTCCGTTGTGTTATCGTTTGGGTTGAAGATCTTACAGGCATACCAAATTACAAAATCCTCCTCTTCGAGCGAATTCAGTATTCCGACCGATGTAATGTAGCTGTCGGCATCTTGTTTCTCCCCCTTCTTTTGTGGTATCTCCTTGACGGTGACGCGGAATCCTGCTTCCATGGCCATGCGCCCATTTTTCATGACCGCCTCAATGCCCGGCCCGGTCTTCTGTCCCGGCTTGGTGTCGGAGTCAGGAATCCAACAGAGTGTTGCATTGGTATTGCGACGCCCGAAGAGTGATTTGATCTTTTGAAAGTGTGCATCAGTCCACGCAGTGCCTAATGCGGCCACAGTGTTCTCGACACCAATGCTCTGCAACTTCATGGTGTCCGGCGCGCCCTCTACACAGTAGAGTTTGTTTTCTGACAAGGCCTTACTGCGAGCTATGTCAAGTCCGAAAAGCGTTGCCCCCTTGTGGAATATGAAGGAATCTTTATTGTTCAAATACTTAATAGAGTCCGAATCTTCCAACATCGTGCGTGCTGTAAATGCAAGTACATGCCCGTATTTGTCAGTGATGGGGATCATGATTCGGTCGCGGAAGAAGTCGATATAAGTACCCTTGCTCGACAGCTTAATGAGTCCGGCTTCTTCCATGAGCTTCAAGTCATAGCCTTTATGTCTGGCGAAGTTGACCAAGGCATCCCAACTTGCCGGCGCATAGCCAATGTTCTTGATTTCGCCGAAGTCGCGCTCTTCGTCATCACGACCGACCAGCTTCTTATTCTTGCCCTTTCCCTCCGGAACCAAGATACGACTATTCCACCGCTTGTTGATATATTCGAGAGCAGCCTTAGCCTGCGGAGTGTCTGCTTTAATCTGGTCACGGAAGAACCCGGCAGCAGCCTCGTTGATAATGAACATGGATTCTCGCTTCTTTTGCTCCTTCAGTTCCTGATCATTATATTCAGTCTTGTCCTCAGCTACCTCAATGCTGTATTTCTTGGCCAGTGCCCGAATGGCTTCAGGAAAGGTGTAGCCCTCCTTCTCCATTACGAAGCTGACTGAATTGCCACCCTTTCCACAAACAAAGCAGTGGGCAATCCCTTTGGCTGGAGATACAACAAATGAAGGGTTATGATCCTTATGGAATGGGCACAGCCCTTTATAGTTGACTCCTGTTTTCTTCAAGTTAACGTAATCGGCCACGACATCTACGATGTTCGCTCGGTCGAATACTTGGTCTATTGTCTGATTGCTAATCATATTATGAGTGTTGATTCTCTCCGCAAAAATAGTTTTTACGGAGAGCTTGGGAAAATACAAGAAGAAAGGTCTTGGCACTCTTAGAATGCCATGTCAAAATTGGCATTTCTAATGTAGATGAATCCATTGAGTGTGATCACTTCTACTTGGCCCGGGAGGTTTATCTTCTTAGGGAGATTGCCCGGTACCATTTGGCGTGTATATGCTTTTCCCTTTTTGTTCCAAAGTATTGATGTATTTCCCGGCTTCCCGTCTACTATGTTATAGCCGATGCCGGCACTAACATAATGTCCATGGAGAATTATCCGTTTAAGGCAAGCTCCACGGGGGACTGCCGCTTCGAATTGACTGGTTGTGTACATATCTTTTTGGTTAGATGTTCAACGTATTTTTGTGTTAAAATGCAGAAGCGCCCATTGATGCCATTCTGACCTGCTGGGCACTGTTTACAATCCGGATGCATTGAGGTGTTTTTTGGAAATTACATATTGCCTAATCTCAATATCTTGATTATCTCCCGGCAATTTCGCACTCCGAGCTTTTTCTTGATTTTCCAAAGCTGGGTTTTTACCGTGCTTGGGTTTTTGTGCAGGATGCCGGCGATCTCTTTAAAAGTGTAGCCATTGACGTATAGTTTAACGGTCTGCTGCTCTATATGAGATAGATTGACTACTCCTTTAGGTTTACAGATTACACCTTCGTCCGGACAAAATCCGCCCCGTAGTGGGCATTTGATTTCTTCAAAATTGAAGATGCCGCCTTCTATATCCGGGGTTAAATGGTCTTCAGAACCGAAATTGCAGCGGATAAAACGGTCTGCCATGACAAAAGACCTCTCGCTCTTTTCCTCCTTGCCATAAAGGACTGCAAGGCGGGCGTAACATTCCGGGAACCTGTCCCTTATTGTTTCAAGCACCCGATTAATCAATGCCGTGCTAAACTTGGTGAGACGCTTTTCCGCATTGTCTCCTTCAGTGTAGTAGACAACCCCTTGTGGAGTAGTCCGGAATTCTACTTTTTCCATGCTCCGGCTTCTATAGCTTTAGAGATATTCTCGGCTTCGTCTCTTCGCAAAGAGCTTAAAGGGTTTTCTCTCAGTTTGCCCGACATGGTGGATGCCGGATAATCATATCTTCGAGAGAGGTATCGCAAGAATCTCCCCTTATCTTTTCTGCTTAGATTTTGGTAAAAATCCCGTGGGTTTACATTCATACTTTTCTCCTTTTTAATTTGGTTTATAAATGTTTTAATATTAAATTTGTGTGCAAATCTATATTAAATAATCGAAATTTCCAAAGATATTAGGAAAAACAACCAATTATCAATGGAAAATTAGCATTTTTTATGATATGAAGTATCGAGAAGTTAGTTTAAGCAAGATGCGGGATGCCATCAAAGCGTGCGGGATGACGGAAAGAGAATTTGTTAAGATGTACTACGGCAAACAAGGTTCACATGGGACTTTGAAGGGTATTATCGGAGTCGACTTCAGAATCAGTAAATTGGTCAAGTTGTGCAATATGCTTGATGCAAAAATGGATGATCTGTTTGATTTCGAGGACGACAAAGGTAATTTGATTTCCCCAACCATAATTGGAAATAGTCTAAATATCAATAGTACGGTTTCAACGGCTGACAATGCAGTACTATTAGCAGAAAATAAGACTTTACGGCTTTTGATTGAAGAAAAAGATAAGCGAATTTCTGAATTGCAGAAAATTGTTGATTACGTCATTCATACTCCTTCTACAGTCGGACATGTTCCGGACAAAGAGGACAAAAAATAGATATTCCGAGCACGGTGGAATGGGCATTGGAGGAAGTATAATTTTGTCTAATAACTCCAGTAATCCCGACTTTGATGAGAAAGGGTAGGAAACCGCGAGGTTTCCTACCCTTTTCTTTTTTGTTCCTAAGTTGATAGAAAAAATATCGGCTGACCCCGTTTTCCTATTTGTTTCGGTAAGGTAACAAAATAGTCAGAGAGTAAGAGTTGGAAAGTAAAGAGAAAGGCGAGAACAAATCTCACCTTAATGGTATTTTTCTTTACCCAAATTATTTTTTACTTTTAGCAGAATCCTTACCAGCTTCCACAAAGGTTGTTATTACAGCTAAGATTGCAGTCCCTCCAAAGATTCCTGCAAACCACGGCTTATTCAAGTATAGGGCAAAAGCAGCAACCCCCATGAATAAAATAAGAGATAGAAAAGCAAAAAACATCCCCCACCAATTCATACGAGTGTTCTTTCGTTCTGAATTTTTCAGAAGCTTCATTTTTTCATCATCCATACGATGGCGGTGGGCTTGTTCCTTGACAGAAGTTTCTATCAAAAACCTGACAATATCGGGGTCTATTTGTTGATATTGAGCCAACTCTTGGGGAGAGGGCAGAGAATTGTCATCAACGGAAACTGTCTGTTCGAGCTGCTTTCCTGTTGAATCTCCCATAGAGACCTGCGTCTCTTTTCTGCTAATAGATTGCTTACCCATTGATCAGAATAAGGTTATTAAAGCTCTTGCGAATATCAGCTTCGACTTTCTTTTTGTCTTGCAAAAGACTTTCGATGTCATCACGGCGGTCGGACGTTCTTTCCATCATCTCCTTTTTAATGGCTTTGACGGCTTCAGACTCCGAATGAAACTGTCCTTTGGAAGCCTTTCCGAACACACGTATGCCATTGGCAGCAAATTCTTGCATCTTTTCCAATATACACATATTCATGCCTCCTTTATATAAAAATGATTACTACGCCACAAAGATAATCCTTTTTTCCCATAGCACCAAGTTTCTAACGAGTTTTAACTTCGAAATGGTGAGCAGAATTGATTTTTTCTCTTTCTTTTTTTAAAAAGAAATGTAAGTATACTCATACCTTATCAAATACTATCTCTTTTTATTTTTATTTAGATAGTCCTCTATCTCTTTTTGAAGAGTGGAAAGCTCATTTTTAGAGAAGATAGGTGCTATGTATCTTTCATCTATCGTTTTCCATTCAGATTCACATTCCATTTGATCCGATAGACATTTAAATGCTGTAATTTCGTGTCTTGCCTTTTCCCCATTATTATTGTTTACATGAATGAATTCTAATTTAGAGCAATCTAATGGGGAACGAAATTTTACGATGACATAACCTTCCCATGTATTATCAGCAATCTCTAAACAAGCATACGACTTACAATCATTTTTATTTATAAAAAACTGTTTCATGTGTGAGCGTTTTGCCAACTGTCTCCCAGAAGTAAGCGGTTAATATAAATAGTAAAAGCGTGGGAACTATTGAATGTTGTCTTATCTGAGGTTCTGCAATACCCACTACCAAACAACAAACAATAGCCCACACCGTGAGGGATATTATGCCCTTGGTAAGGGTACAATAATCCCAAGCGTGAGCGTACTGCCTATTGTCTTTGGTAGTTGAAATTTTGCAGATTTCAGATAAAAGACAATATTTCAAACGCTCTTTTCAAAGTCGAACTCTTTATAACGCACACCTACACATAGCGTACTTGATATTCGAGTGCAAAGATATATAAAAATATTTATGGAACATTTAATTTTGATGAAAATTAAGGCATAAAGCGATTTTTTCTATCTTCAAGTCTCTTTTCGCTTCTATTCTAAGTGGTATTGTACCTATTATGACATATAAAAAAGTATGACAAAAAGTAAAAAGGCAGGACTTTTTGTTTTGCTCAAATAGGTGATAGCGGGGTGGGAAAAACGCTCTTGGAAGGGCGAAAGGGCCGGCTGTTTTTCCCATTTGGGCCGACCGGCAGTGCGAAAGGGGCCGTTTGGGCGTGTTGGATGGCTGTAGTGAGGAGACAAAACGGGCTCTTTCAAGTGCTCATTGAGGCTCTTTTGCAACCTTTGAGAGATCGTTTGGGATGTCAAAATAAATCAAGTGGGTGATTGATAGGGATTTATAAACTGCCCTGAAAATCGAGTATTTCGGGCCGGAAGAAATCACTTCGTGGAAACGGGCAGGATGAAACGGGGTGGGAGGTCAATAATGTTGACACACCGCTATGTTGTACCCTGTCATTTGCCAGCGCTTTGTGTCGGTATTCGGCTGTAATAGCTATAATGGACGATTAGCCCCTTTTTTTCTCATTTTATCCCCACTGCCTGACGATTCTTTTTATTATCTTTGCCTTCGAAAGCCTAATGACTGAAAGCCGAGACCGCAAAGAGAAGAAACTTCCGGTTTGCGCAAGGGCCGTTTTGCCGTTTCCTGTGCAGATGAAAGAATGCAGGAGGATGGCGAAAGGATATATAATAAGGTGGAATGGAAAAACTTTTGTTAGATAGATGATGAAAAGACATTTATTATCACTGCTCGCGGTGTTGATGGTATGCCCCGTAGTTGGCCTTGCGGGCGAGGGGGAAAAGAACAAGCTGCAGGCGGGGGCTCCCCATACCGGACGGCTGGTGTCGGTGGGGAAGGGCTACAGCCGCACATCGGTCAACACGGCTGTGTTTCGCAACAACTCTCTGGTGACCCACGGCGGCGAACAATACATCAGCTACTACGATGGCGACGGCTATCTCACACTGGGCAAGCGAAAACTGAACGAGGAAGCCTGGCAGCTGCATCGCACGCAATATCGCGGTAACGTGAAGGACGGGCACAACGTCATCAGCATGATGCTCGACGGCGACGGCTACCTGCATGTGGCATTCGACCACCACGGCCACCGCCTGAACTATTGCCGCAGTGTGGCTCCGGGCTCACTGGAGTTGGGGGAGAAGCTGCCCATGACGGGCATAGATGAAGACAATGTGACCTATCCCGAGTTCTACACCCTCAAGGGCGGCGACCTGCTGTTTGTCTATCGCTCGGGTCGCTCGGGCCGCGGCAATCTGGTGATGAACCGCTACTCCGTGGCCACACGCAAATGGGAGCGCGTGCAGGATGTGCTCATCGACGGTGAAAACGCCCGCAACGCCTATTGGCAACTCTATGTGGACGAGCGGGGCACGATTCATCTCTCGTGGGTGTGGCGCGAGTCGTGGCTGGTGGAGACCAATCATGACCTGTGCTATGCCCGCTCCGTGGACAACGGCAAGACGTGGCAGAAGTCCACGGGTGGGCCTTACAGCCTTCCCATCCGTCTCGGTAATGCGGAGTATGCCTGCCGCATACCGCAAAACTCGGAACTCATCAACCAGACGAGTATGAGTGCCGACAGCCACGGCCATCCCTACATTGCCACCTACTGGCGCGACTGCGATTCCGGTGTACCACAATACCGGCTGGTGTGGAACGATGGTCGGCAGTGGCACAGCGAAACGGTCTCTTCCCGCCACACGCCGTTCACGCTCAAGGGTGGGGGCACGAAGATGATACCCATTGCCCGTCCCCGCATCGTGGTCGACGGTCGCAGGGTGTATTATCTCTTCCGGGATGTGGAGCGTGGCAGCTGTGTTTCCATGTTCTACACCCGGAATGTGAAACGTCACGAATGGCAGACGGCAGACCTGACCGATTTCCCCGTCAATGCTTGGGAGCCGACCCACGACACCGAACTTTGGAAGAGCCGGAAACGACTCCACCTCTTCGTGCAGGATGCGAGGCAGGGCGATGGTGAGCGAACCGTCAGCGTGGAGCCGCAACCGGTGTATGTGCTGGAGGTGGAGCGGTGACAGCCTTCCGGCTTGTTTTCAATGCGTCAGGAGCATTTTGCGAAGCAGGTAGGTGGCATTTTGGTTGCGGGCGACACCGGGCGTTATCTTGTAAGTGTAGGTGATGTCGGTCGACAGCTGTATTTCGAAACAATGGTTGTGGAAACGGTCGGGCATAGCATCGGCCATTTTAGACAGTTCCAAGTCGTGGGTGGCGATGATGCCCGTCACGGCGAGGGTGGCAATCTCTTGCAGGAAAAGGCGCGAACCGTTCAGTTTGTCGAGCGAGTTGGTGCCTTTCAGTATTTCATCAAGGATAATCAGTGTGCGGGGCGACCGCCGGCAGCTCTCCATGAGTTGTTTCAGGCGCAGCAGTTCTGCGTTGAAATAGGAGATGCCGTGGTTGAGGTCGTCGGTGGTGCGCATGCCGGTGAACAGCGAAAACACGGAAACAGTGAGCCGATCGGCAAATACGGGCAGCCCGTTGATAGCCAGAAGATAGTTTACGCCGATGGTGCGCAGGAAGGTACTCTTGCCGGCCATGTTGGCTCCGGTGATGATGTAGTAGTGCCGGTCGTCGATGCGGAAATTGTTGCTCACGGCTTTTTCGCCCAAAAATGGGTGGTAGATGCCTTCTGCCCGATAGACTACCTGCTCCTCGTCCACAATCTCGGCATCGACGGCCTGCGGTTCGTTATAGCGGTAGGTGGCCAGGGACACCAATGCGTCGAAACGGCTCACGGCCGCTATCCAGTCTTCGATGCAAGGCATGTAGCGGACTTGCCATTTCAGGAACCTCCGCACAAGAAAATAGTCGCCGGCAAAGAGTGAGTTGAAGAGGATGAGGCCCATGATGTTGCCCCGTTGATCGAGTCCGTCGAGCAGCCTTGACAGTTGCTCGAACGAAGCGATGGCATCGGTTTCCTTTCCTGCTATGGCCGTAATGATTTCGCGGTTTTCGGCCGCTTTCAGGTCGGAAGCGGCAATCAGTCTGATGAGGCTGATGTATGCCCGCAGGTGGGTGTGCATCTTTCCCACCACCTTGTTGATTTTTCCCAGCGACCGGGCGCAGGCCATCTGCACGGCAAAGAGCTGTATCACAGCCCATGCCACCGGAATGACAGGAGACAGGCTGCCGGTCGCGGCCAGCACGGTTGTGACGGCCAGTAGACCGATGCCCAAGCCGGCCATGCCCAAGGAAAGCCGCGAGAGGGCGAATTTTGAAATGCGGATGTCCTTGATGGTGTTCAGCGCGGAGAGTATTTCGGCTGTATTGATGATATGTTTCTGTCCGTGGGCACAAAATGCCGCGCGCAGCGGTTCGCATTCGGCGAGTTCGCGGATGGCCTCCCGCCGTTTCTCAATTTCCCCAACGGGGCGCATGCGTACATCGGCAAGATAGCCCGCAAGCGTGTCGCTGCCTCCCGTGGTGATGGTTCTGTTCATCCGCTGAAAGAGAGAACCGCTGCCGAAAATGTCCAAGTCGTAGGTGAACGCATGTCGTGGGTCGATGTATTGTTCACCGGAGCCGAACCTTGAGAAGTTGTTTTGTTGATAGGCCTCTTCCTTTTCGTAGACGCTGAGCAGGTTTTCGGCATGTTCTATCTGTTTGCCGTTTTTGTTGTCCAGATAGCGTATGGCGAGATAGAGTAGGAATGCCAGTAGGCCCGCCATCAGCCACAGTTGTCCCTTGTCGGCTGAGGCATAGATCCCAATGCAGGCGGGGATGAGCATGAAAGAGAGGAAGGAGGAGAGCATGAACAGCTTGTTGCGCTTCCTCAATCTTTCGGCCATTGCTGCGTAGTGGGCAACCCGGCGGTGGTAAAACGACAGGAGGTCTTTGTTCATGTTGTGTGGCAGTTGGTTTGTTGTGCTTTGTTTGTTGTGAAAATTTTTTAGAGTCGGCATCTTTCTTGTCCCGGAAATGGTCGGTTTCAGGGCTTATTGTAAGGCCCTTCGAAAGGTGGAAACGGGCAGGGACGTGTCTTCAGCTTTTCTTTTTGATAGCTATGAGCGGTTGAAGTCTACCGGTTCTTGCCCATGCCGTTGGTAAGGGAGAACGAGAAAGGGAGGGAGTCTGATGGCTCCCTCCCTTTTCATTATGTCATATCCGCTTATCCGAGTATCCAGTCTCTTAGCACGACAGCGTGGTTGTGCACCTCGTCTTTCGCTCCATAGAGCAACGTGACATCGGTGTCTTGCAACAGCCGTTTGCATTTGGCCACAAATTGTGGCGCATCGGGATTGGCATTCAGTTCGGCGATATACTGTTCTTTAAACGGTGCGAAGTTCTCCGGCTTGTGGCCGAACCACTGCCGGAGACTTGCTGTCGGTGCAATCTGCTTGGCCCAATCGTCAATGGCAGCCTTGTCTTTGGCGATGCCTCTCGGCCACAGGCGGTCGGTGAGAATCCGATAACCGTCGGTGGGGTCTGCTTCCGAATAGACGCGTTTGATACGAAGCTGATGCATCCGTCTGAGTGATTGTTACTTCAACTTGGTGTAACCATACCGGGCAGAGCAGCACAGCTCTTCCTCGATGCGGATGAGCTGGTTGTACTTGGCCATGCGGTCGGTGCGTGACAGCGAACCGGTCTTGATCTGTCCGGAGTTGGTAGCCACGGCGATGTCGGCGATGGTGGTGTCTTCCGTCTCACCCGAACGGTGACTGGTCACAGTGGTGTAGCCGTGACGGTGGGCCATTTCGATGGCTTCGAGGGTCTCGGTGAGCGAACCGATCTGGTTCACCTTGATGAGGATAGAGTTGGCTGCGCCCATCTTGATACCCTTTTCGAGGAACTTCACGTTGGTCACGAACAAGTCGTCACCCACCAACTGGCAACGGTCGCCGATCTTGGCTGTGAGCTTCACCCAGTTTTCCCAGTCGTTCTCGTCGAGACCATCCTCAATAGAATCGATGGGATATTTGGTAATCAGTTCGTCGAGGTAAGCGATCTGCTCGTCGGCAGTGAGCTTCTTGCCGTTGGGATCCTTCTTCTTGCCGTCTTTCAGCTGGCGGTAGTCATAGAACCACTGACCATTTTCCTGCACGGCAAATTCGCTGGCTGCACAGTCCATGGCAATCTTCACATCCTTGCCCGGTTCGTAACCAGCGTCGCGGATGGCCTGGCAGATGCTCTCCAGAGCATCTTCGATGCCATCAAGGGCAGGAGCGAAACCACCTTCGTCACCAACAGCTGTGCTCAGACCGCGCTTCTTCAGCAGTTTGGCCAAAGCGTGGAACACCTCGGCACCCATGCGGATAGCTTCTTTCTCACTGGGAGCTCCTACCGGACGAATCATGAATTCCTGGAAAGCGATGGGCGCATCGGAGTGGGCACCACCGTTGATGATATTCATCATGGGCACGGGCAGCACGTAAGTGTTGGCACCGCCGATGTAGCGATAGAGCGGAATGTTGAGGGCCTTGGCAGCCGTATGGGCCACGGCGAGACTCACACCGAGGATGGCATTTGCACCGAGTTTGCTCTTGGTGGGAGTGCCGTCGAGTGCCAACATCTTGTAGTCGATCTTGCGCTGTTCGAGTACGCTGAATCCTTTCAAGGCGGGAGCAATCACGTTGTTCACGTTGTCAACGGCCTTGAGGACACCCTTTCCGCCATAGCGGGCCTTGTCACCGTCGCGCAGCTCGAGAGCCTCGTTCTCGCCGGTTGAGGCACCCGACGGTACGCTGGCACGTCCCATAACGCCATTTTCCAATGTCACTTCCACTTCAACAGTAGGATTACCTCTTGAGTCGAGGATTTCTCTTGCATGAACTTTTTCAATTACCATAATCTTATAATTATTAAAAAACATATAGTATCTGTGTGCAAAGATAGCTAATCTATTTGTCTTTCGCAATACCTCAAAGTAAGTGTTATGCTTTTTTAAGGCAGAAAAGACGACCGCACTGGGGTTTTCTGAGACTGCCATGTATGATAGATGCTATCCGATGTCAGCCCAGCACCACATCCATGACCATCATTATCACGAAACCGATGGCAAAGCCTATGGTAGACAGGTTGCTGTGCTCGCCCTCGGAGGCCTCCGGAATGAGTTCCTCGATGACGACATAGAACATGGCGCCGGCGGCAAAACCGAGCAGATAGGGGATGATGGGTGTGGTTATCGAGGCCAGCAGAATGACTACCAAACCACCGATAGGTTCCACCGCTCCGCTCAAAGTGCCCATGATAAACGATTTCATCCGGCTGCCGCCCGCCGCCCTCATGGGCATAGAGATGATAGCTCCTTCGGGAATGTTCTGTATGGCGATGCCCAGCGACATGGCCATGGCTGCCGTCGGCGAAATCCAGTCTCCGCCCTGCAAGGCACCGGCTATGACAACACCCACGGCCATACCTTCGGGGATGTTGTGGATGGTGACCGCGAGCGCGAGCATCGCTGTGCGCGAGAGGTGGGCATGGGGGCCTTCGGGGAGGGCATTGCCGATGTGCAGGTGGGGGGTGATGGTGTCGAGCAGCAGGAGAAATGCCATGCCGGCCAGGAGTCCCACAGCTGCCGGGACAACGGCAGCCTTGCCCATGCCGGAGCACATTTCCATGCTCGGTATGAGCAGCGACCAGATGGAGGCTGCCACCATCACACCGGAAGCAAAGCCCAAGAGGGTCTTTTGCAACTTTGCCGGCATCTCTTCTTTCATGAAGAATACGAAGCCGGAACCGAGAGTGGTGCCGATGAATGGAATCATCAGCGCAAGTACTAATCCGTCCATAACCAACTGCAAAGGTACACTTTTTATTTTAGAACGCTATATTGTGGGGAAGAAAACTTGCATACGCCGTTCGGCACATCGGTTTAAATGACGGACCGGTAAATGAAATAATTGTTCTGTCGCCGGCTTCTCCATATCCCTAAAAATAGGTGTTGTAGAAAAAATCCGATGAATATCATCAAGATGTAGCGTCTGTTAAGCGGATATTTCGTATCTTTGTGCCCTGTTTAGAATAGGAAAGTATGCATTATACAGAAATCATCTTTTTCGGCTGTTTCATTGTGTTCATCGTGGGCATTCTGATACTCGACATGCTGGTGATAGACAAGGAGGCTCACGAAGTGTCGATGAAGGAGGCGGGCGCATGGACGGCCGTGTGGATCACTTTGGCCCTGCTCTTTTCCGTTTTCCTATGGTTTCACGGTGATTTGGTACATGGTATCAACAATTTCTCCGACTTGCAGGAAGTTGCCCGGCGTTATGCTTCCCATCTCAAACTCGACCCTAATGACTTTGAGGGGGGATTGGAACAATACCGCCATCACATGACCATCTCCTACATCACCGGTTACCTCATCGAGAAGACACTCTCGGTGGACAATCTTTTTGTGATGATGATGATTTTTACATCGTTTGGTGTGAGCAAGATGGAGTATCAGCGGGTGCTCAACTGGGGCATTCTCGGAGCCATCGTCTTGCGTTTCATCTTTATTTTTCTCGGTGCCACGGTCATTGCCAAATTCGACTGGATATTGCTTGTCTTCGGAGTTTTCCTCGTCTATAGTGGCATCAAGATGTTTTTCGAGCGCGACAAGGGAGAGCAGATGGATGTCACCGCCCATCCTGTGGTGAAGTTTCTCTCCGGTCATTTTCGTGTCTTCCCCCGTTTCCACGGCGATGCTTTCTTTGTGAGGGCCAAGAAGGAGGGGCAGGACTATGAAGTTGTGGGGAAGCACCGTGGCGGTCATCTCTACATGACCCCACTTCTCGTTACAGTCATTTTCATTGAATTTAGCGACCTCATCTTCGCTTTCGACAGCATTCCGGCCGTTTTCTCCGTGTCGCTCGACCCCTATGTGGTATTCTTTTCCAACATCTTTGCTATCCTTGGTCTGCGCGCCATGTTCTTTCTGTTGGCTGGTGTGGCCGCCCGTTTTCGCTACCTCAAGCCCGCCGTCTGCCTGCTGTTGCTGTTTATCGGTGTCAAGCTGCTGATTCATGAGTATGTAGAGATCGATGCTGTTTGGTCGCTCATCTTCATTCTTGCCGTACTGTCCGTAGGTATAGGGGCCTCATTACTCATTCCCGAGAAAAAAAATAAAGTCGGATAAGAGTTTTCGGTCAATTTTATGATGGTATGTCAGAGTAGTCGACTTATTTCATGTCGCTTTACGTCCTGTCCATTTATTTTGTAATTTTTTGTTGGCAAGGGGAGTGCATGTGTGCTTCCCTTTTTTCATGGCCTAATTGTGTAGGTCCCTTTGTTATGGCTTGTAGAATCTGCAAGATGGTTTGTTTATCTTGCAAAAGGTTCTCTTGGAATCTTTTGTTGTGTCTTTTTTAGGGAACAAAGACTTGTTTGAGAAGATATTTTTCATTTTTCTTTTCATTTAAGGTGAGTATGTTTGATCACGTTTTATCCCATCGCGTATTTTATATAAGTTTTTGATTCTTACAGAATTTCCATACAAGACCCAAATTCTTTTTTATATTTGTTATATACTTTGTATCCTTCTTAAAAATTATTTGCTTTAATATTTGATGATAACTGTCTCATGTTTCAATTTGAGATGACGAAATATTATGTTTTAAGGTAATAATCTTCATTCATAAAATAGCAGTTGTTTTTACCTTTCAAAAAGAAGGCAGATGCAACTTATATAAGAGTTATTCATAATGTTGGTAGTTGTTTTTACCTTTCAAAAAGAAGGCAGATGCAACGCTCATCTGTTCGGGAGCATATTGCC